>Ga0302178_10003689_pt1 | contig 11413 bp, 10 predicted proteins | sample I_Palsa_E1_3_FD_198790 | JGI IMG/M metagenome (GOLD analysis project Ga0302178, IMG submission 198790) | Peat permafrost microbial communities from Stordalen Mire near Abisko, Sweden - I_Palsa_E1_3 | ecosystem: Environmental > Terrestrial > Soil > Palsa > Peat permafrost | place: Sweden... | reverse complement strand
TCTTTCGCCGCGCTAGGAGGGATGCTCGACGGAAAGGCCAAGCGTGCGCATCGTGCTCGCGAGATGCGTCCCCAGGACCTCCCCGGTGCGTCCGAGATCCCCGTCGCGCACCGCTTCGGCGAAGAGGCGATGCTCTTCCAAGATCGTCATGATCCGCTCCTCGTGCATGACCAATTCAAGGTTCATGCGCATCTGACGGTCGCGCAGTGATGAGTAGAAACCGGCCACGATGACGTTTCCCGACTCCTGAAGCATGACGTCGTGAAAGGCCCGGTCGGCGTCTGAGAATTCTTCCCAGTCAGATTTAGCGGCGGCGTCGCGCTGCCTTTGCAGCTCCCCCGATAACCGCTCGAATACGGCTGCGCGCGCCGCGGGGCCGCGTCCAATGACTTTGCCCGCAGCGAACTGCTCTAAAACCCGCCTGGCCTCGATGACCGCGTGGGCTTCCTCAGAGGAAACCGGCACGACGAGCGCGCCGCGCTGCGGGTAGAGCCGGAGCAGCCCTTCAGCCTCCAATCGCAGGAAGGCTTCACGTACCGGAGTACGCGACATTCCCAGTGCAGTCGCAACCTCGCCCTCACTGATCAGTTCCCCGCCCGGAAAGGCACCAGTCAGTACTTGGCGCTTCACGTAGTCGTGCGCGCGGTCCTTGGCCGCGCCCCGGCCAACGCCCGTCGGCTTCGTCATCACCACTCCCCCTTCCCGCAGTTAAGCCGTATCCCACATGTGCACATGACCGTACAGCGAGGTGTCGCCGTGCTCGTAAGGCGCGACTGTGACCGATCTCGCAGCTCCAAGTGCTGAGATACAAGATAGCCTCCAGTGATATCTAACAAAGAAAAACTCGCATGGATCTCGACCGCACCACCCGCCCGCCGACGTTGGCCAGAGGAACCCATCAACCGGGATCAGGTAAGGGGTGCGCGATGAACGTCAACGGAGATGAGTTCATCACGTACGTCCCTACCTGCTCGGCCCGGCCTCTGGCGGTCGTCGTCCAGGCCTGCAACGACCTGAAGTCACTTCCCAGGCCGAGTTTGTTCTCGCGGTGACGGGCAGCCACAACCACGATCGCAACCACCGGGACCGCCAGGAGGTCTACACAGATGAGTTCTGTCCCATCGATCACGCTCAACGACGGCAACGCCATCCCACAATTGGGTTTCGGCGTATTCCAGATAAAACCGGATCAGACGGCCGCGGCGGTGCGTTCGGCGCTCGAGGTTGGGTACCGGCACATCGACACCGCCGAGATGTACGGCAATGAAAAGGAAGTCGGTCAAGGAATCCGCGATGCCGGCCTGGACCGCGATGCGGTCTTCGTCACCAGCAAGCTCAACAACGGGTATCACCGGCCGGACGATGCGCGACGCGCGTTCGACGCCACACTGAGCGCGCTGAACTCTGACTACGTCGACCTGTTCTTGATCCATTGGCCGCTGCCGACGCTGTATGACGGTGACTTCGTCTCGACCTGGAACGTGCTCGAGGAGTTCGCCAAGGACGGCCGGGCACGCAGTATCGGCGTGTCCAACTTCCAGGTCGCACATCTCGACCGGCTCGCCGACGGATCGCAGACGGTACCCGCGGTCAATCAGATCGAGGTACACCCGTACTTCGGCAACGAACAGGTGCGCGGCTACGACCGCCAGCACGGAATCGGGACTGAGGCCTGGTCTCCAATCGCGCAAGGCAAGGTGCTCGACGACCCCGCGATAACTCGCATCGCCGATGCGCACGGAAAAACCCCGGCGCAGGTGGTGCTGCGCTGGCACATCCAGCGCGGCGACATCGTGTTCCCGAAGTCGGTGCACCGCGAGCGGATGGTGTCGAATTTCGACATCTTCGACTTCGGCCTCGGCAACGACGAAATGAACGCAGTCACTGCCTTGGATCGGGGCGAATCAGGCCGCACCGGTCCCAACCCGGACAAATTCGACTACATCCCCGGCTAGACGACACCGCGTCCGAGCTTCTGTCGAGTCACGCCGTCACCGGCGTTTGACAGCTGAGATACAAGATAGATACTATTGGCGTACAAGCGTTACGAGCACTAAAAGGAGGCCCGCGATGTCCCTCGCGAATCCAGAAGCGGCTGTCAACTTGGACCCGACAATTCCAGCGCCGATGACCAACGTCGCCGAGTACGGGTTCGAGGGCCGGTTTGAAGAGTGGGCCGGTGACGCCCGCTTGTTCGAGTACTCCAGGGCCGCCAACCCGATTGGCTCGGGGCACGCGCCGCAAGTGCCGATCGTTCAGTTCGGCCCAGAGATCTACCTGGACCAGCCGACCGGTGTGGTGCCGTTGGATCTGTCCAAGGAGCTGGGCGTCAAGGACGGCGCGGTGACCAGCCCGGCGCTGTTGGCAAACTTCCTGCGCATCCGCGCCGGTGAGCAGATCGACACCAGCCCGAACGCCACCAGCCAGCTGTACTACGTTCTCGATGGGCGGGGCTTCGCGGCCATCAACGGCCATCTGGTCAAGTGGGAAAAGGGTGACTTCTTGACCCTGCCCGCCAGATCGCACGCGGTGTTTTACGCCGACGCCGAGGCGGCCATGTACTGGGTGCACGACGAACCGCTGCTGCGCTACCTCGGCGCCGACGCGACACAGCCCCGGTTCCGGCCCACCAAGTTCCGCCGCGCCGACGTCATGGCCAAGCTCGAGGACATAGCCGCTCGCCCTGGCGCCAACGACAAGAGCCGGGTCAGCGTGTTGCTGGCCAACGCCGACCAAGAACAGACGCTGACTATCACCCACGTGCTGTGGGCCATGTTCGGTGTGCTGCCTGCGGGCCAGGAGCAGCGCCCACACCGCCATCAGTCGGTCGCCCTGGATCTGATTCTCGATGCGCCGCCCATCGGCTGCTACACGCTGCTGGGCACCCGACTCAACGAGCGCGGCGAGATCGTCGACCCGATCCGAGTGGACTGGCAGGCCGGTGGTGCCTTCACCACGCCGCCGGGCATGTGGCACGCCCACTACAACGAGACCGATACGCCTGCACATCTGATCCCTGTTCAGGACGCCGGGCTGCAGACCTACCTGCGCAGCCTGGACATCAAGTTCACGCCACGCCGCGATGCGGTTGCCGGCTGAGCCCTAGCCAAAGCTGGGACGCACGATGGCCTACTGGGCTGCAATGATTTTCGGTTCGTACTGCGTCCTGGCGATCGAGGCAGTGAAGTCTAGGCGCGAGCCCCGGTAGCAGCGGCAACTAGCTCAGCTGATCGGATACTCGACGCGTTGGCTGCCGTCCCAGCGGCGCAATCCGGCGAGGTTGCCGTAGATCTCCGAAGGTTGACCGGCCAACCGAAGGACCGGCCCTAATTGGGCACCCTCGACTCGACGGGCCAGCGTGACGTGCGCCGTCCAGTGACCGGGCAGGCTGTGCGGCAACGGTTCCGGCACGAGATGCGGCCCGCAGATTCGGTGCACCTCGGCGTGTAAGGCGAGCAGATCGGCCGACGGCACGACGAGTCGGGCGAGGATGGCGTTCGATTGGCCGAACAGCAGCGGCGCCCCGACGGTGCATCCCAGCGGTAGGCGCTGCGCGACCGGCCGCAGCAGTGCGTCGACATTGGGCTCGATCCGCTCGGCCACCGCCAGCGTCACGTGCGGGCGACCGGCCGGAATCCTGCTCGGCAAGTCGGCAGCCGACAGGTCGTCCCAGATGCGGCACAGAGTCGCTTCGGTGTCGGCATCGAAGAGCAGCTCGATCGAATGAACCATTAGCTGACCAGACTGGTTACCCAGGCCCGGTCGAATGCGTGCGCGCTCATCGCCATGAACTCACCGGATTTCATCGATCCGGCACCGGCGGGCAATGCGGCGCGCAGCGGCGCCAGACGCACCAGCGCGGACCGGTTGGAGGTCTCTACCACCCCCGGGTGCAGCGGCCAGTTGCCGATCACCAACCCCGCACAGGAAATTCCATGTGCGGCAAGTGATTCCACTGTCAACGCGGTGTGGTTGAGGGTGCCGAGCTCAGCGGTGGCCACGACCAGCGCGGCGGCGCCCAGATCGGCCGCGAGGTCCCGCAATGTCATGCCCGCCTCGGCGATTTCGACCAGCAGCCCGCCGGCTCCTTCGACCAGGGTCAGCTGCCCCGGACGGTCGACTGCGCGAATGAGTTTGAGCATGTTGCGCCGGGTCGGCAAGGGCTTTCCGGCCTGCTCGGCGGCGGCCAGCGGCGCCAGCGGCTGTGGGTAACGCGCCAGCCCGACAACCTTGGCCAGGCCGGTCAGTCGGGTGACCTCGGCGAGGTCGTCATCGCCGGTATCGGTGCCGGTCTGCACCGGCTTGCAGACCGCGACGTCGATGCGGGCCTGGCGGGCGGCCGCTGTCAGGGCCGCGGTCGTGATGGTCTTACCGACCCCGGTCCCGGTCCCGGTGATGACGAGAACCGTCAATGGCGTGCCGCGGCGAGCACGTCGGTCAGCACCGCGCGGGCCAACTCGAGATCGTCGTCATCCAGCGACGCACGTGCGGTCAGCCGCAGCCGCGACGTGCCGGCCGGCACGGTCGGTGGACGGAAGCAGCCCACCCGCACACCAGCGTCCAGGCAGGCGGTGGCGGCGGCCAGCGCCACCTCCGGCGTGCCGAGGATCACCGACACCACCGCGGACTGCGGGATTTCGGCAACCCCACAGATCTGCGCCAGCGTGCCCGCATGCCGCAGCACCGCCTCGGGCCGCCACGGCTCCGCGCTCAAAACCCGCAGCGCGGCCAGCGCGGCGCCCACTGCGGCCGGGGACAGACCGGTGTCGAAGATGAATGGCCGGGCCGTGTCGATGAGGTGATCGCGCACGGCCACCGACCCCAGCACGGCGCCGCCCTGGCTACCCAACGCCTTCGACAGCGTCGTGGTCATCACCACATCGGGCGCACCCGCCAAGCCCAGCTCATGCAGCAATCCACGTCCGCCGATACCACGCACACCCAGCCCGTGGGCCTCGTCGACAACGAGCAGCGCCCGGTGACGGCGGCACACCTCGTGCAGCTGCCGCACCGGAGCCAGGGCGCCGTCGGTGGAGAACACCGACTCGGTGATGACGACCGCGCGCTCCTCGTCCCGTGCGGCCAGCGCCGCGTCGACGGCGTCGATGTCGCGGTGCGGCGTGACCACCACCCGAGCTCGTGACAGCCGGCACGCGTCGACCAGCGAGGCGTGCGAAAGGGCATCCGACACCAGCAGCGAGCCCGGACCGGAGAGCCCGACCACTGCGCCCTGGTTGGCGGTGTACCCAGAGGAGAACACCAAACCCGCTGCGGCGCCGACGAATTCGGCCAGGATGGACTCCAGCTCCTCGTGCAGCGACGTGTTGCCGGTGACCAGCCGCGAGCCGGTCGCGCCCGCACCCCAGGTACGCAGCGCGTCCACGCCGCCTTCGATCACTTGCGCGTGCTGCGACAGTCCGAGGTAGTCGTTGGACGCCAGGTCGAGTTCGGTGGCCACCGCGGGTCGGGGCCGCAACGCGCGTCGCAGACCGGCCTCCCGGCGCGCCTCAGCATGCGCCTCCAGCCAGGCCAACGGCGAGGTGTCGATCTGTGTCATCGCACTAAAGTTTACGAGAACCGTTCAGCCGAGCCACCTCGACCATCGTGGAGGTGACCTGCGTGATCTCGCCGGGCGTGCAGATGAACGGTGGCATGGCGTACACCAGGTTGCGGAACGGCCGCAGCCAGACGCCGCGATCCAGCGCCGCCGGTGTAGCAATAGTCAGGTCGACCGGGCGGTCGCATTCGATGACGCCGATCGCGCCGCAGACCCGGACGTCGGCCACCCCCGGCAATGTCCGCGCCGGCTCGAGCCCGGCGGTCAGCCCGGCACCGATCTCGGCGACCACCGAACGCCAGTCCTGGCTGAGCAGCAACTCCACGGCGGCCACCGAGACCGCGCACGCCAGCGGGTTGGCCATGAACGTCGGCCCGTGCATCAGCGCTCCGGCTTCACCGGAGCTGATCGTGTGCGCGACATCCGTGGTACACAACGTCGCGGCCAGGCTCAGGTAGCCGCCGGTCAGCGCCTTACCGACGCACATGATGTCGGGGCTGACGCCGGCATGGTCGGCAGCGAACAATTCGCCGGTACGGCCGAATCCGGTGGCGATCTCGTCGAAGACCAGCAGCACGTCGTGCCGTCGGCAGATGTCCCGCAGGTCGGTCAGATAGCGCGGATCGTGGAACCGCATCCCGCCGGCGCCTTGGACCACCGGCTCGACGACCACGGCCGCCAGCTCGGCGGCGTGCCCGGCCAGCTGCGCCTCGAAGGCCGTGCTAAAAGCGGCGTCGTAGTCGCGGGGTACCTGCGGGGCGAACACCTGCGAAGCCAAAACGTCAGTCCACAACCCGTGCATGCCGCCCTCTGGGTCGCAGATGCTCATCGGCGTGAAGGTGTCACCGTGGTATCCCCCGCGCCAGGTCATCAGCCGACGCTTGCCGGGTAGGCCGCGGCTGCGCCAGTACTGCAGCGCCATCTTGACCGCGACCTCGACCGATACCGATCCGGAGTCGCTGAAGAACACGGTTTCCAGACCATCCGGGGTGATCTCGACGAGGAGCTGCGCTAACCGGGCGGCGGGCTCGTGGGTGAGACCGCCGAACATGACGTGGTTCATGGTGGCCAGCTGGCTCGTCAATGCCGCGTCCAGCACGGGGTGGCCATGGCCGTGAATGGCCGTCCACCAGGAGCTCATCGCGTCGAGCGCCTGAACCTGCTTGCCGTCGCGGACGAGTGTGAGCCAGGCGCCGCGGGCGCCGACCGCCACCACAGGGGGCACCGCCTCGGCCCCGATCGTGCTGTAGGGATGCCACAGGTGGGCCGCGTCGATCGCGCTGATCTGCTCGGGCGTGAGCCCAGACGTACCTGCGGCCGCAGAAGTCATAGAGAACGAGGGTAAAGCAGGCGCTCGCGCACCCGGCGCGCTCGGCGTTCGGTCGCAGAAATGCCGGGCATCCGGCAGCATTGAGCCACCATGGCTTCGCCGCAGCAGTTTGACGACCCGTCCCCCAGTCATCACGAAGACTCCCCGCCGCGGGTGCTGCGGCTGCGGCTGATCCCGTGGGACGTGTCCTCCTTGCTGGCGTTGCTCGCGCTCCTGGCGGCCATCGCCTTCGGGACCGATTGGTATTCCACGCTTTTCGGCTTCCTGAAGGACGTGTGCGCCGGAGATTGTCCGCCTGCGCCCTTCGGCGTGGATTTCTACATCTACCCGGTGGTGTTTGGAGGCATCGGTGCCGCGGTCGCAGCGGCACTGCTCGGGCCGCTGGTGTCGCTGTTGAAGGGTTGGTACCTGTCCTTCTGGCCCGCTTTGGCGATTGCCCTCGTGCTGCTCGCCTCCGTGGCCGGCTCGGCGCTGACCGATTTCAGCAGCACGTACTGGCACGACGGCTCCGGCGTCGTCGACGCTCCGGAGTGAGAGCGAAATCACAACGGCCCGCATAGGTTTGAGGGCTTCGGCCCGCCAGCGATCACCGTTCGGTCACGTTACGACAAAAAATCCCGCTCAGGGGGCCTAGGCAGTGGCTATCACGGGCTTTTGTTGCCACAGTGTCCGTAGTGACTGTTGTGAATTCAGCGGTTCACCGATGGGTCCATCCCGCGCCGGTTTCGGTGGCGGCGTGCGGCCCCCAACGGGGCGGGCCAGCGCATGGGTCTCTGTGGTGAATCGGGAATGGCGGCAGAGGCGTGAAGTCACCACGCCGAAGCCACAGAGAGGTGATCAACATGAGACGCAGCTTCGCCGTCCCGTCCAGCCTGGCCCTGTTATTGACGCTGCCGATGGTCAACCCCCACATCGCAAGCGCTGACCCGGGTGGCCCGACTCTGGTGGGCTACCAGCAGACGACCAGCTACGTAATCCAGCGCGCGCTTTCTCAGCGCAACGTGCCGTTCCTCTACGGCGGCGGCAACGCAGCGGGCCCCACCCGCGGCACCGGCCTGAAAGCCAACGTCGTCGGCTTCGACGCCTCCGGCCTGATCCAGTACGCCTATGCCGGCGCCGGCGTCAAGATGCCGCGCACCTCAGCCGAACAGTGCAACGTCGGCCGCAAAGTCGCGCCGGCGCAGGCACGCCCGGGCGACCTGATGTGCTACGGCCCCGGCGGCACGCAGAGCGTGTCGATGTATCTCGGCAACGGCCAGATGATCGAGGCAACCGAGCCTGCCGTCACGGTCTCCCCGGCCCGCACCAACGGCATGGTGCCGTATCTGACTCGCATCCTGGAGTCCTGACCGGGAGTTGACCGCCGGTTTTCGAGCACGCGGGTCGGCCGGCGGGTTAGGTAGATTGTCTGTCAATCATGACTGTCTCCCTGACCCACCCGGCCGACGCCGGCGTTGCGGATCCCGAGCGGCCCGCGACGGACAAACGGGCCGCGGGGTTCTACCGCCACGATCTCGACGGGCTACGTGGCATCGCCATCGCCTTGGTGGCGATGTTCCACGTCTGGTTCGGTCGGGTCTCCGGTGGCGTGGACGTCTTCCTGGCTCTTTCCGGTTTCTTCTTCGGCGGAAAATTGCTTCGGGCAGCACTCAATCCGGCGTCGTCGCTATCGCCGTTACCTGAGGTGGTCCGGTTGGTCCGCCGATTGCTGCCGGCTCTGGTGGTGGTGCTGGCCGGATGCGCGGTGCTGACCATCCTGATTCAGCCGGAGACGCGGTGGGAGACCTTCGCCGACCAGAGTCTGGCCAGCCTCGGCTACTACCAGAACTGGGAGCTGGCCAGCACGGTCGCCGACTACCTGCGAGCCGGCGAATCGGTCAGCCCGCTGCAGCACATCTGGTCGATGTCTGTGCAGGGCCAGTTTTATATCTCGTTCTTGGCGCTGGTCTTCGGATTCGCGTTCCTGCTCCGACGCCGGCTCGGCGATCGACTGCGGACGGGATTCGTGGTGCTACTCACCGCACTGACCGTGGCGTCGTTCGGCTACGCGATTTTTGCGCATCAAGCCAACCAGGCAACGGCGTACTACAACAGCTTCGCGCGGGCGTGGGAGCTGCTGCTGGGGGCGCTCGTAGGTGCGCTGGTCCCCTACGTCCGGTGGCCGATGTGGCTGCGCACCACGGCCGCCACCATCGCGCTGGCCGCGGTGCTGTCCTGCGGCGCGCTCATCGACGGCGTCAGGCAATTCCCCGGGCCGTGGGCGCTGGTCCCCGTCGGGGCTGCCCTGCTGTTCATCCTGGCCGGCGCCAACCGGCAGGCCGACCCGACGACTCGTGACAACCTGCCGCTGCCCAATCGGCTGATGGCGACGGCACCGCTGGTGCGGCTCGGCGCGATGGCCTACTCGCTGTATCTGTGGCACTGGCCGCTGCTGATCTTCTGGCTCGCCTACACCGGTCACGCGCACGCCAACTTCGTCGAGGGCACCGCGGTACTGCTGATCTCCGGCGTACTGGCCTATTGGACGAACCGGTACATCGAAGAGCCGCTACGTCAGCGCGGAGCTGCCAGCGCCGCGCCACCGGCTACGCGGGCGGTGCCCTGGCGGACCCGGCTGCGTCGCCCCACGATAGTGCTGGGCTCGGTCGTCGGGCTGCTCGGCGTGACGCTCACCGCGACGGCGTTCACCTGGCGCGAGCACGTCAACGTCGAGCGGGCCAGCGGCAAGGAGCTCACCGGTCTGAGCTCGAGCGATTACCCAGGCGCACGAGCCCTGGTCAAACACGTGCGGGTGCCCAGCCTGCGCATGCGGCCCACCGTGCTGGAAGCCCAGGCGGACTACCCGCCGTCCACCCGCGACGGCTGTATCAGTGATTTCAAAAACACCGACGTGATCAAGTGCAGCTACGGCGACAAGAACGCCACCCGGACCATCGCGCTCGCCGGTGGCTCGCACGCCGAGCACTGGCTGACCGCGCTGGACCTGCTCGGGCGCAGACACCACTTCAAGGTCACCACGTACCTCAAGATGGGCTGCCCGCTGTCCACCGAGAAGATGCCGTTGGTGATGGGCAACAATGACCCCTACCCGGAGTGCCGCGACTGGGTGGCCAAGGCGATGGACCAGGTGGTGGCCGACCATCCCGACTTCGTGTTCACCACCTCGACGCGGCCGTGGAACATCAAACCCGGCGACGTGATGCCGGGGACCTACGTCGGCATCTGGCAGACGTTCTCCGACAACAACATTCCGATCTTGGCCATGCGAGACACCCCGTGGTTGGTCAAAGACGGTCAGCCGTTCAACCCGCCGGACTGCCTGGCCAAAGGCGGCAACGCGGTGTCGTGTGGCATCAAGCGCTCCGACGTGCTAGCTGACCGCAACCCCACCCTCGACTGGGTCGAACAGTTCCCGATGCTCAAGCCACTGGACATGAGCGACGCAGTGTGCCGCGCCGACATCTGTCCCGCGGTCGAGGGAAACGTGTTGGTATACCACGACGCTCACCACCTGTCGGCTACCTACATGCGCACCATGACCAACGAGCTGGGTCGGCAGATCGGCCCGGCCACCGGCTGGTGGTGACCGCCCGGCGACGATGCGGGCCGCGCAGTGGCCCGAGGTGGGGGCACGCCCCCTCGCCGCTGCGCGGCTGGGGGTACCCCCACCCGCTTGCGGGGGAAAGCCGGGCAATCAGGTACCGCCCGGGGCGGCGAGAGCCAGCAGAGCGGGCGGATCCGACCGCCGTTAAGGTCGTGAGATGCCTCCGTCAGACTCGACCAATGGCGCCGCTGCGGCCCCGCCTGCGATGGCCACTGTCTGGCCGGGAAGCAGCTACCCGTTGGGCGCGAACTACGACGGCAGCGGCACCAACTTCGCACTGTTCTCCGAGATCGCCGAGAAAGTCGAACTGTGCCTGATCGGTGATGACGGCCAGGAATCTCGGTTCAACCTCGACGAGGTCGACGGCTACGTGTGGCACGCATACCTGCCGGACATCACCCCCGGGCAGCGCTACGGCTTTCGGGTGCACGGGCCGTTCGATCCTGCGGCCGGCCACCGCTGCGATCCCAGCAAGCTGCTGCTCGACCCGTACGGCAAGTGCTTTGATGGCGAGTTCAAGTTCGACCAGGCGCTGTACTCCTACGATCTGGCCGTCGCAGCCAAGGACCCCGCCGAGACCGGCACGCCGCCCCAGGTCGACTCGCTTGGGCACACCATGACCAGCGTGGTGATCAATCCGTACTTCGACTGGGCGAATGACCGCGCGCCGCGCACGCCGTATCACGAGACAGTGATCTACGAGGCCCACGTCAAAGGGATGACCCAGTGTCATCCCGCAATCCCCGAAGCGTTGCGCGGAACGTATGCCGGCCTCGGTCACCCGGCGATCATCGAACACCTCAAATCGTTGAATGTCACCGCGATCGAACTGATGCCGGTGCATCAGTTCATGCACGACCACCGTCTGCTGGACCTGGGCCTGCGAAACTACTGGGGCTACAACACGTTCGGATTCTTTGCC
>Ga0302178_10003683_pt1 | contig 11435 bp, 10 predicted proteins | sample I_Palsa_E1_3_FD_198790 | JGI IMG/M metagenome (GOLD analysis project Ga0302178, IMG submission 198790) | Peat permafrost microbial communities from Stordalen Mire near Abisko, Sweden - I_Palsa_E1_3 | ecosystem: Environmental > Terrestrial > Soil > Palsa > Peat permafrost | place: Sweden... | reverse complement strand
TCCGACCTCCGCGCCGCGCTTGACCACCCCGGTGCCCGTGCGCCGATGGCTGCTGACCGCCTGCGTGGACTCGAGGAACTCATCGACGGGCGCTACTGGTGGCGCCACACCCGCTGATGCCAGTTCCGGCAGCCAACGAGTGCCCGCTCATGTCGATGAGCGGGCGCTGCCCTTTGTGCATGTTTATGCATCGATCGGCATAAAGCGACTGGGTATTCGTGGCCGGCGGCAGGCGGACCATGATCGTGGACAGTTTGAGCCGAATAATGACCAAAACTGTCCACGATCATGAAAGCACCCACCACGGCGGCTTGCATACTTATCCGCTGCGGCGTAGTGGTTAAACGCGCGCTCATGCCGCGAATCGGTCGACGTCAGCGGGCGATGACAAGGTTGGCCATGTCGGCTACTGGCTGGTAGCCGAGCGCGGCGTAGATCTTGTTCGAGGTCGGGTTTGCCTGGTCGGTGAACAGGCATACTCGCGCGCCCTCGGCCTGGATCCGCCGGGAAATCTCGGCGACCGCGTTGCTGGCCCAGCCGCGCCCGCGCTGGGCCGGCGGCGTGTACACCGGGCCTACGCGGGCCACCCCGAACGAGGGCGGGCTGACGCCGGTGAGATGCACCGGCTTCCCGGCCTGGTTGACCCAGAACCACAGCCGTCCAGCTCGGAGCCGGCGTAGCATCTCCGTACGGTCGGGTGCTTCGTCCGCACTGGCACCGCGCGGGCGGCCCGCCTGTTCGTCGGCGTCGCCCATGAACGCGCCGAACCACTCCGTAACCAGTTCCACGTCGTCCTGGGTCGCGGCGCGCAAGCCGCCGGGCACAGCCGCGGGCCACACCAGCTCGCCGAGTTCGTGCAGCCGGGTGTGCTGGCTGACGTGGACCCGGCCCCCGCCGAGCCGGGTCAGCTCGGCGGCGCACAGGTCAACGGCAGGACGGGCACCGTTGAGGCTGAGCACTTCCTCCCCGCGCTCGTGCAACGTCCGGGCCAGGGCCACGGCCGCCTGGTCTGGCATCGGCAGCAGGAATGGCGGGTAGGGCGCAAACGGCGCGGTGCGCATCCCGGCACCGACTACGGCCGATGCGTTCCTGACTACCAGCCACCAGGTGCGGCCGGGCTGCGCGATCTCGTCGCCCTGCTGCGCCAGCAGCCGGTCCGCGACGGTGGTCACGACCGTGCTGACCACCGGGTCGGCGGCCAGGAAGTCACCAGCTGAGGCCAGGAACTCACCCGGACCGGCGCAGAACTCCAGCCGCAGTCCCGCAACCGGGAGAGCGCTCATCTGCATACGCTAGCCACCGGCATGCCACACCGGCCCGGTGGGCCAGAAGTGGGTGGATCCATCTCAGCCAGTGCTGCGGCGCTGGTAATCCGGTCGTTTCCCTGATGTGTGGAGCGCGGAGTCCAGGTCGTTCCATAGGTCTTTGATGTGTTCGCAGCCGACGCTCAGGCGCAGGAGCCCCGGGGGCAGGTGGCCTTGCCCGGCGAGTTTGCTGCGCCGCTCGATGGTGGTTTCGACGCCGCCCAGGCTGGTGGCGTGGACGATGACGGCCAAGGCGTCGCAGAGCCGGTCAGCGGTGGGGGCGTCGGCGACCTCGAAGGCCAGCACTGCCCCGAAGCCGGTCATCTGCGCGGCGGCGGTGCGGTGCCCGGGGTCGCCGGGAAGGCCGGGGTAGCGCACGCGGCTGACGGCGGGGTGCTCGTCGAGCCGGCGGGCGAGTTCGCCGGCGTTGCGCTGGCCGCGGTCGAGCCGCAGGGCCAGGGTGCGCAGGCCGCGCAGGGCCAGGAAGGCCTCTAGGGCTCCGGGGGTGGCGCCGGTCAGGCCGCGGCGGTGCCGCAGGCGCTGGGCGACGGCCTGCTCGCGGGCGATGGCGATGCCGGACAGCAGGTCGGAGTGGCCGCCGATGAATTTGGTGGCGCTGTGCACGACCACGTCCGCGCCGAGGGCCAGGGGCTGTTGCAGCAGCGGCGTGGCGAACGTGTTGTCGACGCCGACGAGTGCCCCGGCGTCGCGGCCGGCGGCGCACAGGGCGGGCAGGTTGGCGATGGCGAGCAGCGGGTTGGAGGGCGTCTCCAGCCACAGCAGGTCCGCGCCGGTGACGGCGGCCCGGACGCTGGCGGTGTCGGTCAGGTCTACGCGGTCGACGGCCCAGCGTCCTTGCTGCCGGGCGTCGGCCAGCAGCTCGCCGAGCCCGAAGTAGCAGTCTTCCGGGGCGACGATGCGGCCGCCAGTCGGCACGAGGTCGAGGACGGCGGCGATCGCGGCCATGCCGGAGGAGAACGCCACGGCGTGACCGCCCTCCACCTGACCCACGGCTGTCTCGAGTGCTTCCCAGGTCGGCGTGGCGTCGGTGCGTGAGTAGGCGCGGCTGTCCTGCTCGGTGCCCGGCGCTGCCATGGCTCCGGCCTGGAAGTTCGATGCCAGCACCACGGGAACGTTGAGCGGGCCGCCGGCCGCCAGGCCAGGGCGGCCGGCGCAGATGACTACTGTTTCCGGGTGAAGGCCGGCGCGTGGGACCAGCTGATCGGGTGCCATGAGGCTCTCCTGTCTCTGAGGAGTGCAGTATAGTGCATCATATGAGGCGCTCAGACTTGGAAGCTCGTGCCGGGGCGGACAGCATCGCCCGCGCGATCGGCGGCCGGGTCCGGCAGGGACGGGCCAGCCGGGGCTGGACCCTGGACCAGCTGGCCGAGCGCTCCGGCGTCAGTCGCAGAATGCTGGTCAGCATCGAGCAGGGCTCCGCTAACCCGAGCATCGCGACGTTGCTTCTCATCAGTGACGCGCTCGGCGTAGGGCTTCCCGTGCTCGTCGATATGGACCGCTCGCCCGGGCTGCGGGTCACCCGGGCCGGCGCCGCCCCGGTGCTGTGGCGGGGAGAGCTCGGCGGGCAGGCCATGCTCGTCGCCGGCACTGACCCGCCGGACGTCACCGAGCTGTGGGACTGGACACTCGGGCCGGGCGAGAGCCACTCCAGCGAGGCGCACGCGGCGGGAACCCGCGAGCTGCTCCTGGTCCTGGACGGCGAAGTCGAGCTCAGGGTAGGCCAGCACGCCGAGGTACTCGCGACCGGAGATTCGGCCTCGTTCGCCGGCGACCTTCCGCACGGATACGCGAACCCCAGCTCAGCGCGGGTGGCGCGGTTCGCGCTGACGGTGTTCGAACCGGCCGTCGGCGGGGGTGCGGCCCGGTGATGACCATGTTGACCGAGGCTGAGGTCAGTGACGGCGCACGCGCGTTCCTTGCGGGCGTCAGCGTGGGTCCCGAGGTGCTCGAGCTGCGCCCGGACTACCGCGTCATCGTAATGGTGGCCGAGGGCCTGGAACCGGGCCCGTCCGACCAGATCAGCGAGGAACTGCTGTCGCGGGCCGAGATCCGAGCCCGGACCATGCTCGGTGGCCGGGCACCCGACGACGTACCTCAGGTCGCCGACTGGCGCGCCGCCTTCAGGGCGTTCGGCGCCAAGCCTCAGCGCACCCGGCCGAGCGTGGAGGCGCTGCTGCGCCGCCTGGACGCCGGGTTGCCTCGCATCGACCGCCTCACCGACGCCTACAACGCGGTCTCGATCGCGAACCTGGTGCCAGTGGGCGGCGAGGACCTGGACCAGTACCAGGGCCCGGCCCGGCTGGTCCGGGCCGCCGGAGACGAGGACTTTGACACCACGGCGCACGGCGAGCCGGCCATCGAGCAGCCCCGGCCAGGCGAGGTGATCTGGCGGGACGAGGCCGGCGTCACCTGCCGCCAGTGGAACTGGCGGCAATGCACCCGGACCCGGATAACAACGGCCACCGCGAACGCCGTCTTCATCATCGACGGACTCGCCGCCCTCGGACCCGACGGCCTGACCGCGGCCGGGAACGACCTCGCCAGCTCCCTCATCCGGCTGAGCCCGCAGGCCGCCATCGCCAGCCGGCTTATCTAAGGGCTTTGCCGGTGTCAGGGGCTGGGCTCGGGTCGGCCCCACCACCCCGAACCAGCGGTAACGTTCCCGGAACGGTCACCGCGTAGCCTGATTCTCATGGCAGAGATCGGGCCCACTGCGGGTCCCGGCACGACGGTCCGCCGTTTCGCGCTGATCTCGCCTGCGGTCTGGGTGGCGGTGCTCGGCGGCCTGGCCGCGCTGTCCCTGGTAGCTACGCTGCCGCTGTCGCTGCTGGCCCGCCAGTTCGGCGACGGGATCGTGGCGGTGGTGATCGGCATTCCGTGCGCGGGCGTCGGGGTCCTGGTCGCCCGACGGCAGCCCGGTAACCCGCTCGGCTGGCTCTTCCTCGTCGCCGCCAGCTGCCTGTTCCTGGCCACCGACGGCGGCGACTACGCGTCCCTGGTCTACCGGCACGGTTACCGCCTTCCGCTCGGTGCGGTGGGGCTGGCTTGCGACGGGTTGTGGTCCGCGGGCCTGGCCTTGTTCCTCGTGGTGATCCTGCTCTTCCCCGACGGCACGCTCTCGTCGGGGTTCTGGCGCTGGGCCCTGCGGGCCTATGGCGCGCTGTACGCCGCGCTGCTGGTCGCCCTCGGCGTGGCCACGGCCGCTGCCCTGGCCGCGCATCCGGTCCGCGTCGATGCCACCGGCGGGCTGGCCGCCCTGGACAACCCGGCGGGTGCGTTCGCGACGGTCTACCACGTGCTCCTGCTCGCGCTGCTGGCCGTCTGGGCTGGCTTCATCGGCTACCAGGTGCTGAGCTGGCGGCGCTCGGCCGGGGTGCGGCGGCAGCAGGTGAAGTGGCTGGCCAGCGGCGCGGCCGTCGCCATGGCCAGCGCCGTCATAGCGTTGGCGTTCAGCTCGTCGGGCGGAACCTCGACCATCCAGGACTGGGCCGACGACATCGCCTGGTTCGGCCTGGCCGCGCTGCCGGCGTCGATGGGCGTGGGCATCCTGCGGTACCGGCTGTACGAGATCGACCGGATCATCTCCCGGACGCTGGCCTACGCGGTGGTGACCGCGCTGCTCGTCGGCGTATACGCGGGCCTGGTGCTGCTGTCCACCCACGTGCTGTCGCTGAAGTCGCCGGTGGCGGTGGCGGCCTCGACGCTGGCCGCGGCGGCGCTGTTCAACCCGCTGCGGCGGCGGGTGCAGCGGGTGGTGGACCGCCGGTTCAACCGGGCCAGGTACGACGCCGAGCTGACCGTAGCGGCGTTCGCGGCCCGGCTCAAGGACGCCGTCGATCTGGACGCAGTCCGGGGCGACCTGGCCGCGGTGGTGCAGGACACGCTGGAGCCCGCGCACGTCTCGGTGTGGCTGAGTAAACGTAGCTGAGGTCTCACCGATGATGACACCCCGACGAACTTCCGGTGCCGCCGCTAAGTCAGGCGGTCGAGGGACCGCTCGATTGCCTTCCGTCCGACTGTCAGTTCGGCTTGGCTGACGGTGAGGGCGGGGCGGAACCGGATGGACCGGGTTCCGCTCGGCAGGAGCAGGACTCTCTCCTCCTCCCGCAGGATGGTCAGGAGCGAATCGCGCTCTTGGGGGCCGGGGAGGTCAAAGGCGCACATCAGCCCGCGTCCCCGGACGTTCGAGACCAGGTCCGGGAAGCGGGCGCCCACCTCGTCCAGCTCGGCGAGGAACCAGGCGCCGGTGGCGGCGGACCGGTCGAACAGGTGGTCGCGCTCGATGACCTCCAGCAGCCTGCGGGAGCGGACCATGTCCACCAGGCCGCCGCCCCAGGTTGAATTGATCCGGCCGCTGACCGTGAACACGTTGTCGGGGATCTCGTTCACACGGCGTCCAGCCATGATGCCCCCGAGCTGTACCTTCTTGCCAAACGCGACGATGTCAGGCTCGAGCCCAAGTTGCTGGTAGGCCCAGGCCGTGCCGGTCGTGCCGACCCCCGTCTGCACCTCGTCAAGGATGAACAGCGCGTCGTTCTCCTCGCACATCCGCTGCATGGCCTGCAGAAACTCAGCACGCATATGGTTGTCGCCGCCCTCGCTCTGGATGGGCTCGGCGACGAAGCAGGCGATATCCCCGGGGTGGTCCCGGAATGCGGCCTCGGCCTGGCTCAGCGCGCGCTGCTCGGCCGCCGCCACTTCGGCGAGATGCTCGCTGAGCGGGAACGTGACCGCCGGCACGTCGATCCGTGGCCAGTCGAACGCCGGGAAGCGCTCCGTCTTCACGGAGTCGGTATTGGTCAGCGACAATGTGTACCCGCTGCGGCCGTGGAACGCACGGGTCAGATGGATTGCCTTCATCCCCAGCTGAGGCGAGTGACCGCGGGCCTGGTTGTGCCGGCTTTTCCAGTCGAACGCGCACTTGAGCGCGTTCTCGACCGCCAGCGCGCCGCCCTCGATGAAGAACAGGTTTGGCAGCGCGGGATCGCCCAGCACCCGGGCGAACGTCTCCACGAACTCGGCGTAATGCGGGGTATAGATGTCGGGGTTCGTGGGCTTGTTCGCGGCCGCCTCGGCCAGGAGTCTCACGAAATCCGGATCATCGGTGACGTCAGGCGGGTTGATACCCAGCGGCGCCGAGGCGAAAAAGGCGTACAGATCCAGGTAACGCTCGCCCGTCTCCGCATCGACGATCCAGGAGCCGCGACTGCGCCGCAGATCCAAGGTGATGTGGAAGCCGTCGGTCAGCACATGACGGGCCAGACGCCTACGGATAGTCTCGTCGCGAGTCATAAGCCTCCCCCTGGCCAGGGGCGGGGTCGCCGGCGGCGGCCCCGACCAGAAATCTTTGCTTGCTAACTCTGAGTTTGCTGCAAATCTTGCTTACTGCCTACGATTTTGCCGCAAAACATGCGCTCACCATGATGCCATCGATCCGGTCTGTCAAGACAGCCGTAACGATGACTGATGTGTAGGCTCACGACGTGCGGAAGCCGCGCAGGGTGCTCATCGGGTGGGATTACGGCGCCCGCGGTATCTGGTGGGTGCTCACCAAGGAGGAGAGGGAGGCCCCGGCTCCCCCTGGCCGCTGGAGCGGTACCCCGCCGCCAGGCCGGCCCGACCGCCCCAAGCCCTGGAGCGATCTACTGAGCGGCGAGCTGCTCGATGACCTGCACGCATGGAACGACGCCTGTGCCGCTGCTGGTGCTAACCCCCAGGCGCTGCAAGAACGCGGCCGCGAGCTGGCGATCCGGGTCCAGGATGAGCTGGGGACGGACGACTGGGAGGTGCTCTACCAGATGGGCGGCGCGATGTTGAGAGTGCATCCGCCGGGAGGCTGGCCGGTCGAATCGTGGCAGCAGGAACTACTGGGCTGCCGCCCCAGCTCGCCGGAGCCGTGACCGTATCAGGCGATAAGCAGGCGGCTGTCAAGCTCTGCCGCGTCGAGATCGAGGAGGTCGCGGTTGCGTTCGGCCCACCGGCCGGATGCAAGGTCATCGCGCAGGCTCCGCACCGCCCGCCGCTCGACGTCCGGCCCGACCCTCGCCCAGACCGACATTCCGCGGCGGACATTCTCGTCCAGGTACGCCTCGGGCCGGCGCCAGTAGGCCTCGTAGAAGCCGTCAGCGCAGTCCCACGGGATGGGCACCGGCTCGGTCCGGGCTGCGATCACCCGGGCCAGCTCGGTCAGTGAAGGCCGGCCGGCCCAGAGGCCGGGGTGCTCGGGCAGGTAGTCGCGATTCAGCCAGAACCGATCAGGGCCACTGGCGTCGTGCGTGAACACCACCACGCGGCGGGCGACGCGCCGCATCTCCCGCAGCCCGGCGATCGGGTCGGTCCAGTGATCGATGGTGGCAATGGCCATCGCGGCGTCGAAGGACTGGTCCTCGAACGGCAGGTTCTCGGCAGATCCGGCCAGGCACGGTGCTGCGCCCGCGGGGCGCTGCGCCCGCATGACCGCCGACGGTTCCACCGCGGTGACGTCACGGTCGGAGGGCTCGTAGGAGCCAGTGCCCGCCCCGACATTCAGCACGGTCCGCGCATCGCCGAGCGCAGCCCAGACCTGCTTGGCGATCCGCGGCTCGTTGCGCCGCGTCACGGCGTAGGTAGCTCCGATGGTGTCGTACAACTGCGCGCTGGACATCAGACCTCCATCTCCGGCAGCAGATCATGCGGCGACCCGTCGACCCGATATATCGATTCGATACATCGGAACGATATGATGCTGGATGCATACCGCGCAAGTCGGACGGAAGCGGCTTGCCGTTCTACCGCACGGCGCAAGAGGTCCGGGCGCTGCCGTCATCGGCGTTGCCCTTGCGGCCTTCAGGCGCTGCGGGCGGTCACGTTGCTGGGCCGGGCGGCGGCTGACCAGCAGGAGGCGGCCGGGGTGCCGCTGGCCCTCCCTGCTTTACCGGCCCGGCTCACGCGTCGCGGAGCCGCAGCAGCAGGCCGCCGGCCAGCATCGCTCCCGCGGCCCAGGCCGCGAGCACGCCGAGGCCCGCCCACGGGCTGATCGGCACACCGCGCAGGCCGGTTGTGGCCTGAATGGCCAGCCCGGCGGACATGGGTGCGATCTGCTCCAGGTGGCGCTGCCAGTGCGGGTTCGCGACGGCGGCTGCCGCGACCGGGAACAGGTACAGCAGGCCGAGGACGACCCCGATCGCCACCGCGGAATCCCGGATCGCGGTGGCTATGCCGAGACCGAGCAGGCCAACCAGGCCCAGGTACAGGACCGACCCGGCGGCAGCGCGCAGGTACGGCCCGTCCGCCAGGGACAGCAGCGGGTAGCCGTGCGCGGGGATGAAGCCGTGGCCGGGCAGGATGAGCCGCCCGGCCAGCAGCGACCCGAGGACCGCGACCGTGCTCGCAACCATCACCAGGCCGGTGAGGATGGCGGCCTTGGCGGCCAGCATGGTGGTCCGCCGCGGTATCGCGGTCAAGGTGAGGAGGATCATCCCGGTGCCGTACTCGCCGCCGATCGCCAGCACGGCCAGGATGGCGACGACTGCCTGGCCGAGGTCGATGCCGGAGAGGCTGGCCTTGGCGGGATCCTGGCCGCAGCCCGCGGCCGGGCACCGGGTCGCCGTGGCCACTGCGCTGCCGACCGCGACGGTCGCGGCGATGACGGCGAGCAGGAGCCAGATCGTGCCGCCCGCGGTGCGCGCCTTCGTCCATTCCGCGTGCAGCGCGTGCCCCGCGTACTGCGGGTCCGCCCGCCGCGTGCCTCGCGCTGGTACGCGGCTCATGCGTCCCTGCGGCGCAACAGGAAGACGGCCAGGCTCAGGGCGAGCGCGGCCCAGGCGCACAGCACGGCGAGGCCTGCCCAGGGCGGCAGCGGATAGTAGCCGTAGGCGGCGGTGTAGGTGTTAGTGACCTGCGGATACTGGATGAGGGTCTGCTGGACGGCGAACGCCGCGGCCGGGCTGAGCCGCAGCAGCCAGTCGGCGGGGCCAGGCGGCAGTATGGGCGCGGCCACGGTAAACATGTACGGCAAGACGATCACCACGACGACTACCGCGACCGCCCCGATGCCGCGCCTGAGGATCGTCCCGATGGCAAGCGCGATGACGGCGGTGACCGCTAGGACGGCCGCGGTGCCGACGATCACCCGCACCTGGGTCAGCGCGCTCGCCGGGTACACGTAGGCGCCGTTGCCGCGCAGGACCCGCTGGCCGAGTATCACGGCGATGGCCGCGCTGACCAGCCCGGCCCCGAAGGTGACGCCGCCGATGATGACGGCCTTGGCGGCCAGCACCCGGCCGCGCCGGGGAGCCGCGGTGAGCGTGACGCGGATCAGGCGCCGCCGGTACTCGGCGGTCATGAACATCGCCCCCACGACCACCAGGACGATAAGCCCGGCGAACGTGCCCACGAGAGTCTGCGCGATTGACACGCCGGCGCCTCCTCCCCCGGACACGACCGGGGCGATGTCGCCGGTGCCGGTGACCGTGAACGTGCCTGCGGCCTGGCTGGAGCCCGCGGTATTGCCCGGCGAGCTTCCTCCTACGTTGTCGCCGGCCCACGCGCCGCGGGGCCAGCTGAGGCCGACGTGGTCGAAGACGCCGGTGGCCACGCTGGGGCCGCCGCTGATGCTCGCCTCGCCGAGCGAGGTTTGCAGGTACTGCGGCGAGGTGGTGAACAGGCCGACCTGGGCGACCTGCGGCAGGCCGGCCAGGGTGGCGGTGCCGACCTGGGCCCAGTGCGTGCCGTCGGCGGAGTCGTAGCCGGTGATGGTGTCACCGGAGCGGGTCAGCCGCAGCCAGCGCGGGGAGGTCGCGGAGACGGCGCCGGGAATACCGGGCCTGTCCTGCGTGAAGTCGTACTGCATCCGCACCCCGTGGCTGCCGGTGACCATCATCGCCGCGTACGCCGATCCCGGGCTGGTGCTCGCCTTGATGATGATCCCGGCCTTGGCCCACGGGACGAGGCCGGCCCGCATCGCCGCGCCGGGCACGGGCACCGGGATCTGGCCGGTAAGGGAGGTCACCCGGACGGTGATGCTGCCGTTCCCGGCCAGCGGCTGGTGCACGAAGTAGAAGCTGTCCGACACCTCCTCCCCGCCCGGTCCTACCGGAGCGCTGCAGCCGGAGACGTTGCACGAACCCTGCTGGCTCGGCGCCAGGGCGAAAGCCACGATCGCCAGGCCCCCTACGATCACGGCGATGATCCAGCCGCGTACCGTCCGGAACTTGGTCCACTCCGCGTGCAGCAGGTCCGCGAACCCGTAGGGCCCTTCCCGCAGGCGCGACTGGTAGGGAGTGACGGTCATCGCGCCGCCCGTTCGGACGTGGCGGCCCGGAACTCGACCGCGTCCCTGGTGAGCTCCATATACGCGTCCTCCAGCGTCGCCCGGTGTGCGGACATCTCCGAGAAGGGCACAGAGTGCTGCGACAGAAGTGCCACCACTCGTTCGGCAGCCAGGCCAGCGATGCTGAGCGTGCCGGGGCCGGTCGCAGCGAGCTGCGCTCCCGCGGCGCTGAGTACCTCCGCCGCCCGGCCGGGCACCGTGGTGCGGACCGAGACCCCGCCCCCGGCCGCGGCCGCGATCAGCTCGGCCACGCTGGCGTCCGCGATCACCCGGCCGCGGCCGACCACGACCAGATGATCGGCGGTGTCCTGCAGCTCGCCCATCAGGTGGCTGGAGACCAGCACCGCCCGGCCCTGGGCGGCCAGCGACCGCAGGAACCCGCGCATCCATATGATCCCCTCGGGATCCATACCGTTGAACGGCTCATCGAGCATGAGCACCGGCGGGTCGCCGAGCAGCGCCGCGGCGATGCCCAGCCGCTGCCGCATGCCGAGAGAGTAGCCGCCCGCCTTCCGCCGGATGACGGCCTGCAGGCCGGACTGCGCGACGACCTCATCCACCCGGCTGGCCGTCAGGCCCTGGGAGTGGGCCAGCCACAGCAGGTGGTTGCGCGCGGACCGGCCGGGCTGCAGCGCGGCGGCGTCCAGCAGCGCGCCGACGTGAGTAAGCGGGCGGCGCAAAGACGGGTAGGGCCGGCCGCCGATCAGCGCGGTGCCCGCGTCGGGCGCGTCCAGGCCGAGGACGGCCCGCATCGTGGTGGACTTGCCTGCGCCGTTCGGGCCGACGAACCCGGTGACCTG
>Ga0302178_10003678_pt1 | contig 11442 bp, 12 predicted proteins | sample I_Palsa_E1_3_FD_198790 | JGI IMG/M metagenome (GOLD analysis project Ga0302178, IMG submission 198790) | Peat permafrost microbial communities from Stordalen Mire near Abisko, Sweden - I_Palsa_E1_3 | ecosystem: Environmental > Terrestrial > Soil > Palsa > Peat permafrost | place: Sweden... | reverse complement strand
GTTTGTCGCCGCGCTCTTCATCGTGAAGCAGCAGGGCATCAAGCGGCTGATGGCCTATTCCAGCGTCGAGCACATGGGCGTGCTGGCGCTCGGATTCGGATTCGGCGGCCCGCTCGCGATCGCCGCGGTGCTGTATCACATGCTCAACCATTCGCTGAACAAGTCGCTCATGTTTTTTGGCGCCGGCAACGTCATGCGCGTATTCGGCACCAAGGACATGGGCGAAATACGCAACGTGTGGACCCGCTTTCCTGTCACCGGGGCGCTATGGCTGGCTGGCGCCGTAGCGATTACGGGTGCACCACCGTTCGGCCTGTTCCTGAGCGAACTGACATTGATGCGCGCTGGCATGGCGAGCTCGAACGCCTGGGCAGTGATCGTGATGTTGCTGTTGCTGATTGTTATCTTCATTGGCTTTCTCAATCACTTCAGGGCCATGTACTTTGAAGCCCAGCCAGCGAGCGTGGCACAGGAGATTAATCGTAAGGTGAGCGTGAGCGCCTGGATGACGGTTCCGATGTGGCTCGCCCTGGTGCCGGTGTTGGTCCTTGGTGTGTGGTGGCCGCAAGACCTTTGGCGCTTCTTTGAAATGGTTGCCGCTGATCTGGGAGGAGTTGCGCGATGAACAACTGCACGCTCAAGACCGTAACGCGTGCCGAACTCAACGCGGCCGCTGCCGATCTTCTTGATCATGGAGGTTGCATGCAGGTTGCGTATGCGTGGTTTCCGCGACCGGACGCGCCGGAATTGCGGTACATCTCGACCACGCCCGGCCAGCGGGAATTTATGAGCTGGCGTGTAGACGCAAGCAAAGAGCCAGTCGCAAGTCTTGCGGCGAAGTCTCCACTGCTTGGCTGGCACGAGCGCGAGATCATGGAAATGAGCGGCATCGCGTTTGCCGGCCATCCGGAACCGGAGCGCCTAGTGAGCGCATTTCTGCCTCAGACGGCGCGTGGCCCGCTCGAGCCCGGCGGGGCGGTGCATGCGAGCGCAGCGGGCTCACTTGCAGCACCAACGCTGCCGCAGATGTCCGGCAAGCACGTTCAGTTATTGCCCTTCGGCCCGGTGCGAGCTGACGTCGTCGAGTCGGCCCAGTTCATTTTCTATTACGTCGGCGAAGGCATTCTCCACTATCACCCCAACCTGTTCCTCAAGCATCGCGGTATGGAGAAACAGTTTGAGGGGATCGACATCGAACGAGGCGTTCTGCTGGCCGAACGTGTCTCGGGCGTGGACACGGTCGCGCACGCGCTTGCGTATGCGCAGGCCGTCGAGGACGCCTCGGGGTGCATCGTGCCGCCGCGCGCACGGTGGCTTCGTGTCATCGCGGCGGAACTCGAACGCACCTACAACCACTTGCACTACCTTGGGCACTTGTGCCATACGACTACGCTGAAGGTTGGCGAGGCCCAGGGCAAGCTGCTGGAGGAGCGAGCGAAGCAAATGAATGCGCTTGCATCGGGTAGCCGGCTGTTGCGCAACATTGTCTGGCCGGGCGGCGTACGCCGGGATCTGGACGTGGTTGCGATTTCCCAGGGCGTCGCGCCACTTCAACGTGAACTGGAACGGTACGTCGATCTCATCGAGCGGACCACCAGTCATCTCGACCGTCTCATTTCCACCGCGCCGCTCAGTCAGCAGCTCGCCTTTGATCAAGGCGCTACCGGGCCTATCGAGCGGGCGTCAGGCATCGATCGTGATCTCAGGCGGGATCATCCGTACGCAGCGTACGGTGAACTGCAGCCCGCTGTCGCGACCCGCAGCGAGGGGGATGCGTATGCCCGGATGAAGGTGCGTATCGCGGAACTCCGGGCGAGCCTGGGACTGCTCGACGACGCCATCACGCGCGGAGTCCCTACCGGGCCGCTGCTAGAGCCTTGTAGTCGGGTGCCGAACGCCGAGGGGCTCGGATGGGCGGAATCCTCGCGTGGCAGCGTGCTCTACGCGCTTCACTTCGATGACCGGTCACGCATTGCGCGCGCGAAGATCAAGTCGCCATCGTTCTCGAACTGGCGGGTTTTCCCCTTCACCGTGCATGATAGCAACATGATGGACTATGCGATCAACGAGGCGAGTTTTGGTTTGACCATTTCGGGTTGCGCACGATAGGACGGAGCGGTTATGTCTCTATGGACCTGGTTCGGCTTGACGAGTGGCAGCGCCAGTACCGACTGGCCGCTCAAGGGCGACGTGCATGGTCAGCAAGGCGTGCTTGGCATGCCGCGATATGACGCGGCCAAATGCCAGGACGGCTGCGACGCGTGCGCGCAGTCTTGCGTGACGCACGCCATCACGTTTTCGCCGAAGCTTGGCGAGAATGCGCGTCCCGAGGTGGACTGGGGCCGCTGCATTGTCTGCCAGCTCTGTACCGAAGCGTGCCCGACGGGCGCTTTTACACAGTCTGAAGACTGGGCACTCGGTGTGAAGCAGCGCGACGATCTGGTGTGGGCCGAGGCGCTCGTGTCCGATGCAGCCAGCGATCTCCCCGAGCGAACGCGCCGACCGTTTCGGCGCAGTCTCCATATCCGTCACGTCGACGCAGGCTCGTGCAATGGCTGTGAATCGGAGTTGCAGGCGTTGAACAATCCGTTCTACAACCTGCATCGGCTGGGCATCTTTTTCACAGCGTCTCCGCGCTCGGCCGATGTCCTGCTCGTTACCGGTCCGGTGACGCACGCGATGCGCGCACCGCTGCTGCAGACCTATGAGGCAATGGCGGATCCGAAGTGGGTCATCGCGACGGGCACGTGCGCGGTGTCGGGCGGCGTCACGGGCGGCAATTACGCGTGCGGCAACGGGCTTGATGGTGTCTTGCCGGTCGACATCTATCTGCCGGGTTGTCCGCCGAACCCAGCCGCCATCATTCACGCGCTGCTGTTGCTCCTCGGCCGCGCAGAGCAACGGATGCGAGGAGGGCAGCTTGAGCGCTGAACTGATCCTGGCGGCGAGCGCGCTGTGGCTCGCCGCCGCCATCTTTTCGCCGCTGCCTCCGCTGCGCGCGTTGGTCAGATATTCGCTGACCGCCGGTTGCGTACTGGGCGTCGTTGCGTGTCTGCTCGCTTTGCCAACCGCGACGCCGCGCGTCGAATTTCCGTTTGCGCTCGCGTCACAGCGAATCGCGTTCAAGCTTGAGCCGTCGGCGCTATGGTTATCGGGCTTTGGCCTGGTACCGGCCATCTTTGCCTGCTGGCTGGGCTCACCGCTCTCGGGGCGCTCGGGGACGTGGTGGATGGGCGCATCGCTGAGCTTGTTGGGCGCGTTGGGCGTATTCGGCCTGCAAGACGGCATGTCGATGCTCGTCGCCTGGGAGGTGATGAGCCTCGGCGGAGCAGTGATGCTCGCAGGCGAGCGCGCACGCGATACCAATGGCAACTCCGTGCTGCTCATGCTTGCGCTGCTCGAGGTGGGGGCTATCGCGCTCGTCCTCGCGATCCTGCTGCTCGACCACGCGTCGGGCGGTATCAGCTTCGATGCGTTCAGTGCTCATGCGCCCCACGCGTCAGCGCTTCTCTCGTGGGTGGCCGGGGTCGCGCTGCTCGTCGGCTTCGGCGCCAAGCTGGGTCTCATCCCCTTCTATGAGTGGTTTCCGCGTGCGTACTCAAGCGGCAGTGGTGCGACCGGCGTGCTGTTTTCCGGTGTCGTCTTGAACGCTGCCTATTTCGCGTTGAGCCGTGGCTGGAATAGCTGGCTCGGCGTGGCGAGCGATAGCGGCACCGCATTCGGCCTGGGTGTTGTCGCGATTGCAATCGGCGTGGTCAGCGCGGTGCTGGCGATTTTGTTCGCGTTCCAGCAGGACGACTGGAGAGCTCTGCTCAGCTACTCGTCCGCGGAGAACGCGTCGGTTGCGGTGGCGATGCTCGGCGTGACGCAACTCTTTCGAAGTGACCATCTGGGCGACCTCGCCGGACTCGCATGGACCGTCGCGCTGCTTCACCTCGCCGGCCATTCACTCGCCAAAGGTGCGCTCTTTCTGGTCGCTGACGGCATCCAGGCGTCGACCGGGAACTACGATATCGTGCCGCGCGCATGGCTCAAGAATAGCGGTTTCACGCTCGGGCTCGGCGCGGCCTTTGCCGTGATGAGCCTCGCCTCCGTTCCACCGCAAGCGGGGTTCGTCAGTGAATGGTATGTCTTCCAAACGGTGTTTCAAGGCTTTCATCTCTCGGCCTTCACAGGACGCCTCGTGCTCGTACTGGCCGGAGCGGGCCTCGCGCTCGCGGCAGCGGTGGCGCTCGCTACGTTCGTGAAACTGTTCGGGTTGGGGCTCCTCGGCATGCCGGACATCGCCTACGCGCGACCGGTGCCACGACGGAATGCGGCAGTCGTCGGGGTGCTGGGACTATGCGTGCTCGCAGTGGCCGTCGGTGCACCGCTCTGGCTCAACGCACTGGCGAGCGGCGCCCAGGCGCTGTTCCAAGCAAACAGTCCGCAGGCAATGGTCGCCGGATGGCTGCTGGTGCCGTTGACCGACAAGTTCGCTTTTATCTCGCCGTCGAAGCTCATCATCGTGATGCCGTTGCTGGCGCTGCTGCCGCTGGCCCTCCTGAGGCTCAAGAAAACGCGTCCGGTGCGGCGCACGGCGGTCTGGTTCGGCGGCATGACCCCGAATGGCCGCGATGCGATGACCACGCCGCTGACATTCTCGAACGCGATGCGCACGTTCTATAGCTTCGTATATCAACCGACAATGAGCACCGAGCGCGAACACGAACAGCGCGAGTACTTTATCAAGCGGCTGGTCTTCTCCGAGGGCGTGACCGATCTGTTCGAACGGCATCTGTTCGCGCCGGCAACGCGGATCGTGACGTGGTCCGCCGAGAAGTTGCGCGCGTTGCAGTCTGGCAACCTTAATTTCTATCTCGCACTGATCGGCGGATTGCTTGCCGCGATACTGGCCTTGACGCTGGTATAGATCGCTTCGACGAGGGGCAGGGCGCAAGGGCAATCATTCATATGTCGGGTCGTCCAGATGAGCGCGAATGCGCTCGGCGAATGATTCGAGCGTGGCTTGCTCGGCCAAGACGCGCGCATGCGGTCGAAGCCGCTGGCCGGCCCACCGAGGAATCACATGGAAATGCACGTGACCGACCGTCTGGCCGGCCGCACGGCCGTTCAACTGGGCGATCACGACGCCATCTGGCCGTAGGGCTGCGCGTACCGCGAGCGCCACATGGCAATCGATGCGCATGCAGGCCTCGGCCGCAGTATCGGAGAGCTCGAAGATGTCCATTGCCGGCTCCTTCGGGATGACAAGCACGTGCCCGTCGGACTGGGGCATCAGATCCATGAAGGCGAGTGCGGCCTCGGTCTCAACTAGCTTGATGCACGCTGCTTCTCCCCGGAGGATCCTGGCGAACGCGTTGTTGTGGTCGTATGTCATGGCTCCTATTGGCGCACGCCGTTGTTGCGTTGCGCAAATTTATTCCGTAAAATCCGCGATTCTGGAGATGGCATTCCTCCAAACAACCGCCGATCCTTCGGCTGATGATGCCTACGAGTTCCTGGGTGCAGGAGGTCGTAGGTCGTCCGTGCGACGCCCTGTCGCCCAGGTTTGATGTTCTGTCAAATCTAGAAATTATGAAACGTCTCAAGTCTGTCGAACAGATCGCCATGGTGCCGTATCTGGCGCGTTGGCTGCTTCTGTCCTCCGTGCTCGGCGCCTTGGCCGGCTCTGCCTCCGCACTTTTCCTCTTTGCCTTGGACCGCGCCACCGATACGCGGGTGGTTCATCCGTGGCTCGTCTGGTTGCTGCCGTTCGCAGGGTTCCTGACCGGCTGGATCTATCACCGCATCGGCAAGAGCGTCGAGGGCGGCAACAACCTGCTGATCGACGAGATCCACGATCCGCAGAAGATCGTGCCCAAGCGCATGGCGCCGCTGGTGCTGGTGGCCACGGTGATCACCCACTTGTTCGGTGGCTCCGCGGGCCGCGAGGGCACGGCGGTCCAGATGGGCGGGGCGCTAGCTGACCGGGTCACGCATCTCTTCGATCTAGGTCGAGAGGACCGTCGCATCCTGCTGATGGCCGGCATCGCAGCGGGCTTTTCATCGGTCTTCGGCACGCCTCTCGCCGGCGCGATCTTCGGTCTTGAGGTGCTCGCGATCGGCCGCCTGCGTTATGACGCGTTGCTCGCGTGTCTCGCCGCGTCTGTCGTGGCCGACGTGGTATGCCGTCTATGGGGCATTCACCATACCGTGTATTCGATCCCGTTCGTGCCACCCGTCACGGCACTCGGGTTTGGATCCGCGATCGTCGCCGGTATCGCGTTTGGCGTCGTGGGGATGCTCTTTGCCGACTCAACGCATGCGCTGTCGGCCCTCATCAAACGCAAGATCGCCTATGCGCCCTTCCGGCCCGTGCTTGGCGGTGCCGTGGTGGCGATCCTCGCCACCACCCTGAACGTTCCGCAGTACCTGGGTCTCGGGATACCGACCATCGTGCAAGCCTTCAACGGTCCATTGCCGGTCTACGACTTTGCCGGCAAATTCGGCTTCACCGTGGTCACGCTTGCGTCAGGATTCAAGGGCGGTGAGGTGACTCCACTCTTCTATATTGGCGCCACGCTTGGCAACGCGCTCGGCCACATCCTGGCGTTGCCGGTACCGGTGCTCGCGGGGCTCGGCTTTGTCGCCGTGTTCGCCGGTGCGGCAAATACCCCGATCGCATCGACGGTGATGGCTATCGAACTCTTTGGTCCTCAGATCGGCGTGTATGCCGCATTGGCGTGCGTGGTCAGTTATCTCTTCTCCGGTCACACGGGCATTTATCGCGCGCAACGGGTCGGCCACGCAAAACATCCGCTCATTCCGGCCGGCATGCGTCTTGCCGATATCCCGGCCTGGCGCCACGCGCGCCGCAAGGCCGCGACTGTCTCCGCGCAATCCTGAACGCTTCGAACCCTTTCCTGCTCATCGCCATGACTCAGCTGATTTCGCTTCGCCTGTATTTCCACCACTCCGAGAGGGCTCGTCCGACACGCTTCTGGCATCGGGTGTCGCGACCAAGCCTTGCCTCGCACTTACTTCGCCATGCGAAGGACGCCGGCATCGAGCAGGCGCTCCTGCATCGCGTCCACGCGGGTTACCTGAAAGGCGACCGGCTGCATCACGAACACATCGAGATTGCGCATCACCATTTCCCGCACTGCATCGAACTCATTGACCTGGATGCCAAAGTGCGCGATTTCTGGCGTACGCATGGCAAGGGGCTCGACAACGTGAGGGCGATTTTCCTGCCGTGTGAACTACCGATGCAGGCGACGTGAGGAACGGGCACACAGGAGGAGTCGACGATGAAACCACAGACCAGGATGCGGCTGGCAGGGCAGCTCACAGTGCTCGGGTTCGCGGTGCTCGTGACCCAGGTCATGGCGTGGATGCTGTCCACGGCCGTGAATTCTGTCTATGGCAGCATCTCGCCCTTCTGGTTTGCGGCCTTCGGTGCGTTGACGGTGCCTTTTGTCATCATCTGGATACGAAAGGACGCGGCGCGCGCATATGAGACCGCGACTAAGCAGGGCTTTCTAGGTTTGGAAGGTGAGCCGCCGCACGTCATCTCAATCGCCAGCGATTGTCCTAAACGCTGGTGGGTGTTGCTCCATATAGCGCCTCGGACGATGCGCAGGAATAACTGCATATTTCGGTGAACGTGACTGGTTTTGGGCGGCTTGCCGAGCAGACGCGGCGCACCCTTGCCATGTCCCTGGCGCTCGACCAGTCGAGTCGGGCCGCACTTGCGCGTCCGAGGCACGTCATCATCACGCCCTTGGACATGCCCAGCGACGCGACGATCCGATTGTGCGAGAAATCTCCATCGAATTTAGGTCGCAAAACCTCCTTGATCGTGCGCCTATTGATCCGATGTGCGAGCATGGTCTCTCGGACAAAAGCAGGCGAGCATAGCCCGCGTCGTTGATGTCATGTGCAATGCCAATCCTTCCTTCTGGTGCGGCCGGTCACGTTCGTCCGAAATGCGCGTTGATGAACCTGAATTCACTGTGAACATTGGATAACCCGGGGCACAGAATGAGTAACTCCGTAACGATCGATATTCCCTTAGCCAAACGCGTCGCCGATATGCTGATCGATCGGCGACAGACGCTCGCTGTCTCGGAATCCTCAACAGGTGGACTGATCGCGGCCGCACTGCTGTCGGTGCCCGGCGCATCCGCATTCTTCCTCGGTGGCGGAGTCATCTACACGGCCAAGGCGCGCGAGATGCTGTTGGGCATTACCCCTTCGCAGACGAGCAACATGCGCTCCGCGACGCAGGAGATGGCCCACCTGCTCGCAGCAACTGCTGGAGATGCGACGTCGCCTCGACGAGGCTGAGCATCACCAGGAAGAGTTTCTCGCAATGCTTGCGCATGAACTTCGCGCGCCGCTGGCGCCCATTCAGACTGGCATCGCCATTCTCGACCGACCTGAAGCCACGGACGCAGACCGCGCCTGGGCGCGAGAAATTGTTCGACGCCATGTCGGACAGATGGGCCATATCGTCGACGACCTGCTATCGACGTCATTGGCGACCACCGGCGTCATGCAACTGAACCCGCAACCGGTCGCCGTAAAGGATTTGATTGAAAACGCCCTGGAGCTTACCAACGCCGCCGTCGTCGACCGCGGGCACACGGTTTCGACCTCCGTTGCCGCTTGACTCTATGCGTCCGCCGACCCAACTCAGTGCGCAATTGTCATTACGAACATGATAGAGAACGCCGCCATATACACGCCGTCCGACGGACGCATATATTTGAAGGCGGAAAGCGACGATTCGAACGTGTTCATTCGAGTGACCGACAACGGCATTGGAATCGCGCTTGAGGAAATCGACGCGATATTTCAGCTTTTTAAGCAGGGGACGCGGTCGCTTTCCCGGTCTATGGGAGGACTGGGACTGGGTCTGCCACTTGCGCGAAAACTGGCCGAGTTGCACGGCGGGACGCTTGTTGCTCGCAGTGAGGGTATCGGGCGCGGAAGCGAGTTCACGCTAACCCTTCGCCGCGCGACTCCTCAAGAAATGCCGTCCGCCGGGCCCATCGAAGTTGTCGCGTCATCGACCATGCCGATGTCCATTTTGATTGCCGAAGTCAATCACGATACAGCGGACGCGCTTGCGCTGTTCTTGCAGCTTTCGGGCAATACTGCACGCGTGGCTTACAACGCGACCGAAGCGCTCGCGATCGCCAAAGAGTGGCAACCTGAGGTCGTGCTGAGTGACATCGGGCTTCCCGACATGGACGGTTACGCGCTCATACGGGCCATGCGCAGCCTTGACTGTCTGGTGAACACTACATTCATTGCAATTACTTGCTATGCATCCGACTTGGACAAGATAGTTGCGATAGAGGCAGGCTTTGACGCTCACATGGCGAAGCCGGTGGACGTCGCCAACCTGGAGAAATATCTGCAACGCGCGCGGGCCTCTGAAAGGCCAGCCCACTAGCTCGGATTTGATGTCGCGCGCGCGACCGCGAGGGCGCCGGCAGCGCTTGCCTACCGACCGTGTTTGATCGATAAGCTCGTCTAAAATCTCCCGAGTTGAAGTACCCTTTGTGTTTCAGCAGTTTGGAGACCACGTTCCACGCGCAAAGGGAGAACGTAATGCAGAACGGCGCAGGTATAATTTCCTACATTTACTTCAAAGTGGGAATTTTTACTCTGCGAAGCATTCATCGCCTCCCGCCTACGCGCTACTCCATAACGACATCCTGTGACTGACATTCGCCCGTTCCGACTGCTTGCCAACCATCTTCGTCGAGAGAAAGACAGCGTCGTCGCGCGCTGGATGAAAATCGTCGGCGTCGATACCGACGTCGAGACGTCAGATGCACTGAGCAGCATGCAACTGGCTGACCACCTCCCAGCCATCTTCGAAGAAATCTGCGCGGCGCTGGAGCACCAAGACCTGGATGTCGCGCAAGTTGCCGTTGAAAGAGATGCCAGGGAACACGGGCAATGGCGCTCGCGCCAGGGTTATCGTTTGGACGAGCTCGTGCGTGAGCTTGATTTGTTTCGACAGGTTCTTACCGATGCTGTGGAGGCATACGCAGCGACAGACGGCCAGTTCAGGGCATCGGGCCAGGGAAGGGCCCGATATGTTGTCGACGAAGTCATTAGCTACGTTACGCTCGGTTCTATCCGGGAAGTGCTCCGTGAGCGCGACAACAAAATCGACGAATATACGGGTCAGCTGGAGCGAGCGAACGACGAGTTGCGTCGCAGCAAACGCCGCATAGACAAACTTTACGAGATGCGTCTGCAAGTCACGCGTCGTGTGACGCATGACCTGCGAAATTTCCTCAATATCTTCTCGAACGCGCTTCAACTCGCGGAGAACGTGCCCTCGAAGGTGGTGTCTGCGCTTGGGCTTGCCAATCGACAGGTGTCGGACATGAAGTTGCTAATCGACGAAATGGTCGACTATGCAGGCGTTCTAAGTAGCCGCAACTCCGGCGCGCTCGAGACGTTCGAGCTCCGGGAGCTCTACGACGACCTCGTCGCAGCGATACAACCTGCGGTCGAAGAGAAAGGCCTGAAGTTCAATACCACATTCGACCCACTCCTCAGCGCGACGACATCGAATCGCCTTAAAATCAAACAAATCGCTTTGAACCTGCTAGGCAACGCTGCTAAGTACACAGCGACCGGCGACGTTGGTCTCTTCATGACAATGGTAGGTGAGCACCATTTTCGGATTAGGGTGACTGATACAGGCATTGGCATCGCCGAGGAAGACAAGGAACGCGTGTTCGAAGAATTCGAACGGGCAGCCGGCAACGATTTTCCTGGAACAGGTCTGGGGTTGGCGATAGTTCGAGAACTGGTCGCATCGCTCGGCGGTGAAATCGACTTCCGTTCGCAAGAGGGCGCTGGATGCACGTTCGAGGTGGTGTTGCCCCTAGTCGTAGAGAACGAAAATTAGAAAACGATTCATTTGTTTTAAGGGTGCTTGGCTGATAGAACCTTTCGAATCATGGCAGTAAGAGCATCCGGCCGATAAGGTTTGCTAAGCAAAAATACATCTGGGGCGAGGATGCCATCGCGAGAAAGAATATCGCGGGTGTGGCCCGAAGTGAACAGAACCGGGATGCTGGGTGACTGCGCCCCAACCCATGCAGCAAGATCCGCACTTTTAATTTCACCCGGCATGACGACATCGGTAAAAACCAGGTCGACGGCCGCTCCACTTTTGAGAGCATGTAACGCCGCATCGCCGTTTGCCGCCGCCAATACGGTGTACCCCAACGTTCGGAGCAATTCGACCACCGTATCTCGGACATTGGCATCGTCCTCCACCACCAATATAGTTTCCCGACCACCAGCGGGGAGAGTGCTTTCAATGCGCGCGGTCTTAATCGATTCGGCCGCATCGCTACGAGGAAAGTACATGCTGACGACAGTGCCTTTTCCGAGGGCGCTCGCAATATCCGTATGGCCGCC
>Ga0302178_10003676_pt1 | contig 11447 bp, 9 predicted proteins | sample I_Palsa_E1_3_FD_198790 | JGI IMG/M metagenome (GOLD analysis project Ga0302178, IMG submission 198790) | Peat permafrost microbial communities from Stordalen Mire near Abisko, Sweden - I_Palsa_E1_3 | ecosystem: Environmental > Terrestrial > Soil > Palsa > Peat permafrost | place: Sweden: Abisko... | reverse complement strand
TCTATCGAGGGCGCCCAGCCCCGACGACGGGCGCAAGGACTTCTACACGCTGACTGAGAAAGGCCTCGATCTCATTCCTATCGTGCTTAACATAGTCCTTTGGAGCGCGAAGCACGATTCGAAGTCGTACGTGCGGCGCAGCAAGGCGTTCCTTGCTCGATTAAGTCAAAACTCCATGCAGGTAAGCGAAGAGGTGAAGGCGCTGGTACGCAATGGCGGATGTATCTTTCCACAGAGCAAGGAATGAGCAAACCGGCAAGCGAGCGGTTGGCAGCATCGCCCCTGTGAGCAAAACGCCGCGTTACTTCTGTTAAGGTCCGTTAATTCAGGGGTGAATGGATTTAGTGCGGATGACACCGTATAAATCTGGTCGTCGTATTGCCGCGACATTGCTACGAGCGACAGGCCGAATACCATCGGGAAACGCGGAGCTCAATACACTGTTACTTGAAAAGGATTCCTGAGCGCGTGCGCGCAAACTGTGCATTTGCATCAGTCGATACAAGGTAGCCCGTGAAATGCCCAATTCCTGAGCGACCAAGGTGAGACGGTTGCGATGACGTAGTAACGCGTTTTCAATCGTGCGCCGCTCGGCCGTTTCGCGGGCGTCGATCAGAGTGCAGCCCTGATCATCGACGCAGTGTTCCAATTCGAGGTCGGCGGGCGTGATCACACGACCTTCGGTCATCACAATGGCGCGTCGTACCCGATTAATCAATTCACGGATATTGCCAGGCCAGTGGTAGCTGTACATCGCCCGTATCGCGGCTTCCGAAAAGCCGCGGATACGCCGCGGACTATCTGCGCGAAAGCGTTCCAACATATGGTGTGCGATGATTTCGATATCGTGGCCGCGGGCGCGCAAAGGCGGCTCCACCAAGCGCAACACACAAAGCCGATGGTAGAGGTCGGCGCGAAACGCCCCCGTACGCACGGCTTCTTCAAGTTTGACATGGGTTGCCGAAATCACTCTAACATCGACGGGAATGGTTTCATGAGAACCCAGGCGCTGGATTTTCCGTTCTTGCAGGAAGCGTAGCAAGCCCACTTGGCTTTCAAGGGGTAAATCACCGATCTCATCGAGAAATAAAGTGCCGCCATGAGCGGTTTCGACATGGCCGATTTTCCGTTGTTGCGCGCCGGTGAATGCGCCTTTTTCATAACCAAATAACTCCGACTGCAGAAGCGCGTGAGGAATCGCACCACAGTTGATCGCCACAAACGGCCCTTTCCTGCGGATTGAGCGACGATGAATCGCGGCGGCGGTTAATTCCTTACCGGTTCCCGATTCGCCGTATAACAGTACCGGTGCATCTGTAATGGCGACTTTGCCAATCGAGCGGAACAACGCTTGCATGGCGTCGCAGCTACCTATCATTTCGTCTTCGTCGGCCGTCGCGCCTTTAATCTCGGCGCGGTCGAGTGTGATCATGCCATGTGCATGATCGATGGATTTGACGATGCGCTGGGCCGAGCACGGCAGTGTCACAAAATCGAAAAAATAAAGGCGTATTAGACGACGGACCAAGTCCTGATCTAACTGGGCTTCCGATACCGTGGTGACCCAACCCATGCCCGGCAAGGCAAACATCACTTCGAAGGCGGCGATCTGCTGTGGCGTATAGCCGTTATTGAAATCAAATAAGCCTACGGTAGACGGTACTTTAGCCAGAATCCGCTGAGCGTCGCGCGGCAACTCCACGGTCGATACCTTCCAGCCTTGCTCGCACAGCAAGGTCTGCAATTCAGAGTCCGGTGTTCGCGACACGTATAGAAGATGCCCCCAAGGATGTTTATTCATGATTGTTACGCAGGCGATATTCCGTCGGCGACATCAACATTCTTTTACGGAACATTTTTCCAAGCCGGTTACCGTCGCCCATGCCGCTGCGGCGGGCAATTTTTTCGACCGGCAAATCGGTTCCAATCAGCAAACGGCAGACCATAGCCATGCGCGCTCGAAATAGATATTCGGAGGGAGGCATGCCCATTTCGTCCTTGAAGCAGCGCAAGTAGTTCCGCCCGCTCATAGCGGCCATTTGGGCTGCGTCCACTACCGATATCGAGCGATCGCAATTGGCATCGATCCAGCGGGCCGAGGCGTGAATCTTGTCTCGTGCCAGAGAGCTATCGTTATCCCGCAGCAATGCCAAAAGTTTCAGGCTAACATCTTGAAACAAGAGCTCGGCGATTTCGCGCGCCACCTTCAATCCTAGATCGCGCTTTATTAGTGCCAGAGCATAGCTCAAGGATTCGCAGCGTTTATCGGCATCAAAACCGCTCGGATTGGTACACGCTTGAATGACTTCCGGCACACTATCCAGCGATAATTCCGACGAGCTGCGCAGCGTTTTGTAGAATCGCACAGCCTCATAGTCGGCATGATCGACAATCTTGCCGTCCGCGGTAAGCAAGGCATCGGAACTGCCATACTGGCGCGAATCAAGGCGTTCGGTGCCCACCCCTAGCGCCGACGAGCACAACACCACACCACCGCCGAACGACAGCAAACGCACTTGATATTCGATGCGACCCTGGCCCGCGAAGCTTGCCGCCAATTGATTGGCAAGCTGGAAAGCTTCGATGATAAAACCGGCATGCGAAAGCGAGAAACCGTCAAACAAAACAATGCCGATCTGTCTTATCGATTGGCATGCACTCGCATTGGCCATCATATATTGCGCGCCACCGACTGCATGCGGGAAATGGAAATAGCTAGATTCAGATGTAGCCACGGTCATATGTTCTCTCTGTGAGTCCCCTCGGTGGTTTTCCACACGGAATCGAACGTCCCGCTTTCCTTACATTTGATACTAGCGATGCACTACCGGTTTACAATGAACCTGACCGCGAACGCCCAAAGGTTGGCGGATTTATCATGCTCCTTTGTCGGCCAAATAAAATTAGTAGTACTAGAGTAACTATTCAGCATTGCGCATCGAATGAAAGAATTGTTAATCTCAAACGGACGACGCTTATGTGCGTCGAGCCGCCCACCCTGACGGCACGCACCCACTGCCTGTGGAATGCAGCCGTTATCGGAATCCTTTTCCGATTCACCCAGTAGCCAAATTTTCGCATCTAAAAAAACCGAGTCCAGTCGATATATTCGTTATCCTGAACAAAAGTTCGCTATGAATCCGCAAAATTTTGTCGTGAAAATATCGATATCAGTCGGAACGACCTTAGCCTCCAACCGATTCCTCAGACAAGCGCAATGACATCGTAGGTGGCCAGAAAAGGGGTCGTATGTGCGCTAGCCAACCAAAATAGGAACAAGATGCGTCGCAGCTTAAGCGAAGGGCGGCGATCGAGAAAATGGGGGCGCATCAACGAGTAATCCTGTAGGCGTTGTCAACTTACTGAGAGTGAGACGGAACGCCGGCAGGTGTAACTTGGCACCGTTAGAAAGGAAGTTTGATCAGGCCTAGTGTCAGCATGCGGGCCAAGGCCGGCAATCCCTGCTCGACCGACATTCTAGCGACATAAAGCGACTGCATCGCGACGTTTTGAAAGCGCCGGGGATGCAAAGCGATGCGCCACGCCGGCTGCCGCGCCTCAGTGCCACCCATTGGGTTCGCATCAGTATGTGCCGATGACCCATATGGCCCTTGATTACGTTGAGTCCAAGCATATTCTGCTGTATCCATAACGTGCCGCGCCTTTTCCAAGAGGCCGGCGCTAGGATTGTAGGAATTTCTTTCCGCCTGGATGTATATATAGTTTTCGCCCATGTCGTTCCGCGCACGTCCGAATAATACTGTCGGAAAGAATTCGCCATCAATGCCGAAATGTTCGTTCGGCACTTGATGAAGTGCGGTCGGGATAAAAATGTTCGCGTAATGTGAGGATTTTCGCGGCTGACCACCCATGCCTTTCAACGTTTGGAAAAGAGTCTCGTCATAGGGGATGCGCACCTGACCCCCACGACACATTTCATCGAACTCTTCGGCAAGGCGGATCTTGAACAACAGCGAAAGCACACTATAGCCCTTGCTAGCGACAGTCATTTCAAGCTCCTTGTGGAACCGGTCGGTATACGCTTGACCGTACCGCGCCTTTAGAACTTCATTCAGTTGGGCGCAGGTGTAGGCTTCGTCAATCTTTTCGCTTTGCTGTGAAATTTTCAAACCCGAAACTAACCCTGCGCCACGAAGTGGCATTCCCGCTAAAAGCGGATCAGCTTTAGCCAGAGACTTGCTCGGCTGTGTCGGCGTTGGCGCTTGCTGCGGCGATTGATCGGGCGTAGGGGTATAGCGAGCGTCAGTACGCCGAGAAACATCCATTTGATTAACTCCCAACTCAACTTTAGACATTCGCGCCTCCCCGCCAGAGCGCACGGGCGGAAAAGCTTCTTATGAAATCGTAAAGAACACTTGACATGAGGCGTGAAGTCGCCATACCTGCGAGCGCCGTCGATTGAAGCTCGTATGAGTCAAGCAACGGCCAAAGAGTTCCGCATCGCGCCCTTTGCGGGTACGTGGATTGAAACTATTCGAAGAGGACCCATTGTGAGCGAAGCTGAAATGTGCAGCCTATCGCAGCGGCTTTGTCAACTTGCAGCACCGAAACCGGAAAGATGGCAGAGAGGCGCATACATCAGAAAGCGTAGGACGAGTGTTGAGTGACGTCGGTGCATTCGCGCCAGGCGACGAACCTTGCCGCGAGTTGTTTGCAATAGAGTGAGGCGCGCAGTAGATGGCGCTTAAGTTAAGTTAATCTCGCCAATCCGCTCGTGGCAGCATCATGAACATCCCCCTCAAATAATCGCCGCCAACCTTGTCGCCTGATTGATCGCCCGTTTCGCATCGAGCTCAGCCGCCACTTCCGCCCCGCCGACCAAATGAACTTTAATACCGGTAGCAGCAAGCGGCGCCTGCAGCTCACGCAGCGGCTCCTGCCCCGCGCATAGAATAATATGGTCAACAACAATCACCTCGGGTCGTTCACGCTTTTCGCCATAGCTGATATGCAAACCCTGCTCCGAAATGCGCTCGTAGTTAACCCCCGGTATCATTTTGACCTGCTTGGTCTTAAGTACCGCTCGATGAATCCAGCCCGTGGTTCTGCCCAAGCCGGCGCCCGGCTTGCCGGTTTTGCGTTGCAATAGCGTGATTTGGCGCGCGGGGGTCGTGATCTCTGCTTGCGTGACACCGCCGCGTGACAAGGCAGGGTCTGTAACGCCCCACTCTTTCATCCACTCGTTGAGGTGTAGCGACGGGGACGCGCCTTCTTGCACCAAGAATTCGCACACGTCAAAACCGATACCACCCGCGCCGATCACAGCCACGCGTTGGCCTACCGTTTTGTGATGCAAGAGCACGTCGATATAGGACAGCACCTGGCCCCGCGCGATGCCTTCATCTTGCCCGGGGATTTTGGGGTTGCGCGGCGTTACACCGGTGGCCAGCACGACTTCTTCATAAGCGCCGGCACTGAGTTCTACTTGGCTGACGCGCGTGTTCAGATGTAATTTGACACCTGTGAGTTCGATTTTACGGGCGAAGTAACGCAGTGTTTCGTGGAATTCTTCCTTGCCTGGAATCTGCTTGGCCATATTGAACTGCCCACCGATCCGGTCGGCCGCTTCGTATAAATCGACTTGATGTCCACGTTCCGCCAGCACCGTGGCGCAGGCCAGACCAGCCGGCCCTGCGCCGACCACGGCAATGCGTTTTTTGCGTGGCAGCGCCGGCGTGTAAATCAGCTCGGTCTCGTGGCAGGCGCGCGGATTCACCATGCAGGAGGCCGTTTTGAGCTTGAAGGTATGGTCCAAGCAAGCTTGATTGCAGGCGATGCAGGTGTTGATTTCATCGGCGCGCCCATCGGCTGCCTTGCGCACGAATTCGGCGTCGGCGAGAAAAGGTCGGGCCATCGATATCATATCGGCACAACCCTCACTTAAAATCTGCTCGGCGACTTCCGGCGTATTGATACGATTAGTTGTGCATAAGGGAATCGCGACTTCGCTTTTGAGCTTTTTGGTTACCCAGGCAAACGCACCGCGCGGCACCGAGGTGGCGATCGTCGGAATGCGCGCTTCGTGCCAACCTATACCCGTATTGATAATAGTGGTGCCGGCCTGGGTCACGGCTTTGGCAAGCATCACTACTTCATTCCAGTTTTGTCCCGCGGGTATCAAGTCCAGCATCGACAAGCGGTAGATGATGATGAAGTCAGGGCCCACGGCCTCGCGTACCCGCTCGACAATTTCGACGGGAAAGCGCATGCGGTTTTCGTAAGAGCCGCCCCATTTGTCGCCGCGCTGGTTGACGTGCGTAACCAGAAATTGATTGATCAAATAACCTTCGGAACCCATGATTTCGACGCCATCATAGCCGGCTTCGCGCGCCAGCCGGGCGCAGCGCACATACGCCGCGATCTGGCTTTCAACGCCGCGAGCCGACAGCCCTCGCGGTTTGAACGGGCTGATCGGCGATTTGATCGATGAGGGGGCTACGGCCAGCGGATGATAGCCATAACGGCCGGCATGCAAAATCTGCAGTGCGATCTTGCCGCCCTCGGCATGCACCGCATCGGTTATGGGGCGATGTGCGCGTGCGGCGGAATGGCTGGCCAGGCGGCTGGCAAACGGGCTGACCCAACCGGCCCGATTCGGCGCAAAGCCGCCCGTCACGATCAGGCCCGCGCCGCCACGCGCGCGCTCGGCAAAGAACGCCGCCAGGCGCGGGAAATTTTTCTCGCGGTCTTCGAGGCCGGTATGCATGGAGCCCATCAAGGTGCGGTTGCGCAAGGTCGTAAAACCGAGGTCCAGCGGCTGCAGTAGGTTGGGATATTGGCTCATGCGGCGTCTCCAGCTAGGCATTTATTTTGTAGCCACAATATACGTGGAAAAAAACCAAGGCCAAGGGGGATAACCGTAAATTGTGTCAGTTTCGAGGAAAGCTTCAGTAAAACGCCGGGCCGCTCCCATTTTCACCCCCGGTCGAAGGAAACGCTCGCGCCGCGAAGGATGTCTTCTTGGAGGGTTGGGAGACATGACCTCAGGGGGCTAGCGCGCGGTAAAAGGCGGGGGCACGCCACTGATACTGCGCTTGATGTGCCCGTGGACGACAGGACGCGATTGCCGACACATAGCGTGTACGGCCCACAAACCCATCCGGCATGCCGAACAGGTGCGTGGGCGAGTTAACCCTAAATCGCCTGACGTCTTGCGTCAGGGTTTATTCCGCAGGCGTAGCCTCTTCATCGGGCGCATCGGCAGGCGCAATCGCCACCAACACGCTGCACGACACCCGATCAAGCAGCAGACCGTTGCCCGGCCCGGCCCACCACCGTGCCAACACGCCACAGGGTTTATGCCCGACGACAATCAGATCGGCTTTGAGTCGCTCGGCATAGTGCGGAATTTGTTCAATCGGGTTACCGACCGCAAAATAACCTGTCGCCACAACACCCCGTGACTTTAATCGCTCCACGCCTTCTTCGAGGATTTCTTTGGCGACTTGCTCTTCGACTTCGGCGGCTTGAGCGACCATTACGTCATAACCCGCGGTCAGATAGTTATTCTCCCTGACCGCAAGCAAATGGGTTTCAGCGCCCAGCTGTTGCGCCAGATCCGCACCAAAACGCAGGGCGCGGCGGCCTTCGCGCGTCGTGTCATAACACAGCAAAATGCGGCTAAAAGACATCATGGCTCCTGGCAGTCTATACTCGCGGTTAATCTAGCGATAAAGCGCCGATGCAAGGGACTTGCACACCACGAGGTTACGGTTCCACGGATTTACAGTTCCAGTATACGTCCCCAAAAAATATAGCAAAGGCGTTTATCGCTGCCCATCATTTCACCGAAGCTGTAGCGTCGATTCACTTTACCATTGCATTATGCCAATCCTCAGCGAACTTTACGTTTACCCGATCAAGTCTTGCGCCGGCGTCAAACAAAGCCGGGCGCGCTTGACTCAATGGGGCCTGGAATATGATCGGAACTGGATGGTCACCGACAGCCATGGTCACTTCCTGACGCAGCGCGAATTTTCACAACTGGCGTGCGTCAAAGTTGCATTCGGTCCGAGCGAATTACTGATCTCGGCGCCGGCCATGCCTGTTTTGCGTACCCCGCTAACAGTGTCAGCACTCCAACACTCGCCGACCGTCATCCCCGCGCAAATCTGGGACGAGCAACTGCCGGCGCTGGACACCGGCGACGAGACGGCCGCCTGGTTCTCCGAATTCCTGGGCACGGCCGCACGCTTGCTACGCTTCGACCCAACGGTACAGCGTTTTGCCGACCGCCGCTGGAGTGGCGAGATCAAAGCGACAACCCAATTCACCGATGGTTTTCCCTTGCTATTGATAGGCCAGGGCTCGCTCGACGACCTCAACCTGCGGCTGACTCGCAAGGGCGCGCAGCCGCTGCCGATCAATCGCTTCAGGCCCAACATGGTGGTTAGCGGCATGGATGCCTATGAGGAAGATTACGTCGGCAACTTCACGATTGCCACCGGCGACCTTGAGGTCGTGATACGCCCTGTCAAACCCTGTCCGCGCTGCCCTATCCCGACGATTAACCAGGAGCTTGGACAACCAGACCCGGCGCAGCCGAATGAGCCCACCGATACCTTGGCCGGCTATCGCGCCAACAGCCGCTTGGACGGCGGCTTGGCCTTTGGGCAAAACGCCGTGCTGGTCGAAGGGCTCGGCGCCTGGCTGGAAGTGGGACAAACGGTAACGGCCGAACTGGATTTTGCCGATTAGGCGAACTTGGTTTGGCCACGGCAAGCCCGTGGGTCTAGGGCCACAGACTCGTCACCGTATTCAGCCGGGGGGGGATTCCTAGCCTACCATTGGTGGTCGGCTGCGGAGTCCGTCGAGACACAGCAGAATGGGCCATAGCAGGCACTCACACACTCGGTCCGATGGCCTGTCGAGTCGTACGTTGAGGTAGTCAAGGCGGTGGACGGCGCACTCAGTGCTTTTGCAAATACATCGCGCACGCTTTCTTGCGGCGTCTTTATCCTATTGCCGAATACATAAATGGCATTCGGGTGCTCGCGCGCAAACTCGATGCGCTTTTGCAAATTCTGCTGGGCCTGTACTTGATCCGCCTGCATTTTTGCGCGTTGCTCCTGATCGTGAGCCGTGGCGGAGTCGAGTAATGTCTGATCGTGCGGCTTGGCAATCGCCGGGGCATTGCAATCGAACAGCACCGACGGGCATTGCGCAGGCGCGACAATAAGCGGCGGTGTTATATCGGCGGGAGCCGATTGGGCGAAACAGGGCTCGCCAGCGGCAAGCATGACGATAACCGCCAGATAGGCCACGGCTGCGTAGCGTTGATGGGCTTGGTTTGGGAATAAAGTCATCAGCAGATCCAATAGAAAGATTGCCGCGAAGGTGCGAGTGGGCATCGATCGGAGACCGATCGATGCTTACGCGGCCGGTATGGGGTCAGACAGGTGGGAGGGCGGATGGTTCTGCGGGGGCCGCCAAGCAAACCCAGAATAAACTCACTTTTGCAATTCCCTGACAGTTTGCCAGCCGATTCTACAGTCCAAATCTGACACATTTCTAGATAGCGTCAAGCAGTATGTCCAGTTTTAACCGCCCTCTTTCACCGCCGTCGTCCCTCGCCTAGATCGCACTGGCATCGTGTTTTTCCAGGAAACCGGGCGGATCTGGTTCATCGTGGACCACGGGGCTGAAATGTTCACAAGCCGCATGGTGCGAGTCAGCTACCCAATATGCGATCCATTAAACAAGCCCATGTCCCTTGGGTTCGCTTCACAACCGGCAACCGTTGTAGGCGTTGCCTTGTGTCGCCCAATCCAGGCTACTTTTTGAGATCTATATGCGCCTAACCCAGAAATTGAGTCAGCCGATCAGGAGCGAGGCCGACGTCGAGCAGAGGTCCGCTCAGGAAACTATATCTAGGAGGTCGGGCAATTTGTCTGGCCGCCCCGACTTGCCTATAGAGTTGCAACACCTGTCCGACATTTCATCGAACCGAGTGGGTCCGCAGCGCTATCCAGCGACTACACCGACAGTTGCCGGACCGCAGCAGTTACCGCAAGCCGCATCTAGAGCCAGTGGCTCCAGAAGTCCACCTGCGCTAGATGCAAGCGGGCCCGGCAAATCGATCAGACGCGATATCCGCGGAAATCCTGTTAAGGCAACTCAATCTGAGTCAAGTTGGGGCACCCACACCTGGAAAGAACTAAGCCCGGCGCATAGGAGTTTAATTGTTCAATTTGTCGATGAAATCTTGGAGACGGCTGTTCAGTGCAAGACAGAATATGACTTCGACAATACTTTTGTTTACCTGAATAAACCGATCCAGGATTATTCATCTGCTATAGAGGCATGTCAAATCTGGAGGCGAGATTTTAGTAAGAGCGAATTATCTTTGGCAGAAGTGAGTGTAGATTTATGTCAATGCGTTGGTTCTGATACGTATGGATTTAGAATGATATGGGATTTTATTGATAAATTTAATTGCGTTGGAAACGATGAGCTGGGCGATGTCGCGCGCGGACGTAGTTTCTTTCGAGACAGAGGCCGGCAAGATGTTCCGGATAGCGAGGTGCGATCTGAAAGTGCTGAAAATACCCATGCTGGAATTGCAGAGGGGATTTATCGGACTCCCTCAACCGAGAATTTCTTCAATCAAACAGTTCCGCATTCAAAATCGCACATGAGGGGTGCGTTGAATTCCGAAACATATAAATCATTTTCCCAGAGTGGAACTCCATTCATCAATGGCGTGTCCGGCTTTATGCAACAGATTGCTATGCATATGGAGCTGGATGGCTTGTATGAAGAAGCGCCACAACCCGAAAGGGATCGTCGCGAGACGATAATTGTATTGCTTGCTGCTGCTATGGTCGCTTGCGGTAACCATGGTCTTATGGACGCAATACTCCCGGCGAAAACCTATGGTTATTTTCCTGATGTACCTGAGCCATTAACTGGTCATGGAGGTTATGATCGATCCATACAGGCACTTGTCGCACACTTGAGAAAAATAGGTCTTCCCACTGAAAGACTAATTAGGACTCCCCCGACGCGTAAGGTTGTGTCGCATAACTAATTGTGGGTTCCCCGAGGGGGCTTATGTTGGCGTCAACTTGCAGAGAGTGAGGCGATATCACGCGAAAAATTCCTCGGCCATCTGCCACGGGCCGGATTCGATTTGGCCGATGAGCGCGAAGCACAGATTCAATGCGCGCCCGCCGCATCCGCGCCGCCACCACCTTTCGCCGGTCGTGTAATCCAGATCAGCGGAATGATCAGAATGAAGATAATCGCCGAGACAAAGAAAATATCGTTGAGCCCCATCATTGCAGACTGCGAATTCACCGTGAAGTTGAACAAGGCATGCGACGATTGGGTGTTAATCTGCAGCAGCGACTGAGTCGAACTGATCTGCTGATTGAACAGCGGGTTGTTAATACTGGCTTGTTCCGTAAGCCGCACATGATGTAACA
>Ga0302178_10003672_pt1 | contig 11448 bp, 10 predicted proteins | sample I_Palsa_E1_3_FD_198790 | JGI IMG/M metagenome (GOLD analysis project Ga0302178, IMG submission 198790) | Peat permafrost microbial communities from Stordalen Mire near Abisko, Sweden - I_Palsa_E1_3 | ecosystem: Environmental > Terrestrial > Soil > Palsa > Peat permafrost | place: Sweden... | reverse complement strand
CGGCAACGCGACCTGGGCCCAGCTACGCGAGCTCGCCGCCTCACTTCACCCGGTCACCGGTTGAGCTGGGGCTGGACCCGGGAACCTCGTCGCGCGACTCGGAAACGGTCACATCCGCGGGCGGCGCAACCTCGTCCGGGGTGCGCGGGACCCTGGTCGCCTCGTCCTCACCCGGGTCACCCTGATCTGGGTCCGGGTCGAACGTCACCTCGATGTGCTGTTCGGGACGCCGCTGGTTCTGCAGGGCCTGATGCGCCATGCTGGACCGGTCGGCCTCGGTGAGCGGCGGCTGAACCATGGCCCGCGGCCAGAGCCGCCGCGAGAGCACCACGTTGATCTCAGCGCAGTACACCGTGACCTCCACGGCGATATAGATCCAGGCGATAAGGGCGAGCACGGTCCCGAACACCCCGTAAACGCTGTCGCTGTGGGCGTAATGGTGGACCAGGTACGTGCCGACGAACTGGAGCACCGTCCACAGGATGCCGCCGGTGATCGCTCCCGGCAGCAGCTGGCGGACCGGCACGCCCTTCGGGGTCAGCACCCGGAAGGCGCCGATGTACATGCCCACGTTGAAGGCCGCGGTCACCGCCTCGATCAGGATCTCGGCCCCGATTCCGACGTTATGCACGTAATTCGGCAGGCTGGACAACCCGGTGGTGATGATCACGCCGCCGCCGAGCAGGACAAGAAAAAGTCCCGCCCGCCCGAGCCGCTGCACGTAGCCGGGCCTGGCCGGCCCCGGCAGGTTCCACACCTGCTCCATCGTGAACAAGCCGGACTGGGCCAGCCCGGCCGAGCCCCAGATCAGGCCAGCCAGGCCCACGACAAGCCCGATGACGCTTGACCGCTTGAGCGTGTGCACGCTACCCGTCAGCTGGTTGCCGATCAGCGGGACCTGTTTGGCCACCGCCTTCACCGCCTCGGTCCTGAACGACGGGTCGACCGAGGCGATGTAGCCAAGGATCGTCACCAGCACGAGTAGCAGCGGGAACATGGAGATGAAGGCGGAATACGCGAGGTTGGAGGTCAGCACGCCGCCGTTGTCGTCCCCGTACTTCTTCACCACCCCGAAGACGAACGCCGTGGGCGTGTACCGCCGCTGGGTGGCGTCGACCTTCCTGATCGCCCGCTCGACTGGATTCATCCCGCGCCACCTCGCTCTCGCCCTCACTGTGCGCTTGCCCCGGGAAAGGGCAGGCAAACGCGCTGAGCGGGGTCAGGCGGGCTCAGAAGGGTGCGTCGTCCTCGCCTGCGGGCTGGTCGCCGTCGTCGCGCTTGGCCATCGCGGCGGCGAGCCTGGCGCGCGCGCCGTCCAGCCATTCGCCGCACACCGCCGCGAGCCGCTCGCCGCGTTCCCAGAGCTCGAGCGACTGCTCCAGGGTCAGGCCGCCCGCCTCCAGGCGCTTGACCACCGCGGCCAGCTTGTCCCTGGCCTGCTCGTAGGAAAGGGCCTCCTTGGGCCCTGTGCCGGCCTCCTTGGACCCTGTGCTGGCCTTCTGGGGGCTGGCCTTCGGGGGGCTGGCCTTCTGCGGGCGGGCCTGCGCGGGGCTGCCGTTCGCCGCGTCCGTGCTGCCGTCTGTCACGACCATGACCTTATCCGCCGTCAGCGTCATTACTGACCCGTACGGTGAGCTGGTCCGCGGCGAACCGGACGGTCAGCGTCTCGCCGGGGTCGACCTCGGCCGCGCTGCGGACCACGCCGTCGTCGCTGTGCTGCACGATCGCGTAGCCGCGGCGCAGCGTCGAGGCGGGCGACAGGGCGAGCAGGCGGGCCCGGGTGTGCGCCACGTCGTCACGGCCCCGGACCAGGCTCGAGTCCAGTGACATCCTGGCCCGCTGCAGCAGGGCGTCCACGCGCTCGGCCTGACGCTCGACTTCGCGCACCGGATCGGCCAGCGCGGGCCTGGACCGGACCGCTTCCAGCCAGGCCGTTTCCCGGTCGAGCCAGCCGGTCATGCACCTGCGGGCCCGCTCCCGCAGCTGGCTGACGAGCGCGAGCTGTTCGGCGACGTCGGGCACTATCCGCTTGGCCGCATCGGTCGGCGTGGAGGCGCGCAGGTCGGCTACGTAGTCGAGCAGGGGAGTGTCCTGCTCGTGGCCGATCGCGCTCACCACCGGTGTCCGGCAGGCGGCGACCGCCCGGATCAGTGTCTCGTCGGAGAACGGCAGCAGGTCCTCGAGCGAGCCGCCGCCGCGGGTGATCACGATCACGTCCACCTCCGGATCCGCGTCGAGGCGGTGCAGCGCGTCGATCACCTCCGCCACCGCGTAAGGCCCCTGGACCGCGGTCTGCTCGACCCGGAACCGGACGGCCGGCCAGCGGCGGCCAGCGTTCTGCATGACGTCGCGCTGAGCCGCCGAATCGCGTCCGCAGATGAGCCCGATGACACCTGGCAGGAAAGGAAGTACCCGTTTTCGTTCGGCCGAAAAAAGTCCTTCCGAGGCCAGCTGGCGGCGCAACTTTTCCAGCCGCGCCAGCAACTCCCCGACGCCGACCGCCCGGATCTCCAGCGCGGCCAGGGCGAACGACCCGCGGTTGGCGTTGAAATCCGGCCGCGCCCAGATGACCACCCTGGCCCCCTCGGCGGGCGCTGGCTCCGCGGCCTCGAACACCTGCCGGGAGCAGATGACCCGGACCGAAACGGCCGCGACCGGGTCGCGCAAGGTTAGGAACACCGCGCTGCCGCGCACCGTGCACTCGGCGATCTGCCCCTCCACCCAGACCCGGCCGAGCCTGCCGATCCACCCCCCGACCAGCTGGAGCACGGTCCGAACCGGAACGGGGGCCTCCGCCGACGTGTCGAGCGTCACTAAGCGTCAGCCTCCAGCTTGGCGATCCGGCGCTCGAACATGCCGACCACGTCAGCGCGGGCGGCGTGCGCCCTCTCGTACTCGGCCAGCTGCCTGACCTGCGCGAGGTCCAGGTTCCTCAGCCGGGCACGCAGCGAGGCGACGGACAGCTCGTCATAGTTGGGCAGCGGTGGGCTGGCATCCCCGGGCTTGCTCCCGCCCGCGACGGCGGCGGAGGTCTCTGCGCCGTCGAGCAGCCGCACGTTGCCGGTCTTGTCGAAGTCTCTGGTGCGCGGTGTCTTCGGGGGCGTCGCCGCGGCCGGCTTGGCCGGAGCGGACTTCACCGACGAGGGCTTAGCTGCTGCTGGCTGAGCTGCTGCTGGCTCCGCTGCCCTTTCCTGCGGGACGGCGGGCTCGCTGACCGTCGCGTCCGCGACCGGCTGGGAGCGCTCAGGCGTGCGAGCTCGCGGGACGCCGGCGGCGGGGGCCTTGTTCCTCAGTTTGTCCGTGATGAGCAGCAGCTGGCCGATCCCGGCGAAGACGCCGCGCAGAGCCTGAGCGGGGGCTTCTTTGATGCGTTCGCTGACTTGCGGAACGCGCATGTCGCACTCTCCCTAGAAGACGGGTACCTCGCACTCCTAGGGGCTCTGACTCCTGCGGACGGGGTACCTCTCGGCGCCCGGGCGGGCTTGGAGGCATTCCCTGGCGCCTATCCATTGTTAGTCAGCGCGTTCCCGGACGGGTAATCTTCGCGCCTTTGGCTATGCGCCCGCAATACCCACGTCCGGGGGCGGCTACGCCTCGCAGGTTGGAGGACATACTCACCTACCATGGAGGTATGTCATCAAGCCAGCGACGGGTCCTGCTCGCCAAGCCTCGAGGCTACTGCGCCGGGGTTGACCGGGCTGTGCAAGCGGTCGAGACGGCGCTGGACAGGTTCGGGCCGCCCGTCTACGTACGCAGGCAGATCGTGCACAACACGCACGTGGTGAACTCGCTGGAGAAGCGCGGCGCGATCTTCGTGGCGGAGGTCGACGAGGTGCCGCCCGGCGCGGTCGTCGTGTTTTCCGCGCACGGCATCGCCCCCGAGGTCCGCCTGGACGCGGAGCGCCGCGGGCTCCGGGCGATCGACGCGACCTGCCCGCTGGTGACCAAGGTGCACAACGAGGCACGGCGGTTCGCCGCCAAGGACTACGACATCTTGCTGGTCGGCCACCAGGGCCATGAGGAGGTCGTCGGCACCGCGGGGGAGGCTCCGGCCAGCGTGCGCCTGGTCGACGGGATCGACGGGGCCGCGCACGTCGAGGTCAGGGACCCGTCCAAGGTAGTTTGGTTGTCGCAGACGACCCTATCGGTGGACGAGACCACCGAAACCGTCGACGCGCTGCGGGAACGTTTCCCCGCCCTGCTCGATCCGCCGAGCGATGACATCTGCTACGCCACCCAGAACCGCCAGGCCGCGGTCAAGGTCATCGCGGCCCAGGCCGAACTGGTCATCGTCGTGGGCTCGCCCAACTCCTCCAACTCGGTCCGGCTGGTCGAAGTGGCCAAGGACTACGGCGCCCAGGCCGCCTACCTGGTCGACGACGCCGGCGAGGTCGAGGAGGGCTGGCTGGACGGGGTGACCACGGCCGGTGTCACCAGCGGAGCCTCGGTGCCCGAGGAACTGGTCGCCTCCGTGCTGGCCAAGCTGGCCGGCTTCGGGTTCGGCGCGGTCACCGAAGTCGAGGCGGTCGAGGAGCACATGACGTTCGCGCTGCCGCGGGAGCTGCGGACCTCCGGAGCCGCCCGACCCGCCCGACCCGCTTAACGCATCCCGACCAGCGTTACGCCGCCCCGGCACCTACCGCCGCCGGATCCGCTGGCCCTTCCACCGTGACACCACGAGGCGCCGAGCGGCCTCGATGAGGTGGCGTGCTTCCTCGATCAGCCGCCCGATCACCGCCATCTCGGTCGGCCCGCGCATCCAGACCGGCATGCGCGCCTTAGGCCGGTAACCGCGGCCGAAGGCGATCGCTATGGTCAGTGCCGTCCCGATGAACAGCCACGGAGTCGAGGTGCCCAGCGTGACCAGGATGCCCTCCGCGGCCGAGAACGAGTCCGGCGCCGTGATCAGCTGGGCGCATACCGAACCGGCGAGGAAGGCCAGCGGCGGGCACACCACCACGACGCGCAGCCCTTTCGCGCGGGTGTAGTAGGCGACCACGCCGCAGCTCATGACAAATATCGCGTCGGCCGCGGCGGTCCAGCCGGTCCAGGCCGCGAACAGCAGGCCGAGCAGGCTGGCCGCGAACAGCGCGATGACCGCGCCGCGCCCGGTGAGCTTGATGGATCCCGATGGCTCGAAGAGCGGAGGTCTCCTGCTCCCGGCTTGCTTGGCCGGAGTCCTTGTCTGTGTCATCGAGCAGCACGCACCAGGCTGACCCGGTGGTCGATCGCGACCATCTCGTTCTGTGTCGGCCCGCTGCCTGCTGGCCCGTTCCCGGCGGCCTCGATCTCGGCAGGCTCGGTGCCTGCAAACTCGGGGGCGGACAGGGCCCGGGTCGTCTGCTCCACCGGCGCTGGCGTGGCGAGTTCCGCGTCCACGACGCCGAGTTCGTTCAGCCGCCTGGCGCTGACCAGAACGCGGCCCTCCAGCGAACCGACAGTCTGGTTATAGGTCGAAACGGCCGTGGTCAGAGCGCGGCCCAAGCGGTCCACGTGCCCGCCCAGGCCGGCGATCCGGTGGTAGAGCTCGCGGCCGAGGTCGAAGACCGCGCGGGCGTTTTCCGCCAGCGCGTCCTGCTGCCAGGCGTACTGCGCGGTGCGCAGCATCGTGACCAGTGTGGTGGGAGTGGCGATGTGCACCTTGCGGGCGAGCGCGTACTCAAGCAGCCCCGGGTCACGTTCCAGCGCCGGGGCCAGGAAGGCCTCGCCCGGGATGAACAGGATCACGAATTCGGGCGACGGGCTGAGTGCCGTCCAGTAGGCCTTGGCCGCCAGCCGGTCGACGTGCTCGCGCAGGTGCCGGGCGTGCGCGTCCATCCTGGCCGTCCGGACGTCCTGCGAGTCAGCCTCCGAGGCCTCCAGGTAGGCGGCGAGCGAGACCTTCGAGTCCACCACGATGTTCTTGCCGCCGGCCAGCCGCACCACCATGTCCGGGCGCAGCATGTTCTGAGGCTGGGCCCCGTCCGGCGAGGACACCGCGACCTGCTCCTCGAAGTCGCAGCGGGGGCTCATCCCGGCGAGTTCGACCACCCGGCGCAGTTGCAGCTCGCCCCACCGGCCTCGGGCCTCGGGTCGCCGCAGCGCGGTGACCAGCGCCTGGGTCTGGACCCGCAGCTGCTCGGAGGTCTGCCGCGCGATACTGACCTGCTCGGCCAGCGCCGCGTGCGACCGGGTCCGGTCCGCGTCGGACTCCCGCAGCTGGGCCTCGACCCGGGCCAGGGTTTCCTTCAGCGGGCCGACCAGGTGCTCGACCGCCGCCCGCCGGGTCTCGAGTTCGCCGGCCGCGTTCGCGTTCGCCGCCTGCAGCCGCCCCTCGGCGACCTCGAGGAAACGCGAGGTGCTCGCGTCGAGCGCCTGTGCGGACAGGGCCTGGAACCGCTCCGCGAGCTGGCCTTCGACCAGCGCGGCCCGGTCGGCCGTGACCCGCTCGATCATCTGGGCCCGTTCCTCGGCGGCGCGGGCCCGCTCGTCCGCGGCGCGAGCGTGGCCGCTGGCGTCCGCGGTGGCGGCGGCAAGCCGCCCGCGGGCGAACAGGTATCCGATCGCTGCCCCGATGACGATCCCGAGCAGCAGTCCGGCAAACAGCGAGATCGTACTCATATGCAGTGATGGTCTCACCGTAAGTGGCGAACCTCACGGCGACACGCCCGCCCGCGACCGAAACAACGGCAGGATGGGCGCTTTGAGATTGTGTCAGTCTCGGCCCCCCCCGGTGTCTTTATCTCCCGAACGAGCCGTAGTAGCCCCCCGACGTCACCTGCGTGGACAATAGGGCGATGGCACAGGAGTCTGTCTCTGTCCCGGCACAAGGCTCGCCGGCGCCGGCTTCAACCGCGGCGCTGCTGGCGGGCTACCTGCACGCGGTCGGCGTACGGCACGTCTTCGGCTACCCAGGCGAGTCCGTCATCGACTTCATGGAGGCGGCCCGGCGCCACGGCATCGAGCTGGTGTCGGCGGTGCGGGAAGGAACGGCCGCCTTCATGGCGGAGGCGGCGGCCATGGCCACCGGCCAGCCCGGGGTATGCCTGTCCACGCTGGGACCAGGGTCGACGGCGGTGCTGAACGGCGTGGCCTCGGCGACCCTGGACCGGGTGCCGGTGCTAGCGGTCTCCGGCCAGATCGAGAGTTCCCGCGAGCAGTTCTTCACCCACCAGGTGGTCGATCACGGCCGGATGTTCGCCCCGGCCACCAAGCTGGCGCTGCGACTGGAGCCGGCCTCGGCGGACACGGTCATACGCAAGGCGCTGCGCACCGTCGTCGCCGAGCGTCCCGGCGCCGTCCATCTGACCGTGACCGCCGACGCCTGGCTCCTCCCGGCCGGCGCTGCGTCCGCGGGCGCTGCGTCCGCGGGCGCTGCGTCCGCTGCCGCTGCGTCCGCCGGCGCTGGTCCCTCCGGGACCGGCTCCCTGGTCGTCCCGCCTCCGCTGACCGCGGCGGTGGGGTCCGTCGACGTCTACGGCGACGGTGACCCGCTCCAGGTCCTGCGCGCCGCGCGGCGCCCGGTGATCCTGGCGGGCATCGCGGCGCTTCGCTGCGCGGCGGGTCCGGAGCTGGCTGGCCTGGCCGAGCGGGCCGGAATCCCGGTGGTGGTCTCGCCGATGGCCAAGGGCACCTTCCCCGAGGATCACCCGTATTTCGCCGGCGTCCTGGATATGGCGGGCCATCGTGTCGGGTGGGATCTGCTGGCCGGCGCCGACCTGATCCTGACCGCCGGCTTCGACCCGGTGGAGCTGATCAGCCCGTGGTCCGTCAGCACTCCGGTCATGCACCTGGACACCACGCCGAACACCGATCAGGTCTACGCCAGCGCGCACGAGCTTGTCGGTCACGTCGGGGCGCTCCTGCGCTGGGTCACGGCCCAGTGGTCGGGCCAGCCTCGATGGACGGAGGCCGAGGTGGCGGCGCACCGGGCCCGGCTGCGCGCGGCCTGGCTGGCGGGACGAACCGAGGGCAGGCTCAACCCCTCGGACGTGGTCCTGATCGCCCGCCAGGCGGCTCCGCCTGACACCATCGTGACCACCGACGTCGGCTCGCACAAGCTCATGGCAGGCCAGGTGTGGCAGGCGCGGGAGCCGCGGTCGGTGCTGATGACCAACGGGCTTTCTGCCATGGGGTTCGGCGTCCCCGCGGCGATCGCGGCAAAGCTCACCCGGCCGGACCGCCCGGTAATGGCCCTGGTCGGCGACGGCGGGTTCGCGATGACCGCGACCGAGATGCGAATCGCCGCGGCCCTGGACCTGCCGATCACCGTGGTGGTGTTCACTGACAACAGCCTGAACCGGATCGAGCTGCGCCAGCAGCTGATGGGCTACCCGCCGACGGCGACCCGGATGGGCGGGTCCGACCTGGCCGCCATGGCCGAGGCCATGGGTTGCGATGGCGTGCGCGTCGACACCGCGTCCGGCCTGGAGAAGGCCCTGGCCGACTTCGGCCCAAGGTCGCAGGCATCCTCAGGTTCCCGCCCGCTAGTCATCGAGGCCCGCATCGACCCCGCCCAGTACGAAGTCCAGTTCTAGTACTCATTGACGACTGGCCGAGTCCCGTTTCACTCGTTGAACCCGTTTTGCCCGTCTCGCCCCCTGAACCTCGCTCGTTCCGCTCCGGGCTCTGCAGCCGCCGCCGGGTTGGCCGCTGGCCCGTTTCCAGCTGTCTATGGCGGGGCTGGCGCCCCCGGTGGGCCTCCAGCTAGCAGGTCCGCCGGTCGAGGCACCTATCTGGAAAACCATCAAATCATCATTAATATGTCTAAAAGGGGCGTGCCCGGGTGCTGCCGCCCCTGATCGGGCTGGCCCGATGGACCATAGGGCCGGTCCTATCCGGCCCTATGGTCCATCGGTGCGGTGGCGGCGCGGCCCGCGGATGGCGGAGGGGCGGTAGGGGCGGGAATCATGGGCCTGGTAGCTGCAGGGGTGCCTCATGATCATCCCGAGATGCACGCCAGAGCCACCATGACTGCCCTGATCTTCCGGGAAGCCTGAAGCTTCCAAGATCTTCGCCGTGGGTCCTGCCACACGGGACGTTTAGGCACCACGAAACATATAGGGCCACAGGGCCCGTGCCCGGCACGTCAGTCGAACCGCGCACGCCCATGACAGCGTTTGCCGCCAGGCTCCGATTTACCCCCTGCTCGCCCAGGGCACTGGGCGGACCATCAGCCGCCTGCGGCTGACCCGGGTCCGTGGCCGGCCGCACTACACTCGCGCGGGTGAGCCTGTCTATCGGTATTGTCGGCCTGCCCAACGTCGGCAAGTCCACCCTGTTCAACGCGCTGACCCGGGCCAGCGCGCTCGCCTCCAACTATCCGTTCGCCACCATCGAGCCGAACGTAGGCGTGGTGGGCGTCCCCGATCCCCGGCTAGCTGAGCTGGCGAAGCTCTACGACTCCGCGCGCATAGTGCCGGCCAGCGTGCGGTTCACCGACATCGCCGGCCTAGTCCGCGGCGCCTCCCAAGGCCAGGGGCTCGGCAACCAGTTCCTCGCCCACATCCGCGAGACCGACGCGATCTGCCAGGTGGTCCGGGTATTCGCCGACCCGGACGTCACGCACGTCGACGGCGATGTGTCGCCGGAGCGCGACATCGAGACGGTCGTCACCGAGCTCATCCTCGCCGACCTGCAGACGATGGAGAAGGCGCTGCCCCGGATGGCGAAGGAGACGAAGTTCGCCAAGGATCCCGAGCGGGCCCAGGTGGCCCAGGCCGCGGCGGCGGCGCAGCAGCTGCTCGACCAGGGCATCGCGCTGTCCTCAGGCGCCGCAGCCGTCGGCATCAACGTAGCTGACCTGCGTGAACTGCAGCTGCTTACGGCCAAGCCCTTCCTGTACGTGTTCAACAGCGACGTCGCCGAACTCGCCGATGAGGACCTGCGCAAGCGGCTGTCTGCGCTGGTCGCTCCAGCCGAGGCGATCTTCCTCGACGCCAAGACCGAAGCCGACCTGACCGAGCTGCCAGCAGACGAGGCCGCTGAACTGCTGGCCGAGGCGGGTCTGGGCGAACCGGGTCTGGCTCAGCTCGCGCGGGCCGGATTCCGCGCGCTCGGCCTGCAGACGTTTCTCACCGCGGGACCCAAGGAGACGCGGGCCTGGGAGATCAGGGCCGGGGCGACCGCTCCGGAGGCGGCGGGCGTCATCCACACCGACTTCCAGCGTGGCTTCATCAAGGCCGAGGTGGTCTCGTTCGACGACCTGATCGCGGCAGGCTCCCTGCCCGCGGCCCGGGCGGCGGGAAAGGCCCGCATCGAGGGCAAGGATTACGTCATGCGCGACGGCGACGTCGTGGAGTTCCGCTTCCAGGCAACATCAGGCAACCAGAAGTAACCGCGTGATGAGGAACCGCCGAGCTGTAGTCGCGATCGCAGGTCGAGTCCGCTTTAACGTGTAGTGCCGGCATTCTGACTGGTCGGCGCCGACTCCCCCAGGTGCCCGCCCCGTACACCCGGGCCGGGACCACTGGGGCCATCCGTTCGTACACCACAATGCTGGACGAGATCGCGGCTAACTGGGACCCGTGGCCACAGCTTGACAACAGCCCGCTCCACGCACTCCTGGATGCGGTTGACCAGTGCGGGGCGGTCCCATAGCACTAGCATGGACCGAGACCGCAGGCGGCAAGCACGACGTGAAAATGACTTTAGGCCGGGACGATGTCAAGGGATCACGATCACCGGGTAGTGATTGTGCCGTTCCAGGGCCCGCGGTACCGAGCCGAGGACGTGGTGGTATCCGTGCTCGGATCGCCCGACGACGATGACCACCGAGGCGTCGGGCCCGTGCTGGTAGCACAGGGCGTCCGCCACCGCGATCAACTGGTCCGCGATCGCGCCGTCACGGCGCTGGAAGTGCCAGTGCTGCGCTGCGCCCCTCAGGTGAAGGGTCTGCAGGTGGGCGTGGACCTCCTCGGACAGCTCGCGGGTCGCATCGTCCAAGCTCTGCAGCACCTCGGCCGAGGCACGGCCGCCCACGTCGGCGCCGGCGGCGAGGGCCGAGAGGTGCGCCACGTACACGATCTCCATGCCGCCGGGCCGATCGTTCAGGAGCCGGGACGCCGCGTCGAGGGCGCGCAGCGCCGAGGCTGACCCGTCGAAGCCGACGACCGCGTACACCAGCGTGTCCGGTGGCCCGATAAGGGTGCCCGCGGTCTGGTCTGGGTTGGTGGTGAGCGAAATCATGACTGGCTCCTTCACCTGATGTGCCATGTAGAGTTGGTAAATACAACTCTAAGACTTAGGGTTGTACTTTGCAACCTAGATGAAGGTGGAAAGTGACTCGCGAGGCTGCCCTCGAGGACCTGTACAAGGGCCTCGCCACGATGGTCCGGCGGTCCCGTGGCGTGGGCGACGACCTCCATCCCCGCTTGTCCCTGGTCGCCTACACGCTGCTGACAGAGATCTACCTCACACCGGGGGTACGCGCCGCCGACCTGTGCGCGCACTTCGGCCTGGACAAGTCCA
>Ga0302178_10003667_pt1 | contig 11455 bp, 20 predicted proteins | sample I_Palsa_E1_3_FD_198790 | JGI IMG/M metagenome (GOLD analysis project Ga0302178, IMG submission 198790) | Peat permafrost microbial communities from Stordalen Mire near Abisko, Sweden - I_Palsa_E1_3 | ecosystem: Environmental > Terrestrial > Soil > Palsa > Peat permafrost | place: Sweden... | reverse complement strand
GCAGTTCCACGCCCGCCTTGGGCTGACAGAAGCACGCTATGCCGCACGATCCGACGAGGATGCGGCAGATGACGCAGCCCACCCGGCTCATCTGAGCCAGACCGGGACGAAGCCAGCCGAGTATCCCGGCCGAAGTCGCCGGGGCGCCCGGACTGAAGGTGATACCCCGTCACAAGTGTGGGCGAGGGGCCCCGGGGCCCCGGCCCGGAGCCCTCACCGGTTCAGCCGCGAGAGCCATGATACGAGTAAGGGTGCTGGTCAGCGCGGTTTCTACGCCACAAGCTAGCGGGCCGACCCGAGGAATTCAGCGTCCAGGTCCCTGCGGCCGAGTCCGTTAAGCCTGCGGGCGCTCCTGGACATCCGGCCGGGTGCATCGCCCAGGAGGGTGTAGGCCCGGTCTTCGCGGCGCACCGCGACGGCGATCACAGCGAATACCCCGGCAACGATCCCGGCGAGGAACAGAGCGATTACGACACCGGCCATGATGGCCTCCCGCATTTTCGGCCCGCGGACTTCGTTCCGCAGGTTCCGCTTCCTACGACCCAGGCCTGGCGAGATGCTCTCGCGCGCCTGGTGCTTGTGGACCACGATGTCTCCGTATGTCCATGATCTAGCTATGCTATACCGTACGTCCGGTTGAGGCTTCCTATTCGGCTCGCTGGAGCCATCTGACAGGTTCTGGTGCATCCAAGCAGACCTACTGCTAGGATAGATCCCATGTTCCGTGTCATCCAGGTCATCCCAACCTTTGGTACTTACGGTGTTACCACCACCGGGCGGGGTATAAACCGCCGGGATAAAACATTCCGGCGAGCCGGACGGCAGGGATGGTCCGGATAGGCAGGATCACTCAGTTACCGAGCGCCGAGGAGGGTCGAGGAGGGTTGATGGCGAATCCCATGTACCGGCAGATCGCCGAGGATCTGCGCGAGCAGATCGAGTCGGGCCGACTCGAGCCAGGTCACCAGCTGCTGACCGAGATCGAGTTGCGGGAGCGCTACGGGGCGTCGCGGAACACCGTCCGCGATGCGATCAAACTGCTCACCGCCCTGGGACTGGTCGAGACGCGTCCAGGCCAGGGCACCTTCGTCCCGAAGAAAATCGATCCCTTCATCTACACGCTGTCCGGCGAACCGGCCGGTGCAGGCCCCACCGAAGGCGCGAGCTACCTGTCGAAGGTGACCGAGCGGGACAGAAAATCCTCGACCAGCCCGCTCCAGGTCGAGATCCAGGAAGCCTCCGATGATGTCTCCTCTGGGCTGGGGATAGCCAAAGGCACCGAGGTCATCAGCCGGCATGAGCGGCACTTCATCGACGGCACCCCCTGGTCGATGCAGACGTCGTATTATCCGATGGAGTTCGCAGACCGTGGTGCCGAGCGGCTCAGGAGCGCCCGCAACATCGCAGAAGGAACCGTAAAATACCTGGCCGAGGCACTTCGCATCCGCCAGGTCGGTTATCGCGACTGGATCACTGTGCGCGCACCTAACCCGACCGAGGAAGACTTCTTCAAGCTGCCTCCGGATGGCCGGATCGCGATGTACGAAATATTCAGGACCGCCTTCGACGGGAACGGCGTACCCATGCGTCTTACCGTCACCGTCTACCCGACGGACCGGAATCAGTTCATTCTCAACGTTGGGAAGGTGCCGGAACCCCAGCCTCAGCAGGAGACGGGCAGCCGGGATAAATAAAGCGAATCCGCTCAGTCAGGCCCATCCCGTTCCGTGGACCTCACTAGTAGAGGAGGAACAATGTCTAACCCACAGAACCTCCCTGATGTCCGTGGGGACCGGGAACACCAGGTTAAGGAGCCCGAACGTGCCCAAGAAAGAGATCATGCCGAATCCAGCCGCACCGGCCGGGTTCGAGGAGCCAACGCACAAAATGGACGTGACCTGCGGCAGCGCGATCTTTTTCAGGCCGCAGCTGAGAGGAGGGTAGTAATGACAAAGCAAGTCGGTTCAGAAACATCCGCCAATCACCCAGCGGTGTCCCCCCGGGTTTCAGCAGAACCCGAGTTCCCTCCACCGTCGGCAGATGCGTTCCTTACCATCATCCTGATGCCCGAATACTCCGGGCATGTCCGCTGGATACGTTTCTTCCTGAAGTTCTTCCGGAAGTTCTTCTCCAGAACTGAGCACACCGCCCCAAAGACATATATATAGCCTGAACGAGCGAAGCCAACCTGTGCTGCGCTTGTCCGACGGAGCCCGCCACCAGCCTCGGCCCGTCGGGTCTTGATTGTCGCGAACACGCCTTGATCGAATAAAGCCGCTACCGGACGGCTGAGCTTTCTTTTCCTAATATCACTACTCTGCCTTTAATGCTCGCTGCGCACCGTCGCGCAGCGAGCATTAACAGGTAGATCAGACCATAGATGGACGATGACGACTATGATGCGAATCGAACGCGCGAGAGCTACGCGCAGGAACCGAAAGGCAGTCCTCCGCCTCGTCAAGGAGGCCAGCGACTGGCTGAGAACCAAGGACACAGACCAGTGGGCCGTGCCGTGGCCGGATAGGAAAGGTCGCGACGCCAGGGTGCGCCGGGACCTGGAGGAGGGAAAGATCTGGATCGTGTGGGACGGCAAATGCGCGGCCGCCACGGTCACGATCGCGGAGGAGCCCAACGACGCCGTCTGGTCGGGCTGCGAATGCGACCTAACCGAGCCAGCCGTCTACGTACATCGGCTGATCATCTCGCGACGCTACGCCGGCCGCGGGCTGGGTGCGGAACTGATCGACTGGACCGGGCTGCGCGGTCGTGACCTTAAGGGGGCAAAGTGGATCCGGATCGACGTATGGACTAATAACACTAAGTTGCATCATTATTACAAAATGTCACAGTTCGAGCCCTGCGGCTACTGCACTGACCCCGCCTACCCATCGGGTGCGCTGTTCCAGAAGCCTGTCTCGGAGATCGGGGAGCTCGCCATCCCCCAGGTCGCTGGAATCTCTGCCGACTTCACGATGGCCCGCCGTCATGACGTAGCCGCACTCGCGTGAGCATCATCCGCTGCCCGCGGCCAAGACCGCGGAGCTCGTGAAATCACCTGCAAGATATTTTTTTGTTACCTTCCAGGCGTCCCGTCGGCTTCGACCGGAAGCGCAACTGGCCTGGTCATCTAGTTGGATAGGCGTCGAAGGCGGGCTTGGACGCAGCAGAGTTGATCTTCTGGGCGAAAGGTTGAACGTGACGGCAGGGACTTTGTAGCGGATACTCAAGTTGAGTGGGCACGACGGACATCACCGGGGCTGCATCCTGCTACCGGGCATCTCGGAGGATGCTCATGCGGCCAGGCCACAAGCCAAGGCGATGCGAGCCGTCTAGGCCAAGCAAGGAGGTGTCATGGCCAAGCGTCACAGCCGCCCTTCCACGCAATACCGGTACGAGCATTACGATCCCCGTTTCGGGTAACCCGCCGGTAGCGCGCGAAACGGCCGATGACGTCCCCTGCGGGGCCTGATCGCCGTTTTCACTAAGCCGTTGGCGCCGCCCGGGGTGCGGGTGGCGCCAACGGCTTAACTCATCTCAGGCACCCAGGCGTCACAGAAGCAAGACGGCCTGGACTTCCCGCGTGCTGTTGTCCCGGATTAGCACGTCCCGGCCCGCCGCCAGTTGTGCGGCAATGAACTCATAGAGCGTAAGAGCACGGTTAACGATATCCGTCTTGGACAGGCCAGTCCGGTCGTGAAGTCGCTGGAGATCCTCCCCGGCCTTCGGTATCAGGGCGATGGTGACTCGTTCAGGAGGGTGTGAACGGCAAGGAGCATCCGCAAGTTCAGCAGCAGGCGAACGGTAGGGCAGACCCGTAAGATCGCCAGGAGGCGAAAGGTCACCGGACTGCGAAAGCCTGGATTCTCCCGAAGCGCTGTTACCGGCGTCAGTAGCGCTATTTCCGGTGCGGGCAGTCACCATGGATGGCCTCCCCCTGCGCAGTTATCGAAGTCGCGATGCCGCACCTAGTCCCGTGCCCCCTCCCGGCTGTCGGCGAAGGCCGCCGGGGCCGGGTTCAGGACCAGCTTTCTTGTGCGTCATAGCAGCGTCATTACTGTTAGTGTATGGTGTTGCACCCATGGATGCAACATCGTAGCTACAGGTTTTTTATGCTTTCACTGCTGGACTTAACCCTCTGCGCAGCAGAAGTCACCCGGCCATCGAGGTGGCTGCTCAGCCGTCGGCGTAGGCCCTGATCAGAGCCATCCGATCAGGTAACTGGATCCGTCCCGACGGCGGAGCACGATCTCCGCGCCCGAGGCCGCTTCCTCGTCGAGGAACTCATAGAGCGAGATCGCCCGGTTGACGATATCTGTCTCGGTAAGGTTCCTGCGCTCACGTGTCCCCGCTAGATCGGTTACCACCTTCGGAATCAGCGGGACAGTAACCTTCCGGCCGACTCCCGTGGCTGACGTATCCATCCACCCTCCCAAGGCCATCTTTCCCGCACCGGCAGGTGCCTGCCGATGCGCGACTAGGACGTGGCGACCAAACAACCCTCGTCGAGTATCCACCGAATACATCAGATTTACAGAGTTATCCCTACAAATCTCCGTCTAGAGACCGGTGTAGTCGGGTACTGCGGAACTGAAACGCCCAAAATCGGACAGCCGCCCCGCGCAGTCGCCCCTGCGCCGGATACGAACTTAGACGAGAACGCCGAGACCGGCCTCTTCGTCGAGCATCCGGCTTAGGTAGGCCACCGAACCAACAGCGTACTGGCCGACGGGGGTTCCAGACAGCACGATTATCGCCCTAGCGCCTGCCGCAAGGCTGACGCAGCCGTCAGGCTTAGCTATCCGCCGTATCAAGCGCCGCCTGATGCGGCGTCGCGGCGCAGAGCCCCGAGGCCTAGCTTGCAGGCCGGGGGCCGGGACCCGACCCGACCACGCGCACTCACGCGCGACCATCCCGGCTCGCTGCCGTGCCGCTCACGGCAACTTTTAGGCATCAGAATCCGATTTCCGCAGGTCAGATCTCTAGGTAAAGTTGTGCATGTTGGGTAATTACAACATCTCTGGTGTATACACACAACTTCCTGTTAGATTCTCACAATTACGTCTGAAGGTTGGTACAATGGTCGGATGTTAAGGACATCAAGCAATGCCGGACACAAAGGGGCGCCAGCGCCGCATTTCGCAAGACGTCACTGACATCAGCTCCGCCGATCAGCTGCTCAGGTTCGCGACAGCCGGCCAACTGGAGCCGTTGCTAAGGCGAGGCCTCACCCAGGGCAAGATCGCCCAGGGAGCGGGTCTGGGTTCCACCAGCCGGAATGCAGGTCCGGCCTTGTCGAAGGCGCTGAAGAAAGGCCCTGACGCTGACCAGCTGCCCAGGTTGGATGAGATCATTGGCGCGTTGGCCCAGGATCTGGATGGGACCGGAGGCCTGTCATCGCTGGCCCTGCGGCTATCTTCGGAACAACGCGACAAGATCAAAAGCAGTAGCCTGGCGGCACGCGTCCCGCCGAGCTGGGCCACGAAGATACTTACTGATCCACCCGCCGACGAAGCCGGCGTCCTGATGCAGGCATCAGCGCTGCTGTCGAAGTTCATGGCCGCGGAACGAATGGACGCGCCCGACATCATCGCCGGTATCCGGGATCGCTACAAAACGGACATGGAGCTGCTGGTCCGCCGGCTCATCCTTATCTCCGTAGCGCCGCCCACCTCCAGGAATTACGACGCTCAGATCTTGCTCGGCGTCCTCGCCAGTTACGCCTTCGAGCCGATGATGGACCGGCTGGACTCCAAGCTGCGGCACTCCCCGATGTCATTCCGGGTATGGCGGGCGATCACCAAGCTCGTCAAGCTGAGCGGTGACGGTGAGCATGCTGACGCGCTGAAAGGCTGGGTCCGCCAGCTAATCACCGATTCCGAAACCCTGCGGACGAACAGTCTTTACGCGGGCCGGAGCCTTGACCTTGAGCTCGCCATCACCGTCCCCGCCGCGTGGTCACCGGCCAGCGATGACTGGGTCGGAGAGGCCCTGCTCACCAGAGCCCGGAACAACGAGGCCACCATCCGGGAACGCGGGACAGCGGCCATGGGCCTGTGGCAACGCGCGATCACCGGGAACGGGCCGAGCCTAAGAAGTACCAGGGAAGACCTGCACCAGCTGATCGTTGAGTTCAGGGACCCCGAGGCCCGGCCTGACGCGGCAGCCGGACTCCGGTGGCTGGCGGCAACGCTGGAGCATGTCATTGAGAATGAGGTACCCGTATGCAACAAGTGGCCCGAGGTCGACGAACCCTGGTTCCGGCATGTTCAGACGGCGGTTGACGAACTCGACAAAGCTGATATTCCGGACCATCTCCTTACCGGTCTGAAGAACCTGTTCCGGCACATGATCTTGCAGAACGCCGGCGTGCATCGTCGGGAAGCGATCGAGACGGTGGTCACCAGCGGCTGGACTGAGCCCGTCGCCAGGGCCTTGGGATCCCTGCTCAGGACCGAGCAGGACGAAGCATGGCTTCGTGTCCGCGTCGAGTTCGCTCTTAGTTTCCTGCAGAGACACGACGCATCAGTTGAAACAGATCTCGCGCGCGCCTGCGAGCATGCCTACGGGAACCTGAAGCTGGCTGGGACCTCCTGGGACGAGCCGCCGTCACGGTCTCACGTCACCGAAATGCACGCCTCGCTCTTCGCGGTCGGTGACTGCTTCGGTGCCGCAGGCGCCGAAGAACGCGCGAGAAGTGTGCGAGAAAGGCTGCGTCCGATCCTGACCAAGCTGGCCGACGCGAAAGGTGACCGCGCGATGATCTTGCGGCGTCCCGCCAGAGCGGCTGCCTACCTGCTTACCGTCACCGCGCAGCCCGCGCACGTCGGCAGGACGGATCTCTCCCAGGAGCTACTTGAGAGACTACGCAACCACCCGGACCCGGTGACCGCCAAACTCAGCAGATGGGCGCTGAGCTTCCGGTTTGCGCCAGGCGGGACGATACGGCCGCTGCTCGCCGCGGCCGAGGACGGAGTGCCCGACGATACCCCAGAATGACCTGAGGGTGATCCCGGCGCCGGAAACCCAGCGCGCGAGTCACGGCCGTGGTGGCGCGCCAGTACGGGCGAGGCCCCTGACGCACCCGCATGCCTGACAGTGCCAGATATGGCACGCCGCGCACGGTGCCAGGTCGTGCTGCTGCCGTGTCAATCGCGCAGGCACCTGCGCGCTGTGAGCGCTCGTGCCGACCCGGGTCAACATGATGCCGCCTTCGTCCCGGCAAGCATCGTGTCCTGGGCCGCATCGTCTTGCCGACGACGGCGCCGGCCCGGGGCACCCGGGTAAGCGTCTCCGGGGCTGCCCCGGTGCTTGCCCGGGACAGCCTGGTGGCGGTCTGCCGGGCCGTCCCAGCTGGCCGGGACTGCTGCCGTGCTAGGCGGTCCGCAGGATCTGGGCGTAGCGTTCGTCCTCATCGTCTTACCACTCCACTTCCTGGCCTGCTAGCGGCCAGAGGCCCTGCCTGTGCAGGCGGACCTCTTCGAGGATCCCTGGGTTGCGGGTGTATACGCCGTTTAGCCGCCGGGTGCCGCGAGCTACCCGGCCTGTGGTGTCAGTTGTCAGGCTGAGGTCTCGCTCTTCGCGGCGGATCCCCAGCGAGATAACCGCGACGATGCCGAGTGCGGCGCCGGCGATCACCAGGGCGGCGCCTACATATATCTCGATCATGCCGGCCGCCTTTCCGTGGCGGCCGCCGCAGGATTTCCCCAGCCGCCCGGGCCCCGGCCGCGGCCGGGCGGGGCGCCGCGGCTCGCCGGAGCGGCTACCGCATCGGGCAGCCCGCCGGTCCTGTGCGTGAAGTTCATGCTCATCGTGTTCTCACTTCCTGGCCTGCTCGGCCTGCTAGTGGCAGGAGGTCCCGCCGGTTGATGGCTGCACACTGGCCCCGCCCCGGTCAGGGCGGGGCCAGTGTGCGTCGTGCTTGGTCGTCTTGCTTGTCCTGTCGGGGCGTCACACAAATCGGACAAGCTTGGTTTCTCCCGTCCCGTTGTCCCGGACGATCAGGTCCCGGCCAGCTCGCTGCTGTGCGTCGATGAATGCGTGCGAGATGATCGCGCGGTTCACGAGATCCGTCTTGGACAGGGTGGTCCTGTCATGAAGGAGCTGGAGGTCATCTCCAGCCTTCGGGATCAGGGCGACCGTGATGCGCCGGCCTAGTGACTGTGACCATGCGATGGGCCTGGCCAGACTGCCGATCATGGTGTTCACCTCCTCGGGCAGAGCCCCGGTAAAAGCCTGGTTGCTATCTATGACAGCCGAGGAATGTCGATTCAGCATCTCTCGGCTGTCCCTCCTCCTCTCCGTCAGCATCACAGTACCTGTCGATCGACAGCTTTACAACAGATAAAGAGCAGTTTTTTTGTGGGTTTCTTGCAGCCGCATGATGCGGAGGCTTAAACTGGCCGTATCGGCAGGTAAACCTGCACTTCGAAGGCCACAGAGAGGACATCACCGTGAATGACCTTCACCAGATCGCAAGCTGGTCCCGGGCGTGCGCCAGGCCACAGCCCGGCCTGACCGCGGACCAGTCCCCCGGCCTCTGCGCCCTGGAAGCGGGGACCGGGATCCCGCTTACTCTGAAGGAGACAACCGCCTATGCCACCAAGCAATCCGTCCGTGCCCGACCTGGTCCCCCCTGATGCGCTTACGATCTTCGCTGAGGCGCCTACCGTGTTCGCCGAGCTGGAGATCCAGGTCGGTCCCGCCCAGCAGTGGGGAACCGCGAAGGGGAAGGTCCCGCCCGAACAGGCGCATCACCTGATAACCACGTTCGGCGTCCTGGGGAGCGTCGTCGCCGGTATCGCCGGCGCGGTCCTTACTCTCAGCATCGGTTCCGGCCTCACTGCTCCTGCCCTCGCTGAGTTGGCCCTCGCGCTCACAGCTGCGGTGCTCATCGCCGTGCGTCGCGCCACGGGCCGCCAGCAGAACAGCCGCCAAAGGTTCTCCGGATCAGACGCGGCCCGGCGGCCGGAAGCATAATGCCAGCTAGGATCCGCCTGAAACCGGCTGCCATCTGAACCCAGCACCATCGCCTGGGTCCAGATGGCAGCCGGGGACCTGCGCTCCGGCTAGCTACGACGGCTCCATGTCGAGCCGTCCTCAACCCGCGCTTTGGGCGCAGCCCGTTAGAGGCGGCACCTCGCATGAGGGCACAAAAAACGGAAGCAGCCCTAGTTCACCGCACCCCGCTCGTATTCGGTGATTCCAGCCCCTCCGGCCTCAGCGCTGCCCAGTGGTCGCCGGACGGGGAGCGGGCCGTGGGTCAGGGCGACCGGACCTCGGCTGCTTGTGATGAGTCCTGCCACGCCCTAGAGCCGGAGATCCTCCTGCGGCAGCGCCGGTTCGCCGCAGATTTCTTCTCAACATGGAATGAGCATAGTAAATCTGCTCTTAGACTGTTGTGCGCGCGGCAGACATGGGATAATCTAGCAGTTGTCGTCCTACAACAGAGCAGTGTCGTTCTGCTAATAGGACAGCTCGATGTAGTAACAGAGCGGCCTCTGCTCCACAAGGGAGTGGGGGGGTGAGTGTGAAGGAGGACCGCACGAATGACCGACAGACCGGGCGGCAAGGCTCTTAAAGACAAGGAAAGGGATGATGCTGCCCGGCAGTCACCGCCTGATCGGATCACGGTCGCCCTTATTCCGAAGGCCGGAGATGACCTCCAGCTCCTTCAGGACAGGACCGGCTGGTCCAAGACGGATCTCGTGAACCGCGCGATCACATTGTATGAGTTCATCGATCAGCACATCCGGGCGGGCCAGGAGATACTCATCCGGGACAAGGAAACGAAGGAAACCCAGACCGTCGTGCTCCTGTAGACCTTGCCCCGGGAACGTCATCGCGCCGACAATCGGCACCAGCATCGGCGCCGGAATCATCTTGAAGCAGTGCTCTGCTGATACTCGTCCCGGCCTCGGCGGGACCATTTCGGCAACCGCGTACCAGCCCGCAATCGCGGACTGCGGTGCCTTCGCCGAAGGGGTGGCGCCTCGCCGAAGCGGTGGCGCGATCTCGGCGGTGTCCGGTGTTCCGCCGGGATGCGGCGCGGCTCTACTTGTCGCTAGTGCTGTGACGCGTGCGAAGAATCACGGGGGGGATCGCGATCTCTAGCACAACTACGATCGTTGTCCCAGCCGACGGCAAGTGCGCCGCTGCTGCTCCGAAAAGCGTGCCAATGATCGCTGTAGGCCAGGCGACCGTGAGCGTGATGCGCTCGAGCGTCCGGAGCAGCCGGCCAGCCTCCGCGTCCGAGACGATGACCCGTACCCAGACCGCCGCCCGGACGAGCCGCCGCAGCCATGTGAGCGCGCGGTTCGCCGTCCAGCCTGCACCATCTTGTCGGCCGTCAGGGGCACCATCCCGCCTCAGCAGAATGTGGAGCTCCGCCTCGGCGGTAGGTTCCTCCATGGGGAATGACCTCCTGTTCCGGTCGAGATCACGAACTGAAGCAGCTTAGACATAAGATACATGTAATTTAGCTGTTATTCAACCATTTTTTCGATGTCAATACAGCAGTCTTTTGATGTTAGACAAGGCGTGCATCATCCGGAAGCGTAGGAGTGGCATCGGCCGATCGTGCAAGGGTCAGCGTGCCCGAAGGCGTCCTAGGCGTCTTCGGGGTCCGTAACGGGTTCGCTGTCCGCAAAGCCCGCTGTCTTGCCGGAACACCGTCTCGCATGACCGGTCCGCACATGCAGTCTGGTAACGGATCGACTTAACCGGTCAGGCAAGCTGCCTAGCTTCTCGTCCTGCCCGCCCGACAGCCTGTCCGTGGCCGCGAGGTCTCCGCACCGTCCCGTTCCTGCGGGTTAGCCCCGGTCCGATCATGTGATCAGCCAGTCGAAAAACCCTATGCCGCCGCCGAGGACCGTCTGGCCGGCAGAGGGCTGCTGCTGCGGCTGCCACGCAAGACGCGGTGCCCGACGCCGTATCCGGCACCGGGCACCGCGGGTGATCGGGTGCCCCGCCTGGCTAGGGCGAGGCACCCGGATGTCGCTTGTCCTGCCGAGGCGCTGCGGGAGCCGGACAAGCTTCGCGAGATTCAGTAGCGGGCGAATGAAGGTTGTTGAGCCGGAAGGTGCCTCCGGCAGCCGAGATCGCGGCGACCGTGACGGTTTCGCACGACGCCTCTGGCCACTAGGTTTCGCCTGGTCGAGGCGCCATCGTGGTGTTCACCTCCTCGCAAATAGCCTCGGTCGAAGCTCAGGTCGGTGATCGAATCTCTCGCCAGCAGCTTATCGCTGCATCTCCTCCTTTCCATGATGATCAGATTAGCACATCTGAGATGCTGAAACAACAGTGTTAGTACAGCTTTTTGCTGCTCGACGGGCCAGCTGGCCACCACGAGCGCGGACCTTACCGATCAGCACTCGGCAAGTCCAGCTGGTAGCGGGATCAGCTCCTGCTCGGCCGACCTGGTAGGGCAAGCGCGGCCGTGGCCGGCCCGACAGGCCGG
>Ga0302178_10003660_pt1 | contig 11477 bp, 10 predicted proteins | sample I_Palsa_E1_3_FD_198790 | JGI IMG/M metagenome (GOLD analysis project Ga0302178, IMG submission 198790) | Peat permafrost microbial communities from Stordalen Mire near Abisko, Sweden - I_Palsa_E1_3 | ecosystem: Environmental > Terrestrial > Soil > Palsa > Peat permafrost | place: Sweden... | reverse complement strand
CAGGGAATAGCACACTCGACGACCGTCAACCGGTCACATAAGGAAACCCGGGCCCCCCTACTTGACCGGCGCTCTAGGGCTCGCAGCAGCTCGCCTGGCGCTGGCGCCGTCCGGTAGTTCGCCGGCGGCCACGGCTGCCCCGGCCGCCTTCCTTTCGTACGACGCGGAATCGTTTCTTGATGAGTTCTTTCCTGGTGAGGAGACCGAGGTCGAAATCGGCGCAGCCGCGGTCATCGCCCGTCATCGTGCCCGCACCCTCGCTCAGGCCCGTCAGCTGACCGGTCTGACGCAGGCGCAGGTGGCAGGACGGATGAGAGTACGCCAGGAGCGAGTCTCCGCCATTGAGCGCGCCGATCCGGGGGCGACGGAGATCCGGACGCTGGCCGCCTACGTGGCCGCGCTCGGCGGCCGGCTCGAGATCGTGGCTGATATCGGCGGCGAGCGCATCATGCTGCGTTAGCGGCGAAGGCCAGGACACTTGCCGTCCCGGCTGGAGGTGCTTTTGTGCTGAATCCGGGTTCCGTGGCGAAAGTGATGTATCCCGTGTCGCATGCCAGATCCGAAACACCGACTGGCGCGGCGGCTCACGATCGAGGCGGCGGTCAGACTCTGGGGTACGGTCAGCCACCTCGCTGATCCGGGCCGGACACCATCCGGGGAACCGTCAAACAGTACTCAATGTCCCCAAAAGGGGCGTATTCGGAAGCCGCCGCTACCAGATCTAGCCGGCATGATGGCACATCCTGCCGACTGGGGCCGGCGCAACGGGCCATCGTGCCGGCTGGAAATCCCCGTTAGAAGCCGGTATTTGGAATTCGTGTGCGTGCAGGTGCGGGTGAGGCTCGGGAACCCCAGCAACCTGCACGCGCAGCGCCCGACCGCGGGCACTGTGCGGACGTGATGGCCTCTGATCCCCCCGATCCACCGCCAGGCCCCGCCAGGCCCGGATCCACCACCGAAACCCGCCAGTAAAATCCGACAAGCCGGATATTAAGGGATTCGCGGCGGCTGCAATCAGCCGATGCGGCGTGCCCTAGGCGGCGGTTATCGCTGCTCGCGGGCGCGGGCCGCCGTTAGCGCCCCGGCCCACCAGGTGAGGTCATCGGCGAGCAGCTTCAGTCTCGGCTCAAGCGGCGTGAATGCGGTGGTGTCGCTAACGTCGCCGGACTGCCGGGCCGCCATCATGACGTCGGGCAGGATGTGCACCGCGTGCCGCAGCGGGGCCATCTCGAACTCGACGGCCACCAGCCGGAGCTGCTCGATGGCCCGGGCGCCGCCGACGTTACCCCAGCCGACGAAGGCGATCGGCTTGCGCTGCCATTCCGGGAACGTCCAGTCCATCGCGTTCTTCAGGACGGCTGGGTAGCCATGGTTGTACTCGGCGGTCAGCACGATAAACCCGTCGGCCCGGTCCAGGGTCCGGCCGAGCCGCGCGACCTCCTCGGTCGCGTAGTCGCGCGGCGCCTTGGCCGGCGGCGGGGCGTCGAAGAAGGGCAGCGGGTACTCGCGCAGATCGATCAGCTCGACGTCGAAATCCTCGCGGGCGCGAAGCGACTGGCCGACCCAGCGGGCTGTCCGCTCGCTGAACCGGCCTTCACGGGTTGTGCTTGAGATGACCTGGATAAGCATGGGTACCTGGAATCCTTCCGTCGAGCTCGGCGCCGATCTCGTCCGGGGCGCGCATCCGCCAGGCGTCGGTGACGAGTTCGGCCAGGCGGCGAGCGTCCACCTCGGCCAGCCGTAGCATCACCAGCGGCCAGCCGTTGTAGGAGGGCGTGGTGAAGAAGAGCTCAGGCTCACCGAGGAGAAGAGCCTGCTTCTCGGCCTCGTCGCCCACGAAAAGCACCGCGATGTCGGTCCGGATGAGCCGCGGCCGGCCCGGCGTGCGCTCCGGGTAGGACCAGACGAATCCCTTGCCGCCGACACGGAAGTCGAAGCCGTCGCTGTCGATCTCGGTCACGTGCGGCAGGGCCAGCGCGAGGCGGCGTACGTCGTCGGCGTCAGCCATCGAGGTCCCGCCCGAAACGTGCCATCCGCATACGCACAAGGCTAGGCGCCACCGCGGGCCGACGGCGCGCAGATAGGCATGTCCGGCGGGTGGGTAGGTCGGGCGGGTGGGCATGTCCGGCCGGTGGGTAAGTCCGGCCGGTGGGTAAATCCGGCGGGTGGGTGTGTGGCGCGATTGGTTGTCTGGTGACGGGATGGTTGACAATGGCGTGGTGACGGCAGCGCCTGAGGACGGCCCGCGGCTGAGCGGCGTGATCCGGCCGACGGCCAGGCGGTTCGCCGAGGTGGTCTGCCCACCTGAGGTGCGGGCGGATCACCGGACCGAACGGGTGCTGCGGGAGTTCGGGCTCATGCTGGGCGCGCTGCCGTCGGCGGCCAGGAAGGCCCTGACCACCGCGCTTATCCTGCTCGACCAGGGCGCGCGGGTGTATCCGCCGGCCCGGGGCCGACGGTTCGCCCGGCTCGATGACCGCACCGCCGAGGCGTACATCCGGGCACTCCTGGCACGCCGCGACGCCGCGGCCGAGATGGTCCAGCGGCTCAAGGGCGTGGTCACCATGTGCTACTACGACCTGCCCGAGGTGCAGCGGGAGATCGGCTTCGACCCGGCCCCTTACATCGCCGCGGTCTCCCGGCGGCGGCTGGAGACCTACGGGCCGCAGATCCGCGCGGGCGAGGCCGTAGTTACCGAAAGGCTGCCGGAACCAGGACTGCCGGAACCAGGACTGCCGGAGCCGGAAGGACTGCCGGAGCCGGGGCTGCCGTGAGCGCTCCGAGCGGGCTGACGAGCCAGGCTGAGATCACCGGCGACCTGAACCTTGAGTGCGGGGTGGTCGTCGTCGGGTCGGGCGCGGGCGGGGCGACGGTAGCCGCCGAGCTCGCCGAGGCCGGAGTCGACGTCATCGTGCTCGAAGAGGGCGGATATCACCCGACCGGGTCGTTCACGGCGGAGACCGGCCGGGCGCTAAGGACGTTGTACCGGGACGGCGGGGGCGGGATGGCGATCGGCCGGCCGTCCGTGCTCTTCGCCGAGGGCCGCTGCGTCGGGGGGTCCACCGTGGTCAACGGGGGTATGTCGTGGCGGACGCCGACCCAGGTACTCGACCGCTGGGCCGGGCAGGAAGGCGTGCTGGCGATCAGCGAGAAAGACCTGGATCCTTACTTCGCCCGGGCCGAGGCCCTTCATTCAGTCGGTCTGCAGGACCCGGAGACGATCGGACGGGATTCGGAACTGTTCAAGGCCGGCGCCGACGCCAAGGGCTGGAACATCGTCCCGAACCGCCGCAACCAGCTGCACTGCGCGGGCACGAACAGCTGTACCACCGGCTGCCCGACCGGCGCGAAACGTTCGATGCTGGTGACCAGCGTGCCGCGGGCGCTCTCGCGGGGCGCCCGGCTGTTCGCCGACTGCCGGGTGGACCGCGTCACCCGCTCGGGACCAGCGGTCACCGGGATCACCGGTCATGTCGTCCGTCCCGGCGGCCGCAAGGGCCCGGCGATCACCGTTCGCGCCAGGACCGTGATCGTGGCGGGCGGCGCGATCCAGACCCCGGCTCTGCTGCTGCGGTCGGGCCTGCGGTCGGCTTCCGGGGAGCTGGGCCGCAACCTGTCGCTGCACCCGAACGCCATGGTGACCGCGTTCTTCGACGAGGACGTCACCGGCTGGCACGGCGTTCACCAGGCCTTCCAGATCCGCGAGTTCGCCGCGGAGGGCCTGCTGCTGACCGCGGTGAACCTGAGCCCGACGATGCTGGCCGGGATCTTGCCGGCCTACGGCCGGGAACTCGGCGCGCAGATGGCGGACTACAACCGCATCGTCACCGCGGGGCCGCTGGTTACCGACACCGGTACCGGCCGGGTCAGGAACGTGCCGGGCGTCGGGCCGCAGGTCTTCTACTCACTCGCCGAGCGCGACGCGGCCCGCGTGGTCCGGGGTGTGGAGCTGACCGCGGAGGCGCTGTTCGCCGCGGGCGCCCGTCGGGTGCTGCTCCCCTTCGACGGCGCTCCCGAGGTCCGCAGCCCCGGTGAGCTGCGGCGGCTGCTGGCCCGCCCGGTGCCGAGGCGGTCGATTCAGCTGTACTCGATCCACCTGATGGGCACGGCGAGGATGAGCGAAGACCTCCGGCGCGGCGTGACCGGCAGCTTCGGCGAATTCCACGGCGTGGGCGGGCTGTTCGTGACCGACGCGAGCCTGTTCCCCGGGCCGATCGGCATTAACCCGATGGAGACGGTCATCGCGCTGGCGCTGCGTAACGCGCGGCGGCTGATCGAGCGCCGCGACCGCCTGGGTTTCTAGGGCGCAGTATCTAGGCCGCGCCCCAGGCCGCGACCGGGCTGCCCGGCCCGTAGACGTATACCGAGCCGGTCAGCGTCTTGTTTGGGTCCTTGGACAGCTTGGAGTAGTCGATGCCGAACTGGAACTCCTTGCCGGGCGCGACGCGATGATAGGTGGGGTTAGGGGACCCGACGATGCCAGGGTCGGTGAACGACCCGTCCAGGAAGTAGAACTGCTTGGGGTTGACGACGAACCCGTCAGCTCCGCCGATAACGGTCCAGGCGATGATGACGCCGCCAGTTTCGTCCCCCTGGGTGTCGGTCATCGTGATGCGGGAACCTTCGGGAGTGGTGTACCAGGACATCTCGTTCGGGTCCTGGCTGTCAGTGTCCTTGAGCTTGGCCTCGGGCGGGGTGATCCCCTTGACCGCGTCGAGCCGGGCGCTGCTCTCGTCCAGCAGGCAGATGGCCGCGCTGATCCCGTCGATGGTCCCGCCGGTATTAAAGGCCACGGCGCAGACCGGCTGGCGCGCGGCCAGCCACGCGCTGTCCTGGGCCAGGATGGCCGCCTTCCCGGACGGCGTCGCGCTGGCGTAGCGGGCGCTCTGCACGGCGTCGACGGCGGCGTCGGCGTTCTCGGTCCTGGTGTCGTAGCACTGCTCGATGGCGATGGTGCTGGTCTGCCCGCCGCAGCTGGCGGGGGCAGACTCGGTCCTCGCCGGGTGACCGGGGTCGAACGGCTCGACGATGGGGGTGAACGACCCGGCCGAGGACACACTGGCCGTCCCCGTGCTGCCTGACGCCTTGGCGGCCGGGCTGGTGGCGGCCGAGCCGGTGGGTGACGCGGAGCTGCCGCAGCCGGCCAGGACGCCGGCCAGGACGGTAAGCAGCACGGTCCGCCCCAGCCTGCTCCCGCTCATGCCCCGTGGCCCGCGCGTGGCCCCGGGCACACGCGTACGTCTTGACCGGGACGACTGCCGCTCGCGACCCATCTGGTTCCACCCGCCCCGTGAAGGTTGATCGTTTCCCCGCTATTCGCAGTGATCGTAGCGGCAGCGGAGGGTAGCCAGCCACCCGCTGGCGACATCGTCGATGAACTCGGTGGTGACCTCGGCCCGGTCGAAGAAGAGCCTGGCGAGCAGCGGCCCGACCAGCATCGTGTACTCCTCGGCGCCGACCTGAAGACCCGAAGGCGCCAGGAGCTGATTGAACGCGGCCAGGCGGTCGGCGCCGATCCGCACCAGGGCCTGGGCGCTGTCCGGGTCGACGTCAGCCTGGGCCGTCACGGCCAGCACCGCGGCGCGGGTCGCCCGGTCCTCCAGGCCCCCACGCAGGCTGGTCAGCCACGCCGTGGCCACCGCGCGCGGGTCGGACCCCGGTTCCGGGTAGCCGGAGGAGTTTCCGGTGAGGATCAGGTCGACGAGAAGTGCCGCGCGGGCAGGCCAGTGCCGGTACAGCGTCTGCCTGGTCACCCCGGCCCGCTCCGCCAGCAGGGAATACGTCAGCCCGGCCGGACCGACCTCGGGCAGCAGCTCCCGGGCGACGGCCAGGATGTGGCTTCGGGTCCGCTCCACCCGCGGGTGGCCCGGAGTCGGCCGGCCCCGGTTCGGGCCATGGAGAGACGACATCCCATGATCATACAGGTTGTGTGATTAGCATCACGCAAGAAATCATACGAATCGTATGATTGACGGGAAGATGAATCATACAGAGTGTGTTATTGGCGGCGTAACCGTTCCCACTCTGGACAGGAGCCAGCGATGTCAACCGCGATCACCTTCTCCCGCTACGGCGAGCCTGACGTGCTCACCGTCTCCACCGCCGAGATCCCGCAGCCAGGTCCCGGACAGGTCCGGATCCGGGTGCGCGCGGTGGCCGTCAACCTGATCGACGTCAAGATCCGCAGCGGCCACATGGACGGCATCTTCCCCGTCAGCTTCCCGGTGACCCCGGGCTGGGATGTGGCCGGGGTGGTCGACGCGGCCGGGGAGAACGCGACCGCGGCCGTGGGAGACGAGGTGTTGGGCGTCGCCACGGCCGGCGGCTACAGCGAATACGCGCTGCTCGACCAGCCGGTCGCCAGGCCGGCGGGCGTCTCCGCGGAAACGGCGGCTGCCCTCGTCACGGTCGGCGAGGCCGCGGTCCGCGGGTTGCGGCACCTGGATGTCAAGCCGGGCCAGACGCTGCTGATCCACGGGGCGGCCGGCAGCGTCGGCACGATCGCGGTCCAGCTCGCGGTGGCCCGGGGGCTGACCGTCATCGGCACCGCGGCCGAAGAAGACCTCGGTCGCGTCGCCGCTCTGGGCGCGACCGCCATCCGGTACGGCCAGGGCTGGGCGGACCGGGTCCGCGCCGTCGCCCGGGACGGGATCGACGCCGTCTTCGACACCTCCGGGGCGGGTGTGCTGGCCGACTCGGTCGCGCTGACCGGCGACCCGGGCCGCGTCATCACCATCGCCGACGAGAGCGCCGCGCAGCACGGGGTGCGCTTCACCGGCGCCGACCCCGGCGACCGGGTACCCGAGGCCCGGGCTGAACTGGCCGCCCTGGCTGCGACCGGTCAGCTCAGCGTCCCGATCTGGCGGACCTACCCGCTGGCCCAGGCCGCCCGCGCCCACGCCGACCTCGAGGCCGGCCGCAACCACGGCAAGATCATCCTGCGGCCGTGACCGGGGTAGCAGCTCGCCCCTGTCCGGAGCTGCTCGACCTGAAATTCCTGACGAAAGAAAGAAAATATGTAGTTCGGCGCTACGCCGGCATCAGCCCCAACTGGTGCCGGCGGATGTACTGAAATCCCAGCTGGTCGTCCTGCTGCTGGAGCAGGCGGGAAGACGTAGCCGACGGTAGTGACGCAATTGCCGACTGTGCATAGAGGCATTCCTTTCTCGGTTAATTGCTGGCGTCCCTAAAGGACTCTTGATATAGAGAAGTCTGTTTTTGTGTGCAGGACAACCAATTCGGGCACGGCCGAAGTATCGGCAGGCCGGGATCGCCGGCGGCCAGGTGAGACGCCGAGCAGCGGGAGGCATTTCTTGGTACGCGCGAACTTCACGGCCGACGATCTGGCGCGCACCCGATTCATCGCGGCGCCGGCGCCACTTGTGGAAACGGGGCTGGCCATGGTGGAACTACAGCACCCGGCCGTAGCGCACCGGACGCGTGCCCGTCCGTGGCTGCGCGAGGCGCGGCGGGAGTTCCCGGCCACCGCGCGGCCGCTGCTCGACCTGATCGGGCCGCGCGGGCCGTGGCCGGCCTTCATCGATTCACCCGCCCCCGACCTGGCCGAAGCCCTCGACTTCGTGCGCGCCACCCCCCGCGCGTACCTGCGCGAGGAGATGACCGCGGTGTGGGGAGACCGGCCCGGCAGACCCCCGGTCTGGATGCGCGACCTGGCCGACGGCGACGGCGAAGTGCTCGAGCTTGTGGTGCGCGCGCTGCGGGACTTCCACCACGCGATCGTCGCGCCCCGCTGGGAAGGCGTGCTCAGATCCTTTCACGCTGATCTCGCCAGGCGGATGCCCGTGCTCGCCCAGGGCGGCCACCAGGCGCTGTTCGGCTCGCTGCACCAGCAGTTGCAGTGGCGCCACGACGGGCTCGAGCGGCCGGGTATCGACTCGGAGTACGAGCTAGGGGGCGGCGGCCTGCTGCTGATACCGTCGGCGTTCTGGACCGGGCCGCCGGTGTTCGTCATGGGTGACGGTACGCGCCTCGGGGACGCGTTGATCTACGCCGCCCAGCCCGACGGCCAGCACGCAGGCCACGAGGACGGCCTCCGGGCCCGCGAAGCAGGGAACGACAACCTGGCCGCCCTGCTCGGCCCCACCCGGGCCGCCGTGCTGCGCGCGCTGCGGGAGCCGCGCGGTACGGCGGACCTGGCCTGCCTGGTGGAAATCAGCCCGGCCTCGGCCTCGGAGCACGCGAAGGTGCTACGCGACGCAGATCTGATCGAGACGCGCCGGGAGGGACGCTCCGTGCGGCACTCGCTGACCCCGCTCGGCCGTACCGTGCTCGGCCACCTGCGGCCCGCGGCGGAAAAGCCAGGCCACCGGGCCAGCTGACGCTCAGCCCGCCGGGACCGACCGTGGCACGAGCAGGACGTCGGCGGCTACGGCGCCGGACGGGCCGCAGATCAGCGGGTTGATGTCCAGCGCGTCCAGGGCGTCACCGAGGTCGCAGGCCAGCCGGGACAGCGCGGCGATCGTGTCCGCGACCGCGTCCAGGTCGGCGGCGGGCTGGCCGCGGGCGCCGGCGAGCACGGCGGCGACACGCAGCCGGGCCAGGGCCGCCCGGGCCTGCGATCGGGTGACCGGGGGGAGGAGCACGGCCCGTTCAGAAAATATCTCGATAAAGATGCCGCCGGCGCTGATGACCAGGAGGGGACCGAGGGCGGCGTCACGGACGATGCCCAGGGCCAGCTCGGTGCCGGGTGCGGCGGTCTGGCACACCAGCACGCGCGGGCCCAGCCGGGCCGCCAGGTCGTCGTAGGCGGCGCCGGCCGCGCCGGGATCGCCGAGGCCGAGCCGGACCCCGCCGACGTCCGACTTGTGCGCGATCCGCGGCTCATCGGTCTTGAGCACGACCGGGTAGCCGATCTCGGCCGCGGCGGCCACGGCCTGCGCCCGGGTGCCCGCCGCCCGGGCGCGCACCACGGGGATGCCGTAGTCGCGCAGCAGGTCGAACTGGACGGCGGCGCTCAGCACGCTTGCCGGGCGGGTGAGCAGGCGCGACCAGCGCGAGGCGCGGGGCGTACGGATGGGGGGTGGCTGCCGGGGCTGCGCGTGGTCCAGCAGGTGGCGGAGGGCGAGCAGGCCGCTGCGGGTGCCTTCCAGGACCGGCACTCCGGCCGCGCGCAGCCGCGCGGCGGCGACCGGGTCGACGGCGGCCGGCAGTGCGGCCAGCACGGCGACCGGCTTGGGCGTGCCCGCCGCGGCCGCGAGCACGGCCCGGGGATAGGAGTCGTCCCCGTCGAGTTCGGGCACCAGGTCGACGGCGAGGGCGACCGCCGCCACCGCGGGGTCGTCGGCCAGCGCGGACAGGCACTCCGCGAACAGCGGCTCGGTGTCGCGGCCGCTCCCCCACACATCCAGCGGGTTGGCCGGGGCCAGGCCGGGATCGAGCACCGCCGCCAGCCGGTCGGTGGTGCCCGGCCCGAGACGTGCGAACGGCACGCCGAGCTCCGCGGCGAGATCGGCGAGGTGGGCACGTTCCAGGCCGGAGTCATGCACGGTGGCGATGCCGGCGGCCTGGGATGGCACGGCGCAGCGGCGGCCGGCCCAGCGTCGGTTAACACAGAACAGCTCGAGCGTGTCCGCCAGCTCGGCCAGGTCGCGCACCCGGTGCACGCTGTACGCGGCGGCCAGCGCCTCCCACGCGCCGTCGGCCGCGGCCAGCGCGCCGGAGTGGGCCGACACCAGGGCCCGCCCGGCGTCCGAGCCGCCCACGCTGAGCAGCACGACCGGGATGTCCGCGGCCTGGGCGCGGGCCAGCACCGCCCGCAGGTCCGGCGCGTTCCTGATCGCCTCGAGTACCAGCGCGAGCACCGTGGTCTCGGCCAGGCCCAGCGCGTAGCTGGCGTAGGCCGCGGCGGTGGTGACGAGCTCCTGCCCGGAGGAGACGGCCAGGCTGAAACCGAAGCCGCGGCGCGCCCGCAGCAGCGCCGAGAACACCGAACCGGAGTGGGTGATCAACGCCGCCGGCCCGGGGGGCAGGTCGGGCTCGACGTACCCGATGGCCCGCAGCCCGCGGGCCATGTTCACGAACCCCATGCATCCCGCGCCGCACACCGCCATGCCCGCGTCCCGCGCGATCGCGGCCAGCCGGTCCCTGCGCCCGGAGGTGCCAGGAAGGTCAAAGGCATTACCGAAAATAACGGCCGAACGGGCGTGGGCTCGTGCGGCCGCCGCCAGCTGCGCCTCCAGGGCGGTATCAGGCACCGCGAGCAGCACCAGGTCGACCGGTTCTGGCAGGTCGGCGAGCGCGGGCAGGCAGCTGGTGCCGTCGATCTCGGCGTAGCGCGGGTTGACCAGGTAGGTGCGCGGCCGCGCCGGGCTCCTGGCCACTTCCGCGATCATCCGCGCCCCCAGGCTCCCCGCCCGCCCACTGGCCCCCACCAGCGCCACGCTCCGCGCCTCCAGCATTGCGGTAACGGCGTCCGCGCCGGGGTCTGCGCTGGGGTCTGCGGTGGGGTGGGTCGGTGGCCCCCCGGTATCGCTCTTACGTGTACGGGGGGCCACCGACTCCATTCGTTCAGGCACGCGGGCGGGGGCGGCGGGGGCGGCGGGAGCGGGCGGCGCGGCGGTCGGCTAGGGCGGCTTTGGCGGCTTGCATGCCGGGGATGCCGCAGACGCCGCCGCCGGCGTGGGTGGCGGAGCTGGCGTAGTACAGGCCGGGTACCGGGGTGCGGTAGTCGGCGTAGCCGGGGGCGGGGCGCATGTGGAACAGCTGCTCCAGGGACAGCTCGCCGTGGAAGATGTTGCCGCCGATCAAGCCGTAGTCGTGCTCCATCTCATACGGGCCCACGATGTCGGTGTGCAGGATCGAGCTTTTGAAGTTCGGCGCGACCTCGTTGTAGCAGTCGATCATGCGGTCGGCGTAGGCCTGCAGCTCTTCGGTGTGCGGCTTTTCGTTCCAGTCGGCGGGCACCCACTGGGTGAACAGCGACATGATGTGGTAGCCGTCCGGGCACAGCGTCTTGTCGAATGCGGTCGGGATGACCCCGTCGCTGAACGGCCTGGTCGCGGGGATGCCGTTCCTGGCGTCGGTGAACGCCTGCTCGATGTAGGGCATGGTGGGGGCCATCTCCACCGAACCGGTGTGGTGTTCTTGCAGGTTCGTGCCGGGGTCGGCGGTGAAGTCGGGCAGTTCGGCCAGGGCCAGGTTGATCTTGACGACGCCGCTGCGGGTCTTCCAGCGCTCGATGTCGGTCACGAAGTCGTCGGGCAGGTTCTGGCGGCCGACATGGTCCAGGAACGCGGTGCGCGGGTGCAGCGAGGTGACCACGACCTTGGCCGTGAGCTGCTGGCCGTCGGCGAGGATGACCCCGGTGGCCCGGCCGCCCTGGTTGAGCAGGAGCCTTTCGACCCGGGCGCCGGTGCGGATCTCGGCGCCGTTCTCGCGGGCGGCGCTGGCGATCGCGTCCGCGACCGCGCCCATCCCGCCCTCCTGGAAGCCCCAGTTGCCCAGGTGCCCGTCGCCGA
>Ga0302178_10003649_pt1 | contig 11496 bp, 11 predicted proteins | sample I_Palsa_E1_3_FD_198790 | JGI IMG/M metagenome (GOLD analysis project Ga0302178, IMG submission 198790) | Peat permafrost microbial communities from Stordalen Mire near Abisko, Sweden - I_Palsa_E1_3 | ecosystem: Environmental > Terrestrial > Soil > Palsa > Peat permafrost | place: Sweden... | reverse complement strand
CGAGGTCAGCCCGGCGCAGATCGCCAGCACGCTCATCGAGCTGGGCAGGATGCGCAGGTTGACCACTCGCCTGCCGCGCGGCCTAGTAATCAGCGCCACTCCTCCTCATCGCTTCGTCCCCCGCAAGCGGGTGGGGGTACCCCCAGCCGCACCGCGGCGAGGGGGCGTGCCCCCACTGCATCGTCGTCGGCGCGGTGATCACCGCAGCTGCGCCAACACCGTCTCGCCGGCCACCGCACGTTGACCGATGCTGACCGACACCTCGGCGCCGGCGGGTAGATAGGTGTCCAGCCGTGAACCGAATCGGATCAGGCCATAGGTGTCACCGATCGAGAGCTTGTCGCCCGCACGAACGTCGCAGACGATCCGGCGCGCCAACAGACCCGCGATTTGCACGGCGACGATCTCCACGCCGTCCTCGGTGCGGATCCGCACGCTATTGCGTTCGTTGTCGTCGCTGGCCTCGGGGAGGTCGGCCGAGCCGAACAGACCCGGCCGGTGCTGTACAGCGATCACTTCGCCGCTCACCGGGGCCCGCTGCACGTGAGCGTCGAACAGCGACAGGAAGATGCTGACCCGGGTTAGTTCCGCGTCACCCATCTCCAACTCGGGCGGCGGGGCGGCCGATTCGATGAGGCACACCAAGCCGTCGGCGGGTGCGACGACGACGCCGGGCCGAGTCGGCGGCACCCGCGGCGGGTGCCGGAAGAAGCCGGCGCAGGCTACGGCGGCCAGCAGGCCGGCCCGGCGCAGCCAACGGGAGCGGCGGCCGACCAGTGCCAGACCCAGCCCCGCGGAAATGAACGGGAGGCCGGCCGGGTGGACGGGCGGAACGGTCGAGCGCACCAGCGACAGCAGATGTTGCGGGCTGACCGTCGGGGTTTCGTCGGTCAAGCGGGGACGTCGTGCCACGCGGTTATCTTACGGAGCCGTCGGCGGCCGTCAGACCGGATACGTGACGCGGGTCAATTCTTCCGAGACGGTCCACAGCCGCTGTTGCAGGTCTTCGTCGTGCGACTGTGCGCTCGAGGAAACCAGCTTGGGGTGTCCGCGCTGCTCACCTGGGCCGTCGGGGCCGTAGTACTGCCCGCCCTCGACGTCCGGGTCGGTGGCGGCGCGCAGCGTGGGCAGCGCGCCCATCGCGGCGTTCTGAGAAAGCAGCGGGCCGAGCAGCAGGACGGCGGGTTTGAAAACGACGGGCAGGTTGCGAGCCAGCTCGGTGTTCGAGAAGCCCGGGTGGGCGGCCAGCGCGGCGGTAGTCGGCTGATCCCGGGCGGCCAGCCGGCGCTGCAGCTCGTAGGTGAACAGCAGGTTGGCCAGTTTGGATTGCCCGTACGCGGCGACCCGGTCGTAGCGGTGGTCCCACTGCAGGTCGTCGAAGTGGATCGCGGCGCGGATCCGGTGGCCCGTGCTGCTGACGGTCACCACCCGCGAGCCCCGTACCGGCAGCAGGTTGTTCAGCAATAACCCGGTCAGCGCGAAGTGGCCCAGATGGTTGGTGCCGAACTGCAATTCAAACCCGTCGGCGGTGAGCTGCTTGGGAGTCCACATCACCCCGGCGTTGTTGATCAGCAGGTCGATGCGCGGGTAGGCCTTGCGCAGCGCCGCGGCGGCGGCGCGCACCGAGGTCAGCGAGCTGAGGTCGAGTTCCTGCAGCGTGACGTCGGCGTCCGGCTGGGCGGCGACGATGCGCGCCAGCGCGAGATTGCCCTTCTCCAGGTCGCGCACCGCCAAGATGACCTGTGCGCCGGCCTGGGCGAGCGCGGCTGCGGTGTGGTAGCCGAGCCCGGTGTTGGCGCCGGTGACAACGGCGACGCGGCCGCGCTGGTCCGGTATGTCGCCCGTGGTCCATTTGCCGTTAGAACTCATCGGACAAAACCATACCCATCGAGACATAGATGTCGTCGTGTCGGTGCAATCCGCTACCACGTCGGTGGCATTCTCGATGACGTGGACAACCGCACCCCTGGCCCGCCGGTCGCCGGCATGGTCGATCCCGCCCATCCGCCCAGCCGGCGCGCGCCGCTGCGATGGGCGATTGGCGGCGTCATTCCGTGGCTGCTGCTGGCCGCCGGTCAAGCGGTGTGGTTCGGATTCGACAAGCGAATGCCGTGGCTGCACATCCTGCTTGGCGTCGGCACCGTGCTCGGCGTGGTGATCTCGTTGGCCGTCGTGCCGATGTGGCGATATCGGGTGCACCGGTGGGAGATTGGCCCGCAGGCGGTGTACACCCGCACCGGATGGCTGGTCCAGGAAAGGCGCATCGCACCGATCTCGCGGGTGCAGACCGTCGACACCTATCGTGGCCCGTTGGACCAGTTGTTCGGCTTGGCCAACGTCACCGTCACCACCGCCTCCTCGGCGGGTGCGGTGCACATCGTGGCGCTCGACATGGACGTCGCCGACCACGTCGTCGCGCAATTGACCGACATCGCAGCGATCGGTGCCGAGGACGCAACATGATTATCGCCGCTGGGCCGCCTCAAATCGCCTGGCAGCGGCTGAGTCCCAGGATGCTGCTGGTTCATCCGGTGCACGAACTGCTGCGCGAACTGCCATGGCTGATCGGCGCGATCGTGCTGGGTTCGACCACCGGCAATCAGTCCTGGACAGTGGCTGTGCTGGCGTACACCGTCGTGATCGGCGTGACGCGCTGGTACACCACCAGTTACCGCATCGACGCCGACCCGCAGTCGGGCCAACTGCAACTGCGGGCCGGTCTCTTGCAACGCAAGGTATTGTCGGTGCCGCTCAACCGGATTCGTTCGGTGCAGAGCGATGCGCGGTTGTTGCATCGCCTGATGGGCCTGGCTGTGGTGCGAGTGAACACCGGCCAAGAAGCCAAGGGCGAGAACGGGTCCGGGGTCTTCGAACTGAATGCCGTCCCGGTCGGCGAGGTGCCCCGGCTGCGGGCGATTCTGCTGGCCGACTCGGCGCAGCAAGTCGATGCGCCGACCGCGGAGCCGTCGGCGGCCGGCGCGGTGCTGGCTCGCTGGCAGCCGTCGTGGCTGAGGTATTCGCCATTGAGTGTGTCCGGCCTGCTGTCGCTGGCCGCCGCGGCCGGTGTGGTGTACGAGAGCGGATTCGTTGGGCCGCTGCAGCATTCGCGGCTGGTCGAGTCAGCGCTTGCCGCTGCCCAGCGGTTGGGCACGGCGACCACCGTCGAGGTTGTCGGCGGGGTGATTCTGCTGGCCTCGGTGTTACTCGCGGTGCTGAGGTCGCTGCTCACCTATGGAAACCTGGTGCTGCTGCGTCAGGCGGACGTTCTGCATTTGCGGCACGGCCTGTTGCGCCTTCGTGAGCGCGCCTACGACATGAGCAGGCTGCGCGGCGGAACGTTGCGGCAGCCGTTGTTGGTGCGCGTGTTCGGTGGCGCCCGCCTGGACGCGGTGATGACCGGTGTACACGGCGCCGGTGAGGCGTCGGTACTGCTGCCGCCGTGTCCGGTGTCCGTGGGCGAATCGGTGCTGATCGGGCTGGTCGGCGATCGCGATGTCGTCACCGGGCCGCTACGCGGTCACGGCCGCCGGGCGGCGACCCGACGCTGGACACGGGCGTTGGGGCTTCCCGTAGTTATCGGTGTCGCGCTGGCGCTGATGAGCATGGTTGCTGGGAAATCCGTTGTACCCGTGTGGGTGTGGCCGGCATGGATCGCGGTCACAGCGTGGTGCGCGTTGCTGGCCGCCGACCGGGTGAGCGCGCTCGGGCACCGGGTTCACAATGGCTGGTTGGTGATCCGGGCCGGCAGCGTGGAACGACGCCGCGACTGCCTCGCGACCGCGGGCATTATCAGCTGGACCGTGCGGCAGTCGCCGTTTCAGCGCCGGGCCAAGGTCGCGACCCTGGTGGCGGCCACCGCCGCGGGCATCAAGCGCTATCCGTTGATCGACGTGCCGGAAGATCTGGTGTGGGCGGTTGCGGCGGAGGCGTCGCCGTGGGTGGCCGACAGTATCTGGGCGGTCCGCTAAGCGCTTAGCCTGCGCACCGCCTCGATGCGGGCCGCAAGCTGTTCGCTGGTGGCCGCGGCCACCGGTGGGCCGCCGCAAACTCGGCGCAATTCGTTATGAATCCAACCGTGCGGCTTGCCGATTCGATAGTGCGCCGCTGTTACCAACGCATTGAGTTCGCGACGAAGGTCACGCAGTTGCCCGTGCCGGGTGACCGGCTCGGGCGCGGCTGCGCGGCGGTCGAACTGCTGCTCCTGGTGGCGGCGTAACAGGTCGCGCATTTGCCCGGGATCCAAAAGCCCTGGGATGCCTAAATAGTCGGCCTCTTCGTCGCTGCCGGCGGGAGTTGCGGTGCCGAACGACGAGCCGTCGAAGATGACCTGGTCCAGTTCGGCGTCGGCGCCCAGCGACTCGAAATTGTTCTCGATCTCGGACGGCTCGTCCTGACGACGTTGCGCCTCGGCCAGCTCGTCGGTCTCTCGATCCGGTTGTCCGAGAACATGATTGCGCTGTGCCTCTAACTCACTGGCCAGCAGCAGAAGTGTCGGCACCGACGGTAGGAATACGCTCGCGATTTCGCCCGGTCGCCGGGAGCGGACAAACCGGCCGATCGCCTGGGCAAAGAACAGGGGAGTGGAGGCGCTGGTGGCATACACGCCGACCGCCAGCCGTGGCACGTCGACACCCTCCGACACCATGCGCACCGCCACCAGCCAGCGACTAGTGCCCGCGGAGAACTGCGCGATGCGCCGCGAGGCACCGGGGTCGTCGGAAAGAACGACGGTCGGTTCCTCGCCGGTAATCCGTTGCAGCAGAACAGCATAAGCCCGGGCGGCTTGCTGGTCCGACGCGATCACCATCCCGCCGGCATCAGGAACGCCGCCGGCCCGTAACTGTCGCAGCCGCGTATCGGCCGCGGTGACGACCGCGGGCATCCACTCGCCGGCCGGATCCAACGCGGTGCGCCAGGCCCGGGCGGTGTGCTCGGCGGTGGCCGGCTCACCGAGCCGGGCGGAATACTCCGCACCGGCGCTGTCGCGCCACCGGGTCTCTCCGGAATAGGCCAGGAACACCACCGGGCGCACCACGCCGTCGGCGAGCGCGTCGGTGTAGCCGTAGGTGTGATCGGCCTGCGACCGCAGCAGGCCGCCTGCGTCGGGCTCGTACCGGACGAACGGAATCGCGGCATCGTCGCTGCGAAACGGCGTGCCGGTCAACGCCAATCGGTGCGTGGCGTCGCCGAACGCTTCCAGGATCGCGTCGCCCCAGCTCTTGGCGTCGCCGCCGTGGTGGATCTCGTCGAAGACGACCAGCGTCCGTCTGCCCTCGGTACGCACCCGGTGACGGGTCGGATGGCTGGCCACCTGTGCATAGGTGACGACGACGCCGTGGTACTCCGCCGACGTGTGTGCGGCGGAGTTGCTGAACTTCGGGTCCAGCGCGATGCCGTCGGCGGCCGCCGCCTCGGCCCACTGCACCTTGAGATGTTCGGTGGGCACCACCACGGTGATCGCCTCGATGGTGCGGTCGGCCAGCAGCTCGGCGGCGATGCGCAGAGCAAATGCGGTCTTACCCGCACCGGGAGTGGCGACCAGTAAAAAGTCACGTGGTTTGGCGGTTAAATAGCGCACCAACGCTCGCCGCTGCCAGCCCCGCAAAGCCCGGGTGCTGGGCGCTTCAACTGCCCGCACCCGGAAACTCCTATCTGATCGAGATGCAGTCTAGGGCAAGGACATCGGGCCACGCATCTTCGCTGGACAGCGGCGAGTCGGTGCCTCGCTTGTGCTAATGGGCGACTTGCGCGCCCAGCCACCCGATGATTTGCGGCACGACCTCGGGTGCTTTGCTCATCGCGCAGTGGCCGGTGCCCTCGACCAGGTGTACCTCGGTCTTCGGGCGCCCCTGGAAGACCAGGGTGTCCGACTGCGGGACGAAGTAGTCGTCGGCGCCGTTGACCACCAGCATCGCCGAATTACGTCGCTGAGCAAGGAGCTGCTGTCGGTTCAGCCGTCCGAGGCCGGCCCTGAGTTCGTCGAGCGTGGGGGAGTGATCCCAGTGCATGGCGTTTCCCAAGATGTCGTGCATGCCGTAGGGCAGCTTCTGCACGTTCTCGGCTTCGAAGGCCTCGACGACCGGTCCGCCGAGGTCAACGGCGGCGTCGACGGTGCCGGACAGCCCCGACATCGCGGAGAAGTTGCCGCCGAACGACACACCGAAGTGAGCGACCTTGCCGTTCCCGAGAGTGCGCGCATAGTCGGCGAGCCCACGGATCACCTCGTCGGCGTGCTCGTCGAGCGGGATTGCGGTTTCCCCGGTGCCCGGGTGGTCGAAGGCCAGGGTGGTCACTGCGGCGCCCTGGGTGAAGCCGACCCACCACGGGTGGATGTCCATCTTCCAGGTGTCCACGCCGCCGCTGGCGATCAGCACCGGCCGACCTGTGTAGTCGCCGTCGCCGGAGTACAGGTGGACGGGTACTTCGACGCTGCCGCCACGGTAGGGGACCTTGATGATGCGGCGCTCGAAAGCAACCGCGAAGTCCTTGGCTGCCAACTCGAATTGCTCGAGTTGGTGCTGCATCGCCGTTACCCGGGCCGGATCGGTCAGGCAGGGAAACTTGGCGCAGCCGTAGACCAACGACGCCATGTAGTGGTCGCACTGCTCGGCGTATTTCTCGGCCAGGCGAGACCACTCGTACACCCAACCGCCCGGTGCGTCGGCCCACATGTCCGTGGTGGCGGCTCGGACGGCTTGGATCTCGTCTAGCGGGATGCCGAATTTCTCGAACTGATGTGTGCGGTCGTCGAACATGGCCGCGCTGTCGATGTCGTAGGTGTACATGGTGTTCAGCTCCTGATCTTTGCGAAGTAGTCGGCGATGGTGGTCGTGTCGTCGAGGGCAGCTATGGCTCCGATGTAGCCATCTGGCCGGATAGCCACGCGCCCACCGTTTTTGAGTCCAAGACGCTGTGCCACAACGCCTTTAGGATCAGCGACGACGGCGCTATAGCCCGCGACCAGAGTCTCCTCGCTTGTCACCAGTACCTGCACCTGCCCGTGCCCGGCGGCCGGCGCCACCTGTCCGCCGGCAACGGTGAGCACGATGTGTTCCGGTGTCTGCGGCCCGCACGCGGCACGGAGTTGCTTCTGTACGACCTCGTCGGCCACATGCGGAACATGCTGGCCAGCAGCGACTTTGGCGTGCTTTGGCGGTCGTCCCACCGCGATCGGGCTGTGCGGGTATCCGACTTTGACTTCCTCGACGGTCGCCGCCATGGTCTTGCGCACTGCGGGAACTCGGGACAGGATCTGCACCACCACATCGCGGATCCGTCGCGGCACACCCGAAAGCGTGCCGACCTTGGTCAGTCGGTCGGTGAATTTGAGGACGCCGTCAGCGATCGGGGCGCGCTCGGCCTCGTAGCTATTCAATAGCGTGTCGCCAGCGTCACCTTTTATCACCGCGGACAGCTTCCAAGCCAGGTTGAAGGCATCCTGCATACCGGTGTTCATGCCCTGACCGCCGGCCGGACTGTGGATGTGGGCGGCGTCGCCGGCCAGGAAGACCCGACCCCAGCGGAAGGCCGGAACCCGCGCGTGCCGAATCTCGAAACTGGTCAGCCAGTGTGAATGCAACACCCGGATGCCGCCGATCCGGCGATCCAGAATTGCCTGCAACTCGTCCTGAGTGGGATGCATATTCAGCGGCGTGCCGGGCGCGTCGTGCAACTCGGCGAGAAAACGCATCCGGCCTTCGCGCATCGCGAGCACCACCACCGGGCCCTCCGGGGAGAAGAAGGTGTGCATGTCGTCGCAGTCCAGCGAGTGCTCGGCGTCGACGTCCCCGAGCAGGAAGCGTTCTCCGACGAACGAACCAGCAAGCTTGGTGCCGACCAGCTTTCGCGCCGCGCTGTGTGCACCGTCGGCGCCGATCACCCAGGAGGCGCTGGCCCGCTCGGTTGAGCCGCCCTTCTGCAAGGTGAGATGCACGCCGTCGTCGTCCTGGGTGAGTTCGGTCAGCTCGACGCCGCGTTCGACCGTGACGCCAAACGACTGCAGGCGTTCGTTGAGCACCCGCTCGGTTTCGGTCTGCGCCGTAGTCAAGGTGAACGGGAACGCGCTGTCGACCTCACTGAACGGGACGCGGAACAGGTCGCGGCCTCCGGTATGCATCTGCATCGCGATCGCCTTGACGCCGGTGGCCAGCATCTCGTCGACGATGCCCATCCGGTCGAACATGTCCAGGCTGCGGGCATGCACCGCGATTGCGCGGGACTGATCGGTGGGTTGCGCCAGCTTGTCGATCACCCGCACTGCGATGCCGCGGCGGGCGAGTTCGCAACCGGCGACCAATCCGACAGGTCCGGCGCCGACGACGATCACATCGGGGTTCTGGTCTGTGCTCATGGCAAGGCTCCTTTTTCACGGTCTGTTGAAACTAGTCTCACGCTACGTTGAAAATAGTCTCAACGCAAGAGGAAATTCACGCTATGATGAAACTCATGCCGAAGAAGTCGACAACACCCGGGCCGCGCGATGAACGTGGGGTGCTATCCGCGCGAATAGCTGCGGCGGCCCGCGACGAGTTCGCGGAACACGGCTGGGCCGGAACCACCATCCGGGCGGTCGCACGGACGGCCGACGTCGACCCGGCGCTGGTCTATCACTACTTCGGATCGAAGGAAGGCCTGCTCGACGCCGCGACGAACCCGCCGCAGAAATGGCTGGAGAGCATCGCCGAGGTCTGGACGACGCCGATCCAGCAGCTCGGCAAGGCCTTGATCGCGCTGCTGCTGGCCAGCTGGGCCGACGACGAGATCGGACCGACGCTGCGCGCCATCCTGCAGACTGCCGCACACGAACCGTCGACACGCGAGAAGTTGCGGCGCGTCGTCGAAGGCAGCCTGATGGGCGTCTCCGAGCTCGGCAGCGACGAGCGCGACCGCCTCACCCGCAGCGGACTCATCTCTTCGCAGATGATGGGCTTCGCGCTGATGCGTTACGTCTGGAAGATCGAACCCATCGCCTCGATGTCGGACGATGAAGCGATCGCCGCGATCGCCCCCAATCTGCAGCACTACGTCAATGGCGACCTGACCGGTTGAACCGGACGGTTATGTTCAAAGCGTGATTACGGGATTGGCCCATTCCGGCGTGTGTGTGCCGGACTGCGAGGCGGCAGTGGCGTTTTATCGCGACGTTTTGGGCATGCTGGTGTTATCGCCACCCTACGTGATGGCCGGCGACGCGATTCGCGACGACATGGGCCAGCTGGTGTCCGATCCCACCATGAAGGCGGCCATCGTCGGCTTCGACGACGATGGCGATCGGGTCCTCGAGGTGATCGAGTATCTCGGCGTCGCCGGCGGCGAGCAGCGCAGCACCGCGGCCCTAACCGACCACGGCTTGTCGCACGTCGGGCTGATCTGCGAGGACCTCGACGCCACCCGGGCCCGACTCGAGGCCAACGGCGTGCGTTTTCTGGTCGACGGCATTGCGGACGTGGTGCGGGTCCGCACGACATGGTTCGTCGACCCGTGGGGTGTGGTGTTCATCCTCGTCGAGAAGAGCAAGCCGGAGCGTCCCTACTTTGCGCAGTGGGGCTGAAGTGCACGACGTCTAGCATCGTTGCTGTGACAAAGCCGATCTTCGACGAAAATGCTCGCGCGGAACGGCTTCTCGACGCCCAGGGCAAGGCGGCGCAGCTGTTCGACGAGATCGAACAACGCGGGCTGATCCGCGCCGGTGTCGGCGAGCAACAGCTGTCCGACGAGATCCGCGACCTGTCCGCGGAGCTGCTCGGCGTCACAGCCCACTGGCATCGGCGGATCGTCCGGGCCGGCGAGAACACCCTGCAGCCTTTCCGAGAGCACCCGCCGGACCGGGTGATCGCCGACGGCGACATCGCGTTCCTGGACCTTGGCCCGATCTTCGAGGAGTGGGAGGCCGACTTCGGCCGCACGTTCGTGCTCGGCGACGACCCGCACAAGCTCGCCGTGCGCGACGCGTTACCGCGGGTGTGGCTGGGCGGGCGCGACTATTTCGATAACCATCCCGACGTCACCGGTGCCGAGTTGTACGACCACGTCGTCACGTTGGCAGAGGCCGAGGGTTTCACGTTCGGCAGCCCGATCGCCGGCCACCTGCTCGGCGAGTTTCCGCACAAGAAGATCGTCGGCAACGGGGTCGAGTGGTACATCACGCCGGGCTCGACCAAGCCGATGCGGCGCACGGACGCAGAGGGCCGGATCTGTCATTGGATTCTGGAGATCCATCTGAACGACCCGGCCCGCCGCATCGGTGGTTTCTACGAGCAGTTGCTCGACTTGGGTTAGCCGACGGGATACGTCACGCCGGTGAGCTCCTCGGACACTGACCACAGCCGGTGCTGGCGGTCGGCATCGTGCGACTTCTTGCTGGAGCCCACGATCTTGGGGTAGCCCCGCATTCCACCGAAACCGTCGGGCCCGTAGTACTGCCCACCGAGCACCGCCGGGTCGGTCGCTGCCCGCAGTTGCGGCAGGGCGCCCATAGTCGCGCCTTGGAGTATCGGTTCGATCACGGGGTAGACGGCCGCAGCCCATCCAGGCAGGTGGCGCATCAGCTCCGTGTTCGAGCCGCCGGGGTGGGCGGCCACGGCGATGGTCGTGCCATGGGGAGCGAGCCGTCGTTGCAGTTCGTAGGTGAACAACAGGTTGGCCAGCTTGGCCTGCCCGTAGGCCGAGACCCGGTTGTAGCCGTGTTCCCACTGCAGATCGTCGAAGTGGATGTCGGCGCGGATTCGGTGTCCGATGCTGCTTATCGTCACGACCCGGGAACCGGCGACCGGCAAGAGCCGATCCAGCAGTAGACCGGTGAAGGCGAAGTGGCCCAGGTGGTTGGTGCCGAACTGCAACTCGAAGCCGTCCCTGGTGTGCGACTTCGGCGTGTACATCACCCCGGCGTTGTTGATCAGTAGGTCGATGTGGTCGTGAGTGGCGCGGAGTTGCTCCGCGGCGGCGCGGATCGAGTCCAGCGACGTCAGGTCGAGTTCCTGCAGCGCCACGTCCGCGTTGGGACTGTTCTTGTGGATGAGGGCGGCGGCGTCCTTGCCCTTGTCGAGATTGCGGACGGCTAACACCACATGGGCGCCGTGCTCGGCTAATGCCCGAGCCGTCTCGTAGCCGAGTCCGGTGTTGGCGCCGGTGATGACGGCGACACGACCGGTCTGGTCTGGAATGTCGGCGGTTGTCCACTTAGCCATAGAAAGCTCCCTAAGCTGTAAGGTAAACGGGGCGTGCGCTCCGGTTGGCTTAACTATACGGAACGAACGCCCCGCTTTGTCAACCGGTAGGGGGTGAACGATGGCGCAACCCGCGAAGCCGCTGCGCGCTGACGCGGCCCGCAATCGCGCTCGCGTGCTCGAAACCGCCTACGAGACATTCGCGGCTGAGGGCTTGTCGGTTCCTATCGACGAGATCGCCCGGCGCGCCGGCGTCGGCGCTGGCACGGTCTACCGGCATTTCCCGACGAAGGAAGATCTGTTCCGGGCGGTTGTCGACAGCCGGATACGG
>Ga0302178_10003648_pt1 | contig 11497 bp, 8 predicted proteins | sample I_Palsa_E1_3_FD_198790 | JGI IMG/M metagenome (GOLD analysis project Ga0302178, IMG submission 198790) | Peat permafrost microbial communities from Stordalen Mire near Abisko, Sweden - I_Palsa_E1_3 | ecosystem: Environmental > Terrestrial > Soil > Palsa > Peat permafrost | place: Sweden: Abisko... | reverse complement strand
CATGCAGAGGCCGAGTTGGCCGCGCGCACCGAAGTCGCGTTATCGCCGAGTGTGCACATGGCCGCTCTCGACGGCCCTGGTGAGGCGGTGACGGGGTTGCTCGAGGAAATCCGGCTGCCGGACAGCGCCGAGCTGCTCGGACCGGTGCCGTTGCCGGCGGGCGCACGGAGACCGCCCGGGATCGCGACCGACGTGCCGGTGAGCCGAATGCTGGTGCGGGTGCGCCGCGAGCAGGGCCTGGCGTTGGCGGCCGAGTTGCGCCGCGGCGTCGCCGTCGTCAGCGCCCGGCAAGTTCACCAGCCGGTCCGGGTGCAGATCGACCCGCTGCATATCGGCTAGGCGACTGCTCGCGCTAGTCGGCTGCGCGAAGTGTGTCGGTGAGCGAAGTCCATGTATTCCGTGCGACGATGCGAAGACTGGCCGAGCGCCAATGACGCCCACCGGTCTTTCTTTCCCGTGTCGAGGGAGGTCAGATATGGCAACGATCGCAGACACCACACGAATCGGGCGCTGCCTTGTTTTTGTGCGCGATCACCTCAACCAGGCCCGCGCCGCCGGCGACGAGATCCGGGCCATGCAGTGGCACGCGGTGATGGACGAGTTCATCGACGCGTGGCCTCGGTCGGCGTGATCATCGATCCTGCCCACTGCACCGAGATCGGCTGCGCCTGTCCCGGTAATCGCTGGTGGACCGGCTGGATCGGACCCCGTGAGATCCACGTCGTGCCCATCGACGATCTGCAGCCACATCGGGTTGAGGAATGCGGCTGCGACCCGCAGATCACGCTGCATGTCGCAGGCGATGGATTCGCGTCGTGGCGGGTGATCCACGACAGCTTCGATCGCCGCGAACTCAGTGAGCAAGCGGGTTAGTTATTGCCATGCCACGTCAGGCGTGCCGGGCTGCCTCTTGGGCGAGCTGCACGCGGGAGGTCAGGCCGAGCTTCGTGTAGACGTGGGTGAGGTGGGTCTGCACGGTACGTGGTGAGACGAAAAGCCTTGCGGCGATGTCGTTGTTGGCGAGCCCTTCGCTGACCAGTCGCACGACGTCTAGCTCGGTTGGCGTGAGGGAGGCCCAGCCGCTGGTGGGTCGTTTGCGTTGGCCGCGGCCGCGCTCGGCGTAGGTGATCGCCTCCTCGGTGGACAGGGCCTCGCCCTCGGCCCAGGCGGCGTCAAAGTCGCTGTCGCCCATGGCGTCTCGCAGCGCCGCCACCCATGCCTGGTAGTCGGCGTCGTAGACCTTGAAGCGGACTGCGCCCATGCGTTGCCGGAGGCTCTCTGCCGCGGCGAAGAGGCGGGCAGCTTCACGGTGACTGCCAGCGTCGCCGGCCGGAGTGCCGACGCATTCCAGAATGTCGGGATGGGTACCGCTAGTTTGGTTGGCGGAGGCTTGGCTGGTCGGGGCCGCGCGGAACTAGCGGTCGGCTCGCGGCGACGTGAGCGCATTGTTTTCTATGGCTCGGTGGTTCGTTTGCATAGGTGAGGGAGACGCGATTGCCAAGAGATGTCAAGATTCCACCCGCCAAAGTGGCCCGTATCGTCGAGCGTTTTCGCCACCATCTCTATCGACTTCATCAACGATCGGCCCCTGCGGCGGCGGCGATGTTCGAGATGATTACCGGGGCATGGGTAGCGCAGGCCATCCAGGCGGCCGCCGAACTAGGCATCGCCGACGTCCTCGCGGACAATCCACTGCCCTTGGATGATTTGGCAGACCGCGTCGGCGCGGACCCCGATGCCCTCAGGAGACTGATGCGGGCGTTGATCAGCCATGGCATATTCCGCCAGCGCCGCGACGGCCGCTATGAGCTGACCGCCCTCGCTGAAACCCTGCGCGCGGACGCACCATTCTCGATGCAGGCGTATGCGCGCTTAATCGGTTCGCCTCAACACCGGGAACATTGGAGTCTGCTGGTTGAGTCGGTCAAGTCCGGCAAGGCGATCTTTCCACTGCTGCGCGGCAAGGACGCATTCGACTTTCTCAGGGATGAGCCCGAGCTCGCGAAGCTCTTCAACGACGCCATGACCGGCGCCGATGCCTTGCCGGCGATCGCTATCGTTGCCGGTTACAGCTTCAGTCCTTACCGCACGATCGTCGATGTCGGCGGCGGGCGCGGGGGGCTGCTGTCCACCATCTTGGCGGCAACACCAACCGCGCAGGGGGTGCTCTACGACCTACCTGAAGTCGTCGCGGAGGCGTCCGCGCTGCTGCGGCAGCGGGGAGTTGAAAACCGGGTCCGCGTCGAGGGTGGGTCGTTCTTTGACAACGTTCCGTCCGGCGGCGACGCCTATGTCCTCAAAACCGTCATCCACGACTGGCCCGATGGGCAGGCCGTGGCGATCCTCCGTAACGTTCGCGCAGCCGCCGGCTCCGATGCGACGGTGCTGCTGATGGAGGCGGTGCTCCCCGAGCACAACCGCGACTTCGCGGGTAAGTGGGTGGACCTGGAGATGCTGCTGGAAGCGAATGGCCGCGAACGCGACGCCGAGGAATACCGAGACCTGCTCAGACAAGCCGGATTTCGGATGACCCGGATAGTGCAAACCGCCGCACCGTACAGCGTCATCGAAGCAACACCTGTTTGAGGACACGAACCCTCGCTGTTGGAGTCAGCGGCGCCACACGGCTAGCGGGTTGCGCTCCGGCGGGGCCGACGGATGTGGTGCGTCATCTCGTCAGTGGCGATGGCGTCTAGTTAGACTGGCGCAACCACGGCCGGACCCGAAGGGGGTCGTTTGCTGCAGGGCATCGCTCGGCTCGCCATCGGTGCACCGCGGCGCGTCATCGCCGGCGCGTTGCTCCTCATGATCGGGACCGCGATCTTCGGTATCCCGGTCGCCAAGAGTCTGTCGGCCGGCGGCATGCTTGACCCGACGTCGGAGTCGTCGCAGGCCGCGAAGCTACTGTCGGACAAGTTCGGTCAGGGCGACATGGCGATGATCATTAGCGTCACATCGGACGGCGGCGTCGAGAGCCCCACGGCCCGCGCGGTCGGCACCGACATCGTTCAGCGGCTGCAGACCTCCCCGCACGTCGGCCAGGTGACGTCCGCATGGACCACCCCATCGGCACCGTCGCTAATCGGGAAAGACCACCGGAGCGGGTTGATCGTGGCCGGCATTTCCGGCAGCGACAACGAGGCGCAGAAGTACGCCAAACAACTGGCCGACCAACTCGTCCATGACCGCGACGGTGTCCGCGTGCGCGCCGGCGGCGAGGCGACAATCTACTGGCAGATCGAAGCCCAGACGAAAAAGGACCTGCTTCTCATGGAATCGATCGCGATGCCGTTGAGCTTCGTGGTGCTGGTCTGGGTGTTCGGCGGTCTGGTCGCGGCGGCGGTGCCGATGGCAGTCGGCGGCTTCGCGATCCTAGGGTCCATGGCCGTGCTGCAAGCTGTCTCGCTCTTCACCCATGTGTCGATCTTCGCGCTGAACCTGACCGTCGGGCTGGGGCTGGCGCTGGCGATTGACTACACTCTGCTGATCCTCAGCCGCTTCCGAGACGAGCGAGCAGCGGGCGCCACCGGGGATCAGGCGTTGATCCGCACCGTGGTGACGGCGGGCCGCACCGTGTTGTTCTCGGCGATGACGGTCGCGTCGTCGATGGTCACGATGTTGCTGTTCCCGCAGTACTTTCTGAAGTCGTTCGCGTACGCGGGGGTGGCCGTGGTCACGTTCGCGGCATGCGCGGCAATCGTGGTGACGCCCGCTGCGATCGCGCTGCTCGGCGGCCGTCTCGACTCGCTCGACGTGCGCAGGCTCCTGCGCCGGGTGCTCGGTCGCCCGGACCCGCGGCCCAAGCCGGTCGAGCGGACGTTTTGGTATCGCTGGACGACGTTTGTCATGCGCCACGCGGTGCTGATCGGCGCTGCGATCATCGCCGTGCTGCTCCTGCTCGGAGCGCCGTTCCTCGGCGTCAAGTGGGGCTTTCCCGACGACCGGATGCTGCCTTCCTCGTCGTCCGCCCGCCAGGTCGGCGATGAGCTGCGCGACGACTTCGCCGTCGACCCGTTGACTAACATCAACGTGGTGCTGCCGCACGCGGACGGGGTAAGCGTCGCTGACCTCAGCCGCTATTCCGCCGAGCTCTCGAAGGTGCCTGGCGTGACGTCGGCGTGCTCACCCGGAGGCACCTTCGTCGACGGTAGCCTTGCCGGGCCGCCGTCAGCACCGACCGGCATCAAGGACGGCAGCGCCTTCTTGACGGTCAGCAGCTCCGCGCCGCTGTTCTCGGACGCGTCGGCGAGCCAGCTCGACCGGCTGCACACCGTCGCCACCCCGGCCGACAGGACCGTGCAGTTAGGGGGTGTCGCACAGAGCAATCACGACAGCGTGCACGCCATCACCAGTCGTCTGGCCCTCGTGCTCGGGATCATCGCCGGCATCACCCTGGTGCTGATGTTCTTGCTGACAGGCAGCGTGGTACTGCCGGTCAAGGCCGTATTGCTCAACGTATTGTCGCTGACGGCCGCATTCGGTGCGATGGTGTGGGTCTTTCAGGAGGGGCATCTCGGTGCGCTCGGCTCATCCGTGACAGGCACGCTGGAGGTGAACCTGCCGATGTTGTTGTTCTGCATCGCCTTTGGGCTGTCGATGGACTACGAAGTGTTCCTGATCTCCCGGATCCGTGAATACTGGCTCGAATCAGATCGCATACCGGCCGCCAACAACGAGAGCGTCGCCTTGGGCGTCGCCCGCACCGGCCGGGTGATCACCGCAGCCGCATTGTTGATGTCGATATCGTTCGGCGCGTTGATGGCCGCGCAGGTGTCGAACATGCGGATGCTCGGCCTTGGGCTCACCTTGGCGGTGCTGGTCGACGCCACCCTTGTGCGCATGCTGCTGGTGCCCGCTTTCATGCGTGTGCTCGGTCGGGTGAACTGGTGGGCACCCAGACCGTTGGTCCGGCTGCATAATCGGTTCGGCCTCAGCGAGACCGCCGGGCATGACATACCCGTTGGGAGTGAGGATTTCGGCTTTGGTTAGAACTGCGCCGACGATACAGCGGGTCAGCCTGGTTTACCGGACTCGATCAAGGCCCGCGGACCCGGTATCGGTCTTTTTTGACGTCGACCCGGTCGTACCTGCGCCGCGTGTTCCTTGAGAGAGCAGCTCTCGAGCGCTTTCCCGGCGCGGCTTGCCTGATGATGTCTTCGGCAGGGTTCCGGCGGGGAACAACCGTACCTCGCGCGGGGCGTGCCCAACGTGCCGGTTCACCCTGGCTGTGATGTCGCGGCTGATACGCAGGCGCACGTCCTCCTCGTCCGCGTTTTTCACTTCGGCGAGCACCGCGAAGCCCTCCGGGTCGGCGTCGACCCGGAGCGCGATCACGCAGCCCTTGCGCACGCCGTCGACGGTCGCGGCCGCACGCTCGATATCGTCTGGATAGAGGTTATTCCCGGCCACAATGATGAGATCCTTCGTTCGGCCGCACACGTAGATCCGCCCCTCCTCGTCGAGGTAACCCAAGTCGCCGGTGTCAAACCAGCCGTCATGGCGGGCGAGTGGAACGACGCCGTCCACCGTGAGATAGCGGCCAGCGACCATAGGACCGCGAAGTTCGATGGCGCCAATCTCTCTGGGCCCCTGCACCGTTTCGTCGCGGGTGATGCGCACGTCCATGCCCGTGAGTGGGAATCCCAGGCAGACGATGTGCTGCGCGTCCTCCGAGTCACCCGAAACCGGCTCGGCGCGGTTGGCCTCTGAGACGGCCCGCCTGGACACCGTGTCGACGATCGGCGGGTCGCCGTGCGCGCCGAAGGACACCGCCAGCGTGGCTTCGGCGAGCCCGTAACTCGGCATCAGTGCGCTCGCCGGCAGCCCAAAACGGGCACCCGCCGCCGCGAAATTTTTTACGTCGCGATGATCGATGGCCTCGGCTCCGGTGCACGCTACCTGCAGCGACGAGAGGTCAATGGCGTCCGGGTCGGTCCGCTCCAGAACGCGGGCCAGTAGGGAGTAGGCGAAATTGGGGCCCGCTGTCATGGTCCCCCGGTGCCTGCTGATCAACTCGGCCCACATAATCGGCCGCCGCAGGAACTGATCGGCCGTGACCACGACGGCTTCCAGCCCCAATTGCATGGGGAAACAGACAAACCCGATCATGCCCATGTCGTGCGACAACGGCAGCCAACTCACCAGGACGTCCCGGTCGATGCGGATCTCCACCCCCGTGCTCATCGCGACGGTGGTTGCGGCGAGATTCCCGTGGCTGATCTCCACCGCCTTCGGTATGCCGGTCGATCCCGAGGTGAGCTGCCGCAGCGCGATATCCGCCTCGTCGGCGTCCTCCGGCTCGATTGGCCCGGCGCCGCGCAGCGACGCCATCGTGCATACGGCCAAATCCTGGGCCGCCAGTTGATCCAGCGCCATCAGGAAGGGCTCGCCTACGACAACCACGTCGGCACGAATCATCCGGATTGCCCGTATGGTGTCGGCGAGCCAGACCGCCAGGTCGGCACGTGGTGTCGGTTGCTGCAGCATCGTCAGCACGGCGCGGCGCATCCAAATCGCCTGCGCTAGTGGTGCGACATCCGCCGCGTCGGCGGCCAGCACCGCGACCGAGCCGTGCCGGCCAATCCCCTTGGCGGCCAGGCATCCGGCCATCCGCTTCGCCTGGTCGTGGACTTCGCGCCAGCTCAACCGTATGGGATCGGCGAACGTGCCAACGGTCAAGCCGTGCGGTGACGATGCCGCCGAGGCGAAGACTTCGCGGGTGAAGATGCTCATCCGATCAGATCCTTTCCAGTGTCACGTCTGGGTCCGGCTCACGAAACAGAAAGTGGTCGTGGAAGCACACCAATTCGACGGATGTCATCGGGTCAGGCCTGCCGGATCGAGCCGATGCATGACAAAGTCAACGAGATCGCCAACACTGTGAATGTTCGGCAGCACTTCGGCGATCGCGATATGCCCCAGCTCTGGATAGTCCGCCCGCAGCCGGTCGAAAAGGCGGAGTTGCAGCAGCGAGTCGTAGCCCAGATCGTCACTGAGCCGACTGGATCGGGCAAGCTCGCCGACCGAATAGCCGCCGACATCGGCGATCACCGCCAGGATCGCGCCCTCTGATGCGGTCAGCACCTGTGCAGGCTGTTGCCGCTCGGCGACAGGGGTGACCGCCGCGGGCTTGGCCGTCGGCGACACGACGGTGACCTCGCCGTCGAACCAGAACCGACTGGAGGTGTCGAAGACGTAAGGCGGAATCCGTTGCAGCGGACCGGCCGGCCGGCCGTACAACGGCGACAGGTCGGGCGAGTACCCGTCGCGCAGCAGCGTTGCAGCCACGCCCAGCAGCTCCGTTCCATTGGAATCCGGTCCGGCGCACAATGCCAGCGACCGGGTCTGCGGCGGCAATCTGCACTGCCGGGCTAGCCCGAGCAGCGTGGATCGCGGACCGGCCTCGGCGACATAGTCGGCACTTGCCGCACTCATGGCGGCCCGCACCGCGTCGAAAAACCGCACCGGCGAACAGATCTGGCTGGCCCAGTAGTCGGTGTCCATTTCGTGACCCTCGACTTCCCTGCCGAGCACCGTGGAGAAGAGCCGGAACTCCGCTGGACCCGGCGTCAGCCCCGACAGCTCGCGCCGGAACTCCGCCACCATGGGCTCCATCAGCGGCGAGTGAAAGGCATGGGACACCGTCAGGTTCACCGCTCGGCCGCCCTGCGCCCGAACCGCGGCATGGGCCCGTGCCACCGCGTCGGCGGTACCTGAGATGGCCACTGAGCGTGGCCCGTTGACGGCCGCGATAGCGCACCCGGGCTCGTCGGCGACCAATGCCTCGGCCTCCTCGACGCCGAAATCGATCGCGGCCATCGCCCCACCAGGCGGTAATGCGCCCATCAGCCGTCCCCTGACCGCGATGAGCTCGGCCGCATCATCGACCGACAGCACACCCGCCAGGCAGGCGACCGCGACCTCGCCGACGCTGTGGCCGATGCCGAATAAGGGACGGATCCCGCTCTGCAGCAATGCCTTTCCCAGCGCGTAGGAAACCGCAAACAACGCCGGCTGCGCGAGGCTGGTGTGATGGAGTCCGGGATCGTCGCCGAGGATCGCCACGAGCAGGCTCGAAGGCAGGTGCGGGTCGAGGGCGGCCGCCGCGGCATCCAGATGTTCCCGGTACACCGGATTGGCGTCGTAGAGCGGCCGCGTCATGCCCGGGTACTGAGTTCCTTGCGCTGAGCACAAGAGCCCAACCCCGGCAGCGACCTTGCGCGGCGGGGCGGACGACGCCAGTTCGGCGCGGGTACCGGCGAGAAAATCCCTCACCCCGCAGGCCAGCGTGCCGCGGTCGCCCTCCACCACCAGGCGATGCCGATGTGATCGCTTCACCACGTTGGTGGCGCGGCACCAGGAGGCCACCGATTGATCGTCGAGGTTATGCAGCGCGGTGGCGATCGAATCGGCGTTGCGCCGGAGCGCCTGCTCCGAGGGCGCCGATACCGTGAGCACACCGATCGCGCCCGGGTCGGGTACCGCCCGGGCCGGCGCCGACTCCAACACCGCGTGCGCATTGCTGCCGCCCAGCCCGAATGAGCTCACCCCGCAAAGCGCATTGGGCGGCAACGGCTCTGGGCTCTCCACGAGCCGCAGCCCCTGCGCGTCCAGCCGCAATCCCGGATTGGCGCTGTCGCCGAACAGCGTCGGTGGCAGCACCCGATGATGCAGCGCCAGGCACGCCTTGATGAACGACGCAATCCCCGCGCTGCCCTCGGTGTGCCCGATGTTTCCCTTGACCGAACCCAGCAGACATGGCTCGCTGCGCGTTTTGTGGATGTCGCCCAGAGCGTTGGCCTCGATCATGTCGCCGAGAAAAGTGCCGGTGCCATGGGCTTCGACGAAGTCGATCTGTCCGGCCTCGACCTCTGCGAGACTGAGCGCGCGACGCATCAGCTCGACCTGCGACCGGCGGCTCGGGGCGGTGATCCCGTTGCTGCGGCCATCGTGGTTGGCAACCGAACTTTTCACCACCGCGTAAATCGGCTGGCCGTCGGCAATGGCGTCGTCCAGTCGGCGCAGCACCACCGCGGCCACCCCCTCACCCCGGCCGATGCCGTCGGCGCGCTGTCCGAACGGTTTGCAGCGCCCATCCGGCGCAGAGAGCCCAGCTTGGGTGTAAAAAATCGAAAGCGCAGGTGTAAGAACCAGATTCGCACCGGCGGCGATGACAGTGTCGGTGTCCCCGGAACGCAGCGCGGCACAGCCCTGGTGCACGGCCATCAACGATGACGAGCAGGCGGAATCGATGGCCATGCTCGGTCCGGTGAGGTTCAGGTGGTATGAGATGCGGTTGGCCGTCATGAAGTAGCCGCTGCCTGCACCACGAAATGCGGTGACCGCGGGGAAGTCGAACATCTGAAGGCTGCTCCACTCGCTGGACATCATTCCGACGAAGACCGCGGTTGGCGTGCCGGCCAGCGATCGGGGATCGATTCCGGCATCTTCCAGTGCGCGCCACGACGCCTGCAGCAGCAGTCGCTGCTGCGGGTCGAGCGCCGCCGCCTCGATCGGCGCGATGCCGAAAAAGTCATAGTCGAATGCGTCGACGTCGTCGATGAAATGGGCGCGTCGGGTGTTCATCGATCCGGCGACACCGTCGGGGTGATAGTTGGTGTCGATGTCCCAACGCTGCAACGGCACTTCGGTGTCGGTGACGACGCCATCCATCAGCAGTCGCCAGAATGCGTCCTTGTCGGGCGCTCCCGGGAAGCGGCAGTCGATGCCGACGACGGCGATCGGCGTCACGTCGCCGCTTGCTCAGCGGCCAGATAGGCCGCGATGGCACCGATGGTCGGGTAGTCCCACACCATGGTGGTTTCGACGGCGAATCCCTTCTCGCACTCCAGGTCCACGCACAGCCTCATGGCTAAGACGGAGTCGATCCCACAATCGGCCAATGGGGTGTCGATGTCGATCGTGTCCGACGGAACGTTGAGGTACCTGGCCACCTTCATGGTCAGCCAGTCGGCAAGTTCCTGAAACTCCGAAGCGTCAGCGGTCATCGGGGTCTGCCATCCGGCGCGCTGTAACCGGCTACCGGCTGCCATGGCCAGCAGGGGTTCGCGAAGGGGCCGCCGCTCTTCCCGCATCGGCCTGCTGCGGCGCCCTCACGCGATTGCCGTCTCGTCGACCGCTGCTCCGCCGAACGAGATCCGGCGACGCACGAAAGCACGCACGCCCCTGTCGAACCGCGCGCCGCCGGCGAGTGCTGCGCCTGCGATCAGCGGCAGACCGGCCACGATGCCGGTTGCCAAGCCGAGCACGAACGTTGCCAAGGTCGCGGCCTGCGCCAGCGCGCCGAATCGCCGCGCCGACCTGACCGTCGCGCCCCACCGGCGAAAAACCTTCCCGGCAAGGAGATCCGCCGCCGCCAGGGCGGGCACGATGGGGGCCGCGTCCTGCGAACACTGTCCCGACTCGGCGATGCGTCGCCCCACACCGGCGACCCGGTCGAGTTCCGCGGGGCCGACCCCGGCCCGCTCGAACCACAGGAAGGACTCGCGCCTACCGGTCAGCAGCCAGCGCAGGGTCGTCACGAACGTTGCCCACTGCGGCCGGGTGTCGGTCGCGGCAACCACCTCGACGGACCGAGCACCCGCGGACCGCAGCAGCCCGGACACCTCGATCGCCGCCGAGTACCACATGTTGCGGCACGCGATCAGGGAGACCACCCTGCGATTCCGGAAGGCCTCGGGATGGGCCTTCAGCAGCGACCGGATGGGAACTGAGGGCGCCAGATACCACACCTGGTAGGCCAGGATCGCCAGTTCCTCCGGCTCCGTTTCGAAGCCGCCCGCCGGCTCGACGAGTTCCACAAGCGCCTCCGGATCCACCGCAGCGGGGAACAGCCCAAAGAATCGCCGAATCGGCCACGGAAACGGAAACGCCACGCGCGGTTGGACGTCCACCCAGCGGATGTCCCACCCGCGGGCGACCAGCGGAGCGGTCAACGCATCGGCGACCTCGCGCAGCTGTCCGGTCTGCGAATAGAGGTACACGACCCCCCGAGGGGGAGGCTGCTCGGCAGGGAGGACCTCGGACGCCTGGGTCATGGCCGGGTTTCCGCCACCGAAGCGGCCGACACCGCAGTGAGATGCATGAACGAGACCACGAACCGGCCGGATTCGGGCACCATGCACAACAGCGTGTCACCGTCCCTGATCAGGCCGTCCGTCATCATCTCGTCGAGGACGACGAAGATGGCTGCGCTGCCGATGTTTCCGACTTTCGTGAGGTTGCTGTACCACATTTCGGGTTGGCCGAACGCGATGTCGCGCCGGGAGAGCTCGCCAAACATGAGGGACTTCATGCGTTCGCTCGAGTAGTGCGCGGGAAACCACGTCACCGTCTCAGGGTCGAATTTGCCCATGGCGCGCAGGCGTTGGTACTCGTCGATTCCGACACTTATCAGATGCGGCAACAGGGAGAGTTCCTGCCGCAAAGCGAGCGCACCGTCGGCCGCGGCCGCCGCGGGGGTCGGGTAGTCAAACCA
>Ga0302178_10003643_pt1 | contig 11508 bp, 11 predicted proteins | sample I_Palsa_E1_3_FD_198790 | JGI IMG/M metagenome (GOLD analysis project Ga0302178, IMG submission 198790) | Peat permafrost microbial communities from Stordalen Mire near Abisko, Sweden - I_Palsa_E1_3 | ecosystem: Environmental > Terrestrial > Soil > Palsa > Peat permafrost | place: Sweden... | reverse complement strand
CGCGCGCGCACGCGAGCGCCAGCGCCGGGTTGTCGCGCACCCGCAGGTCGCGGGTGAACAGGACGATCGCGGTCTCCATCGGTCTCTCCTGGTCGGCCCTCTCGCTAGCTGCCCCGGCGGGGCGGGAGCGGGATGAACCCGCTGGTCCGCGCGGCGTAGGCGGCGAAGCCGGGGCGGGACGCGGCCATCCGGCGATCGGTCATCCGCTGACCGGTGCCCCTGGTCAGGATGTACGTCATCAGCAACGGCGACAGCAGGGTCGCCAGCTGGACGGCCGACCCGAAGCTCAGCCCGAACAGCCCCCACCACATGCACGCGTCGCCGAAGTAGTTCGGGTGCCTGGTGTACCGCCACAGCCCGCGGTCCATGACCTGCCCCTTGTTGGCCGGATCGGCCTTGAACCGGGCGAGCTGCCGGTCGCCGACGACCTCGAACACGAAGCCCGCCAGCCAGACGACCCCGCCGATGACGGTGACCGGGCCGACCGAGGCCGACGTCGTCATTCCGGCCGGCAGCGGTGCGCAGGCCACCCACAAGATCAGCAGCTGCGGCAGGTACACCGTGCGCAGCGCGTACCAGTTCCGGCTGCCCGGCGCCCGGTCGAGCAGGTCACGGTAGCGCGGATCCTCCCCGGCGCCGCGCGCCCGCACCGCCACGTGCCACGCGAGCCGGACACCCCAGATCACCGCCGCGGCCGCCAGCGGCCAGCGCCGAGCCGGGACGCCGTGCCCGATCGACGCCAGGAAGCTGACCGCGCCCGCCACCGCGATCGCGCCGCCCCAGGCCACGTCCATGATCGTGTGCCTGCCGGTCCTGACGCCGACGACGAAGGCGGCGGCCACCAGCACCAGGAGCGCGCCCGCGGTGACGAGTGCGGTCAGGGCGAACATCGGCCCGCCGTCATTCCGGCCTCGCGGCGAGGATCTGGTCCACGCCCATCCGGCCCTCTTCGAATGCCAGCGCGCCGCCCGCGAGGTAGAGCCGCCACATCCGGGCGCGCTCCCGGCCGATGACGGCCTCGACCGCGGGCAGGTTCTGCTCCAGGTTGTCGAGCCAGGCCCTGATCGTGCGGACGTAATGCGGTCGCATCGCCTGCACGCCGAGCACCTCGAGGCCCGCGTCCTCGAGCAGCCCGACCGTCTCGCCCACCGGCCGCATGTGCATGTCGGCGGCGACGTAGGACTCGATGAAGGCGCCGCCGCCGGGGGCGTTCCTGCCCCGGGACATCTGCTGGATGAGCAGGCGGCCGCCCGGGCGGAGGAGGCCGCGCAGTTGCGCGCAGAAGGCGGGGTAGCCGTCCGCGCCCACGTGCTCGCCCATCTCGAGCGACGCGATCGCGTCGAAGGGCCCGCCGGAGGCGTCCCGATAGTCCTGGATCCGCACCTCGGCCCGGTCGGCCAGGCCGAGCCCGCGCAGCCGCTCGCGGGTGTAGCCGCCCTGCTCGGACGAGAGCGTGACCGAGGTGACCCGGGACCGGCGGTGCTGCGCGGCGTGCACCGTGAGCGACCCCCAGCCGCAGCCCATGTCGAGCAGCGCGGTGTCAGGGCCGAGCCCGAGCTTCTCCGCCACCAGGTCCAGCTTGTCCCGCTGGGCGTCGGCGAGCCCGTAGCCGGGCTGGTCGCTGGTCCAGTACCCGCATGAGTAGGCCATCGAGGGATCGAGGATCAGCCGGTAGAACGAGACCGGAATGTCGTAGTGGCCGGCGATCACGGCCCGGTCCCGAGCCCGGCTGTGCCGGCGGCCGGAGTGCCTGATCTCGGATTCCGGCGGCTCCGGTCGCGGCCCGAGCACCCCGAGTCGGCTCGCCGCCAGCGCCGACGCCGACACCGCGTCCGCCCACCGGCCGGGCCCCCAGCCCGGCCGGGGGCCCGGCCCCCGGCCGCTCGATGCCCGGGCGGACTGCGCCGAGCGGGCCGCACGAAACGCCCGGCGCAGTCCCTCAGTAAGGTCACCTTCGAAGTCGAGGTCTCCGCTGACGTAGGCGCGCGCGAGCCCGAGTTCCCCGGGTGCCCACAGCGCCCGGCGCAGCGCCATCGGCGAGCGGAGCACGACGGTGGGCGCGTCGGCCGGGCCTGCCTCGCTGTCATCCCAGGCGCGCAGCCGCACCGGCAGGTCGACCCCGGCCTGGGCGGCCGCCCAGGCGATCGTCGTGGCAGCGTCGGCCCGGCGCCGCCGCCTGGCCCCGGCCCCGGCCCCGGCCCCGGCGTCGGCCGTAGCTACGGCCGTAGCCCCGGCCGTGGCGCCGGCCTGCGCCGTCGCCTGGTCCGCCTGGTCCGCCTTGGCCGCGTTGTTCATGGTGGGCGCGTTCTCCTTCGCCGGCGCGGTCATCCGCGGTCCAGGGTGAGCTGGCTGACGTTCAGGTACCCGGCCCGGAAGCCGGCCTCGGCGTAGCACAGGTAGAACGTCCACATCCGGATGAAGACCTCGTCGAAGCCGAGCGCGGCGACCTCGTCCCTGCGGCCGTCGAACCGGTCGCGCCAGATCTGCAACGTCTGCGCGTAGTGGGGGCCGAAGTCATGCCGTTCGCTGACCCGCAGCCCGGTCCGGCGGCTAAGGCTGTTCTCGATCGCGGTGACCGAGGGAATCAGGCCGCCGGGGAAGATGTACTTGAGGATCCAGGTGTAGGTGCGCCTGCTCGCCATCATCCGGTCGTGCGGCATCGTGATCGCCTGCAGCGCGACCCGGCCGCCGGGTGCGAGCAGCCGATCGAGCTGGGCGAAGTAGGTGTCCCAGTAGCGCTCGCCGACCGCCTCGATCATCTCGACCGAGCAGATGGCGTCGTACTGGCCGGACACGTCCCGGTAATCGCGCAGCTCCACGCTGACCCGATCGGACAGCCCGGCCGCGGCGACCCGACGGGCCGCGAGCTCGTGCTGCCGGGCGGAGATGGTGACGGTCCGGACCACGGCGCCGCGCCTGGCGGCCTGGATCGCCAGCTCGCCCCAGCCGGTGCCGACCTCGAGCAGCCGGCTGCCGGGCCCGACCCGCGCCTGGTCGAGCAGCCGGTCGATCTTGCGCTGCTGGGCCTGCCCGAGCAGCCGGTCAGCGGCGGCGGGCGAGCCGTCGGCCGCCGTCTCGAACAGGGCCGACGAGTACGTCATAGTCTCGTCGAGGAAGAGGCCGAAGAACTCGTTGGACAGGTCGTAGTGGCGGCCGATGTTGCGCCGCGCGCCCGCCTTGGTCTGGTCGTCGGCGGGCGGCAGCCTGCGCACGGCCATCGTCCGCAGCCGCTGAAACGGCGTCGGCACGAGGTCGCCGACGTGCGCCGCGAAGACGGTCAGCAGGCCGGTCAGGTCCTCGCAGTCCCAGTCGCCCGCCATGTAGGACTCGCCGAACCCGATCAGGCCGCCCGCCCCGAGCCGGGTGAAGAACGTACCCGGATTGTGGATGGTCATGAGGGGCGCGTCGGCCGGCCCGGCGCCGAACTGGCGGCCGTCGGGCAGCCGGACCCGGATCGGAAGCCGGGCGGTCGCCGCGCCGAACAGCAGGCGGGCTATCTCAGCCCGCGGCGCGGATCCGCGCGCCGTCGCGACATCGGGCCACCGGATCGGGTCGATCACCCATCCGGTGTCGTGCGTGGTGCTGATCACTGGTCCCCCTCTTATCACTGGACCCCCTCCTGCTGGCAACGCGCCGGCCGCGGCGCCGGCCGCAGTCCCCGCGCGTACAACTTGATCCCCTGCCACCTGATCCGCGCGGACACCACGACGGTGGAGCAGGGATGCCGCACGGCCGCGCGCAGCAGCGCCCGCCTGGTGGCGGGGACGGCGGCGCCGCGGACGCTGGCGAAGAACCGGTGCCCGTTCGGGCGGTTCAGGGTGATGCTCACCGCCAGCCGCTCGTCCGGCTGCGGCACGCTCATCTCGTACTCGCCGTCGACCGGGTGGAACGGGGAGACGTAGAACTCCTTGTCGACCCGCGCCCGGCCCCGGTCGTCGGTGAACAGCAGGTAGGCGTGCCGCTGGTGGTAGGTGTTGTGCACCTCGGCGATCACGCAGGCGAGCGCGCCGTCGGCCCGATGGCACCAGAACAGGGTCAGCGGGTTGAACGCGTAGCCGAGCACCCGGGCGTGCGCGAGCATCAGCACCTGGCCGCCGCCGAGGTCGACGCCGCGGCTGCGCAGGAACTCATCGACGTTGGCCCTGATGCTGCGGGCCGGGTCGCCGAGGTGATCGCGGGCATGGAATCCGGCCAGCAGCGACGGCCACCCCTGCGGGCGCGGCAGCTTGTCCACGTCGACCAGCCACTCGTAGCTGCGGTAGCTGAACGTGTTGCGCAACGGCGCCACCCGGGCGTGCGCGATCCGGCACTCGTAGAGCACCGCCCCCTCGGCCAGCGGCCGGCCCCGGTCAGCACGCGAAGCCCGGTCAGACCGCACCGCCGTCCCGGTCACCAGGAGCCCCCCAGCGCCCGCGCGGCGGCCACGCCCGACCGGCATCCGTCCTCGTGGAATCCCCACCCGTGATAGGCGCCCGCGAACGCCGTGACCGCCGTGTTCAGCCCGGGCAGCCGCGACTGGGCGGCGACCGATTCGCGGGTGTAGGCGGGGTGGGCGTAGTCCATCACGGCGATGACGCTGGCCGGGTCGATGTCCTCCAGGCCGACGAGCGTGACGATGTAATCGGTGCCCGGCGGCAGGCCCTGGAGCCGGTTCATGTGGTAGCTGACCTGGGCCGGCGCCGCCGCCGAGCCGCCGTCGCAGGTGAGGGCGTAGTTCCAGGACGCCCGGACCGAGGGCCGCGGCGGCAGCAGCCGGGCGTCGGTGTGCAGCACCGCCTGGTTGGGCGAGTAGCTGAACGCGCCGAGCACCGACCGTTCGGCCGGGGTGGGCGCCTCGAGCAGCCGAAGCGCCTGGTCGGGGTGGGTGGCGATGACCACCGCGTCGAAGTCGAGGTCGGCCCCCGAGCCGTCCCGCACGGTGACCCCGTCCGGGTGCCGGCGGACCGAGCGGACCGGGGACGACAGCCGCACCTGGGCCAGGCCGGCCGCGATCCGCTCGACGTAGCGCCGCGACCCGCCCGCCACCGTGCGCCACTGCGGCGACCCGGACATCGACAGCAGGCCGTGGTTGGCGAGGAACGCGAACAGGTAAGCGGCCGGGTACTGAAGCGCCGTCCCCTGCGGGCAGGACCACACCGACGCGACGACCGGCACCGCGAAATGCTCGGTGAAGTAGTCCGAGAAGCCGCCCTCGCGCAGGAAATCGCCGAGCGAAAGCCCGCCCGCCGCAACCTCGCCACCCGTCTTCGCCGCCAGCAGCCGCCGCGCGGCCCGGTGGAACCGCGGAACCTCGGCCAGCATCTGCAGGTAGGGCCGGCCGCCGACGGCCACCCCGGCCCCCAGCCCGGCCGGGCCGCGCTTGCCCGCGTAGCCCACACCGCAGCCGGAGCAGCTGACCGACATGCTCATCTCCGATGCCTGCGTCTCCACTCCGAGCTCGCCGAACAGCCGGGTCAGCAGCGGGTAGGTCCGCTCGTTGTAGACGATGAACCCGGTGTCGACCGCCACCTGCCCGCCGCCGGGCTCGTCGACCAGGTGCGTGTCGGCGTGCCCGCCGAGCCGGCCGGCCGCCTCGAAGATGGTCACCTGGTCGGTCCGGGCCAGGATGTAGCCCGCCGTCAGCCCGCTGATGCCGCCTCCAACGACGGCGATCTTGCGTCCGGTCACCCGGTTCCTCCCGCTTGGCGTCACGTCTGCTATTCGCTGCCTGTCGATCTTCGGATTGGTGGCGGCTCGCGCAGGCGTGGGTTGCGGCTGCCGTCGGCTCAGGAAGAGTGGACAACTTCCCGGCCGGCCACGGCCGCGGTGCGGCCGAGGACGTGCCGGAGCGCGCCCTCCAGGCTCGGGTACCGGAACGAATGACCCGCCGCCGCCAGGACCCCGGGCCGGACGAGCTGGCTCGCCAGCGCCAGCTCCCTGGCGCCCTCGGCCCCCAGCAGCAGCTGCGGACCGGCTGCGGGGACCGGGATCAGCGCCGGCCGGCCGAGCACCCGGCCGAGGGTGCGCGCGTACCCCGCCTGCGGCTCCGGCTCCGGTGCGACCGCGTTGACCGGGCCGCTCAGGGCCGGATCGGTGACCGCCCGCAGGTAGATGTCGAGCAGGTCGTCGATCTCGATCCAGGGCAGCCACTCGGTGCCGTCGCCCAGCGGCCCGCCGAGGCCGGTTTCGAACACCGGGTACAGCAGGCGCAGCATGCCGCCGCGCGGGGTCTGCACGATGCCGGTCCTGACCTGGACGGTCCTGATCCCGGCGGCGGCGGCCGGCTCGGCCGCGTCCTCCCAGGCGGCGGCCACGTCGGCCAGGAAGCCGTCACCACGGTCGCTCGCCTCGGTCAGGATCTCGTCGCCGCGGTCGGCGCCGTAGAATCCCACCGCGGACGCGGTCACGAAGGCCCGCAGTCGCCCGGGGGACCGGGCCGCGAGCGTGGCCAGCGCGCGGGTCGGGCCGATCCGGCTGGACAGGATCGCCCGCTTGCGCTCCGGCGTGAACCGGCCGCCGATCGAGGCGCCCGCCAGGTGGATCACCGCGTCGACGTCGTTCAGCAGCCCCGGGTCGGGGTCGTCCGGCCGCCATTCGCGCTCGCCGTCGTTGCCGGCCGGATGGCGCACCAGCCGGATCACCCGGTGCCCGCCGGTCGACAGCAGCGCCGCCAGGGCCGACCCGACCACCCCGCTCGACCCGGTCAGCGCGACCGTCAGCGGTTCCGGGCAGACCTCGCGAACCCGCGCGTGCACGGCCAGGTCAGCCGCCAGCTGGCGGTGCCGGTACCCGAACATCGGCCGCAGCGCCCGGGCCGGGATCGGCGTGTCGACGACGTCGATGACCATGGTGCCGCCGGGCGCGGGAGCGAACTGGTGGGTGTGCCGCCAGCGGAGCGCGGCCCCGAGCGGCGGCCGCAGGACGTCGGCGAACTGCCGGGGCGGGTCGTAGCCGTCCGGGTCATGGCCGGCCACCCAGCGCAGCCCGGCCGGCAGCGCCAGCACCGCCACCCCGTCGCGGACCGAAGCCGCCTCCCGCGCCACGCGCACCGGCTGCCATGGCGGCATCAGGCGCGTGATGGCCCCCGGTCGGGAGTGCCAGGCGAACACCTCGTCAGGCTCCGCACACACCACACTTGAGTACGTGAGACCCATATTGTGCCGCCTCCTTCGGTCCGCGACTTGTAATCAATACTAAGTTACACTAAAACTATGAGCTTGGAGCCCTGCCATGCAGCTACGTGATGCAGCCGACACTCTCGGCGTGCATTACCAGACCGCCTATGGCTGGGTGCGGCAGGGCACGCTGCCTGCTCGCAAGACCCCGCGCGGCTACGAGGTCAGCGAGGACGACGTGCAGGATCTGGTGGCCCGGCGGGCGGCCGGCGTCGAGCCGCCGCGGGAAGTGAAGGTCAGGGACTGGGCCGCGCAGGCCGACCGGCTGTACACGGCGCTGGCGGCCGGCGATGAGGCGCTCGCGCGGCAGGACTTCGACCGGCTGGCGGCGGGCACCCCCATCGTCGGGCTGTGTGACCAGGTCGTCGCGCCGGCCCTGCACCGAGTCGGGCTGGCCTGGGCGGCCGGCGAGCTGTCGATCGCCGAGGAACACCGCGCGACCGCGATCTGCGCGCGGCTCATCGGCCCCCGGGCGCGCCAGCCGCAGGGCCGCCCCCGGGGCGTCGCGATCACCACCACGGCGCCCGGCGAGCACCACGCCCTGCCGTCCCTGATGGCGGCCGCCTGCCTCCGCGAGGACCGCTGGCAGGTCCACGACCTCGGCGCCGACCTGCCGACGGACGAGCTCGTCACCTTCGCCCAAGAGACCGGGGCCGACCTGGTGGTCCTGTCATCGGCCACCCCCCGGGCCGCCCGGACGGCCGCCCAGGAGGCGCGCGAGCTCCGCGAGCGCCTCCCGCACGTGCGCGTCCTCACCGGCCGCCCCGGCGACACCCTTGCCCGCCTGCGCGACCTGGCCAGAACCCCAGCCGCCGCCAGCCCCTAAGGCAAATAAATCCAAACCCATTCTCCCGAACGGTCCCTGGTTCCACCCCAACCGCAACGCTCAGCCCCACCGGCTAGGCCGGCCCTGTGACCGTTTCCCTGATCAGCGCGACCCGGTCGGCCAGCGGGCCGGCTGGCACCTCCACCAGCTGGAACCCGAGATCGCGGTAGACCTGCTCATGGAGGCGCTCGAAGGCCAGCGAGTCCTCGAAGCTGATCTGCCGGGCGGGCGTGGCCTGCACGGAGCCCTGGTTGCGGATGAAGAACACCGTCGGCTCGTAGATTCCCGACGCGACCACGCGGCCGACCTCGCGGTCGAGCAGCGGCGAGACGGGCAAGCCCAGGTATCGGCTCAAGGCCAGGGTGCACACCGGTGAGCGGTCGAAGAAGACCGTGGCCCCCTCGGGCGTCAGGACTGAGTCCTGCCGACGTCGCTGCAGGGCGACGACCTTGTCGATGAAGTCGTGGTCGCGCCACGGTTCGGCCCGGCCGAGAGCGTGGCCGACCGCGATGACGTCGGTCGCGGCCTCCTCGACGACCAGGTACCCGCTGGTCTCGAGCACGCGCAGGACGGCCGTCTTCCCGGCCCCGGGAGCGCCGGTGAGAATGTAGGACGGCATGGCGCCTCGCTTAATGCCCGGTGCGGCCGTCGATGGACTCACGGAGGAGGTCGGCGTGCCCGTTGTGGCGGGCGTACTCCTGGATCATGACCGCGTACACAAAGCGCAGGCTCATCTCGGTTTTGCGGTTCGGGTCGATGAAGGTCTCGTCCAGCGAGTGCCCGAGCGTCGCCTGCCGAACGGCTTCGACCTCGCGCGCGTAGACGTCCAGGTCCGATTCGGCGTCGGCGGCGGCCACATCGAACTCGGCCTGCATATTGTCGTCGGTGCAGTACAGATAGCCGAGCCGCGCCCCCGCGAACCTGGTCCTGAACCAGTCGCGTTCCACTTCCGCCATATGCCTGACGAGACCGAGGAGCGACAACTCGGACCGTTCGACCGCGCGCAGCTTGAGCTGCTCGGCGGTGAGTCCGCCGCATTTCCACAGCAGGGTCTGGCGGTGGAGATCCAGCCACGCGTCAGCGAGCGTGCGCTCGTCCCCCGTCGGCTCGCCCAGCGGCCCGTTAGTCCGGTCGATCTCCGGCGCGGTCCAAGTCACCCCACCATCATCCCGGCCCCGACCGCCCGTCGCGAACACACCCGCCCGCCAACCGAGGCCACCCGGCAACCGAGGCCACCCGTCACGGTCGGCAGCGAGGACGTGGTCGACGGCGGCGTAGGCTTCGGCGACAACGTCCTCGCCCGCACCATGCGCAACACGCCCGGCCGAACTTGGCGTCAGCGTGGGAAGTTCGGGTCGCGGGGCGCCCCCAACTGAACACAATAGCGTTTTTTGTCGGAAAACGCACAAGCGATTCGCACACAATGACGCCTCCGGCTGGAAAACGCGCCCGCACGAGCCTCGTCAGAGAATCCGTACCCGGCGCCGGCCGCGACTGGAGGACATCGATTACGGGTGATGATCCGATGACTCTGCCGACCTTCGTGGTGATCGGGGCGATGAAGGCGGGAACCGTGAGCCTGTCGCACTACCTCGACCAGCATCCCGATGTTTTCCTCGGGCGTGGCGGGAGGTTCGGCGAGCCCAATTTCTTCGTCGCCGAGCAGAACTGGCCGCGCGGCCGCGCCTGGTACGAGTCCCTCTTCGAGGGCGCGGGCAGCGCCGCTGCGCTCGGAGAGTGCTCCCCGGGTTACAGCATGGCCCCGCTCTTCGGCGGTGTCCCCGAGCGGATTGCGCAGGTCGTTCCGAACGCGCGCCTGGTCTACCTGGTGCGCGACCCGATCGCCCGCATGCAGTCGATGTACATGCATCAGGTGTCGGCCGGCCGGGAGCGGCGTCGCCCGGAGGCGGCCCTGCTCGACGACCATTACCTCGGGCCGAGCCGGTACGGGTTCCAGCTGGCCGCGTTCCTCGATCACTTCGACCGCGGTCAGGTCCTCGTGATCGCGAGCGAGGTGCTGCGCGATCGGCCACGTGATGCGCTGAGCGTGGTGTTCGGTCACCTTGGGGTCGACCCGGCTGCGGTCGACCTTGACCAGCGGCACCGCGACCACCGCTCGATGGACAAGCCCGTCCCGCGGCTGCACGATCTCAAGTGGCTGCCGCGCCGCCCAGTCAGGCTCGATCCGCGGTGGCGGCCCGATCAGCGCACCGGGCTGGCCCGGCGGCTGACGACCCGGCGGGCGCGGGCCGACGACTCCGCGATCTCGCCCGAGCTCCGGGACCGGCTCGCTCAGCTCCTTGCCCCCGACCGGCGTCGCTTCGAGCGTCTCCTCGGCTATCCGATACCGCGTGACTGGCTGTGGTCGACTCCAGCGGACGCCTGACCCGCCACCACGCAGCGGGCGTCATCGCGTAGGAGTGGTCTCAGCCGCGCGACTCGGCGAAGCGCTGCTGGCCCAGGACGGCGAGGAGTTGCAGCTTCTCGTGCCCCTCGCTGCGCGGGGGAGCGGTGAGCACCAGCAGCGCCTGCGACTGGTCCTCGGTGAACAGCACCTGGCAGTCGACCTCAATCGGGCCGAGCTCAGGGTGGATGAGCGTCTTGTGGTCCTCGAAGCGCTTGGCGACCTCGTGCCGTTCCCACAGCGCGGCGAACTCGGGGCTGGCCTTCTGCAGCGCCCGCGCGAGCTCGCCCGCGCGCGATCGCGGGCCCATCGACCCGTAGGCGGCGCGCAGGTTCGCGACCTGGGCGCGGCTCTGCCGGTCGCGGTCGTGCTCGGGGTAGCGCAGCCGCTCGGCCGGATCGGTGAACCAGCGGTAGATCTCGCTCCGCGCCAGGCCCGTGTAGCCGGACTTGTCGCCGAACAGGGCGTCGGCCATCCGGTTCTGCACCAGCGTCTCGCCGAGGTTGGACAAGATCAGGGCCGGGGTGTCGCTGAGCCGGTCGAGGACCCGCAGCAGCGCCGGGGCCACGTGGCTGGCGGCCGTGGCCGGCGTCGGCGGGTTGTGCCCGGCGATCTGGAACAGGTAGTCGCGCTCGTCGCTGGTCAGCCGCAGCGCCCGGGCGAGCGACGTGAGCATCTGCTCGCTCGGCTGCGGGCCGCGCTGCTGCTCGAGCCGCGTGTAGTAGTCGGTTGACATCGCGGCCAGGGCCGCGACCTCCTCCCGCCGCAGGCCGCGGGTCCGCCGCCGCGCCCGGTCATCACCACCAACGTGCTCGGCCCGATCCGGCTCATCGCCGCGTTCATCGAGCACCTGCAGGCCCAGCCGGCTGCCACCATCGTGACCGTCTCCTCGGGCCTGGCGTTCACACCGCTGGCGGTAACGCCGAGCTACAACGCCTCCAAGGCCGCGATCCACCTGCTCAGCGAGTCGATCCGACTGCAGTACGCCGACACCTCAGTGCAGGTCATCGAGCTCGTCCCGCCGTCCGTCCGCACCTCCCTGGTGCCCGGACAGGAGAGCAGCGAAGTGGCGATGCCGCTTGATGAGTTCGTGGCCGAGGCCCTGGCCCTGTTCGAGACCGAGC
>Ga0302178_10003636_pt1 | contig 11514 bp, 10 predicted proteins | sample I_Palsa_E1_3_FD_198790 | JGI IMG/M metagenome (GOLD analysis project Ga0302178, IMG submission 198790) | Peat permafrost microbial communities from Stordalen Mire near Abisko, Sweden - I_Palsa_E1_3 | ecosystem: Environmental > Terrestrial > Soil > Palsa > Peat permafrost | place: Sweden... | reverse complement strand
CGGTTACGAGGTGACCTTCGATCCTCAGGACGCGACTCCCTCGAGCCAGACCCCGGCGCTGGTCGGGACCGGCGGAGTCGAGCTCTTCGCCGTGGCGTGCTCGTCAGCGAGCCAGTGCACAGCCGTCGACAACGTGGGTGCCGCGATCGCGTTCGAGCCGAGCAGTCCCGAATCACTCGTGGCCTCAAACATCAACTCGGGACAGGCGCTCCGCGACATCGCCTGTCCCAGCGTCACCGAGTGCGTGGCCGGCGGAACTGGAGGCGACAACATCGTAAGTGTCGAGGTCGGCTTCGAACCCGTGCCCGAGCTCGTGACATCTGATCCACCCACGATTTCCGGCGCCACGCAGGCCGGCAGCCTGCTCTCAGAGGCGCACGGCAACTGGCTCAACGAACCCACCGGCTACGGCTATCAGTGGGAGCAATGCAACGGCAGCGGCGCGAACTGTGCAGCGATCGCCGGCGCGACAGGCCAGGCCTATGTCCCGACGACCGCGGAGATCGGCTCGACGCTCCGCGTCTCCGAGACAGCGAGCAATCCCGCAGGCAGTAGCAGTGTGGCTACCTCAGAGCCGACAGCGGCCATCGCGGCGGACGCGCGGCTAACCTGAGCGAAGACCAACGGCGACAAGGCCACCGTGATCGTGAGCTGTGCCGGAGCCGTGGCCTGCCCACTCACGCTAGTCCTGCAAAGCACAGAGACGCTCCAAGGAAAGAAACTCATCGCCGTAAGCGCCCACGTCCACAAGAGCCACAAGCACAGCCTGACCGTAACCCTCGACTCGACAACCACCACCGTGCCGGCCGGCACCTCCAAATCCGTCACGCTAAAGCTGAACGCAACCGGACAATCACTACTCGCAAAGAAACACTCCCTGCCCGCGATGTTGCGAATCGCCGAGATCACAACAGTCCCCACCACTCAGACAGTGGCTGCCCGGAGTCTCACCTTCAAGCCTGCAGACAAGCATCGGCCGAAGACGAAGGCGAAGCACATGCCGCGGTCATGACGCCTCGCGTACGCGGCCGACAGACTCCGACCGGGAGCGTTCCGAAGCGGGCTGTCTACAGCGCGAGCGGTCGTCGCATGGCGACGCGCGGCGCGCGACCCGGGATTGAGCGTGTCTCGCGCGCAACGACAACCGCGAGGTCGGGGTCCTGGTCGGGCGCCTCGACGATCGTGAATCCCAGTCGTTGGTAGTACGGAGCGTTCCATGGCACGTCGCGAAATGTTGTCAGCGTCAACGCCGCGCGTTCCTCACGTTGGGCGATCGTCGCGAGATGCTCGATCAGCGCGGCGCCGATTCCCTGCCGCGCGTGGGATGGGGCGACGCTGACCTGCTCAATATGTGCGCAGTTGTCGAGCACGGCGCTCAGGAGATACGCAATCGGTGTGTCGTCATCGTCGACGGTGACCCAGGCCCGTCCCGCAGACCGGAGGGCCTCAAGCTCATCGACCCGCAGCGCCTCACCCATGCGTGTCATCCCGAGTGCCGCGAAAGCCTGTCCGGCGTCACGCTCGATCGAGCGCAGGAGTTCAAGCTCGTCGCGGCGCGGCGGGCGAATGGTCGTCATGCCTGGGCTGTGTCGACCGGCCGTTGCCACCAGTTGCGCTCGGCGACGTACTTTTTGAGGTCGATCATCCCGTAGTAGGAGGCGCTGCCCTCGCGCCGCATTCCGGCCTTCTCCATGACACGCCAGGACCCGATGTTCTCAGGCTCAACCACCGCCATCACGCGAGCCAAGCCGACGGTCCCCAGCCCGTGCGCGAGCGTCCCGACCACCGCCTCGGTGGCGTAGCCCTGGCCCCAACACGCGCGGTTGAAGTGGTAGCCGAGGTCGATCTCTGAGCCGGCACTCGGATCCATTTTTGCGGCTGGCCGTAGCCCGCACTGCCCGATGAACTCGCCCGTCGATTTGCGCTCGACTGCCCACATCGCGTAGCCAAGCTCCTCCTCCAATTCCAGCCGCATCGCCATCTGGGCTCGGAACGTTTCCGCTGTGCGAGGCAACGCCTGCGACGAGGGGCCGATAAATCGCGTCACCTCGGGGTCCGAAAACATCGCAATCCAGGGCTCGACGTCGCGCGTCTCATAAGTGCGGAGAACCAGTCGCGGCGTCTCCAGCCTCGTAGCCATGTACTCAGCGTAATCACCAGGCCGCAGACAAGGCTCGAGCAAACGCTACGGCGCGCGTCCGCTATCCCGCCGCCGTCGCGGAGCTGAAAACGATCACGGTGCCCGCACGACGCGACGGGGGCCCAATACGCGATGAGCAGCGGCCGGCCTGCGGTCGGCTGCGGCCGCGCCGCGCGTGAGACGGTGTGAGTCGTAGCGTGTCGGTATGAGCGTTGATTTCGGTCGCACGGCTGATGACTACGCGCGCCACCGCGCAGGCTTTCCGACCGAGCTGTTTGTGCGCCTTGGCGATCTCGGCGTCGGCATGCCCGGCCAGCAGGTCGTCGATGTCGGCACCGGGACTGGGACCGTCGCACGCGGGTTCGCTGGCCGCGGCTGTCACGTGATCGGGATCGATCCATCGACCGAGCTGCTCGATCAGGCGCGCCAACTCGATCGAGCCGCAGGCATCAGCGTTGACTACCGAGTTGGGACGGCTGAAGCCACTGCCCTGCCCGACGCCAGTGTTGACGTGTTCAGCGCGGGACAGTGCTGGCACTGGTTCGATCGCCAGGCCGCGGCCAATGAGGCGCGCCGCGTGCTGCGCCCAGGTGGCGCGATCGTGATCTGCCACTTCGACTGGCTGCCGCTGCCTGGCAATGTCGTCGCTGCCACCGAGGCCCTGATCCTCGAGCACAACCCGAACTGGCGCGGCGCCGGCGGCTTCGGGATGTACCCGCTGTGGACACGCGATGTGCACGGAGCAGGATTCAGTGCGATCGAAACGTTCAGCTTCGACGTCGACGTGAAGTACTCGCACGAAGCCTGGCGCGGTCGGATCCGCGCCAGCGCCGGCGTCGCCGCCTCGCTCTCACCCGACGAAGTCGCACGATTCGACGAGCAACACACAACGATGCTGAACGAGCAGTTCCCCACCGGTCCGCAGTCCGTGCCACACCGCGTCTGGGCACTGATAGCTCAAGCACCACCTCTGACCGCCACGACGCCGCTGCAACACGCGAATGGCGAGCAAAGCCGTCATCACTGACAGGATTCGGCGGTGTCGCGTGATCGTGTCAGCTCGCAAGCCCGGCCCAGTTGGTTGCTGGATGAGTTGGCGACGGCTGGCCGCGAGAACCTCGATGCCGGTCACGTCTCGCGCTATGACTCGAAGGAGAACGCGGACGCCGGTCGTGAACTTTCGCTGTTGGTCGAGCTCGGACTATCAAGCGAGTCGGTTGTCGTCGAGTTCGGATCAGGGACGGGCCAGTTCGCGCTTGCGTGTTTGCGGATCGTTGCCGTGGATGTGTCGCCGGTGATGCTCGCTGCGGCGCGCGCCAGAATTGACGAGGCGCAGCTCGCGAATGTCGAGTTCGTGCAGGCTGGCTTCTTAGCCTACGAGCACCGAGGACGGCCGGCGGACTTCGTCTACTCGCGCCTCGCGCTGCATCATCTGCCGGACTTCTGGAAGGCAAGCGCCCTGGTGCCGATTCACGACATCCTGCGCCCCGGCGGCCTTCTGCGACTTGTCGATGTCGCCTATAGCTTCGCGCCGCAGGAGGCAGCGGACCGCATTGAAGCCTGGTGCGCGACGGCCGCCCCGAGCGGTGGCGATGTCTGGACGCGAGTCGAGCTTGAAGAACACGTCCGTGACGAGCACTCCACGTACACGTGGCTCGTTGAGCCGATGCTCGAGCGCGCCGGGTTTGCGATCGAGGACGCCGAGTACTCCGACGACGGCATCCTCGCCAAGTACGTCGCCCGCCGTGCCTGAACCCCAGCGAACCGCGAGCGGGGTTCGCTACGCGTATCGCGACGGCGACGCAGCAGCCGAGCGCCTGGCCGCCGTCAACGAGCTATTCGAACCGCCGTACCGGTCGCTGATCGAAGCGGCGCACCCCGGGACGGTCGACCTCGCAATTGACGTGGGCTGCGGCCCCGGGTTCACGACCCGGCTGCTATCCGCGGTGCTCAAGCCGAGATCGCTCGCCGGTCTTGACATCTCAGCGCACTTCATCAAGCAGGCGCGAGCGAGCGGACCTCCGGACATCGCTTGGTACGTCCACGATGTCACGCAAGTCCCATTCCCCACCGGCCCGGCAGACCTGATCCACTCACGTTGGGTCCTCGCCCACCTCGCCAACCCGGAGACCGTGCTGGTCTCATGGCTCAGCCAGCTACGCCCTCGCGGACGGCTCCTGATTCAAGAGGACGAGCAAATCGACGCCGAACACCCGGTGCTGGCCGCCTACCAAGCGATGTCCACCTCGCTCGTCGTCCACCACGGCGGCGACCTCTATGTGGCGCGACGCATCGACCGCCTCCAAATCCCGCCCGGATACCGCACGACCCTCAACCGCCTCTACCCCCACAACGTCCCGGCGCCGGCAGCCGCGCGAATCTTCGCGATGAACTTCGCGATCTGGCGCGACGACCCTTGGATCACCGAGAACCACACGACACGAGAACTCGACGCGATGGCGAGCGACCTCGACCGAATCGCAACATCCACCGAGCACAGCGAAGTCGTATTCACGCTCCACCAATTCGCGTTCGCTCACGTAACCGCTCCCGAATAAAGCGAGCGGCCGAAAAGCAGTCGCTCGTGCGGCCCCAATGCGCGAGGAGCGGAGGCCAGGCGGCGTCCCGTAGCCGCTTGGAGCGTCCGCGTCGAGCCTCCGGTCGTGCCCTGTGGCACGATACGAGCAGTGTTCAGCGTCGAAGATCGCGAGCGTGTGCACGATCGCATGCTCGAGATCGCCGCGTCAGATCGGCGGGTCGTTAGCGGCGCTGTGCTCGGCTCGCTGGCATTCGGCACTGGTGACCGGTGGTCCGATCTGGACTTGATGTTCGCCGTGGCGGATGACATGCCGGTGGCCGGCGTGCTGGCTGACTGGACCACGCGCGTCGTTGACGAGTTCGATGCGGTTCACCTGTTCGATCTGCCGGTCGCGACGACCATCTACCGCGTGTTCGTGCTCCCCGGCTGCCTTCAGTTCGACCTTTCCTTCGCGCCCGCGTCGCAGTTCGGGGCCGCCGGCCCGAAGTTCCGGCTGCTATTCGGCAGCGCCATCGAAAAGCCCTACACCCCGAATCCCACCCCGCACGATCTCTTCGGGCTGGCGGTCCATCACCTACTGCGGGCGCGGTTCTGCATCGAGCGTGCCCGCTACTGGCAGGCGGAGTACTGGATCAGCGGCGCCCGCGACTACGCGCTCGCCTTGGCGTGCTTGCGCCGTGGGCTCTCCGCGCACCAGGGTCGGGGTATTGACGATCTGCCGGCTGATGTGCTCGACGGCCTCAGCGGGGCGTTAGTGCGTTCACTTGAGCGGGACGAGCTGGTACTCGCTCTGTCGAGCACGATCGAAGCACTGATCAGAGAATCCAGTGACATTCCCGAGCTCGCGCTACGCGTGGAACCACAGCTGCGAGAGCTGGCCGCCTGAGAAACGTTCCGCGATGCGCCGCCGCCCGAGTTCTAGCTCGAACGCTTTGTGACCGGAAGCGGCCGCCGAGCGGCATTGACGCGACGCGCGACAGACACAGATACAACAGCCAAGACGCTCGCTCCTACAAAATGCAGTCACGTCCTCCGACGCGTCACGCGTTGCGCGAAACGCGAGCGCGCGGGTCGTCCGATTTCAAGTTGGCGGCGTGAGGTGGGAGTTGAGCTCGGCGATTGTCTGCTGGGTGTCGCGAAACTGCACCGCCGTGAGGCCCGCGCGCTTTGCCCCACTTATGCATACCTCGGTGTCGTCCACGAACACTGCCTCACTGGGCCTCACCCCGAGTCGCTGGCAAACGAGCTGGTAGATCCGCGGGTCGGGCTTGGTCATGCCCTCCTCGTGCGAGTAAACCACGACGTCGCAGAGTCTCTCGAGCGCGTAGGCGGCGCGCTCGCGCTCTCGTGCACCGACAAAACTGTTGCTCAACAAAGCGGTCCGGAAGCGCGGTCGCAACGCAGCGAAATACTCGGCGAGCTCGACGTTCAATGTGCCGAGGTATTCGCGCCAGACATCTTCCATCAGAGCACGCAGATCCCCGATCTTCAGCTCGAGGCTCTCTGCGGTTCGCCGCTCAATCTCCAACAACGTGCGCCTGCCGGTCTCACCGCCAGCCCACGCGCTCTCCAAGCGACTAGCCAGTTCGTTTTCGTCGAGCCCGAGCCGCAGCGCCCAACGCCTCCCCCAGCCAGTGCGCGGGGTGATCTCGATCACCCCACCGATATCGAAGATCACGGCCTTCAACCGACCTAGGCTACCGAGCATCCGAGCAGCTCTGATCTGCCGCCTGCGTAACGTAGGCTGCGATCGTGACCGGTGCTGTTCGCGAAGCCGCCGCGCTCAGCGACCGATGCGCAGCCATGTGTGCGCGCCGTATGTCACCTGGTCGATCGGGGAGTCGCCCTCCCATGATTGGACGACGTAGAAGCGGAGTCCGGTGCGGCTGGCGAGCACTGAGTAGAACGACTCGGCGTGCTGGCCCGGCTTGTCCGTGTACCACGCGGTGCGCAGCGGCGTGCCGGCGTAGGTGCCGTACTCGGTGTAGTCGCCCGGCTCGGTGAAGTTGAGCTTCCAGCGGCCGTCGCGCAAGGTCAGCGTCTCGACGGCCGGCGCGATGCCGAGCCCTTGCGCGTCGGCGTCGCGGACGTCGGCTGGGGTGGCCTGCATCCGATAGACGCCGGCGGGCAGGGCCGATCGCACGCCGTGGGCAGCTGCTGACCGTGTCGGGTGCTGGTGGCAGTCAGAGGGGATGCGCAGCCATGCCGGAGCGGGCGAGCGGTTGCGCAGTGCGACGATCGTCCGGAGGTCGGCACCATCCGGACCCTGCCCGAGCTCCGCGTACAGCGGACGCCAGGCGTCGCGGAGGCCTGCCAGCGTCGCGGGCGACGCGGTCACGAAACGCACTCCCGCCGCGCACAGCTCGGGGACGAGCCGGTCGTCCTGGGTGGCGACGCGCCCTGAGTAGCGCGTCGCGTCAGCCGCCGCGCGCAGCAGCCACGAGCGCTGCCGGGCAGACAGCTGCCGCAGGCGAGTCGGGTTGGCGACGATCACCTCGAGCACTCAGCCCGCGAGGCCCGAGCCCGGCTCTTGCGAGCCGATCGACTCGCGACGCTACGGCTCCGAATCCGTGCGCGGCAGCTGCATTGCACCGGTGCCACCAAGCGGCGCCGGTCGTCTCGGCTCGCGAACGCCCGCGAGCCCACCACGACCCTGACGGCGTCGCCAGCGCTCATCCCGCAGCACGCGCAGCTCGGCACTCGCGTGGGTGTCGTCGAACCATTGCTTCGTAGCAACCCAAATCCGGTCCCGCAATTCCTCATCGCTTAGGACCGCCAAATTGAGAGAGTCGCTCACCGCGATCAGGATAACTCCAGCAACCGCTCAATATCCAGCGAGGCCGGGTCCCGCCGCAGGCAGGAGGCCGGCGAGCCCCGACGAGCTAGCGCAGCGCGTCGTTGAAAAACGTCTCGAGGTCGCGGACCTCGGCCTCGTCCCCGTAGAGCACGGCGCAGCGCTCCTCGATCGCCTCGGCGGCGGCGGCTCGGTGGGCGGGGTCGGTTGCGAGGCGGATCGCCTGCTCGACGTACCCCTGCTCGGACTCGACGACCAGCTCGCCGTAGCCGGCCTTGGCGTAGAGCGCCTGCGTGATCCGCGTCCGCAGCAGCTCGCCCGGCAGCGTGACGACCGGCGTCCCCATCGCGAGCGCCTCGTAGCTGGTGTTGCCGCCGCCGAAGGCGATCGGGTCGAGCACCACGTCGCTGGCCGCGAGCAGTGCGAGGAACGCCTCGCGCGGGAGCGCTGGTAGCCACCTGATCCGGTCGGTCACATCGGGCATCGTCCGCGCGAAGCGCTGCCGCAGCAGCTCCGTCCAGGTCGCGACGCGTCCCTCGATCAGGACGAGCACGCCGCCCGGGTCGCTGCGGAGAATCTCGGCGAGGAAGCGGTCGTAGTCGGGATGAAGCTTGAAGAGCGTCTGCGGGCAGGCGTAGACGCTCGTCGCGTCCGCGAGCCCGAGGCGCTCGCGCACACCCGCGAGCGCGGGCCGCTCCGGCCGCTCGTAGTAGGTCGCGAGGCTTGGCAGCAGAGCGAGCCGCTCGCTGTAGTGAGCGTCGGCGCCGGGGACCTCGAGCAGCGCGCTGGAGAGGAAGTGGTCGATCACCGGACTGCCGGTGGTGACCGGGTGGCCCCAGGTCGCGCACTGGATCGGAGCCATCCGCGAGAACGCGAGCGTGTAGGTCAGCGCGTCCATGCCGACGTCGGTGAACAGCAGCAGGTCGAGGTCCTGCTCGGCGATCAGCGCGCGCGCCGCCGCGACCTCGCGCGGGACGCGGACGAAGCGCTCCGCGGCCTGCTCGAAGCGGACCGCCAGCGGATCGCGGCTGTGGCCGACCGAGAGCACGACGACCTCGAAGCGCTCGCGCGACAGGCGCTCGATCCGCCCGATGTTGAGCCGGCCGATGGTGTGGTCGCGAAAGTAGGCCGAGAGGAAGCCGATCCGCGGCCGATCGCCGCTGCCCGCAGCACGCCGGTCGCCCGGCGCGGCCACCAGGTCGCGCCCGTGGAAGATCCGGCCGAGGTTCTCGTGCAGCGGACGGTCGTTCTCGCCCTGGTAGGCGGCGAAGAAGTTCGTCGGCACGAGCGTGTCCTCGGTGTCGACCTCGAGCTCGTCGTCGACGAGCGCCTGCACGTCGCGTTCGATCCGCTCGCGGCGCAGCCTGAGGTCGTCGCCGCTCGCGTAGACCACCGGCAGCGCGGTCGCGATCAGCACGCGGTTAACGTCCGTCGGGCTGACCCGCTGGGCTTGGCGGAGATACTCGACACCCTCGTCGGTGCGCCCCTGGTTGACCAGCACGTAGCCGAGGTTCGCCAGCGCCGGGCCGAAGCTCGGATCGACCTCGACAGCGCGGCGATACTCGGCGAGCGCGCCGTCCTGGTTGCCGGCGGCCTGCAGCGCGTTGCCGAGATGGTTCGCGATCTCGGCGGCCTTCGGCCGGGCCGCTGCGGCCTGACGCAGCAGCGCGACGGCGTCGGCGAAGCGGCCCTCACGCTGGGCCGCGAGCGCGCCGGACACCCAGCTCGCGACCGCCCGGTCGCCGGCGACGCCCGGCCACTGCGCGTCGCTGCCCTGCGGGACGACCCAGATCTCCTCCCGCGGCTCCGGCGCGCCGTGCTCGCCGCCGAGCGAGACGCAGCGGGCGTTCGGCACGACCTGGACGTCGAAGATCTCCTCGATCCCGGACTCGAACTCGAGCGTGGCAACCGTCTTGCCGCTCGTCAGGTCGATCACGCCGACGCCGCACTTCAGCTCGGCATGCCGTTCGGCGATCGGCACGCCGCCGAAGACGGCGGTCTCGCGGATCCGCGACAGGCCGATGAACGCGAGGTTGCCGTGGAAGGCGAGACCCCGCGCGAACCCGGGAACCGACGCAACCTGGGTCCGCTCACCGGAGTCGCGATCGACCGACTCGAGCGTGCCCAGCCCCGAGTTGAGCACCAGCAGGCGGTCGCGATACCAGCGCGGCGAGTGGGGCATCGCAAGACCGCTGGTGAGCACCTCGCCGCTCGGCACGTCGAGCACGCAGCCGGTGTGGTTCTTCTCGGCGCGCCAGCCGCCGCCCTCGTCGGTCTGGGCGAACGCCGTGACGAACGCCGGGCGGCCGTCGCGCATCGCGACGCCGTTGAGGTGGCAGCGATCCTCGCCGGCGAGCCGGCTGACGAACGGCGGCCGCCAGCGGGGAACGAAGCTGTAGCCCGAGTCGAGATTGGCAAGGCAGGAGAAGCGCGTGTTGACGACCCACAGCTCCGGCTGGCCGTCGCCGTCGGCCCCCCAGGCCAGCTCGTGACACTGGATCGCGCCGGTGACGCTCGCTGAGCGCGCCAGGTAGCAGCGGTCATAGGTGCCGCGCGGCTCGATCCGCGGGGCGAGCTCGGAGTTGTCGCGCAGGAACCAGATCTGGCCGCGCGCGCCGACCGCGATCGTCTCGCGGTTCGCTGCGACGCCCATCGCCTGATCGAACTGGTGCAGGTTGAACCGGAGCCCGCTGCCATCGGTGCCGATCGACAACAGCTTCCCCGCCTGGTAGGTCGACACGAGCAGCGTGCAGCGCAGCCGGCGCAGCACCTCGACGAAAGACGGGCTGTGCCGGAAGGGTGCCGTACGCCAGCCGGCACGATCCTTGGGCGCGTCCGCGCCGGACGTCCCTGTTGATGTCGTGCTGATGGCGGAACCCTGAACGAAAGCCGCGGGGCGGTCAAACGCGGCAGCAGGGACCCGCGCTCAGCCCCTACCCGTGGCCGTGTCGGTGCTTGGGCTTCTTCGCGACCGTGAAGGTCAGGATTCGCGTGCTGAGGACGGCGCCGTTCGAGGTGATCGTCAGCTTCGCGCTCAGCTTGTGCCGCGCCGCAAGCAGCGTCGTGCCCGTTTGATTCAGCGGCGCGACGACGGTCGTCTCGCTGCCCGCCGGAACGCTCACCGTCTCGGCCCCGACCACGACCGTCTTCGTCACTTTCTTGGCCTTCTTGCGAGGCTTGTCCTCGGGCCCCAGCGCCGCGGCGACGGCGATCAGCTTGCCGTGCTTGAGCGTCTCCTTCACCGTCAGCGTCGCGGTCACGACGCAGGTCGTGCCCGCGCCTCCGGTGCAGGTCACGGTCGCCTTCGCCGAGTCGCCCTTGATCTGCACGCTCACCAGCGACGCAACCGGCGGGCTCGGGCTCGGGCTCGGCGGGGTCGCCGCGGACGGCTGCTGCTGCGTTGCGACCCAGAGCTGATTGCCGTGGGTTCCGTCGTTTGCGCCAAAGAACAGGGCACCACTCACGTTCGCGAAGTTGCCACTGTAGCCTCCGATACCGCTTTCGGCGCCCGGGCGGATGTCCTTGATCATCACCGTCCCGGCCGCGGTTCCATCCGAGGACCACAGTTCGGAGCCATGCACGCCGTCGCTGGCCGCAAAGAGCAGTATGCCGTTGACGTTCGTCAAGTTGGACGGGTAGCTGCTCGCGCTGCCCGGGTTGATGTCATCGACCATCGCCGTGCCGGCGGCCGAACCGTTCGACTTCCACAACTCTCTGCCATGCGTCCCGTCGTTCGCCGTGAAGAACAGCGTGCCGCCGACGTTCGTCAACTCTTGCGGATAGCTGCTCGCGCCGCCGGGGTCGATGTCATCGACCATCGCCGTGTCCGCGGCCGAACCGTTCGACTCCCAGAGCTCCTCGCCATGCGTCCCGCCGTCCGCCTCGAAGAACAGCTCCCCGCTGACGTTCGTCAGGTCTGTCGGATAGCTTCCGACGCTGCCGGGGTTGATGTCATCGACCATCACCGTACCGCCGGCCGTGCCGTTCGAGCTCCACAACTCGCCGCCGTGCGTCCCGTCGCGCGCCGTGAAGAACAGCGTG
>Ga0302178_10003635_pt1 | contig 11516 bp, 7 predicted proteins | sample I_Palsa_E1_3_FD_198790 | JGI IMG/M metagenome (GOLD analysis project Ga0302178, IMG submission 198790) | Peat permafrost microbial communities from Stordalen Mire near Abisko, Sweden - I_Palsa_E1_3 | ecosystem: Environmental > Terrestrial > Soil > Palsa > Peat permafrost | place: Sweden: Abisko... | reverse complement strand
AAATGACGCTGCCGGCGGCGCGGGGGATGAGAAGAAGGGTGTAGGCGAGGCTGAAGGGGAGAAGGAGGATGGTGAGTTGCTTCCAGGTGAGGGAGGGGAAGGTGGGCGTGGTGACGTCGGGTAGGCGGGAGCTGGCGAGAGAGGCGATGAAGCCGAGCAGGCCGCCGAGCGAGGCGATGGTGAGGAAGATGCGGGCGAGCGTGCCAAGGAAGACCGGGGGCGTGCCCTGGAGGTTGCCACCTTCAAATATGCCGTAGACGCCGACCCAATCACGCAGGGTGGGTTCGAGGAGAAGGTTGGGGTGGGAGTGTCTCCAGAGGAACGCGAGGAGGAGATAGCCGGCAGTGATGGCGGCGATCATGGCGAGAACGCGCGAGTGGCTTTTGCGCATCTCGGGCAGAAACAGTACGACGAGGGGGACAAGGAGGAAGGGAAGGTCGAGGAAGAAATAGAGGATGGCCGCGAGGGTGTGGGCGGCGGAGTTCGAGGCCACGAAGATGTGTTCGGGAAGGGTGTAGGGCTGGAGGGCGAACCAGTGGAGGACGGCGAATATGAAGAGGATGCCGAGGAGGTTGGCAGTGGCGCCGGCGATGAGGATGAGGCGTTGTGCTGGAAGGTCGCGGCGTTGGGCTCGTAGAAGCCAGAGGGTGGAGGGAACCATGACGAGGATGCCGAGCCAGGCGATCTGACGGGAGGTTCCACCGATAGCGTTGGTGATGACGGCGAAGATGAGCCAGACGATGATGGTGCGCGCTGTCGGTGCCTGGAGGGCGCGGAGGCAGCCGTAGAGACAGAGGACAACGGCGAAGAGGCCGAAGATGTCCGTCATGAAGGTGACCGACAGCATGAGGTAGAGAGGCGAGAGGACGAGGGCGAGCGTGCCAAGGGTGGCGTTGAATTCTGAGATGCCGAGCCGAACGAGGATGCGCTGGATGACGAAGGCTGTCGTCATGGAGATGAGCAACGTGCTCATGCGGACGGCGGTGAAGGATGGGCCGAAGAGCCTGATGAACGCAGCGCCCGCATAGAGTTGCCAGCCGAGGATGGGGGCGGCCCATCCGTTGTAGACGATGTGACCGGTGGCGGCGAGGGTGCGGGCGGAGACGATGTAGGGCCAGTCGTCGGCGACGCCCATGGCGACGAAGGGGCGGCTGACGAGTTCGCAGACGAGGACGGCCAGGGCGCAGAAGAGAGCCGGAATGCGGAATCTGCGAATGAGTTGCAACGGCCCCCCTGCGATCTGGTTGGTGGTACACACGTCTGCCGGAAGGCAGCGGCGTGCGCTCTGCTGGCAGCGTGTTTTCAGGATAGCAAGGAGCTCTGACCGATCGCAGGAACTGTTTTGGGAAGAGTTTCCTTGCGGACAAAGATGTGTTGGTAGTTGAGCTGCTAAGCGGGGTTGCGCGGACATGTCATAGAGTTGTAGGTAGGGTGATCCTTCATTGCCAATGATTCATGCGTCCGCGATTAGCGCGACCGGTCAAGCTTCCGGGATTCGAGCGTCCAAGCGACCGCGCAGTTTTGGTGGCCTGTATGTGGTGCTGCTCGGTTGCTTATTTTTCGCGGTGCGCGGGTATCAGAACCAGAAGGCGACGCTGCAGGCGTTCGATTTCAAGCCGGTGTACAGCAGCGCGCGCTGCCTGATCGATGACTGCGATCCGTACGATTCTGCGCAGATCCAGAGGGAATTTTTGCAGCATGGAGGCGACCCTTCGGACCTTCGGCCGTTCCGGCCATTCAATGCCAACTACCCGCCGTCGGCGCTGTTCCTGGTGATTCCGCTGGCGCTTCTGCCGTTTGGCGTGGCGTGTGCGATCTGGTCGTGGATTGGGATTGCACTTTTCTGTTGTGCGGCTGTGTGCGTGGCCGACTTATGTGAGGGAAAGTATTCGCGGGTGGTGCAATGCGTGCTTGCGGGGTTTGTGGCGACGAGCACGATGTTGATTATGCTGGGGCAGCCGGCGATGATGTCGATCAGTCTGGCGGTAATTGCGGTGTGGTGCTTTCTGCACGGGCGGTTTGCGTGGCTCGGTGTGGCGGCGTTTGCGGTGAGCCTTACGTTCAAACCGCATGTGGGAGCGCTGGTGTGGCTGTTTTTCCTGCTGGCTTCGCGGGGTGAAGAGAAGGGCGAGGCTGTGCGGATGTTCCGTCGGCGCGCGCTGGAGACGCTGATGCTGACGTTGATCTTGATGGTGCCGGGGATGTTGCTTGCGTCGCACCATCCAGCGTCGGCACACTGGCCGCAGGAGCTGCATACGAACCTGGTGGGGATTGGGGCGCCGGGTAACGCGAGCGATCCGGGTCCGACCAATGGGGAGGCGCCGGCGATTGCCAGTCTGCAGGCCGTGTTCAGCCTGGTGCGTGATGTGCCGCGGTTTTATAACCTGGCCGCGTACGCCGTGTTCGTGCCGCTGCTGGGAGCGTGGGTGTATGGCGTGATGCGGCCGGTGAAGGAGCGTGTCGCGGGTGACGGTAGGTTTGCGAGAACACAGGAGCGGAATTTGATGGCGCTGGCGGCGGCTGCAGCCTTGGGTTTCCTGCCGATTTATCACCGGCAGTATGACACGCGGTTATTGCTCCTGATGTTTCCGGCGGTGGCACTGCTGACTTCCAACAGCCGGTGGATGGGACGAGCGGCCATCGTGCTGAGTCTTGTGGCTACGGTGGCGACGTCGCACCAATTTGAGCATGTGGGACCATGGCTGGTGACGCATGGCATCGGATTGCGGGGTGTTGCGTGGTTAGGTTTCTATCGGCCGCTGCCGCTCACGCTGCTGTTGGTGAGCTGCTTCTTTCTGTATGCGATGTTCCGGGCTGGTGCTCGAGACGCTAAGGCGTAGAGCGGTTACTCGGGTTGCGTGGGGCGGCCGGCAGCGAGGTCGCAGGCACGCCAGAGATACCAGGCGGCGACCGAGCGCCAAGGCGTCCATTTTTTGGCGCGGCGCTCCATGACGTCGGGTTTAGGTAGGAGGTCAGGAGTGATCTTGGCGGAGGGCTTGAGGCCCTGGAAGGTGAGGGCGAAGCCTTTGCGGACGCCGTAGTCGGTGGTGGGGAAGACGTCGGGGCGACCGAGGCGGAAGATGAGGAACATCTCGACAGTCCACTTGCCGATGCCGCGGACCTGGGTGAGGTGGTCGATGATGGCCTGGTCGTCCATGCGGCGAATGCGCGCCAGGGTGGGGACGGTGCCGTCGAGGGTTTTGGCGGCGAGGTCGCGGAGGGCGAGGGTCTTGTTGGCGGAGAGGCCGGCGGCGCGGAGTTCCTGGGTAGGGACGTCGAGGATCTGCTGGGGTGAGGGGTGGATGGGTGAAAGCGTGGGCATAGGTTGGAAGCCGGCGATCAGGCGGGCGTGGATGGCGGCAGCAGCCTTGCCGTGGAGTTGCTGATAGATGATGGATTCGGTGAGGGCTTCGAACGGGGATTGTTGCGTTGCGAGCCGAGGGGTGAATGGGCCGGCGCGGGCGATGAGCTTGGCGAGTTTCGGATCTGCGGCTGAGAGTGCGGCTACGGCCTCGGCGGGGTCGTAGGGTAGCTTGCGGGTGCGGCCTGAGGGACGGGGCATGAGGAGAATGATAGGCGCAGAACCTGTCGGGCGGGACGATCCAGAACGTGGTTGGGGAAGACAAGAAGGCGCAGCGGGGCGACCAAGGGGGGCCTTCCGCGCAAAGGGGCTTAGTTAGAAGTTTGGTGCAGGCGTTTCGACGGGGCCAGAAAGGATAAGAAAAAGCAGGACACGGCGCAACGTTTGATCGATAAGCGACCAAATTCCCATGTATCGATTGAAGGAGAAGTGATAGAGGTCACATCTTTTATTTGCGGCTGTTATACTCAGATTTTGAAAAAACTCGTAGCCGCAGACAAGCAGAATGTCGGCTGAAGTTGAGTTCCAGTTGTCCACCCGCAAAGACGAAGTCATCAACCTCAACAGTGGTTTTCTGACGCAGAGGAAGCAGGAACGGATTCATGGCGCAAGTATTTGACCGCAGCTCAAATGCCTTGGCTCGCGCAAGCCTGGTGCTGTCGGGCTTGATTGTCATCGCACTCGGGGTGAGGCTGCAGTGTCAGTATTGTCATGTGTCGGTGGAGAAGAGCTCGTACGCGGGCATTCCGCCGACGAAGACGTGTATGAACTGCCATTCGCAGATCTGGACGAATGCGCAGCTCTTGGAGCCGGTACGGCAGAGCTGGGCGACGGGGGCGTCGATCCAGTGGATCAAGGTGCATGATCTGCCGGACTTTGTGTATTTCAACCACGAGATTCATGTGAACAAGGGCATTGGGTGCGCGAGCTGTCATGGACGCGTGGACGAGATGCCGCTGATGTATGAGCAGAACTCGCTGCAGATGGAGTGGTGTTTGAACTGCCACCGGAATCCTGCGGTAAACCTGCGGCCGGCCTCCGAGATTTACAACATGGCGTGGGCCGCGCCTTCGAGCGACAAGCCAGTGTGGTGCGCGCCGACGGGTGCGGCCGGACCAACGGCGCAGCAGGTCGGGTGCGTGAACAGCGATCCGGCTTCCAACAATCCGCATGTGGCGCAGGTGAGCAATCCGGTGGGGATTCCGACTGGGCCTGGCGGGGTGCAGGGTGTGGCGAGCTCTCCTGCGATTCCGATGCCACTCAACTACGTGAAGTTCACCAGCCAGGATGAGCTGGGTCATTACTTGATGAAGCAGTACCACATCCGCACGGCCAACGAGCTGTCCAGCTGTGAGGTGTGCCACCGATGAACGAGACACGAATGGAAATCGAGCAGGCGATGGCAGGAGAGAAACAGGCGCAGGTGGTGACGGCGATTGCGCCGGCAAAGATGACGCTGGCCGAGGTGCGGGCGAAGCTCGATGGCAAGAGTGGCAAGCGCTATTGGAAGAGCCTGGACGAGCTGGCCGATACACCTGCGTTCCAGGAATTGATGCAGGAGGAGTTCCCGCGGCAGGCTTCGGCCGGTGAGTGGGTCGACTCTGTTTCGCGGCGTGGATTCCTGAAGGTCATGGGCGCAAGCTTTGCGCTGGCCGGTCTGGCAGGTTGCACCAAGCAACCGGATGAACAGATATTTCCATACGTGAAGCAGCCCGAAGACCTGGTGCTGGGCAAACCAATGTTCTTTGCTACCGCGCACCCGTTTCCGACGGGCGCGATACCGGTGCTGGTGAAGTCGGATGCATTCCGGCCAATCAAGCTCGAGGGCAATCCAGAGCACCCGATTGTGAAGGGCAAGTCGGACGCGTTCACGCAGGCGTCGCTGCTGGATTTGTATGATCCGGACCGGTCGCAGTTCCCGCGCTTCCGCGGCGAGCAGGCAGGCTTCAACGAATTCCAGGAGCAGTTCGCGAAGGCGGTTGCGGGGACGAAGACGGGTGAGGGCGTGGTGTTCCTGTCGGAGACCGTGACGTCGCCGACGCTGGCTGCGCAGTGGAAGGCGGTGCAGGCGAAGTATCCGCAGGCGAAGCTGGTGCAGTACGAGCCGGTGAACCAGGATGCGGGACGTGCGGCGTCGAAGGCTGCGTTTGGAGATTATTACGACACGCAGCACAAGCTCGAGGATGCGGATGTGATCCTCGCGCTGGACGCCGACTTCTTGGGTGGGATTGGATTCCCGGGATTCCTGCCGATGTCGGCGGCGTGGGCGGAGCGGCATCGGTTTGATAAAGACAAGCCGATGAATCGGCTGTACGTCGTGGAGACGATGCCGACGGTGACCGGCTTCAAGGCTGAGCATCGGTTGGCGCTGAAGCCTAGTGAGATCGATCAGTTTGCGAATGCGCTGGCAGGTGGAAACTCGACGCTGAGCGATCCTGAGGCGCAGAAGTTTCTGGCTGCTGTCACAGCGGACATCAAGAAGTCGGGCGGACGGTTTGCGGTGGTGGTTGGACCGCAGAGCTCGCAGGCGGCGCACACGGCTGCGCTGACGGTGAACGGATCGCAGGGCGCGGTGGGCAAGACGGTCTTCTACACGGAGACGGTGGTGCCGTTGCCGACTGAACATGTATCGGATTTGAAGGCGCTGGTTGCGGACATGAACGCGGGCAAGGTGCAGTGGCTGGTGATGCTGGGCGTCAACCCGCTGTACAACGCTCCGGCCGATCTGTCGTTTGAGGTTGCGTTCAACAAAGTGCCTAACTCGGTGCACCTGGGCTCGCATGTGGATGAGACGGGCTTCTACTCGACGTGGCACATCAACAAGGCGCATTACCTGGAGAGCTGGTCGGATGCGCGAGCGTCTGACGGCACGATCTCGATTGTGCAACCAATGATTGAGCCGTTGTATGCGGGCAAGAGCGCGCATGACGTGTTGCAGACGCTGCTGGACCCGTCGGTGAGCGCGTACAACGTGGTGCTGGCGAACGCGAAGACGTATCTGGTGGGCGGCGGTGGTGCGGCTTCGGAGGCTGGCGGAACGGCGAAGGGCGCGACCAGCGTGTCGCCGGATCAAGCCTCGAAGGCTGCGTTGGGATTGGCTGCGGCTAACACTCCATTCGAATTGGCATGGCGCAAGGCGTTGCATGATGGCTGGATTGCGAACACGGCATTCACGCCGAAGACGCTGGGCGCGCCGAAGGGTGGAGTGACAACTCCTGCGACGGCGGGCAGCGGGATCGAGATAAGCTTCAAGCCGGATGCTTCGGTGTATGACGGCCGCTACGGAAACAATGGCTGGCTGCAGGAATTGCCTCGGCAGGTTACGAACATGAGCTGGGATAATGCCGCGCTCATGAACATGGACCTGATGGGCAAGCTGGGCATCGAGGAGAATGAAGCGATCGAGCTGACGCTCAACGGCCGCAAGATCATTACTCCGGTGCTGATGTCGCCTGGCCATCCGAACGATGTGGTGACGGTGCATCTCGGACTGGGACGGCGCGCGGAAGCTGGGCGCGTGGCTGCAGGTGTCGGGTTCAATGCGTACACGCTGCGGACGACCGATGCACCGCTGGCGGCAAATGGCCTGACGATTGCGCGCGGTCACGGGACGTATGATCTTTGCGTCACGAAGGTGCACAACATCGAGCATCGCGGGTCATTTGCGCAGCGCGACCTGGAGCATCCAGAGTCGGATAAAGACGGCACGTACTCGCTGGCGGGACACGAGGCGATGGAGCGGTCGATCATCCGCTACGCGACCTATGAAGAGGCGATTAAGAATCCGGACTTCGCGCACACGGGCACGAAGGATTCGAACGGCACGCTGGTAAACAAGGTTGGATACAACCCGCAGGGCGAGGCGGTCCCACATGAGGAGAGCTTCTGGCCGGACAACTGGCGCTATGACCATATCGAAGAGGTCAGCGCTGGCAAGGTGCTGCAGAACAAGTGGGGGATGTCGATTGATCTGAACTCCTGCGTGGGCTGCAATGCGTGCGTGGTGAGCTGCTACGCGGAGAACAACATTCCGGTGGTCGGTCGCGAGCAGGTGAAGATTGGCCGCATCATGCAGTGGATGCGCATCGATACGTACTTTGAGGGCGATCTGCATGCGCCGTCGGCACACTTCCAGCCGATGCTTTGCCAGCACTGCGAGAGCGCAGGTTGCGAGCAGGTTTGTCCTGTGGGCGCGACGGTACACACGCCTGAAGGCATCAACACGATGGTGTACAACCGTTGCGTTGGGACGAGATATTGCTCGAACAACTGCCCGTATAAGGTGCGCCGGTTTAACTTCCTGCTGTACTCAGATTACGACACGGAGAGCTTGAAGTTCATGCGCAATCCCGATGTCTCGGTGCGGTCACGCGGTGTGATGGAGAAGTGCAGCTATTGCATCCAGCGCATCGAGGCGGTGAAGATCGAGGCCGATAAGAACAATCGCGCGATTGAGGATGGAGAGATTCTGACGGCTTGCCAGCAGGCATGCCCGACCGATGCGATCGTCTTCGGCAACCTGAATGATCCGAAGTCGCGCGTGGTGCAACGCAAGGCCGAAGAGCGTGACTACCAGGTGCTTGCCGATCTGAACTACCGCCCGCGAACGACGTATACCGCTGGCGTCATCAACCCGAATGCGGAGCTTGCCTAATGGCTACCAAGGGACCCGTACCTGAAATCGTTGATCCGATGACTGACCCGCGCACCGGCGAGTACGCGGTCATCGCGCCGGGACACACGTTCAAGAGCGTGACGCAGAAGATTGCGGGCATCGTGCTGACGTCGAACACACCGGTCGCGTGGATGGGCGGACTGTTCCTGGCGGCGACCGTAGCGATGGGTGTTGTGATCGCGGTGACGTGGCTGGTGCTGAAGGGCGTCGGAATCTGGGGTATCACGATTCCGGGGGCGTGGGGATTTGCGATTATCAACTTCGTATGGTGGATTGGTATTGGCCATGCGGGCACGCTGATCTCTGCGATTCTGCTGCTGTTCAAACAGACATGGCGCAACTCGATCAACCGATTCGCGGAAGCGATGACGATCTTTGCCGTGGTCTGCGCCGGCATGTTCCCGCTGCTGCACATTGGACGTCCATGGCTCGGTTACTGGCTGCTACCGTATCCGAACTCGATGAACGTGTGGCCGCAGTTCCGCAGCCCACTGGCGTGGGACGTATTCGCGGTGTCGACGTACGCGACGATTTCGGTGGTGTTCTGGTACATCGGCATGGTGCCGGATCTGGGCACGCTTCGTGACCGCGCGAAGTTGCCGCTCGCGAAGTACATTTATGGAATTCTGTCGCTCGGCTGGCGTGGGTCGACGCGGCACTGGATCCGGTATGAGTCGGCTTCGCTGCTGCTGGCAGGATTGAGCACGCCGCTGGTGCTTTCGGTGCACACGACGATCAGCTTCGATTTCGCGGTCGCGGCCATGGCCGGGTGGCACACGACGATCTTCCCGCCTTACTTCGTTGCCGGCGCCGTGTATTCGGGCTTCGCGATGGTGCTGACGCTGGCGATTCCGATCCGCAAGTTCTATCACCTGGAAGATTTGGTGACGCTGCGCCACCTGGACAATATGGCGAAGGTCATGTTGGCGACGGGATCGATTGTGGCCTACGGGTATGGCATGGAAGTGTTCATGAGCTGGTACTCGGCGAGCCACTGGGAGTTTTTCATGATGTGGAACCGTATGTTCGGGCCGATGGGCTGGGCGTACTGGATTTTGATTCTGACGAATATTGCGATTCCGCTGACGACGCTGTGGAGCCGGAAACTGCGCGTAAATGTGGGCTACCTGTTCTTCCTGTCGTTCGTAGTGAACATCGGTATGTGGTTCGAGCGGTTCGTGATTGTTGTGACGAGTCTGTACCGCGACTATCTGCCTTCGAGCTGGGGAACGTACCGCGCGACCAAGTGGGACTACATGCTGTTCATTGGAACGTGGGGACTGTTCACCACACTGTTCCTGCTGTTCGCTCGGTTCGCACCCATGATTCCGATGTCTGAGATCCGAATGATGCTGCCACAGACGAAGGTGCGTCCGGGTGGCGCCAAGGCCGATGTTGTTGTTGAGGAGGCGCTCTAATGCCGCCACGCGAGGGAGTGTACGGTCTGTTGGCCGAGTTCAATACGCCGAGTGAGCTGGTGCACGCGACCGAGATGGCACACCGTGCAGGCTATCGCCGGATGGAGTGCTACACGCCGTATCCGGTGGAACAAGCTGCGGAGGCGCTGCGGTTCCACAAAACGCGCGTGCCGCTGCTATGCCTGCTGGGCGGGCTATGCGGATTGACGACGGGAGCTCTGCTCGAGATTTGGGTGAATGTGTGGGGCTATCCGCTGAACATTCGCGCGATGCCGCTGTTCAGCTGGCCGGCATTTGTGGTTCCGGCATACGAGATGACGATTCTGTTTGCAGGCCTTTCGGCGGCGTTCGGCATGATTGCGCTGAATGGATTGCCGCAGCTGTATCATCCGCTGTTCAATGCCCCGAACTTTGCGAGCGGAGCGACGACGGATAAGTTCTTTTTGTGCCTGGAGTCGAATGACCCACGGTTTGAACCGGTCGCGACACGGGTATTTCTGGAGCAATTTGCGCCGGTCTCCGTTGTGGAGGTCGACCACTAGTGAGATACGAAATGCGAGATATGAGATGCGGGCGGGTTGTGCGTGCAGGTGTTGCTGCGAGTGCGATGGCGGCGACGCTGGTGCTGGCGGGCTGCCGGCAGGACATGCAGAATCAGCCGAAGTTTATTCCTCAGCGCGGGACATCATTTTTCGCCGATGGTCGGTCGGCGCGTCCGCAGGTGGAGAACACCGTGGCGCGGAGTCAGATGGATGAAGACGCGTACCTGTACACCGGCATTGAGAACGGCAAAGAGGGCGACGGTCTGCCGATTCCGCTCAATGCTGCGACGCTGCAACGCGGCCAGGAGCGCTACAACATCTATTGCACGCCGTGCCACTCACGGGTGGGCAATGGCGAAGGAATGATTGTGCAGCGCGGGTATCGTCCGGCGGGAAACTTCCACACGGACCGTCTGCGCAGCGCGCCGCTGGGCCACTTCTTTGCGGTGATGACGAACGGGTACGGAGCGATGCCGGATTATTCCGCGCAGCTTACGCCGGAAGATCGCTGGGCCGTGGCTGCGTATATCCGTGCACTGCAGTTGAGCCAGGATGCGAAGCCAAGCGATGTCGCAGGCGACGCGCATGTTGAAGATCTGCACGCGATCGCGCATGACCTTGGAATGCCGAATGGCTTTGCGGATCCATGGGGCCTGCCTTCGACCGCGGTCTACGGCACGCCGAACAATGAAGATAATGGGATTCCGGGACAGCCGATGGGGACGCCTCCATCCGGCGCGGGCGCGCACTATGGACAGGGCGCGACACAAAACTCAGGCCAGCGGGACTCTGGCGGTGAACCCACCGCTCCGGTTTCTAACGGCACGCCGTATGGCAAGCCGTACTAGGACAGGCATCAGGAAAAACGTAACTACGAGATTGAAGGCGACTGACGCATGGAAATGGCAAACGAACATCACGGAGCGGATTTGACGCTGGGACAGGCACACCGCGGCGCGCGCGCGCTGCCTGCTGTCCTGGCAGCACCCGACGTCGTTCTGACGTGGCGCACGCGCGCGGCGATTGTGGCCGTCGTCTTCGGGGTGATCTCGCTGGTCTTCTTATTTGTTCCAGGCGGCAAGGAGCACCTGCTGCGCGCGTACCTGATGGGCTACATGACATGCTTCAACTTCACGGGCGGAGCGCTGGCGTTCCTGATGGTGCAATATGTGTCGGGTGGCAAGTGGGGACAGATTCTGAGACGCCCACTGGAGGCAATGACACGCACGATCTGGGTGGTCATCGTGATGCTGCTGCCGGTGCTGCTGCTGATGAAGCATCTGTATCAGTGGGCGGCATTCCCGAATCCAGCGGCGACGTTGTGGGCCTACAAGAACGGCTTCATGACGCAGGAACAGCAGCTGACGGCGAATTCCAAACACGCGATGCTCAATCCGACCTCGGCCGTGGTGCAGGCGGCGATCGTGCTCGGGCTGATGGCGTTGGTCATTACGATCTTGAATCGCTGGTCGGTGCAGCGGGATAACGATCCGGCGGCCGGAACACTCGTTAGCTTCGAC
>Ga0302178_10003634_pt1 | contig 11516 bp, 10 predicted proteins | sample I_Palsa_E1_3_FD_198790 | JGI IMG/M metagenome (GOLD analysis project Ga0302178, IMG submission 198790) | Peat permafrost microbial communities from Stordalen Mire near Abisko, Sweden - I_Palsa_E1_3 | ecosystem: Environmental > Terrestrial > Soil > Palsa > Peat permafrost | place: Sweden... | reverse complement strand
TCGAGTTCGCTCGCCAGCGCGTCGAGCGTCGGCCCGCACGGTGCTTCGACCTTCAGTTGCAATAACGCGTCGGCGCGCGTCTTTCCAAGATTGACCGCCGCGATCGGCTTGCCGGCGCGCGCGGCCCACTCGCAAAAGCGAAAACCTGAATACACCATCAGCGACGAACCGAGCACGAGCATGGCATCCGCCTGCTCGAGCGCGGCAGCCGCCGCGTCCACGCGAGTCCGCGGCACGCCTTCGCCGAAAAAAACCACGTCAGGCTTGAGCAGACCGCCGCAGCGCGTACAGGACGGTGCGTGGAAGGACTCGAAATCATAGCCTTCGAGTTGCGCGTCGCCGTCCGCCACCGGCAACGCAGCCAAGCCAACGAAGCTCGGGTTATCGGCGATAAGTCGCGGCTGGAGCGCCGCGCGCGAGGTCTCGTCGCCGCATTGCATGCACCGCACCCGACCAATGTTGCCGTGCAATTCGATCACGTCCGTATTGCCCGCGCTCGTATGCAGTCCATCGACGTTTTGCGTGACAAGCCTTTCGAACAGGCCCAGGCGCTCAAGCCGGGCAACCGCGAGATGCGCGGCATTCGGTGCGGCGCCCGCGACCAATGGCCAGCCGATCATGCTGCGCGCCCAATAGCGTTTGCGCGCAAACTCCGAGCCCATGAAGTCTTTCAGCAGAATAGGCGCTCGACCGGTACGCTGTCCCTCGATGTCCCGGTAGCAAGGTATTCCGGATTCCGTACTAATTCCCGCGCCAGACAAAACGAACAGCCGCGGATGCCGTTCGACAAAATCGTAGAGTGGGTTTGAAAGCGTTCGAGACGCATGGTCCGGCAGATTTTTCATCTTCGCAATAGTAGCGGCAACACGCTTTTTCTGCTGGAGCGCGGATCGATCCAGCAGGTTTGCACCAAAGCGATGATCCGGATCGTCGGGATCGTCGGGATCGTCGGGATCGTCGGGATCGCCGGGATACACATTACACATTAGACGAATAACCGCGCCCCTTCCGTACCTTGACATTGCAGTCGTCTGTTTCAACCATACCTCATGGTGAGCGAACCGCTGACCTCACGAACCATCAGGCGCGCGCGTGACTACCGACCTCCTCAACTCGACTTTTGCGGCGCTCTCCGATCCGACCCGGCGGGCAATCCTTGCGCGGCTTGCACGAGGCGACGCATCGGTGTCGGAGCTTGCTGAACCGTTCGACATGACACTCGCCGCCGTGTCCAAGCATCTCAGGGTGCTCGAGCATGCCGGGCTGATCGTGCGCGAGCGTGACGCGCAACGCCGTCCATGCCGGCTCGCGGCGGCGGCCTTGAAAGATGCCAGCGAATGGTTCGATCCATATCGACGATTATGGGAAACCAACGAAGGCGGGAGGACACGGTAATCCACCCTCCTCGAACTGACCAAATCCATCAGCCCATCCGAGCCACGGGCTTCACTGGTTTCGGGAACAACGGATAAGCAACCAGCGCACAGACAGCAGCAGCGAGCCAGACAACGCCCCATGATCCGATCGCGAGCAAATGCGGAATGCATAGCGGCGTCAGGAACAGCCCGAAATACACGGCGGTGTTGACCATGCCGAGTGCCGTGCCCGCGCGATCCTTGCCGGCCAGCGTCGCGAGTTCCGTGTAGGCCACGCCGTGCCACGCAGACACGCAGATTCCGGCGAACGCGATCAGCGCCATCAGCAACGCTTCCGGCAACCGGTGACCCGACGCCACCGCAGCGCCCAGCACCACGAACGACGCCACCGCGACCAGCGTCGATCCGCGCAAGTACGCCCGCCGATTGCCGCGTTTGTCGGTGAAACGGCCGCTTGCAACGCGCATGATCATCGCGCCGAGCTGGACGGTAACCATCGTCGCGGTAATGCCGGCTATGCCGACATGCCCGAAGTCATGCAAAAACACGGTGGCGAAAGTCACCACGGCGAACTGCGGAACGCACAAGATGCCGATGCCCCCCACGACACGCCAAATCATCCCGTCACGCAGCGGACCAACTACGGGCGCGGCGGGCGCGGGTGAACTCGCGTTCGAAGCGGCATGCGCTGCGACAGGCGCCTTCGGCGGCTCATGCAGCCAAAGCCAGGTGAGCACACCCGAGACCGCGCACATGGCCGCCAACACCCCGTAGACCGGCCGGAATCCCCCGGTGGAGGCAAGCCAGGGCAGGATCAACGCCCCCAGACCGCCGCCAAGCGGCACCGCGGTCTGGCGAATGCTCATGGCCAGACCGCGTTCGCCTTCCTGGAACCAGCTCATGACGGCACGCCCGCTGGATCCATTCACGCTCCCGCCGACCAGACCGACCAGGCACATCGACATCACCAGCCACAACAAACCCGGAACATCCGCATGTGAGGGCACGACGAACAGCATCATGGAGAGCAACGCGGCGGCGGTCGTGGCCAATCCGGTCAGCAGGATGGGGCGGTCTCCCCAGCGATCGGTCGCAACGCCCCACGGCAACTCCGAGAGCGCGGCGCCCAGCCCCATGGCCCCGAGTGCCAACCCGAGCGCTGCGTTGCCGAGGTGATAATCGGCGCGCAGCCACACGGCGGTGGTAGGAATGCCCGCGGCGGCAGCCGAAAAGCTAACGTTCGCGGCCACGCCGACACCCAGCACTTTCCATCGGTGCGACGCGCCCAAGTTGCGCTGCGCTGTTAGCGGCAAGGGAATTGCACATTGGGTTTCCATGCTTTTCTCTCTTGAATGCTTTCGATGGACCCAGTTTCGCGGATAATCATCATCCCGAATATCAAGTAATATCGAAATAACGATTCGATAAAACAGGACGATTAAACATGTCACAGACCAATTTCGATGTCGCTTCATTGCGGACCTTCGTGGTCGGCATGGAACTGGGAAGTTTCGCAAAGGCGGCGGACCGCGTCGGGCGCTCGACCTCGGCCGTGAGCGCGCAGATCAAGAAACTGGAGGAGCAGTCGGGCGCGCCGCTGTTCAAGAAAGCCGGGCGCAACCTGGCGCTGACCGAAGCGGGCGAAACCATGCTGCGGTTCGCGCGCAGGCTGGTCGATCTCAACGACGAAGCCGCTGTCGCCGTGCGCGGCCCCGACCTGGAAGGGTGGATCAGGCTCGGGCTGCAGGAGGATTTCGGCGAGGTCATGTTGCCTGACGTCCTGGGCCGGTTCTCGCGCGCGCATCCGAAGGTTCGGATCGAGGCACGGGTCGCGCGCAATACGGAACTGCTCAGCCGGATCGACTCGAACGACCTCGACCTTGCCCTGATCTGGGACGACTCGGTTTCGTCAGCCCATGAACTTCCGGGCAGCGACCGGCACGAGATGATCGCCGAGCCTGCGATGTGCTGGATCGGTTCGTCGACCTTGCCGTGGAATCCTGATCCGGCAGAACCGCTGCCGCTGGTCGCGTTCGATCGCGCGTGCCTCTTTTTCAGCGCCGCGACCGAGGCACTCGATCGCGCGAATATCCGTTGGCGGGTGGCGTTCACGAGTCCGAGTCTCTCCGGACTGTGGGCCGCCGCCGCAGCAGGCCTTGGACTTACCGTGCGCACGCGCTATGGCTTGCCCGCTTCCGTCAGTGCATTCGAGGGCCGGGATCTGGGATTGCCCGCGCTACCGTCGCTGCCGCTGTCGCTCGTGCGCGCGACAGCCACGCCCACGCCACCGGTGCAGCAGCTCGCGTCGCTCATCCTCGAATCCGTACGCGCCGGGTCGGCGTCGCTGGAGCGGATCGCGGCATGAGCAGCGCTTCGTCGTTTCGTTATCGTGCGCAGGAGAAAGAAAGCACAAAGCCTTCACGCATCGCCTGATGTTCACGCTCAACGGCCCGCTTTTTGCTGAAAGCTGAAGAACGAGTGACGGGGAGTGCGACATGGCCGGTTCCATGCAACAAGCAGCAAAATTCGACGATCTTCGCGAGGACCGCGGCACGCGCGTAAGCGTTGCCGATACCCCCATCCTGCTGGTCCGGCAAGGCGCCCGGGTGCATGCGTTTTCAGCGGATTGCCCGCATGCCGGCGCGCCGCTCGAGGAGGGTGCGATATGCAATGGACGCATTGTTTGTCCATGGCATAAAGGGACGTTCGCGCTCGCCGACGGCAGCCTGATCGAGCCGCCGCCGCTGGCCGGTCTGAAGCGCTACCCGGTCGTCATTGAAAACGGCAACGTTCTGGTTTCGCCGCACCCGCAAGCCGGGCCCGTGCACACGCCGACCGATGACACACGCACGATGGCCGTGATCGGCGCGGGTGCAGCGGGCGCGGCCGCCTGCGCCACGCTGCGCGAAGCTGGTTTCGATGGCCGTCTTCTGCTGATCGGACCCGAGCACGGCATGCCCTACGATCGCACGGCGCTCAGCAAGTTCGTGCTTGCCGGCGACATGCCGCCGCAGAAGATCCCCCCGCTTTTGCCCGACGATTTCCTTTCGACCCAGCGCATTGAACGGGTTGAAGCGCACGTCGTGAAACTCGATGCCAGCACAAAGCAAATCGACCTGTCCAACAAGCTCACCTTGAATTACGACGCCGCGCTGATCTGCACAGGGGGAATTCCCAAGCCGTTGGACGTGCCCGGTTCAACCTTGCCCGGCGTTTTCCTGCTGCGCTCGCGAGACGATGCAGAGATGATTCTTGCGTCACTCGAAGGCGCGAGGAAAGCGCTGATCGTGGGGGCAAGTTTCATCGGGCTGGAGGTGGCTTCGTCGTTGAGAAAGCGAGGGATGGAGGTCACTGTGGCCGCGCCGGGAAAGGTGCCGCTCGGCTCGCAATTCGGCGATGAACTAGGCCGGATGTTTCAACGCCTGCACGAGAAAAACGGCGTGGTGTTTCGCATGCAGTCCAAAGTCGCAGCGCTCCTGGGCGATGACACAGTGCGCACAGCGGAACTTGATAACGGCGAAAAATTGCCGGTGGATGTGGTGATCATCGGCACCGGCGTGCGCCCTGCTACTCACTTTCTGCACGGCGTCGAGCTCACGGATGACGGCGGCATTCCCGTTGATTCATCAATGCATGTCGTCGGTCTCACACCCGGTCTCACACCCGGTCTTAATGCTGCCGATCTTTATGCTGCCGATCTTTACGCTGCCGGTGACATCGCGCAATTTCCCCTGCCGCGCTCAGAAAAATCACTACGCATAGAACACTGGCGCGTCGCCCAGCAACACGCGCGTGTCGCCGCGATGAACATGGTGGGCGGCGACGAGCATTACACGGGCGTGCCATATTTCTGGACCTATCACTTCGGCAAGCGCGTCGAATATCTCGGCCATGCGAGCGAACACGACGAAGTGGTGATCGACGGCGATCTCGATGCTCAGGCGTTCATCGCCTATCTGATGAAGGATGGCCAAGTTGCGGCGGCCGTAGCATGCGAGCGCGAAGCGCCAGCCGCGCGGCTGGCGGAAGCCATGCGCTCCACCTTGACGCTGGCGCAAGCGCGCAGCGCCGCTGCAGGTTGATGCAGTCATGGCGACCCGGCCCATAGGCATTCGTCCGGACCAGCAACCGGAGCGCCTCGATCAATGCCGCCGCTGCCTGTTGTGGGAGGCGGCTACGCAAGCAGTTCCAGGTGCGGGTCCACAGCATGCGCCGCTGATGCTCGTGGGCGAACAACCCGGTGATCATGAAGACCTGCAGGGCAAGCCGTTTGTCGGCCCCGCCGGCGCATTGCTGGATCAAGCCCTCGATGAAGCCGGCGTGGACCGCAGCCGGGTGTACGTGACCAACGCGGTCAAGCATTTCAAGTGGGAACCGCGTGGCAAGCGGCGCATGCACAAGACCCCGGCGCAACGCGAAGTGGACGCGTGTCACTACTGGATCGAACGGGAGCTGGCAGAACACGATCCCAAAGTTGTTGTTGCATTGGGCGTGACTGCTTTGAAGTCGATCCTGCAAAAACCGGCCGTGAAATTGCAGGCCTCGATGGGGGTTGCGATCAAACACGACGGACGACTGGTCATCGCGACCTTTCATCCATCGTATGCACTTCGATCCCCCGATGCCGAGACGCGCGAGAGTGCGTATCGCGCGATCGTCGAGGCTTTCAGACACGCCCATCAATTGATTGAGAAACACGCACCATAGCCCGGGAGGAACGACATGGCTACCGCATCCAAAAGCAGCGCGAGCAGCAACGGCAAGCGCAATACCACGCGTCAGAAACATGCGCGCGCAAAACCAAAACCGAAGCAGCGTTCAAACCGTTCGAACCCCAAGCGCTGGTCCCACCACGTGATGGAAACGAGCGATGCAATGGACATCGAGCATGAGATTTTTAAGGAAGGCAGTGCGCAGGAGATCGCTGATTCGCTGAAGAAATCGTCAACGCGCAGCAACCGGCGCAAAGGCACGCCGTTCCAGTCCGCCATGTCGATGCTCAATTTCTATATCAATCGCGCCGGACGAAACTTGCCGAAATCGCGTCGGACCATTCTGGATAACGCCAAGAAACGCTTGCGCGAAGCGTTCGGCCGAAAACCATGATTGCCGGATGAAACCATCCGTGGAATGCGCCTTGCTACCGCCTTGTCAATGATCTGCTACTGAAATTCGGGCGCGCGAGCGTCACACACGCCGAAGCGATGCGTATTACCGGTCACCCAAGGAGGCGCCATGCCCGATAACACCGATCTGAATCCCGGCGACGAAGCGGCGCCCGGCACGCCTGGAACCGGCGAGAACATTTGTGCCGCATGCAACGGCTCGGGAAAGAAGGACAGCCAGAAGTGCGAACAGTGCAACGGCACCGGCAAGGTAATCGAGGGTATTGGCGGTGCGTGATTACCTTCATCGCAGCGCGTTTTCCTTCCCCCGCCTAGGAGCGCTCAGGGCGATTACAACAGCCGCGGTGTGCGTTGCGAGCTTAAGCGGCATGGTGTTGCTGGGCGGCTGTGCGAACGCAGCAAACGACACTGCGACGGGCTATGGCCCGAATCCCACGCTGCCTCCTCCACAGTCAACGCTGATTCCCACGCTCAACGTGGCGCCCGCGAAACCCTGGCCCGAAGGCGCCATGCCAACGGCCGCCGCGGGCTTCAGCGTAACGGCGTTTGCGAGAGGACTCGATCATCCACGCTGGCTTACAACATTGCCCAACGGGGACGTGCTCGTGGCAGAAAGCAATGCGCCGGCCGTCCACGATTCGAAGAGCGGGTTCAAAGGCTGGATCACGAAACAATTTCAAAAGCGTGCGGGCGCAGCCAAAGCGAGCCCGGATCGCATCATCCTGCTTCGCGACAGCAATCATGACGGCGTAGCGGACCAGCGCAGCGTGTTCATCGACAAGCTGCATTCCCCGTTCGGCATGGTGCTGGTCGGAGACGATCTCTACGTGGCAAACACCGACGCCATACTGCATTTCAAGTACCACACGGGCGACACGTCGATTCCCGGGCCGGGTGAAAAACTCGCCGACCTGCCGGCGGGACCGATTGATCATCACTGGACCAAGAACCTGATCGCGAGCCGCGACGGCAAACTGCTTTACGCCACGGTGGGGTCGAACAGCAACGCGGGCGAGAACGGCATCGAAGCGGAAGAAGGACGCGCGTCGATCATGGAAATCGATCGGGCAACGGGCAAATCGCGCATCTTCGCATCGGGCTTGCGCAATCCTAACGGCATGTCGTGGAACCCGGAAAGCGGTGCGCTTTGGACCGTGGTCAACGAGCGCGACGAACTGGGTAACGATCTTGTTCCCGACTACATGACAGCGGTGAAAGACGGCGCTTTCTACGGTTTTCCCTACAGTTATTACGGCCAGCACGTCGATACCCGCGTAAAGCCACAAAATCCCGAGATGGTCGCCAAGGCGATTGCGCCGGACTACGCGTTGGGCTCGCATACCGCGCCGCTGGGCTTCACGTTCTACGACGCCACCCTGTTCCCCGCGAAGTATCGCAATGGTGCATTCATTGGGCAGCATGGCTCGTGGAATCGCAAGCCGCGCAGTGGCTACAAGGTGATCTTCGTGCCATTTTCCGGGGGAAGACCGTCGGGGCCGCCTGAAGATATCCTTACGGGATTCCTCTCGCCGAAAGGCGATGCACGAGGACGCCCGGTCGGTGTAACGCTCGACCGTGACGGCGCGCTGCTGGTTGCCGATGACGTGGGCGACGCAGTCTGGCGCGTCAAGCCGTCTTTGACTCCCTCGCAAAATTGATGGCAAAACGTCCCGCCCCGGCGAACGGATTGTTCGCCGCCGCCGAAGCCGCGCTGATTGCTCTCTACGACGGCGGCGTGCTTTCCCCAGCCGTGCTACAACACGTCATAGCCGGTTTTGCTGACAGCGCGATCAACTGGAACACCCCGCCCCGGCTCCGTACCGTTGACAACAAGTCGCTGCACGAAGTGGTCGCCATGACCATGATGCCGGGACGGGCCATCCGCCAGGCATCGAAGGAATTTTTCGCGGTGATCGGGCATATTGGTGGTATCAGTGCTGAAGAGCACGACGACACTGGCGAACGCGAGGAGCCCGATGAACCGCAGGATGACGAACCGCAGGAAGACGAACCCGACAGCGATCTGATCAACCAGTTGTCCGGCGGCAGTGGCAGGAAACGAGCGGCTAAAACCGCGCGCAAGACAGCATCGTCCGCCGGCTTCAACCCGCTCCTGCATGCGACTTCCCCGCGTAAAAACCGCCAGTCATAGCCTTGCCTTTGATCCATGTCATGGTCGTGACTGACCGTGATCCTGCCCCACGCGGCACAATACAGAACGCCTTGGCGCCCGAATGCCTCAGTAAGAGCGACCCTTAAGAGCGACCCTTAAGAGCGACTCGCAAGAGTGACCCGCCGGAACCGAGTGACACCGCCCTCCACCAACGGATACAACGGACACGATATGGACACACAGGCAACTCCCCGCTCCCTCCCCCTTTCCCCCGACGAATTGCGCAAGATCGACGCCTACTGGCGTGCATGCAATTATCTGTCGGTAGGCATGATCTATTTACGCGCCAACCCGCTCCTGCGCGAACCGCTCAAGGCGGAGCACATCAAGCAGCGCCTGCTCGGACATTGGGGTTCGGACCCCGGTCAGTCGTTCACCTGGGTGCACCTGAACCGCCTGATCATGAAGGACGACCTGAACGTCATGTATGTCTCGGGGCCGGGGCATGGCGCACCCGCAACCTTGTCGAACTCGTATCTGGAGGGTTATTACTCCGAGGTCTATCCAGATCGCAGCGCTGACGAAACCGGCATGCTGCGCCTGTTCCGCGCTTTCTCATCGCCCGGGGGCATCGGTTCGCATTGCACTCCTGAGACGCCGGGGTCAATACACGAAGGCGGCGAGCTGGGTTACAGCCTCTCGCATGGCTACGGGGCGGCATTCGATAACCCCGACCTGATCGTGGCGGTGATGGTGGGTGACGGCGAAGCCGAGACCGGCCCGCTCGCCACCTCGTGGCATTCGAACAAGTTCCTGAACCCGGTGATCGACGGCGCGGTGCTGCCCATCCTGCACTTGAACGGTTACAAGATCGCGAATCCGACCATCCTCGCGCGCATTCCGCAAGAAGAACTCGAAGCACTGATGACCGGTTACGGGTACAAACCGCACTTTGTCTCGGGCAACGACCCCGCGGTCATGCATCAACTGATGGCCGAGACGCTTGCGACTTGCATCGGCGAGATTCGCGCGATCCAGGCTCATGCGCGCTCGACCGGTGACATCACGCGTCCACGCTGGCCAATGATCGTCCTGCGTTCGCCTAAAGGCTGGACCGGCCCGAAGGAAGTCGACGGCCACAAGGTCGAGGATTTCTGGCGCGCGCACCAGGTGCCAGTGCTCGATCCGGTGACCAACGCGAAGAACCTGAAGATCGTGGAAGCGTGGATGCGCAGCTACAAACCGGAAGAACTCTTCGACGAGAACGGCACGCTGATCGAAGAACTGCGTGAGATGGCGCCAAAGGGCGAGCGCCGCATCAGCGCGAATCCGCATGCGAATGGTGGCCGGCTCAGGCGCTCGCTGGACCTGCCCGACATCCGCGACTACGCGTTCAAAGTCAAGGACCCGGCCAGCACGTACCAGTCGCCCACGTTCGTACTCGCGACCTGGCTGCGCGATGTGATCAAGCGCAACATGAGCACCTTCAAGCTGTTCGGTCCCGATGAAACCGCCAGCAACAAACTCGACGGCGTGTATGAAGCGTCGGGCAAACGCTGGATCGCCGAGATCAAGCCGGAAGACAGCGACGGCGGCGCGTTATCGCCGGACGGCCGCGTCATGGAAATGCTCAGCGAGCACACGCTGGAAGGCTGGTTCGAAGGTTACGTGCTGACGGGCCGGCACGGCTTGTTCGCGACCTACGAAGCATTCGTGCATGTGATTGATTCCATGTTCAACCAGCATGCCAAGTGGCTGGAAAAGGCGAAGAGCGAACTCGACTGGCGAGCGCCGGTGCCTTCAGTGAACTTGTTGATCACCTCGCTGGTATGGCGTCAGGATCACAATGGTTTCACCCACCAGGACCCAGGTTTCCTCGATGTCGTCACGAACAAGAGTCCCGAAGTCGTGCGCATTTACTTGCCGCCCGACGCGAACTGCCTGCTGAGCGTGATGGATCATTGCCTGCGTTCGCGCGACTACATCAACGTGATTGTCGCGGACAAGCAGCCGCACTTGCAGTACCTTGACATGGAAGCTGCGCTTGCGCATTGCACCAAGGGCATTGGCATCTGGGACTGGGCATCGACGGACGAGAACACAGAACCGGACGTGGTGATGGCCTGTGCCGGGGATATCGCCACCATGGAATCGCTCGCCGCCGTCGAGATCCTGAAGGAACATTTCCCCGACCTCAAGATCCGCTTCGTCAACGTGGTGGACCTGTTCCGGCTGATGCCCGACACCGATCATCCGCACGGGTTGTCCGGTCGCGATTTCGATTCCATCTTTTCGCGCGAGAAGCCGGTCATCTTCAACTTCCACTCGTATCCGTCGCTCGTTCACAAGCTCACGTATAACCGCACGAATCACGAGAACATGCATGTGCATGGTTATCGGGAACGCGGCAACATCAATACCCCGTTCGAGTTGGCGATCATCAACCAGGTCGACCGCTTTTCGCTGTGTATCGATGTAATCGATCGTGTGCCGCGGCTTCGCGATACCGGCGCTCACACGAAAAACTGGCTCAAGGACCAGATCAACGCGAGCATTACTTACGCCCACGCGCAAGGCATTGACCGCGATGAAATCCGTAACTGGGTTTGGAAAGGCTGACACCATGACCCTGGGTATCCTGGTGCTGAACAGCGGTTCGTCGTCGCTTAAATTCGGCGTGTATATGCCCGGCAAGAAGTCGGACGCTACGGCGGACAGCGGTGACGAAACGCCGTGGCTGACCGGCAGCGCGAAGGGCATCGGCCGCGACGACGGTTCGCTGACCATGCGCTCATCGGATGGTGCGATCGATGTCACGCAAAACCACGTGATGGAGTCGCAGCACGACGCGTTGCAGCGCGTGGCCGACGCGCTGCATGCGCATCTCGACCAGCCGCTGGC
>Ga0302178_10003629_pt1 | contig 11523 bp, 10 predicted proteins | sample I_Palsa_E1_3_FD_198790 | JGI IMG/M metagenome (GOLD analysis project Ga0302178, IMG submission 198790) | Peat permafrost microbial communities from Stordalen Mire near Abisko, Sweden - I_Palsa_E1_3 | ecosystem: Environmental > Terrestrial > Soil > Palsa > Peat permafrost | place: Sweden... | reverse complement strand
ACAACATCCCCCCCGTCCCCACCCCAGCCCCCTAACCCCAGCCCCAGCCCCTGACTCCCGCCCCTGACCCGGGCCCCGACCCGGGCCCCTGACCCGGGCCCCTGACCCGGGCCCCTGACCCGGGCCCCCTGACCCTGACCCGGGCCCCCTGACCCGGGCCCCAGCCCTGGTCCCAGCCCCTCAGTCCCCGCTCCGGCCCTCCCCGCGCAAACCCACCAGCCTCACTTACCCCTGACATAGTGCCATGTCACACGAATGCTGTAAGCCTCATCTTCGCAGTATGACAATTCCTCGAAAAAAGTTGCACCTATGGAACATAGGGCCGGTTATAACCGGCCCTATGTTCCATAGGGTCACGGCGAACGGATGGGGATGTGGTGGAAGGGGGCATTGGGGCGGTAGTAGCCGACCCCTGTCACATCGCGTCGGCCCAATCGGGACTGGTCCCGGCGGCTGTTAGGTTTCTGGTATGACGGGTAGTGGGCGTCGATGAACGCGAGCACTCCGCCGTCCCACGCGTCACCGCCAGGGACGGAGCAGCCGCGCCGCTTCCGGCCGAGGTTGCGGTACGAGCTGATCGGCTGCGGGCTGCACGGCCATGAGCTGCTCGGCACGGACACGGCGGAGCTGCGGCCCGAAGACGAGGTGGTCGCGCGTGACCAGGGCGGTCTGCGCTGGTACCGCTGTCTGCGCTGCGACTCCTGGATAGCGCTGACCCCGCCGGCCCAGCCCAGCAGGAAGTACCTTCCGCCCCGGGACGAGGTGAAGCTGCCGCTGCGGGGCAAGCCGCTGCGCGACCGTTACGTCCTGCGCCTGATCGCCCTGGAACGCGTGGTCCATTTCCTGGTCTTCGGCTCGCTGGCCACGGCCGTGCTTTTGTTCGCCAACAACCGGGCCGCGCTGAACGCGGAATTCACCCGCGTTCTCGACGATCTGCAGGGTGGCCTGGGCGGATCAGTCGTCAGCAGTAATCAGGGCATCGTGCAGGACTTGCGGCGGTTGTTCGCCGTCAACATCACCAGCTTGTACCTGGTCGGCGTCGCGATCGCGGTCTACGCAGTGCTGGAGGGTACCGAAGCGGTCGGGCTCTGGCTGGGCAAGCGGTGGGCCGAGTACCTGACGTTCCTGGCGACGATTGTCTTCGTGCCGTATGAGGTGTACGAGTTGACCAAGGGCGTGTCCGGGCTGAAGGTGCTGGCCCTGGTGCTCAACCTGGCCGTCGCCGCCTACCTGCTGTTCGCCAAGCGCCTGTTCGGGCTGCACGGCGGCGGCAAGGCCGAGCAGGCCGAGTACGAGGCCGATGTCGGCTGGCCCGCGATCGAGCGTGCCACCCCCAGGGCCGCGGTGTCAGGTGTAGGCCAGCGCGATCCGGGCAAGGCGACGTAGAGCCGCCGCGGTGATGATGCCGCGGCGGGAAGGAGGAGATTGACCATGGCGATCGCGACCGTCAACCCCGCCAACGGGGAGACCGTGAAGACCTATGACGAGATGAGCGAGGCGGACCTGGAGCGCGCCCTGGCCGCCGCCGCGGCGGCCGCCGCCAGCTATCGCCTGACTAGTTTCGACGACCGGGCCGACTGGATGCGGCGGGCCGCCGGGATCCTTGACTCCGAGCAGGACCAGATCGCGGCGATGATGACGACCGAGATGGGCAAGACGCTGGTCGCGGCCCGGCAGGAGGTCGCCAAGTGTGCCACCGCCTGCCGGTATTACGCCGACCACGCCGCCGGGTTCCTGGCCGACGAACCCGCCGACGCCAGCGCCGTCGGGGCGCAAGACGCTTACGTCAGCTATCAGCCGCTCGGACCGGTGCTGGCCATCATGCCGTGGAATTTCCCGCTCTGGCAGGCCATGCGGTTCGCCGCCCCAGCCCTGATGGCGGGCAACGTCGGGCTGCTCAAGCATGCCTCGAATGTGCCGCAGACGGCCCTGTTCATGCAGGACTTGTTCACCCGGGCGGGTTTTCCCCACGGCACGTTCCAGACTCTGCTCGTCGGCTCCGCGCGCGTCGAGGCGATCCTGCGTGACCGCCGGGTGACGGCGGCAACGCTCACCGGGTCCGGGCCGGCCGGGCAGTCGGTCGCGGCGATCGCCGGAGACGAGATCAAGAAGGTCGTCCTCGAGCTCGGCGGCAGCGACCCCTTCGTCGTCATGCCCTCCGCCGATCTGCGCGCCGCCGCCCGGGTGGCCGCCGTCGCGCGCGTCCTGAACAACGGCCAGTCCTGCATCGCGGCCAAACGCTTCATCGTCCACGAGGCGGTCTACTCCGAGTTCGAGCGCCTGTTCACCGAGCAGATGGCGAGCAAGGTCGTCGGGGATCCGATGCTGGAGGGCACCGACGTAGGCCCGCTGGCGTCTGAGCAGCAGCGAGATGACGTCGAAAAGCTCGTCGCCGACGCGGTCGCCAACGGAGCGAAGGTGCTGTGCGGGGGCGCGGCCCCCGAGGGCCCCGGCTTCTACTACCCGCCGACCGTGCTGGCCGGCATCACTGCCGAAATGCGCGTGCACACCGAGGAGGTCTTCGGCCCGGTGGCCACCCTTTACCGGGTCCCGGACATCGACGCGGCGCTAGAACTCGCCAACGGCACCGAATTCGGGCTCGGCGCGAACGCCTGGACCAACGACGAGCAGGAACAGAGCCGGTTCATCCGGGATCTCGTGGCCGGGATGGTCTTCATCAACGGCAACGTGACCTCGTATCCGCAGCTGCCCTTCGGCGGCGTCAAGACCTCCGGTTATGGCCGGGAGCTCTCGGTTCAGGGCATCCGCGAATTCTGCAACGTCAAGGCCGTCTGGGTCGGCCGCCCCAGCCGCGGCTAGCCCAGCCGCAGTTAGGCCCGCGGTGCTTCCAGCCCGAGGCGGCGCTGCTCGATGATCAGGCAACGGTCTTCTACGTAGAGCAGCCCCGCCGCCTCGGCGATGGCCCGCGCCTCCGCGGACGCGATGCCCAGCTGCAGCCACAAGGCGGTGGCGCCCGCCGCGACCGCTTGCCGCGCGATGTCCGGCGTCTGCCACGGCGGCCGGAACACGTCGACCAGGCCCACCTGCTCCGGGACGTTGCCGATCATCCGGTAGACCTGCTCGCCCAGGATCTTCTCGGCGTGCGGGTTGACCGGGATGATGCGCCAGCCATGCCGCTGCATGTGCGCTGGCACCGAGTGCGCCGCCTTGGCCGCCGCCCTACTCGCGCCGACCACCGTAATGGTGTCGTAGTGCGTCAATATCCGCTCGACCACGGCGTCTGTGTCGGTCACCCAGTTACCTTAACCCGCGCTCACGTTCCCGCCGGGGCCAGGTTCTCCGCTTGCAGTTGCAGCGCGATGTCGATGATCATGTCCTCCTGGCCGCCGACATAGCCGGCCTCACCGACCCGCTGCAAGATCGCGTGCGCGGGCACGCCGTAGCGCTGCGCCGCGCGCTGCGCGTGCAGCAAGAAGGAGGAGTAGACCCCTGCGTACCCCTGCACCACCGAGGACCTGTCCATCCAGGGCAGCCGCGGGATGATCGGCCGCACCACCTCCTCGGCCGCGGCGAGCACGCTGTCGATGTCGACCCCGGTCGAGACGCCGAGCCGGGAGAACGTGGCCGCCAGCACCTCGGTCGGCGCGTTGCCCGCGCCGGCGCCCAGTGCGCACAGCGCCCCGTCGATCTGGGTGGCGCCGGCCTGGTAGGCCAGGACCGAGTTCGCCACGCCCAGCGACAGGTTCTGGTGCCCGTGGAAGCCGACCTGGGCCTGCGACCCGATCTCACCGACAAGCGCCTGCACCCGGGCCTGGGCGTCGGACAGCACCAGCGCCCCCGCCGAGTCCACTACGTAGACGCATTCCGCGCCCGCGTCGACCATGATCCTGGCCTGCCTGGCCAGCCCGGCCGGGTCCAGCCGGTGCGAGAGCATCAAGAACCCGACCGTTTCCATGCCGAGGTCCCGCGCCGCGCCGAAGTGCTGGACCGAGACGTCCGCCTCGGTGCAGTGGGTCGCAATCCTGGCCACCGACGCGCCCGCCGCGTGCGCGTCGCGCAGGTCGTCCACCGTGCCGACGCCGGGCAGCAGCAGCACCGCGATCTTCGCCGCCGACGCCTCGGCGACGGCCGCGCGGATCAGCGCGATCTCGTCCACCGCGGAAAAGCCGTAGTTGAAGGAGGAGCCGCCGAGCCCGTCGCCGTGCGACACCTCGATGACCTCCACCCCGGCGCCATCGAGGGCGTGAACCACCGCCCGGACCTGGTCTTCGGTGAAGCGGTGCCGCATCGCGTGCGACCCGTCCCGCAGCGTCGAGTCGGTGATACGCAGGTCCCGTGCCTGGGCGTTCACGCGCTCACCCCCGCGGGCAGCGACGCGACCGCGAGCAGTTCGCCGACCCGGGCTGCCGCGGCCGTCATGATGTCCAGGTTGCCCGCCCATTCTGGCAGGTAGTCGCCGTTGCCCCGGACTTCGAGGAACAGCGCGACCCGAGCCCAGCCGGACCAGTCGTCCGCCGGCGGGTCGAACTGCGGGTCGGCCCGCAGCCGGTAGCCGGGCACGTACCGCGCCACCTCCTCGACCATGGCGTGCACCGACGACATGATCGCATCGTGCGATGCGTCGGGGGAGATGGCGCAGAACACGGTGTCGCGCATGATCATCGGGGGCTCGACCGGGTTCAGGATGATGACCGCCTTGCCGCGCTGCGCGCCGCCGACCCGCTCGATCGCTCGCGCGGTCGTGGTGGTGAACTCGTCGATGTTCGCCCGCGTGCCCGGCCCGGCGGACTTCGACGCGATCGAGGCGACGATCTCCGCGTACCGGACCGGCGTGACCGAGGACACGGCGGACACCATCGGGATCGTGGCCTGCCCGCCGCAGGTGATCATGTTGACGTTCGGCGCGCTCAGGTGCTCGCGCAGGTTCACCGGCGGGCATACCAGCGGGCCGAACGCCGCCGGGGTCAAGTCCACGGCCTGGATTCCCGCCTCGGCGTACCGGGGCGCGTGGGCCAGGTGCGCCCGTGCGGAGGTGGCCTCGAACACCAGGTCAGGCAGCTCGTCGCGGTCCAGCAACCAGTCCACGCCGCCCGCCGAGGCCTCGACGCCGCGCTCCCTGGCCCGCTGCAGCCCGTCCGAGAAGGGGTCCACGCCGACCATGTACCGCACCTCGACGTGGTCGCTGCGCTGCAGCTTGGCCAGCAAGTCGGTGCCGATGTTGCCGGGGCCGACGATCGCGGCCGTTGCCCTGCTCATCAGTTCTCCCTGTTCCTGCGCTCGCGCCCATCACGGTCGCATCTTCTCCCGCGTGCCTAAACTGTATGCAGTTTAGCGGAAGGCGCGGGCCGGAAACCAGAGGGCCCGGCGCCGCGGTGCTAAATTCGCTTAGCGTGCACTCCCAGTACCGCGCGCTGTTCGCCGAGCCGGCGCTGCGCCGGCTGGCACTGGCGGATGTCTGCGCGCGGCTGCCCCAGGGCATGACCAGCCTCACCTTGCTGCTGGTGGCCGCCCAGCACGCGTCGATGACGGTGGCCGGCCTGGTGTTGGCCGGCTACACACTCGGGCAGGCGGTGACGGCCCCGCTGCGCGGCAGGCTGGCCGACCGGCGCGGGCTCATCCCGGTCGCCATCCGCTGCGGGATCGGCTACGCGCTGGCCCTGCTGACCCTGCTGGCCAGCTCGCTTTCCCGTGGCCCGGCCGGAGCGCTCATCGCCACCGCGGCGCTGGCCGGCCTGCTCAACCCGCCGCTCAGCCCGGGCATGCGCAGCCTGTGGGCGGCGCACGCAGGAGTCCGGCTCAAGCAGACCGCTTTCGCGCTGGACGCCGCCGTTTTCGACCTGGCCTACATCACCGGCCCGGTCGTGGCCAGCGTCCTGGCCACCGGCATCGCCCCGGCCGCGGCCCTCGGCCTGATGCTGGCGCTGACCGGCGCCGCCGTGGTCGCCATAGGCAGGCAGCCCGGCCGCCAGGAAAGGCCCAGGCGCCAGGAAAGGCCAGAACGGCGCGAGCAGCTGGATCAGCCGCGCCGTTCCCGCCTCGGCCCGCTCCGGTCCGCCGCCCTCCGCGAGCTGCTGGTGACCGCCGCGCTGACCAACGCCGCCCTCAGCGCGACGGAAATCGCCCTCACCGCGTATGCCCGGCACCACCACGCCTTGTGGGCGGCGGGCCCGCTGCTAGCCGAGGTCTCGATCGGCAGCATTCTCGGCAGCCTGCTGCTCGGCGCCCGGGGAAGCGCGGACCCCGGCGCCGATCACGCCTACTGGCGGCTGCCCCGGCTGCTGGCCGGTTATACCGGCGGGCTCGCCCTGCTCACCGCGGCTGGACTGTACCCTCCGCTGCTAGCGTTCGCCGCGCCGCTGGCGGGCCTATGCCTAGGTCCGACGCTGGCCACCTTGTTCGGCGCGGCCGCCAGCGCAGCGCCCCGCGACGGCGGCACCGAGACACAGGCCTGGATCAACTCGATCATGAACGGCGGCGGCGCGGCCGGGGCCGCATTGGCTGGGTTCGCGTCTAGCCAGCCCCTGCTCGCGCTGGGGCTGGCCGGCGCGCTGGCCGCCGCGGCGGCGGTCAGCGCTGCGGCGACCGCCGTGATCCGCACGCACGGCGATGACAGGATCACCACGGCCCGTTTTGGATAGAAAGGAACGACCGAAGACGGACCGCAAGGGAGGTCAGGCGTTGAGCCCCTGGACACCGCAGCGCGTGCTGGACGCGGCGACCGCGATGGAGTGGCAGCCCGACGGCGCCATAGAGGTGCGGACGGATGATTACCGGCTGATCCGCTACCCGGACTGGGCGCTCGACCCTACCTTCCCGGCCGCCCAGGTCACCCGGTCGCGGAGCGACCGGTCCGTCGGCGACCTCGTGGACGAGGTCCTCGCGCACGTCCGGAGCTGGGGCCTGCTCGGCGTGGCCTGGTGGGTGTCGCCCGCCAGCCGGCCAGAGGACACCGAGGGGCAGCTCCGCGTCCGGGGCGGGAAGCGCATCGATACCGTGCAGATCCTGGCCCGCGAACTCAGCAAGCGCCTGCCCGACCTCGCCGTTCCCGCCGGCGTGAGCGTCGAGCTGGTCGACGACGAGCGAACGTTCCTGGCGGCCTCGCGGGTCACCGTGCGAGGCTGGGGCCGCAAGGAACCGGACGAGGCGAGCCTGGCCACGGACCTCGCCACGGCGCTTAGCGATCTCGCGACCTGGACCAACTTTCGCGTGCTGGCGTCCCTAGCCGGTACGCCCGCCTCCACGGGCGGGGCCACGCTGAACGACGAGGTGGCCCAGCTGTGGGGTGCGGTCACGCTGCCCGCCTTCCGGCACCGCGGCAGCTACCGCGCCGTCCTGGCCGAACGGCTCCGGCTGGCCCGCGACCACGACGCGGAGCTGGCCCTGGTCAAGGGCCGCGCTGAGACTTCAGGGCCGATCTTGCTCCGGGCTGGTTTCACCCACTACGGCGAGGAGCGCTGCTACTGGCTCCCGCGGGAGGAATTTCGCCGGCCGCCGGTTGTGCCATGACGTGCCGTCGTGCTGTTATGCACCCATGACCGAGCTGCGGCAAGAAGCCACCGACCTTCAGACCCTGGGCGAGATCGAGCGCCAGGTGCTCTGGCTGTCCACGGCGATCGTCCACCACGCGAACTGGGTCCGGCCCAACCCCGGCGGGCTGAAGGTCGGCGGCCACCAGGCGTCCTCGGCGTCGATGGTCTCGATCATGACCTCACTGTGGTTCCGGCACCTGCGCGCGGCCGACCGGGTCTCGGTCAAGCCGCACGCCTCGCCGGTGCTGCATGCGATCAACTACCTGCTCGGCGAGCTTGACGAGTCCTACCTGCCCACGCTCCGGGCGTTCAAGGGGCTGCAGAGTTATCCCAGCCGGGTCAAGGACCCTGATCCGGTCGACTACTCGACCGGGTCCGTCGGCATCGGCGCGACCGCGCCGATCTGGGGTGCGGTGGCGCGCCGGTACCTGGCCGACCGCTTCGCCGGCGACAGCAATGGTTCGCTGAGCGCGGGCCGCCAGTATTCGCTGCTCGGTGACGCCGAACTCGACGAGGGGGCCGTCTGGGAGGCCATCGTCGACCCAGGCGTCGCCGAGATGGGCGAGATCGTCTGGGTGGTGGACGTGAACCGGCAGTCGCTGGACCGGGTGGTGCCCGGCATCGCGGCCGACCGGCTGCGGGGCATGTTCGAGGCGGCCGGCTGGCAGGTCATCACGCTGAAGTACGGCCGCCTGCTTGAGGAGCTGTTCGCCCGGGACGGCGGGGACGTGCTGCGGCGGCGGATCGACGCCATGCCCAATCCCGAGTACCAGCGGCTGCTGCGCGTCGACCCGACCGAACTACGCCGCAGGCTCCCGGCCGGCGACGCCGCGCTCGGAGGGCTGATCGACGCGCTTGACGATACGGCCCTGACCCAGGCCATCCGCAATCTCGGCGGGCACGATCTGGCCGCGCTTGACGCGGCCTACGGGGCCGTGGCCGACGACCGGCCCACGATCATCCTGGCCTACACCATCAAGGGCCACGGCCTGGCCCTCGAGGGGCACCCGCAGAACCATTCGGCGCTGCTGACCACCGAGCAGATCGCGGAGCTCGCGGCGCAGCTCGGCACCGACGCCGACCGGCCGTGGCATCGCCCGGCGCCGGACACCGCGGCGGGCGCGCTGTGCGAGCAGACGGCCAGGCGGCTGCGCCGCCCGCCGGTACCGTCCCATGCTCCGCCCGAGCTGCCCGCCGACTTCGGCCGCACGCCGACCGGCGTGGCGACGACCCAGGCGGCCCTGGGCCGGGCGCTGCTGGACCTGACCAGGGAGGCGCCCGAGGCGGCCCGGCGGGTCGTGACGGTGAGCCCGGACGTGAGCTCGAGCACGAACCTCGGCGGATGGGTGAACAAGGTCGGCGTGTGGTCGGCCCGCGAGCGGCTGGATTGGTTCGCCGACGACGCCGAGACGATTTTGCACTGGCGGGAAAAGCCGACCGGGCAGCACATCGAGCTCGGCATCGCCGAAACCAACCTGGTCGGGCTCCTCGGCGAACTGGGCGCGACCTGGAGCCGGTGGGGCCGGCCGCTGTTCCCGATCGGTGTGCTCTACGACCCGTTCGTGGAGCGCGCGCTCGAGCCATGGTCGTTCGGTATCTACGCGGGCGGCCAGTCGATCCTGGTGGGCACGCCGTCGGGAGTGAGCCTGGCGCCTGAAGGCGGCGCGCACCAGTCCATCACCACGCCGTCGATCGGGATCGAGCAGCCAGGCTGCGTCAGCTACGAACCCGCGTTCGCCACCGACACCGAATGGTGCCTGCTGGCCAGCCTGGCCCGGCTGGGCCGCCCCGGCGGGAGTTCGGCGTACCTGCGGCTTTCCACCCGCCCGGTCAGCCAGGCACTGGCCGGCGTGCCCGCCGATCCCGCGGCCAGGGAGCGCAGACGCCGGCAGGTCGTGGCCGGCGCCTACCCGCTGCGGCGCGCCGAGCACCCGCAGGTCACGATCGCCGCGATGGGCGCGTTGGTTCCCGAGGCGCTGGCCGCCGCCGAGCGCCTGGCGGCGACCGGAGTGCCCGCCGACGTCGTCTGCGTGACCAGCCCGGGCCTGCTGTTCCGGGCACTGCGGGCCCGGCAGGGTCTTGCCGAGCCGGGCTCGCCGCCGGGTGAGCCCTGGATCCTGGACCAGGCGTTCCCTGCGACCCGGGCCACGCCCCTGGTCACCGTGCTGGACGGTCACCCGCACACGCTGGCCTTCCTGGCCACGATCAACCGCGTGCCGCACGCGGCCCTGGGCGTCGCGCGGTTCGGCCAGTCCGGTTCGATCGAGGATCTCTACCGCGACAACGGCATCGACACCGACAGCATCATCCGGGCCGCGCTCGATCTAGCCAGTTCGTGACGTCTTCTAACGCTCCGGGACGCCGATCAGGGCCTCGGCGTAGACGGTAACCATGCCGCGTTTCCGGCCGGACGAGTCGTCGTCGAGCGAGACCTCGTACAGGCCGGAAGCCCAGCAGTCGGCCAAGGTCATCGTGAGCGGGAATATCCTGCCCCTCCACCCCGCCTCATAACGCTTCCCGTTATTCCGGCAGATAAATGATTCCCTGAGCCGCACGAGGTCGAGGCTATTAAACTTTGGCCGGACGTAGGTCTTTCCCTTGTGATGCGTCACCTGGTACTGCCCAGGGATGCGCTCAAGGTCGGTGTTTACCCACGGCGAGGCGGATGGATTACCGGAGTACAGCCTCCGCCCATCGTCCATGCTCACGATGTAGTTGCTTTTAGCCCGCATTTCTTCAACGAAATACTCAGGCGCGGGATACGGATAGATGATGGTTCCGTTACTTCCCGCTCGGTAGGTCGGCCGCTGTCCTGCATCCTCAGCGTCCCAGTCTTGCACGAGGACTCCGGTGTCCGGGTCGGGCACACCCCAGAAAGGCCTGACGAGCCTCACCCGGTCGCCCTCGCCCAAACCAGCAGTCACTCCTGCTGCGGCGCCGAATGCTCCGGCCGGGAAGGTTCTCGCCCACGGACTTGCCGGCGGGTAATCCGGTACCTTTGCCAGCCCTTCGATTCCTCGGGTCATTCCATTGAGCGCTCTTAAAATATTGCCTAGGCCGCGCGAAGCCCTGTGCTTCCGGTAATCGAATATCATCCCGGTCTCCTGGGTACTCTGCTTGTAATTCGAGCAGTCGTGACTTATTGTAGCCCATCGCGCACGCCCGGTAATGCGAAAGGGAAAAATGCACAAATTGGCGCGATAACATGGAGATTGTCCTAACTGTCCGTTCGCGGCACTTCTTGCCGGTCCGGCAACATCAGTCGCGGGAGCAGTCCCGCGCACTGGTTGAATGGGCTAGGTAGGCAGAGCAGTACCGACCACGATGAGGAGCCTTAGCCATGCAGCTGAGCGCACGGAACCAGATCCCGGCCCGGATCACGGGCATCAACCTCGGAGAAGCCATCGCCAATGTCGAACTGGATGCCTGCGGTTCCCGCCTGGTGTCCTCGATCACGGTGGAGGCCGTCAAGGACCTCGGCCTGGCCGAAGGCAAAGAGGTGACCATCGTCATCAAGGCATCGGACTTGATCCTGGCCACCAACGACTGACCCACCCGAGCGCCACGGGAGGGTCCATGGCAGGAAACGTGCCGCGAGCCGTCCGCACGCCGGACGGCCGCCTGGCTCGCCTCGCTCGTCCGCTCGCCCGTGAGGCGCCTCGCGGTGATATCAATGCCGCCGCACGTATACTGCAGGCCGCCAGGCAATTGGGGGGCCGGGTTCGGATCAGCATGAAGGGCGCGGCTCGCGTATGGATAATGACACGGTCATCCGCCTGAGGCGCGTTGTCCTCGGTCTGGCCCGGCAGCTTAACGCCGCTTCCCGGCAGGAGGGGCTGACTCCGACCCAGGCGTCCGTGCTCGGCATGACGGTCGGCCGCGGGCCGCTGAGCCTGGCCGAACTCACCGAACTCGAGGGCATCAATCCGACGATGCTTTCCCGGGTGATCGGCAAGCTTGATTCCTTCGGCCTGATAAAGCGGCTGCGCGACCCTGACGACTTCCGCGCCGCCTGGGTCGAGGCGACACCTGA
>Ga0302178_10003625_pt1 | contig 11530 bp, 12 predicted proteins | sample I_Palsa_E1_3_FD_198790 | JGI IMG/M metagenome (GOLD analysis project Ga0302178, IMG submission 198790) | Peat permafrost microbial communities from Stordalen Mire near Abisko, Sweden - I_Palsa_E1_3 | ecosystem: Environmental > Terrestrial > Soil > Palsa > Peat permafrost | place: Sweden... | reverse complement strand
CAACAAGCCTGTTGCGCAACCGGTTTGCCGTCTCCTCGCCGACCGGCACCGCGACGCTGATTGCCATGCACCGCTCGCCGGCGCTGCCGTAACCGGCGCCGATCAGCGCGTCGACGGCCTGGTCCAGGTCGGCGTCCGGCAGGACGACCATGTGGTTCTTCGCGCCGCCGAAGCACTGCGAGCGCTTGCCGTTGGCCGCCGCGGTCTCGTAGATGTACTGCGCGATGTCGGAGCTGCCGACGAAGCCGACGGCCTGGACGTCGGGGTGGTGCAAGATCGCGTCGACGGCTTCCTTGTCGCCCTGGACCACCTGGAAGACGCCTGCGGGCAGGCCGGCCTCGAGGAACAGTTCGGCCAGCCGCACCGGCACCGACGGGTCGCGCTCGGAAGGCTTGAGAATGAACGCATTTCCGCATGCCAGCGCGGGGCCCGCCTTCCACAGCGGGATCATCGCCGGGAAGTTGAACGGAGTGATACCGGCGACCACGCCCAGCGGTTGGCGGACGGAGTAGACGTCGATGCCGGTGCCGGCGCCCTCAGTGAACTCACCCTTGAGCAAATGCGGGATGCCGATGCAGAACTCGATGACCTCGATGCCGCGCTGGATGTCGCCCTTGGAGTCCGGGACAGTCTTGCCGTGTTCCATGCTGAGCAACTCGGCGAGCTCTTCGACATTGGCGTTGACCAGTTCGACGAACTTCATCATCACCCGGGCCCGGCGTTGCGGGTTGAACGCCGCCCACTCTTTCTGCGCCTCCTTGGCGGAGGCGACCGCTGTGTCGACATCGGCGGCGGAAGCCAGCAGGACCTGTGCCTGCACCTCGCCCGTGCTGGGGTTGAAGACGTCGGCGGTCCGGGTCGATGCCAGGTTGCTACGGCGTCCGTCGATGAAATGCGGAATCTGTGTGGTCATGGGTGTCCTCGGACATAGAAAAAGAAGCAGGTGGGTTTACTAGGACATCCTAGTAACTGCCGCGGTGTGGTGGCAAGCGGCGCAGGTCGGCGACTGACGCGCTGCACTATCGTCGAGCAGATGGGATCGGAGCGGCCGGGGGACTGGGACGCGATGCTGGCTGCACCTCGCATGTACCGCCCGGTGTCCGCGCTGGCCGACCACACTGAAATCATCGGGCATTGGCACGCCGACGTCGGTTACCGCAGTCGAGCGTTGCCGCGCGGCGCGATCACGCTCATCATCGATGTGGGACGGCGACAGCAGCTGGACTTCTTCGCCGCCGACGGCCGCACCAGAATCAAAGTTCCGCCGGCCTTCCTCACCGGATCGCACACCGCCTCTTACGTGTCAGAGATGGCGGCCGACGAGCCGGCGATGGCGGTCCATTTCCGGCCTGGCGGCGCTTTTCCATTCCTCGGAGTTCCGTTGAGCGACTTGGAGAATGCCCACGTCGGCCTCGACCAGATCTGGGGCCGGGCCGGCATCGAGCTGCACGAGCGGTTGATCGACACGCCGACGATGGCGGCCCGGTTCAGCATCCTGGAGAACTTCCTGCTGTCGCGACCATGGTCGTCGGCCCGCCGGCACCCCTGCGTGGCGGCCGTGTTGGCCGCGATCGAGGACAACCCGTCGATCCGGATGGCAGACATCCGCGACCTGGTGGGCATGTCCACCAAGCGGCTCATCGCGTTGTTCCGTGCCGAGGTTGGCTTGTCGCCCAAGGCGTATGCCCGAATTCGCCGTTTCCAAGCCGCTCTGCGGCTGCTCGGCACTGGGACAGCCGGAGCACGAGTCGCAGCCGAGGTCGGCTATTTCGACCAGGCCCACTTCGTCCGGGAATTCCGGTCTTTCACCGGCATGACACCGACGCAGTATGCCGAACAACGGATTCTGTTGCCCAGCCACGTCCCCGTCGCGGATCGGGTGCGGCACAAATATCCAAGACCACTGGCCGCGGCTTGCTCATGATTGGGCCATGAACAACACCAATCACGCGGTAGCGGCCACCGGCCTCCTCGTCGCGGCGATGCGCGCCGAGGAGTCCGCCCGCGACGACGCGCTCTTCCACGATCCGTTCGCCGAGCGGCTGGCCGGCGAAGACGGCCGGCGATTGCTCGCCGAATCCAGCTCACAGACCGGGCAGCCATCGGCGCCGATCGTCGTCCGGACAAGGCTTTTCGATGAGGCGCTGCTAGAGGCACACGCCAACGGCGTGTCGCAGGTGGTGATTGTGGCCGCGGGTATGGATGCCCGCTCCTTCCGGCTGCCCTGGCATGACGGCGTCACCGTCTACGAGGTCGACCAGCCCCAGGTGATCGCGATCAAAGAAGAGCGGCTGGCCGGGGAGCGGCCGCGTTGCCAACGCGTGGCGGTTGGCGTCGACTTGGCTGACGACTGGCCGAAAACGCTTCAGTCGCAGGGATTCAACTCCTCGGCACCGACGGTCTGGACGATTGAGGGGTTGTTGCAGTACATCGAAGCGCCGGATGTCGACCGGCTGTTCGCGCGGGTGGATGCGTTATCGGCGCCCGGTTCGGTGCTGCTGTACGACGTCGTCGGCAAGGCGTTGCTCGAAGCACCGTTCTTGCAGAACACTATCGAGTTCATGCAAAAGCTCGGCGCCCCATGGGTTTTCGGCAGCGACGACCCGGCCGCGTTAATCGAGGACCGCGGTTGGGCGGCAACGGTCACCGACATGGCCGTACCAGGCAACAAATGGAAACGTTGGGCACACCCCCCGATTCCAGCCGAGGTGCCCAACGCGCCGCGTGGCTACTTCGTCGAGGCGGTGAAGGCCTGAGGCGTTATCCGCCGCCGCCGCCGCCTTCGCCGGCGCCTTTGGGTACGGCCGTCTCGTCGTCTCCGGTGCCTTTACCTGGGGCGTCGCCGTGCATGTACTTATGGCCGGGCGCGTGTTCTTCCTCGAGTTGCTTCGGGCAGTACGCCTTCGCCGAGATCGTCGCGAATTGAGCGGCGCCGCTCTCGGTGAGGGCCGGGTTGCTCTCCTGCAGGTGCTGGATCAGGTGCAGGCCGCCCATGCCGTTGTGAAGGCAACCGCACACGGCCTGGCCCGCGCTGACCGCCTGGGCCGGGTCGGAAAAGCCAATTCCTATCTTCTTCAGGTCAGCGATGAACGAGCCGTTGTTCTCGTCGCTGGCCGGCTCGTCGAGGCCAGGTTCGGAATGCGCCGGCACGGCAAGCACCAGGCCCAGGGATACGCCAAGGATGGCGAGTAGCGATTTCATCGATCCTCCTTATCCGGTTTCGGTTGCGGCCTTCGCGACCGCCGCGGTGGCCTTGCCGTCGGTGAGATGTACGGCGTGGATGCCGGGCTTGGTCGACAGCTTGGCAACAAGTTCGTCGAGACCGGCCTCGTCGACGTTCCAGTGCTGCACCTCGTCCGGGGACTGCTGCAGCTTCGCGATGACTTTGTCGAGCGGGACCGGTCCCTTCGACCGCGCGGGCGTGGTCACCTTGGCCCGCACACCCGCCGAGCTGACGACGCGGGAAGCCGGGCTGCCCAGCGCGCCACCGGCCAAGCTGCCCAAGCTGGCCTGGTTGAGCGCGCTCAGCGGGACCTCCATCGTCGGAGCTGCCGTCGCAGCGAAAGCGCCGTCCGGCAACGACGTAGCGGCGAGCCTGATCGCCGGGGTGGCGCCGGCCCAGCCGGGTGGCACCGACAACTTGCCTATCGTTTGCGCGCTGCCGATGGCCGCCGACGCAGCGCGCGCTCCCAAGCCCGCGGCGGCATGCCCGGGCGAGGACAGCCCACCGTTCAGCGAACCCAACCCGATCCCGTGGCTCCAGGGCTGGTAGATGAAGAAGTTCTTCCACTGCGAAATGCCGAGGCTTTGCGTGCTGTTGATGACGTTGGTCCAGGTGGCCTGGCTACCGGCGCCCGAGATGAAGGAGTACATGTTCGTCCACGTCGTGGCGAGCGTGGACCCGCCGGGGATGCTGCCAAGTGCGCTGGTGAAGAACTTGGTGTAGTCGGCGTTGAAGGCGGTGACTTGGTTGAGGAAGTTGGTGGCGTCGGCCTCGATCTGCTCAATGATCGATTCCAGACTGTTGGGCGCGGCCGCCGCGCTGGCAGCCGTGGTGGCCGCCGCCTGAGTAGCCTGGCCGGTGTCGTTGGTCGTCTGCGGCGCCTCGGTGAATGAGCCCAGGCCAGTGGTGGCCGCTTGCGACGAGCCGGCATAGCCGGTCACGGCGGCGACATCCTGTGCCCAGAACTGGGCATACTCGGCCTCAAGGGCCGCGATCGAGGCGTTGTTCTGCCCCAAGATATTCGTCTGCAACAGCGACAGCAGCTGAGTGCGGTTCGCGGTGATCTCGGCCGGCGGCACGGTGGCTGCCAACGCGGTCTCATAGGCGCTGGCCGCGGCGCGCGCCTGGCCGGCGGTCTGCTCCGCCTGCCCCGCCGTGGTCGACAGCCACGACACGTACGGTGCCGCGGCCGCAGCGGCGGCTTCCGACGACGGACCTGTCCAGTCCCCGCTGACCAGCCCGGCGATCACCGATTGGTAGTTGGCGGCGGTGGACTGCAACTCGCCGGCCAGGCCCTCCCAGGCCGTCGCGGCAGACTGCAGTGAACTCGTGCCCGGGCCGGAGTAGATCTTCGCGGAGATGAGCTCCGGCGGCTGCGCTGCGAAATCGAAAACCATTGTCAGCCTTCCTTATTCCGCGCTCGGCGGGATCACGATGATGGTGGCGGTGGTGGCGATGTCGTCGGTCGCCACTGCGCCGGGCACGCGGTAGCCCTGCCCGACGGCGGCGCGGGTGGCGGACCCGCCGATCGCGCGGCCGGCCAGGCTGGACAGCGCAGTCTGGCCGAACATCCCGGGGTTGCCGATCGACTCCATCTCAGGAGCGGCGTTAAGCGCGGTTGCGTCCATCTCGGCCGCTACCGTCCGGACCGCCGGCACGGCAGACGCCCAGTTCTGGGGTACCGACAGGGCGCCGATGGTGCCGGCCCGGCCGACCGACGCCAGCGCTCCCACATTTCCCGCGCCGCCATACGAGCCGCTGAGCAGCCCGCTGTGCAACAGCGGCGACAAAGCCCCAACGATGGGCGTCGGGTGGATCAAGGGGGCAATGCCTTGGATGCCCACACCCAGGTTCGGGATACTGATGGTCATCTGGTACCAGTTCTTGATCAGGCTCCCGACCCCGAGCAGGGACCACGGCCCTGCAGCGTAGGTGCTGATGGTGTTGGCGCCCGTGGTGAGTGACTGGTTGAAGAGAGTGACGGCGTTCGTGACCGACGTTGGCAAGCCCAAGCTCGTCAGGAGCTGAGCCAGGGTCGTAGTTGAGGCCGGGAAATCGGCGAAGAGTTGCGTGCTGAGGGTGCTGAGCTCGGTGCCGAAATTGGTGAAGTCGGTGTTCAGCTCCGTCAGGAACGCCTCCAAGCTGGTGGTCGCGTCGGCCGTCGAGGCGGCGGCCGACTGGGCCGTCGACGCCGCCTGCGTCGCCTGCCCGGTGTCGTTGGTGGTCGCCGGCGCCGCGGTGAACGGCGTCAGCTGACTCGCGGTCGTCGCGGCCCCGGCGTAGCCGTACATCGCCACCGCGTCCTGGGCCCAGAACTCGGCGTAGGTCGCCTCGTTGCCGGCGATCGCCGGGGTGTTCTGACCCAAGAAGTTGGTCGCGACGAGCAGCGCCAACGCTGCGCGATTGGCTGCGATCACCGGCGGGGGGATGCTGGCGGCGAAAGCGGCCTCGTAGGCACCCGCTGCCGCTTGAGCCTGAGATGCCGTCTGCTCGGCCTGCGCGGCGGTGCTGCTCAGCCACTCGGTGTAGGGCGCCGCCGCACTGGCCGCGGCTGCCGAAGAGGGCCCCTGCCAATTTGTGGTCAGCTCGCCGATCGTGGACGCGTAAGACGCTGCCGTGGTCTGCAATTCACTCGCTAGCGCATCCCAGGCCGTCGCAGCCGCGATCAGCGGCGCCGAACCCGGTCCGGCGTAGATCCGGCCGGAGTTGATTTCCGGCGGTAGCGCTCCAAAATTGAAAACCATCCGTGTCCCTCGCTCCGGCTGTGTGGTCCCAATGCCCAGCGTTTGTCCAGCGCTGAGCGGCGGCGAAAAGCTTTCATGGACGTCCGCCAGCACTGGCAATTAAGTGCTAATTGCCTGATAGCTGCCTGAATTTCCCTGCACCGAAGATTAGTCAGGCTTCGTCGAAACGAGTGCCGGTCGACGCCGCGCCGGTGGCAGTCTCGAGGGCCGCGACCGCCCCTGGCGGGTCGATGAGCGCGACACCGAAACTGTGGTTCACCTGGCAAAATCACCTGTTGGGATGCGGTCGTGAAACCCATCGCGATTGGTGAACGACGGGTGGCTGCGAATAAAAATCTGCGCATCCAAAATTCCGGACGGCGCCACGCCCGGACAGTGCCGAGACGTGTGGCGTCCGCCAGCGTTTATGTGCGAGGAGATTCTTACCGGCGACCGTTGGGTTCGGCGGACCCCATACGTCCCGGATCGAGCGGCGTTTCAGCACGCCGCAGCGGGTTTTGTGTTCGCCTTCGGCGTGGCAATCCGTAAGGGTTCACCTGCAGATACAGCGTCGGGAGCCGGTGGCGTCGTAAACTTGGTGAGTCGAACCAGACCTAAAGTCGACGCACAAGCCAATAGTCAGTCACTCCGCGCCCAACTGCGGAGCCCGCCCTCGAGGAGACATCCACATGTCATTCGTCACCACGCAGCCCGAAGCGCTGAGTACGGCCGCAACTGCTCTGGGCGGTATCGGCTCGTCCTTCAGCGCCCAAAACGCGGCCGCGGCCACCCCGACGACCGGTGTGGTCCCGGCCGCAGCCGACGAAGTGTCGGCGCTGACCGCTGCGCAGTTCGCCGCGCACGCCCAGCTGTATCAAGCCGTCGCCGCTCAGGCCGCCGCGATCCACGAACAGTTCGTCAACACGCTGGGGACCAGCGCCGGCTCGTACGCGGCCACCGAGGCCGCCAACGCCGCCGCTGCGTGCTAACTTCCGACCTCACTGTCGGGCGGCCACCGTCATGGTGTCCGGCCGACAGTTGTCTGTGCCATATCGGTTCCGCGGGTGGGAAGGTGTGCGTAGGAGGTCACCGCCATGACGTCTCTGCCGCATTCGAGCAGTGTTGGGCTTTCTGAAGCCGAAGATTTGATGCGTGTTGGAAATTCCGAGGCAGCGGTGGAGATCCTCCTGAAGATCGTTGAGCGGGAGGCTGATCCGCAAGCATTGTTCATGCTCGCTTCGTCGTATCTGGAGCTCGGGCAGTATGACGAAGCATTTCGCCACGCCTCGGCCGCGGTCGAGGGTGAACCCTCCTCGGCGCCGGCCAGAGACTTACTTGCGAAAATAAATCTTGCTCGAGGGGATTACGCTTCCGCATTGTCGGATTACGATGCTCTCGCCGCCCTGTGTCGCGAACAGCGCCCGGCACCGCCTGAGAAGTATTCGATTCCGGCACACTTCGCCCTGCGCAATCTCGAACAGCTCGACCACATTGTGACCGAGAATCGCGATAAGCGGGCGTCCGCCGGCGCCGTGGCTGAACAACTGGACGGCGTACGCCGCGGTCTCGCTGACGTTATCGACAGGGCGAAAGGCGAACCGCCTTGGGTGTCCGTCGATGCAAGAAGCACTCAGCTTTTCGCCGACCCGCCGTTCTTCAAGGTTCCGGAGGAAAAGCTGCCAAGCTACTTGAACCCGGACGTCGATTATGAACCGATACAACAGGCGATCTCGTCAGGCCAGCTGACGGCGGAGGTCATCGACGATTTTCTGAACCCGGACGCCTTGGCGCAACTGCGAAAATTCTGCCTGGAGTCCACAGTCTGGCGTCACCCGTACAAATTCGGCTACGTAGGCGCCTTTCCGCAGGACGGATTCGCCAGCATCTCGCTGTTCGCCGTAGCGGAACAGCTCGAAACAGCACTAGGCGAAGCGTTCGATGGATACCAATTGGCGCAATGGTGGGCGTTCGAATACGACACCCGGTTGCCAGGTACCGATATCCACGGCGACGACGCCGATTTCTCTCTGAACTTATGGATCACCCCCGACTCGGCGAATCTCGACCCGACTGCAGGCGGCCTTGTTGTCTGGGACAAGACGGCGCCCAGCGACTGGAGCTTCGACGACTACAACTCTGGGGGGGAGCGGGTCAGGCAGTACCTCCGGGACTCCGACGCCGAATCGACGATCATTCCCTACCGCGAGAATCGGGCAGTGCTGTTCAAGGGGCACCTCTTTCATCGAACTGACGACTTCGCGTTCGCACCCGGATTCGAAAATCGGCGACGCAGCGTGACCTTCCTGTTTCGCCGCAGCAAGGGTTAACGAGGCGGCGGCCGGCGGCGGCTCAGCCCGCTCTGCTGTAACCCGAGACGCTATAAACCACTGACAGGCAAGATTCTCAGTGGAGCAGGGCTGGAGAACAGGCAGGCGATATGTGACGGCACACGGCGATCCCGTCGGCCCGCGACCCTTGCGGTTGGTGTCCGGCGACGGCTACCCGGACTGGGAGGCGGTCTACCAAGACAACGCCACCTGGGTGTATCGCACCATCTATGCACGAGTCGGTAACCGGGCCGACGCCGAGGATCTCACCGCCGAGGTCTTCTTGGCGGCGTTGCGGCCGCTGCGGCTGACCGCCAGTGTCGGTGAGGTTCGCGGCTACCTACGAGCCACTGCCCGGACAGTTTTGGCCGCGTACTGGCGCGAGACCCTGGGTCGGGAGATCACCTCGATCGACGACATCGAGCAGCCGCCTGAAAGTGAGCAGGCGATCAGCACCGCCCCGCAGCGGGTGGCCGGTGTGCTCGAGCAGTTGCCGGACAACTACCGGCGGATCTTGGAACTACGTTTCCTGCAAGGGCGTTCGATCAAGGAGTCGGCTGCCGAACTCGCGGTTACTGTCGCCAATGCAAAGGTGCTTCAGCATCGGGCATTGCGGCTGGCCGCACAGGTCAACGAAAAGGGCGAATCATGAACGCGCGCGCGTTACGCAGGTACATCGACGACCTGCTGCGTGGCCGCCGCCCAAAGCCGTTCCGGCCCGACGACTTCGAAGCCGCGCAAATTCGGACAGCCATCGATCTGCAGGCGGCGCGGCTGGGCAGTGATGCTCCGCGACAGGAGTTCCTCACCGATCTGCATCGTCGTCTCGCCGAGCAACAGGAAGGCACCGGACGACCGGTGTCGAAGTCGACTGCGACCCGCAGGAACGTCATCGTCGGCACGTCGGCCGCCGCGGCAGCCGCGGTGGCGGCGGTATCTATCGATCGCGCGCTGATCGGTGTCGGCCAGGCTGCCGACGGCGGCGACAGTGGATCCCGGGAGCTCACGCCGACTACCGGACGCTGGATGCGGGTGGCGGCCAGCGCAGACGTGCCCGACGGGGTCATGCGACCCTTCGATGTCGGTTCAGTCATCGGGTTCGTTCGTCGTGTCGACGGCAAGCCCGAAGCCGTCTCGGGCGTGTGCACGCACCAGGGCTGCCGACTGTGGTTCGACGCACCCGACGACCGGCTGCGCTGCCCGTGCCATTCGACATCGTTTACGGCCGCCGGCCAGGTGCTGACGCATCAATTGCCGATAGCTCCGAAACCGTTGCCCACGTTGATGGTTCGCGAACAAGACGGCGCCATCGAGGTGTTCGTTCCAGCACCGCCGAGCAAGCCGGTCTAGCGAGGTGTAACCCACCGCCCTATCTCTTGGCGACATGTACTTTTCCGCCGAAGATGGAGGTGTATCGCTATGCCCGGACGACCTCGGGGCGCGCGTGCTGTGTTGCTGGGGCTGATGGTGGTGGCCGGATGCTCGTCACCGCAGTCGGCCACGTCGCCGTCGGTGACCTTCGGGTCGGCGGCGACCACTCCTGGAATGCCGGGTATGAGCGGTATGCCGTCGATGCCGAACATGCCGGCGGGCACCACCGCCGCGACGACGGGACCGGCCGCTCCGGTGGCCGGCAATGCCATCAGCATCGACAACTTCGCCTTCGCCCCCCCGACGCTGACCGTCCACGCGGGTAGCACAGTGACCTGGACCAACCGAGACGAGGAGCCGCACACGGTCGTCGCCAACGACGGATCGTTTCACTCACCTGGAATGGGTTCGCAGGCAACGTTTTCCTACACCTTCGCGAAGGCCGGCACGTTCGACTATGTCTGTTCGATCCACCCGTTCATGCACGCGACCGTGGTGGTGACGCAATGACCGACGCCCCAGACACGATGAACCGGCGCCAGCTGATCCGGCACAGCGCATGGTTCGGTGCAGCCGTCGGCCTGGCGGTGGCCGGCGGCGAAGTCATCTCCCACGTCGCCGGCACTGCCGACGCCGCGCGCATTCAGGGTCGGCCTACTCTGCGATTCGCTCAAGTCAGCGACAGTCACATCGGATTTCTTGGAAAAGCCAATCCGAATGTCGCGGGCTCCTTCAACCAGGCGATCGATCGGATCAACAACCTCAGTTACACACCGGATTTCGTCATCCATACCGGCGACCTGACCCATCTGGCCACACCTGGCCAGTTCGATCAGGTCAAGCAAATGATGACCGGGCTGCACACGCCGCACGTGTTCACCGTTCCCGGTGAGCACGACTCGATCGACGACGGGGGCCAGAAGTACCGAAGCGCGTTCGGCGCCGGAACCCGCGGCGACGGTTGGTACAGCTTCGACATCGCCGGCGTGCATGTGATCGCGTTGGTGAACACCTTGAACCTGAAAAAGCTTGGGCACCTTGGTGTTGACCAGCTCGAGTTCGTCGCCAAAGACGTGGCGGCGCTGCCCAGTGACACGCCGATCATCGTCTTCAGCCACATCCCGCTGTTCGCCATGTATCCGGATTGGGGCTGGGGCACCGACGACGCCGCCCAGGCGCTGAGCTATCTGCGCCGCTTCTCGTCGGTCACCTGCCTCAACGGCCATGTCCATCAAGTGTTTTGCAAGACCGAAGGCAACGTGACATTCCACAGCGGAACAACCACCGCCTATCCGCTGCCTCACCCCGGTGATGGTCCAGCGCCCAAGCCGGTCACCCTGCCGGCCGGCAAACTGCATGATGCGTTGGGCATCCGTGAGGTCAGCTACACCCGGGGCCAAAGCACTCTCGCGTTGAAAGAAAAGGCGCTGCAATGAATGTGACCAGATTGGCTATGGCTGTGGCACTGGCGGTCAGCGGGGTCAGCCATGCGTATCTATATATCCATGGTTACCAGCACATCCCGACGATCGGCACTGCTTTCGTGGTGCAGGCCGGTGTCTCGTTCGCTCTCGCCTTGCTGATCCTGATCGGCGGTCCATCGTGGCTTCAGTGGGCCGCGGCCGCGTTGGCCGGCGGCGCACTGGGCGCGTTCGTGTTGTCGCGCACAGTCGGGCTCTTCGGTTTCTCCGAACAGGGATGGCAGCCCTCGCCACACGCGGCGATCAGCGTGGTCGCCGAACTGGTGGTCGTTGGGCTGTGGGCGGTCTATGTGATCGGCCACCGACGGGCGCGCGCACCGCAGAGCTAGCTGCGATTGTGGGCGCGCCATGCCTTCGGCAGCCGAAGCGGGCCCCACCCGAGCAGGCCGGCCCCGATAGCGAGTG
>Ga0302178_10003623_pt1 | contig 11532 bp, 14 predicted proteins | sample I_Palsa_E1_3_FD_198790 | JGI IMG/M metagenome (GOLD analysis project Ga0302178, IMG submission 198790) | Peat permafrost microbial communities from Stordalen Mire near Abisko, Sweden - I_Palsa_E1_3 | ecosystem: Environmental > Terrestrial > Soil > Palsa > Peat permafrost | place: Sweden... | reverse complement strand
GCTAGTCGACGAGGACTACGACGACGTGGTCGACGTGGTCCTGCTGTGGTGGCGGGACGGGGACGGAGACCTCGTCGACGCCCTGGTCGATGCCCTCACGCCGCTCGCCGACGGGGGGTACATCTGGCTGCTCACGCCGAAGGCGGGCAGGTCAGGTCACGTTGAGCCGAGCGATATCGGTGAGGCCGCGCCGACGGCAGGCCTGTCCCAGACCTCGAGCGTGAGCGCGGCCCGTGACTGGTCAGGGTCACGGCTGGTCGCCCCGAAGGCGCGCCGATGATCCGCTGAGTTCCGGTTCCGCAGGCGTGCAGCTGACTGGCCGTTCGCCTATTCTTGACCGAACGGCGGTGGTTCGTGTCCCCGGCCAGGTGCAGACTTGGGTGGTGAACCGAACTCCGCCCCACCTGCGGATCCAGCGAAAGGACCTCCCATGGCGGTAGAAGTAGGCGAGCAGGCGCCCGACTTTGAGCTGACTGACCAGCACGGGACGCCCGTGCGGCTGTCGAGCTTCCGTGGCGCTAAGAACGTTGTGCTGCTCTTTTACCCGCTGGCGTTCAGCGGCACCTGCACGGGTGAGCTGTGCGCGCTCCGCGACGAGTTCCCGGACGTCAGCCGGGACGACGTCGAGCTGCTCACGGTGTCCGTCGACTCCACGTTCGCGACCCGGGCCTGGTCCGACGCCGAGCACTTCGAGTTCGGGCTGCTGTCTGACTTCTGGCCGCACGGGGCGGTGGCTAGCCTGTACGGTGTGTTCGACTCCGAGCGCGGCATCGCGATCCGGGGCACGTTCATCATCGACAAGGACGGCGTAGTGCGCTGGAAGGTCGTCAATCCGGCCTCCCAGGCGCGCGATCTCGCCGAATACTCAAAGGCGCTCGCCACGCTCGGCTAGCGCTGCTTTCGGCAGGTAAGGGGAGGCCGGGGCGGTCATGGGGTTCTGCGGGCTCGCAGGGACGGTGTCCCGAAATGCCCTGTTACCGCTGTGGCGTGCGGCAGAAAGACCCGGAGCGGGGTAAGAGCCCGTGGCGGCGCGGCGTGCGGCGTGACCAGCTGGTCCTGGTCTGCCCTGGCTGCCAGGAATCGGGGGACTGGACCGCTGACCTCGAGTCCTGCGACAGGTGCGGCAGCGTCCACCTGATCCGCCGGCTGGGCCAGGTCGAGTGCCTCAACTGCGGCGTGGTCCGCGAGTCCGCGCCCGTCCTCGTCCCGGCGCCGGCGGGCGGAGACGACGCCTTGGCCGAGGAGGTCGGGCGGGCGCTCGACCGGTTGCTCGGCCGCCGTTGAGGCCTTGGATCGGTTTAAGACGGGTCCTGCCCGGTAGTGCGTAAGGTCATCGGAACAGAGGTAATCCACGAAAATTCCAGGAGGCAACACGTCATGGGCACCAAGGTGCGCGACGTGATGACGCCAGGCCCCATCGGGGTGGACTACTACCAGACGATTGGGGAAGCCGCTCGCGCGATGCGCGACTGGGGCATCGGCGCCGTGCTGGTCGTGACCGACCAGGCTCTGTACGGCCTGGTCACCGACCGCGACCTGGTGGTCAGGGCGGTGGCCGAAGCTAAGGGCCACGATGAGGTTGTGGGCCCGCTGAGCACCGGGAACCTGATAGGCGTGGACGTGGATGCCGACACGGTGGAGGCAGAACGGCTGATGCGCGATAACGCCATCCGCAGGCTGCCCGTCATCGAGGACGGGCAGGTGGCGGGCATGGTGTCGCTCGGGGACCTGGCCATGTACGGTGACCCGGCATCGGCGCTGGCTGTGCTCGCCAGCGCGCGTGCCGCTAGCTGACCGAGTCCGGCATGACCCAGGAGATCACCGCGGGCGGGATACCGGTGCCGCTCACGCACCCCGGGAAGATCCTCTTCCCCGCCGACGGCCTCACCAAGGAAGACCTGGCCAGGTACTACGCGGACGTCGCCGACGTGATGCTGCCGTGGCTGCGGGACCGGCCGATCACCATGGTGCGTTACCCCGACGGCCTTGGCGGCCAGCGGTTCTTCCAGAAGAACGCATCCTCGCACTTCCCCCGCTGGATCCGCCGGGTCGAGGTGGGCAAGGAAGGCGGCGTGGTCGAGCACGTCATCTGCGACAAGCCCGCCACGCTGGTCTACCTGGCCAATCAGGCGTGCATCGAGATCCACGGGTTCCTCAGCCGCGCCGGCAAAGTGGAGGTACCCGATCAGCTCGTGTTCGACTTCGACCCGCCGGATGGCCAGCACTTCCCCGACGTGCGGCGCGTCGCGCTGTGGGCGCGTGAGCTGCTCGACGGCGAGCTCGGCCTCACCAGCTTCGTCCGGACCAGCGGAGGACGCGGGCTGCATGTGCACGTGGCCCTCAACCGGCGGGCCGGCTTCGACGCGACCCGGGAGTTCGCGCACCAAGCCGCCGAGGTGCTGGCCCGCAGGCACCCCGACGTGGTTACCACCGAGCAGCGCAAGGACAAGCGGGGGACCCGTATCTACGCCGATGTCATGCGCAATGCCTACGCTCAGACGGTGGTGGCCAACTACGGAGTCCGGGGACGCCCGGGCGCACCGGTGGCCACCCCGTTGAGCTGGCAGGAAGTGGACGACCCCGGTCTGGAGCCCGGCCAGTTCACCCTGGCCACCGTCCGGGCCAGGCTCGCAGGCACCGATGATCCGTGGTCGGACTTCACCACCTCCAGGCACAGCCTGGGCCAGGCGCGAAACCGCCTGGCCAAGCTAGACAGCTGAGCTCCGGCCGGGGGTTCGCCCGCCCGACCGCGGCGACCTGCGCTGTTTGCGTAGCACGACGGCGGGTAGCGGACAGAGCCAGCCCAGGAGGTGACCATGACGAGGAAGATGCGGGACATCATGTCGTCCGCGCCGGTGTGCGTGGCTTCAACCGACACCGTATCGGCGGTGGCCAAAGCCATGAGGGACCACGGCGTCGGCACCGCGCTCGTGCTCGCCGACGGCCAGCTCAGCGGGCTCGTCACCGACAGGGACATCGCGGTCCGGGTGCTCGCGGAAAACCGCGACCCGGGCACCACGCTCGTGGGCGAGATCTGCAGCGGCGAGGTGGCGGTGCTCGGCCCGGACGACGGCGTTGAGCAAGCCGAACGGCTGGTACGCGAGCGGGCGGTCCGCCGCATCCCGGTACTTGCCGACGGCATCCCGGTGGGGATGGTATCCACCGGTGACCTAGCCCCCTTCGCCCCCTCCTGAGAAAGGCCGCCTGGATGTCCGGGAAGCCAGAAATGATCGTGAAGGAGCTGCTCGGCAGGGGCGGGTCGCTGTATGCCGAGGACGCCGGCATCAAGCTCGCTGACCGGCCCGGCCCGCTGTACCAGCTGCTGGTGCTGGCCGTTCTGCTCAGCGCGCCGATCCCCGCGCAAACACCGATCGCGGCGGCGCGGGAGCTTTTCGCGGCCGGCTACCGCAGCCCGAAAGCCATGAGCGAGGCCAGCTGGCAGGACCGGGTGGATGCGCTGGGGCGCGGCCACTACCGCCGGTATGACGAGCGCACCGCGACCATGCTCGGCGATGGCGCGGACCTGCTGTCCGGCAAATGGCACGGCGACCTGCGCAGACTGCGCGACCGGGCCGACGGCGAGGCTGGCGCCATCGCCTCGCTGCTCACTGAGTTTTCCGGGATCGGACCTACCGGGGCGAGCATCTTCCTGCGCGAAGTCCAGGACACCTGGCCGGCGGTTGCGCCCTACCTGGACGCCAGGGTGATCAGCGGCGCGCGCCGGGTGAGATTGCCCTACGACCACGAGACGCTGGCCAAGCTGCTGGCGGACAGCGGCCAGCCCGCCCGGCTCGCCGCCGCCCTCGTCCGGGTGTCGCTGAGCCAGCGCCTGGCCAGTGAGGTCACCGCCGCCGTGCCCGACTGAGGATGGCCAGCGGACCGCCGCTGACGTCGTTTGCCGCCGGAAGGCGCGGGTAGGCGATGGTCTCCGCGTCGCGAGCCTTACGGCGCCGGGGCTTGGTGAGGATGTGAGGAGAGATGAGTCTGCCCGCATGCCAAGAGCGCGCGCTGAGCAGTATCGAGGGGGCGCTGAAGGCGAGCGAGCCTCACCTGGCGTCCATGTTCGCGATCTTCACGCGGCTCAATCAGGATGAGCCAGTCGGCGCGGAGCCGCTGGCGCGCGGATCGCTGCGATGGCTGCGGCCCCGGCGGGCGTTGTCGGCGATCGTGCTCATTCCCGTCATGTTCGCCGCCGTCATCGTGGGCGCTGCTTAGCGGCAGTGCGCGCGGCGCGACGACCTGCGATGCCGGCCACCCCGTCGGCGGGGCGTCCTTGCTGGCGCACCGGCCGTCCTGCCCGCGCGCGGTCGCCGTGACCCCGGCCCGGTCAGCCGCCGCGACGTCACCGCCGGCCAACTCAGCGCCCAAGTCGCCGGCCGCCAGCCCGGCCTTCTGCGCCACCGCCGCAGCGGCCTCTGGCTTCGTCGCCATGAACGGCGTTGAGCAGGTACTTTCTCCGCCTGCACCGGCCGCCGCGATGACATCTCCGCTGCCGGGGATGTGCTAGAAATGACACAGGAACGGAGGATCTGTTGCCGATCGAGCAGCTCGGGCATGAGGCGGCGGAACTACTGAGCCTCACCAACGGCGGAGAGGCCAGGTCGTTGAACAAGCTCGCGGAGCTCGCTGCCTGGCAGGTGTCGGCGTGCTCGGGAGCCCATGCGGCGGTCTGGCGCGAGGGTGAAGTGGTCAGTGCCGCAGCGACCCATCCTGACCTGGCGGAGCTCGCTGACCTGCAGTTCCGGATCGGCCGCGGCCCGCTGGTCGAGGCTGCGGACATCGGTGTCGCGGTCAGCTGCCCCGACACCCTGGACGAAGCCCGTTGGCCCGAATTCGCCGAGGCGGCGCTGCGGCGTGGCGTCCGCTGCTCGGTTCACCTCGTGCGCCAGCTTCCGCGTGGCGCCCTGGTCTTGTCCCTGTTCGGCGTGCGTCCCGGCGTGCTCGATGCCGAGTCCAATCCGATGGCGGACATGCTCGCCGCGTTCGGCGGCGCGATGCTCACGAACGCGACGGCCTACGATCAGGCGCAGCGCACCGCCAGCCAGCTCAAGGACGCCGTGGTCGCGCGGTCGGTGGTCGACCAGGCCAAGGGAATCTTGATGCATGCGCTCGGCTGCGATGCCGACGACGCGCTGCGGCGCCTGCGCCAGGAATCCCAGCGCCGGCACGTCAAGGTCACCGAGGTGGCCAGCGAGGTCGTGGCTGCCTACGGTAGCGAAGCGAGCGGAGCAGCGGGAGCCCGTCCCGCCTGAGTCACGAGGACTGCACCTTCGCGACCAGGATGGTTACGTCGTCACGCAGGTCGTCCTCGGAAAAGCTGGCGACCAGGCTCTGGACCATCCTCGTGGTCTCGGCGGCGGAGCGGCCCGCCAGCCCGGCCAGTTCGTCGGCCAGCCGCTCCTCGAAGTACCGCATGTCCACGCTGCGTGCCTCGGTGACCCCGTCGGAGTAGAAGAAGAGCAGGTCCCCGGGCCCGAGCTCGAGTTCGGTTCGCTCCGGCTCGGCGTCGGGGAACAGCCCAAGGGGCAGGCTGCCGCCACTCAGCACCTCGACCCGCCCATCCGACCGGACCACCACGGGGCCCGGGTGACCCGCACTCGCCAGCACCACGTGCACACGGTCGCCGTCCCACCGCAGGTAGGCAAGCTTGGCGGTGACGAAGCGGTCCTCGTAGTCGCCGCCCAGGATGATCTCGTTGACCTTGGCCAGCGTTTCCACCGGGTCCGGGCTCCAGTGCGCGATGACCCGGATGGCATGCCTGGCCGCCGCGGTCATGGCGGCGGCTTCCTGGCCCTTGCCGCATACGTCGCCCACAGTGATCGCCCAGCCGCCCTGGACCGGGAAAACGTCGTAGAAGTCACCGCTGACTTCCAGTCCTTCACTGGCCGGCACGTACGCCGCGGACAGGTCAAGCCCGGGAATGTCAGGCAGCCGGGCGGGGAGCAGGCTTCCCTGCAGCGCTTCGGCGACGGCCGAACGGTGCCGGAACATGCGGTCGACCCTGATCGCGACGCCCAGGTGCTCGCCTAGCTCCTGCGCCAGGCCGAGCTCGGCGATCTCAAAACGTCCTTCGGTGGCCTGCCGGCCCAAGGTGAGAACGCCGTAGCTGGTGGTGCCGTCCGAGATCGGCACGCTCAGCAGCGAGGTCACGCCGAGCAGCATCAGCAGCGGGACCCCGTCCGGGGTGGTGCCGAGAATCCCCGGGTCGTCCGCGTGAGCCAGGACCACGGACCGGCCCGCGGAGTGGACCTGCGCCGGCACCGTGCCGGCCTGCGGGTCGACGGCACGCGCCTTCCTGGCCAGATCCTCCTGCGCCTCGTCGTGCGGACCGACGACGAACTGGCGCCGCAGCCGGTCCGCCCGCTCGACGTCGACGATCACCCAGCTCGCGATGTCGCCCGCCAGCAGCCTGGCGCACCGCTGCAGCGTGACGGCTTCGCTGAACGTGCTGTTGTCGAGCAGCAGCCTGGTCACCGCGGTAACCATGTCCATCCGGCGGGTCATGACCTGGACCGCGCTGGCTGCGCTCTCCGGGCGAGCCATGCCGGTCACTGGCGGCGTGTCCTCGCCGCCGTGCTCGCGGGAGAGCCCGGACCCGGACCCGACGCCGCCGCCGCCCGGTTGCTCGGCCACCGTGACCACGAGGAGGCGGGAACTGTCCGGCAGCGTGACGACGTGTGCCGTCATGGTCGCGTCGACCGGTCCGGACGCGCTGAGAAGCTTGCAGTCCGCCTGCCTCGAGGTCCCCGTCCGTATCGCGGCGGCGAGCTGGCTCTGCACGGCGGCGCGCGAGCCAATGTCGACGAAGGCTGTCAGCGGCCTGCCGGTCGCGTAGCCGGGGGGAGCGCCGACCAGGTCACCAGCCTTGGCGTTCGCGCGGCGTATCGTGCCGTCGGGCTCGAGCAGGAACAAGGGCGCGGGCGCATTCTGGAACACGGCTCGCAGCAGGCCTCTTTCCGCGCTGACGGAAGCGGGCGGCCCGCCAGAAGCGGCGGGGTCCGCCGACCCGGTATCGGACGCCGCTAGCTTGGTCACCGCATCGAGGGCGGCATCCAGCTCGGCGAAGGCAGCCTCGAGCAGGCCCCGGGGATCGGCGCCCGGCATCGCCGCGGCGTGACGAAGGGCATCGCGCCGCCTGGCCAGGTCGGCGAAAGCGTCAGAGCCATGAGGCCAGGTGTCTTGCGACATCTCTCCAGACCATCGTTCCCGGTAAAGCGCTAGCAGCGCAGAGTGCTCCCCGCCAAAGGGAACGGGCCTGGCGTGAGCTCAAGGCGTTCCTGACCCGGTTCAATATTACTGGCGGCCGTGCCCCGGTAGGGCAAACGAGGGTCCGCCGGGGCGGATGCCCCGGCGGACCCTCGCCTTGGTCCAAGCTAGCTGGCTACCAGCGCCGCCAGGCGGGCCTGCGGCTGCGGCTGCGGTAGCGCCCGTAGCCGCGGGTGGTGAACGCGCTGACCAGCAGGGCGGCCGCCACGAGCGCGACGATGAAGGTGATCACGGTGTGTCCGGCGCCGAGGATGGCCGTGGTGAGAATGCCGCCGACCAGCGCGGCCACGATGCCGATGAGGATCGTCAGCAGGATCCCGATGTGCTGGCGGCCAGGCACGAGCAGTCGTGCCAGCGCTCCTATCACCAGTCCGATGAGGAGCCACACGATGATGACAGAAACGGTGAGTGTCATGACCTCTCCTAAGGTTTTCACGGTTGGGTTCGCTTTTTCAGCTGCCGGGACGAGGCCCCCCTCCCGCGCCACCGTCTATGGCCGGTGCTTGCGGCGCCCGGCCTCACTCGTCATAGACGTCCTCGATGACCGTCTCGGCAGGCCGCGCATGCGGGGTAAGGTCACGCGTCGCGTCAATGTGGCTGGCGGCCTCAGGGCTGCCGAGGGCGCCGGGGGCGGGCAGGCTGGCCTGCACCCGGGTGTTCGCCGGATTCCCGTTGACGTTGTAATTCGGGTAGTTCACTTCTTCGACCCGCCGGCCCGGCCGCCAGCTCGTCTGCCGGACGAACATACGCCGGCCGACCCAGCCGTAGCCGCTGCGCGGGATCGCGATCCCGATAATGCCGATGATTATGAGCACGTAGCCGGCGGTGTGCAGGTTGAAGACGGACGTGTTCGTCGTTACGGCGAACGCGAGGATGGCGCCGATTGCGATCAGGGCCAGTCCCATACCGGTTTTCATAATGGTCCTTCCGCTGTCATGGCGTTCTGGCTTGTCAGGCCGTGGCAGCTGATTGGGGAATGTCGCTGGTCTCGGCGGGGTCGAGAAGTTTGTTCTTGAGGTGGCCCAGGGCCCGGGCGAGGAGCCTGGACACGTGCATCTGGGAGATGCCGAGCCGTTCGCCGATCTCGGTCTGGGTGAGGTTGCCGTAAAAACGCATGACCAGGATGCGCTGCTCACGCTCGGGCAGTTCCTCCCAGTGCGTGTTGACGGCTTCCATGTCGATGGTGTGGGCGACACCCGGGTCATCGTCGCCGAGCATGTCGGCAAGCAAGGCCGGGTCTTCCCGGTCCGACAGCGGAGCATCGAGGGAGTACGTGCTGAACACCAGGTCGGCCTGGCGGGCCTCCTGCATGTCGTCCTTGCTGACCCCGAGCCGGTGGGCTAGCTCCTCTTCGGTGGGCCCCCGGCCCAGCTGCTGGGTAAGTTCCTCGGTGGCTTTGCGCAGTTCGAGCAGCAGTTCCTGAGCGGACCGGCGGACGTGGATCTGCCAGCGCTTGTCCCGGAAGTGCCGCTTGATCTCTCCGCTGACGCACGGCTGAGCGTAAGCGGAGAGGCTGTCGCCGACCTCGGGGTCGTAGTTATTGATCGCCTTGAGCAAGCCGACGTATCCGACCTGCATGAGATCTTCGGTCGGTTCTGGACTGCCGCGGTATTGCCTGACGCAGGAGCGGACCAGCTTCTGGTAGCGGTCCACGATTATCTCGCAGGCAGCGGCGCGTAGCTCGTTATCACGTGGCAGCGCGCGGACCTTGGCCAGCAGGGCATTGTCGGAGAGCTCTCGCAGCTCGGCGCGCGACCCGGTGTGGATGGTGGCGTCAGGGACTGCCTTGGCGGCCGTGCCGATGGTGCCTGACGCCGGCTGCTGGAGGGTTGCCTCAGTCAAGGTGGCCTCCTCGGGACCCTGGGAATGACGGACGAGTACGGTGTGCCCGATCCAAGGTGAATAAACTTCAAGCGATGTGATGCTGGTCACATCGCAAGTCCACGGTCGCGTCAGCCGCGCCGGTAACGCTCCGTATCTGCGCTGCGGAGCGCCATGCCGTGACCGGGGCGGTCCTGGTCGGGCCGCATCGAGCCCCCGGCAGGATCGAGAGTCCCGTCGAAGAACAGTCGTTCAATCCGCTGGTGATCGTGGAAGTACTCCACGTGCCGCAGGTTAGGGACCGCGGCCCCCACATGCGCGTGCAGGTTGGGCGCGCAGTGGCCGGACACCTGCAGGTTGTGCGCTGCGGCGAGGCCCGCGCCGCGCAGGAACTCGGTGATCCCGCCGCACCGGGTCACGTCCAGCTGCAGGCAGTCGACCGCGCCCGCGTCGATGAGCCGCGCGGAGTCGGCCAGCGACCAGCTGTACTCCCCGGCCGCGACGTCGGGCCGGACTTGCCTGCGGACCACGGCCAGGCCCGCGAGATCCTGGGAGGAAACCGGCTCCTCGAACCAGGTCACGCCGATCGCACTGAGCTCATCGGCGACCCGGACCGCCTGGCCCGTGGTGTAGCCGCCGTTGGCGTCCACGTAGAGTTCGGTGTTCTCGCCGACGATCTCCCGGGCGAGCTCGGCCCGGGAGATGTCGCGGCGCTCGTTCCCGCCCCACGACTCGCCGATCTTGATCTTGACCCGTCCGATGCGCTCCTTCTCCACCCATTCGCTGAGCTGCTGGCGGGTACGCGTGTCGTCGTAGCTGGTGAAGCCGCCGCTTCCGTATACCGGCACCTCCGTCAGGGCCCGCCCGAGCAGGCCGGCCAGCGACTGGCCGAGCAGCCGGGCCTTGAGATCCCACAGCGCGATGTCGACGGCCGAGATGGCCATGGCGGCGACACCGGGGCGGCCGATGTTGCGGACCTGGCGGGCCATCGCCTCGGCCGTCCCGGCGACGTCGAGGGCGCTCCGCCCGATCACCACGTCCGCGAGCATCTCGGTGATGACGGTCTGCGCGGCCGCCGAGGTATAGCTCCAGCCCAGTCCCTGTTCGTCGCCTGAGCGCACGGTCACCAGGACCATGGTGGTCTTGTCCCAGGTGAGCGTGCCGTCAGCCTCAGGTGCGTCGGTCGGTATGACGTAGCAGGCAGTGTCGATCGCGGCCACTACGGATTCGGTCACGCTCGGGTCCCTCCTGGTCGGCAGGGGAATCCGACTACCTCCCCGCGCCCCGGTCAAACCGGTCCCGATAGCGGTCGAGCTTGGCGCTTCGGTAAATCCTGGCCATCGCAGGTGTACACCGGCGACCGGGGGGAAGCGGATAGCCGCACAAGAACCGGCTCAAACCCTCGTGAGGACACGTCATGATCGCGACCGGGAGCGCCATGAACTGGCGGGCAGCAGGTGCTTGCCTGGATGCCGACCCCGATCTGTTCTTCCCCATCTCGTCGGCCGGTCCCGCCGAGCGGCAGATCGCGCGGGCCAAAGTCATCTGCGCGGGCTGCGGAGTCCGGCGGGAATGCCTGGAGTTCGCGCTGGCCCACGACCAGGTGTACGGCATCTGGGGCGGCACCACAGCGGAGGACAGGCAACGCGACCGGCGGCGCAGGCGGCGTGCGGCTGCCGTTGCCGAGCGTAAGCGCACCGTCGCGGCATAGTCAGATCGTCGCGGCACCGTTGGCACCGTCGCGGCACAGTCAGTCGCGGCACAGTCATAGGAGGACGCGTGACCCAGACGGTTGCCATCACCGGAGCGAGCGCCGGTATCGGGCGGGCGGTGGCACGCCTATTCGCCGAGCGCGGAGCCCACATCGGGCTGATCGCGCGCGGCTACGCCGGCTTGGAAGGTGCCGTGCGTGACGTGGAGCGGGCCGGCGGGGTGGCCCTGGCTGTTTCCGCCGACGTGGCAGATTTCGCCCAGGTCGAAGCCGCCGCCGCGAAGATCGAAGAGACCCTGGGCCCGATCGACGTGTGGGTCAACGTGGCGTTCGCTTCGGTGTTCGCCCCGTTCGCGAAGACGACGCCAGAGGAGTTCCGCCGGGTTACCGAGGTGACCTACCTCGGGTTCGTGCACGGCACCATGGCCGCCCTGGCTCGGATGCGGCCGCACGACCACGGCGTCATCGTCCAGGTCGGCTCGGCGCTCGGCGCACGCAGCATTCCGCTGCAGGCCGCCTACTGCGGGGGCAAGCACGCGGTCAACGGGTTCACCGAGTCGCTGCGCTGCGAACTCATGCACGACAAGTCCAACGTCCATGTCACCATCGTGCAGATGCCGGCGGTTAACACCCCTCAGTTCTCCTGGGTGCGGTCCAAGCTGCCGAGGCACCCGCAGCCCGTGCCGCCGATATACCAGCCCGAGGTCGCGGCCCGTGGCGTCCTGTACGCCGCC
>Ga0302178_10003622_pt1 | contig 11537 bp, 10 predicted proteins | sample I_Palsa_E1_3_FD_198790 | JGI IMG/M metagenome (GOLD analysis project Ga0302178, IMG submission 198790) | Peat permafrost microbial communities from Stordalen Mire near Abisko, Sweden - I_Palsa_E1_3 | ecosystem: Environmental > Terrestrial > Soil > Palsa > Peat permafrost | place: Sweden... | reverse complement strand
GAACTGGAGGCGACCCGCGCCGGGGCGCTCCTCGCCGAGCATGGCGTGCTGCCCGCCTTCGCGCACACGTCCCTGCAGCGGCGCACGATCCGCACCGCAGATCTCGTGCTGGCCGCGGCGGACCGCGAGTGGATCCCGGTGCGCCGGTCCTGGCGGCTCAACGGCCGGCATTACGGCGCGCTGCAGGGCCGGGACAAGGCCGAGGTATTCCAGCAGTACGGCGAGCAGCAGGTCACGCTCTGGCGCCGCTCCTACGACGTGCCGCCGCCGCCGCTCGATGCGGAGGCCCTGTCGTCGCAGGCCGCCGACCCGCGCTATCAGGCCCTGCCGCCCGCTGTGCTGCCGCGCGCCGAATCCCTCGCGGACGTCTCCGTCCGGCTGCTGCCGTACTGGTACGACGTGATCGTCCCGGATCTGCGTGCCGGCGGATGCGTGCTCGTCGTCTCGCACGGCAACACGCTGCGGGCGCTGGTCAAGCACCTCGAATCCATCTCGGACGAGCAGATCGCCGAGCTGGAGATCCCCACCGGCATCCCGCTGGTCTACCAGCTCGGGCCGGACCTGCGCCCGGACGCCCTGGGCGGTCAGTACCTCGACCCGCACGCCGCCCGCCACGACGCCGAGGCCCATCACGTCCTGGCCCAGGACAGATCCTGAGGAGGTTCACCATGAAGAACAAGCAAAGCGATGAGCAGCGGCGGATCGTGGTCGGGGTGGATGGCTTCGAGTCGTCCAAGGCCGCCCTGCGCTGGGCCATCCACCAGGCGAAACTGACCGGAGCGATGGTAGAGGCCATCACTGCCTGGCACATCCCGGTAGGGACCGGCTGGGTCCCGGCCCCCGACATGCCCGACTACCAGGACGACGCCTTCGCCGTCCTCAGCGGGGTGATGGCTGAAATGTGCACCGCCGACCCGGACGTCCAGGTCTGCCCGCGTGTCGCGGAAGGCCGCGCCGGACAGGTGCTGGCGGACGCGGCCGACGGAGCCGACCTGCTCGTGGTGGGCTCCCAGGGTCACGGCGGGCTGGCCGAGGCGCTGCTCGGCTCGGTCGGCCAGTACTGCGTGCATCACGCACCGTGCCCGGTGGTAATCATGCGCGGCAAGCACGAAGGCTAACCACCCTGAGACAACATAAGAGAACTCCGCTTCCAGCAGGTGCCTGGAAGCGGAGTCTCTTGTTGATCACGGACGCGGCCGGATGGGCTACGGCTCAAGGACGAGCCGCGCCTTGGCCTTGCCGTGCAGCACCTCGCTGAACGTATCCCGGATCGTGGTGGGAACGGTGCTGGCGGCCTGCTGCGCGATCCGAGCCCGTTATGTCTAGTTATGCCTTAACTTTACATCGAGACATTTCGGGCGCCGATCATGATCGTGGCCAGTTTGGGGCTGTATTTGGCTATTTCTGGCCGTGATCATGAAACAGCCCTAGCCGAGGGCGCTTCCTTAAGTTCCTGGCATTGGGTCATGATGCGGCCGGTGTACATCCGCGGTTGACCAGCGTGGCAGCTGCTCAGTGCATGGTGCCGTGCATCCCGGGGGATCCGGGCAGCATCACCGCAAACCGTCGGCGATGGCGTCTGGCTGTTACGCGGCGCGGGGTCTGCGTGCCTGACGGCGGCGCTCCCGTGCTCGTCCCTCCCTGGTGAGGCCGCCCCAGATCCCGTGCCTGATCGAGTTCCTGAGCGCGTAGTCCAGGCACTGCTGCCGCACCGGGCATCGTGCACAGATCGCCGCGGCCCTCGCTTGCCGGATCTCCCGCTCCTGCTCCCGCTCGCCGTCCGGGGCGAAGAACAGCTGGACGTCCATGCCCACGCAGGCGGCCCGGTCTGGCCAGCTCATCTCCGCCGCCCGTCCGCCCGGCCGGCGCCAGCGCCGGCCGCAGCCACGCTCCCCTGCTGGGACCGCTCACCCGCGGCCGCGAACACGGCGAGCATCTGCACCACCACGCTGTCGACCCAGCTCGCCAGCGCCGCGCACTCGACGCGCAGCGCGCCCGCGCTGGGTACCGCATCACTCGGCGGCAGGATCCGCCGGAGCTCCGCGGCCAGCGGCGCAGACACCGCCCGCTCGACCTCACCGCGGATCACCCGGAACTGCCCCTGCACCCCGGGCATCCCCTCAGGCGGCAAGACGGCGCCGTCCAGCTGCTCGACCGTCCCTTGCAGCAGCGACCAGACCCGCAGCAGCCGCGCCGGGTCTTCGACCCGGAAGGCAGCGCCGCCGCCGGCGGGTTCGCCCACGATCACCACGAAACGCCGCACCGGCGTGGCAACCTCGTCATCCCCCGGCCGCCTGCTCATGATCTCTGCCGCATCCATAACACCAGGCTCGCGACCGCCGCTGCCCGCCACCAGAGACCTTCGTCCCGATATCCCCAGCGTAAGGCCCCCGGCCGGAGCCGGCCCCCGTGACCGTGGGCCCTACCGCTGCCACCCGCCGCCGGGCCTCATCACCATGGCGACCTTTAAAGGTGGCGAGACGTAGTGGCAACGTGACGTTCGGGATAACTGGCGACTACGCCACTACGCCCGACATCGAGGTGCTAGCACGCGGCATCGAGCACGGCATCTCCGAGCTCGTGGCGGCCGCCGAGCAGGCCAGTGACCAATGGCCCTGACGCCGACGGGCGGCCTTTGTCCCCTCCGGCAAGGACCTTGGTCCCTAGCTTCGTGACCTTCCGCGAGCGCCGAATGGAACAGTCGTCGAACAGGCGCCGTCATCTACCCGGGAGCAGGACATGACAGGTTTTGACATCAGCGAGCTTTCCGCGCTGGAGATCCTGGATTCGCGTGGCCGACCGACGCTGGCGACGACCGTGCGGCTCGGAGACGGGACGCTGGCCCGCGCGGGAGTGCCATCAGGCGCGTCCACCGGGTCCCGGGAAGCGGTTGAGCTCCGGGACGGAGATGACGCCCGCTATCAGGGCCGGGGCGTGCTCACCGCGGTAGGCGCGGTCAACACGGAACTGGCCGGACTGCTGCGCGGACGATCCTGGTCCACCCTCGCCGAGGCGGATCAGGCCATGGCCGATCTGGACGGCACTCCGGGCAAGAGCAGGCTCGGCGCGAACGCTATCGTCGGGGTGTCGATGGCGCTGGCCCGGGCGCTGGCTGCGTCGGCTGGTGTCCCGCTATGGCAGTGGCTGACACCAGACGGGGTAACGCCCTGCCTGCCGGTGCCCCACTTCAACGTGCTCAACGGCGGGGTGCACGCGCCGAACGAGCTGGACTTCCAGGAGTTCATGATCGCGCCGATCGGGGCGCCGTCGATGGCCGAGGCGGTCCGCACGGGCGCCGAGGTCTACGCGGCACTGCGCCGCGAGCTCACCGACCGCAAGCTGTCCACCGGGCTGGGCGACGAGGGCGGGTTCGCTCCCGAGATCGCCGAGCCGGAGGAGGTGCTCCGGCTCCTGGTAAAGGCCATCGACGGCGCCGGGTACCGGCCCGGGCACGACGGGGTGAGCATTGCCCTGGACTTGGCCGCGTCGGAGTTTCGCCAGCCCGATGGCCGCTACCGGGTGGCCGGCGACCTGCTCAGCAGCGACGACCTCATCGACCGGCTGGCCCGCATCACAACTGAGTTCCCGGTGCACTTGATCGAGGACGGGCTGGGCGAGGACGACGACGACGGATGGATCGCGCTCACCGCCCGCCTCGGCGCCACGGTGGAATTGGTCGGTGACGATAACTTCTGTACCAACCCGGCCATCATCAGCGACGCGATCGCACGCGGCATCGCGAACGCGTCACTGATCAAGCTGAATCAGATCGGCACGGTCACCGAGACCCTGGCGGCGATGGCCGTATGCCGCCGCGCGGGTTACCGGCAGATGGTGTCGCACCGGTCAGGGGAAACCGAGGACTCGTTCATCGCTGACCTGGCGGTCGGCACCGGGTGCGGACAGCTGAAATCAGGCGCGCCGGCCCGCGGCGAGCGTGTCGCCAAGTACAACCGCCTGATCGAAATCGCCGCTGCCGCTCCCGGGCTCCGCTACGGTACGCCGTGACCCGGCCCCTTTAGCGTCGTCAGGCGTCGTAGTGGTTGGCGTCGGCGAAAGCGGTGTCGCGGATCTGCCCGATGACCTCGTCGAGATGCCCGAGCGCTTCGGTAACGCGCTGCCTGGTTGCCTCGGGGGGCAGGTCGCCAGCGGCTTGCAGGCTGAGCCCGACGTGGAACAGAGAGGTGATGATCGTGTCAAGCCGGTCGCGGCCGCGGTCAGGCGGCGCCTGGCGATCGGCTGGGGGCTCGCCCGGGCCGGCCGGGATTACTGCCGGCGCCCGTGCGGCAGTAGCTGATTCCAGCGACGGGTAGATGGCGACGAGGCGGTCCAGGCCGCTAGTGCTCAGTACCCGCCGTACGATCTGGGCGGTGACCACCAGCCGCAGCTCGGTGCCGCTGAGGACCGCCCGCTGGTTGGCGCGCACCACCGCATCGGCGCCTGCGTAATCGCAGGAGATCGTCGCGCTCATGTCCGCGATCAGGGACGTGGCACCGCGGTTGATGGCCGACAGCAGCGCCTCGCGGATCTGCCCGGCGTTCGACACATCGATCTGTTCCGGCAGCATCATGACCGCCTGCCGACCGGTCCACTGCACCGAGCCGGCCTGGCTAACCATGGCATGGGCCCGAGCACGCCCGGGCCCGGTCGGGGTTGTCGCGAGGACGGTACGGCGAGCTACGAATGACTTGCGCATCGCGGAGTTTACCTTGGTCCGATCCGGCCATTTCGAGGCCGTGCCGCAGGGATCCGGAGCGACGCGGTTACCTGCACGTCAAGCTGGCCTGTGCAGGATGCTTGTGGATAATCCACTGTTTACGACCATACGCGTACCTCTGCTGCCAGTACAGCCCCGGAAGCTTGCCTTGGACTGGCTACGGCAGCGGGGTCATTCCGTGCTCGGGGAAGACGGCGGTCCGGGTGGCCATGATGGCCTGGTCGAGGGGATCTGCCGGGTCGTATCCGGATTCGAAGCTGGCGTATCTTGCCGGGGCCCCTTCGGTCATGACCTCGGGGGCAACGAGGCCGGTGCCGCGGGACGCGTGCTCACGCCAGGCGGCCGGGATGCGCGCCCCGGGATCGATCGGATGCCCGGCGGCCTCGGCCAGCAGGTGCGCCCACGTCCTGGGGACGACCTGGAGCAGCTCGTAACCGCCTCCCCCGGTCAGGAGCCAGCGGCCGCCCGCCACCTGGTGGGCCAGGGCGTGGATCGCCGCGCTCGCGGCGCGCTGTGCGTCGATGGACAGCTCCAGATCGGCCAGCGGGTCGAGCCGGTGGGTATCACAGCCGTGCTGGCTGACCAGGATCGTCGGCCGGAACGCGCGCAGCAGCGGAGGCACCACCGCGTGGAAGGCGCGCAGCCACCCGGCATCCCTGGTCCCGGCGGGCAGCGCCAGGTTCACCGCCGATCCCGGCGCTCCCGGCCCGCCCGCCTCGGACGGCAGGCCGGTGCCGGGCCATAGCGCCGCCGGATCCTGGTGCAGGCTGATAGTCAGCACCCGCGGATCGTCATAGAAGGCGGCCTGCACCCCGTCGCCGTGGTGCACATCCACGTCGACGTAGGCGACCCGCTCCGCGCCCGCCTGCAGCAGCCAGGCGATCGCGATCGCCGGGTCGTTGTACACGCAGAACCCGCTCGCGCTGCCGCGCATCGCGTGATGCAGCCCGCCCGCGATGCTCGCGCCATGCTGCGCCGCGCCGGTCCAGACCGCCCGGGCCGCCGCCAGGGTCGCGCCCACCACCAGCGCCGACGCGTCGTGCATGCCGGGAAATACAGGGTCGTCCTCGGTGCCCAGGCCGAAATCCAGCACCGACGGGTCCGGGTCAGGTCCGCCCGCGAGCCGCACTCCCGCGATGTAGCGCGGGTCGTGCACCAGCTCAAGCTCCGCGTCAGTGGCGGGCACCGGGCTCTGGACCGACACCCCGGCCTCGGCGAACAGGCCGAAGGCCCGTGCCAGCTCGATCGTCAGCTCAACCCGGGCCGGCGCCATCGGATGGCCGACCCCGAAGTCATAGCCGGCCAGCTGCTCATCCCAGGCCACGTGCAGCGTGCAGGCCATGCGCTCATCCTCCTAGCCATGCGAACCCGGAGAGCTTGATCGCAGACCTCATCGGGATCTCTTCCCAGCCAGCCCGCCGGCCACTGCGCTGCCTGATCCCGGTCCGTGCCGTAAATCGAAACAAATGCAATTTCATACTAGCAATATATTTCCAGAAAAGATACGATATCTATGACCGGTGACGAGGTGGCGTTCGCGGCCCGGCCCTGATGCTCCTGCGCCTCACACACGGTCCGGACACCCGGCCGCGCGGCACCGCCGCCCGAGCAAGAGCTATGTCCGCACCTACTGAAGGAGCCCGATCCATGAGTTCAGAACGAGCCAGCGACGATAGGGCAGAGCGACTCGCCAGGTTCGCGGGTGACAAACTCGACGGAAAGGTGGCGCTGGTCACGGGGGGAACCCGCGGCATCGGAGCCGCCATCTGCCGAAGCCTCGCGTCACAAGGAGCCTCGGTGGCGGCGGGATATAGCCGGAACAAAGAGGCTGCCGAGGCTTTCCGCTCCGACTTCACCAAGGCATTCGGCGCTCGCTCGGTGATCACGTTGCATTGCGGCAACGTCGGCTCCGCCGACGATTGCAGGCGTGTCGTCGCTGAAGTGCTGGATCAGCAGGGTCACATCGACATCCTCGTCAACAATGCCGGCATCACGATCGACAAGACCCATGCCAAGCTGACCGACGACGACTGGAACAAGGTGCTGGCGGTCAACCTGTCGGGTGCGTTCTTCCTCGCCCAGGCCGTTCTGCCGCACATGATCGACCGCGGCAGCGGCCGGATCGTTAACGTGTCATCCATCATCGGGGAAATCGGCAACATCGGGCAGGCTAACTACGCGGCCTCGAAGTCGGGCCTGTTCGGGCTCACCAAGACCCTCGCCAAGGAAGTTGCTTTCATGCTGGAACGTTCGGGAAAGCTCACTGACGACGGGCTGGCCGTGACGGTGAACACCGTCACTCCGGGCTATATCGCGACCGAGATGGTCGAGACCATACCGGAGAAAGTCATCGAGAAGATCAAGGGGCAGATCCCGATGCGACGACTGGGCCGGCCTGAAGAGGTCGCGCGCGTCGTGCATTTCCTTGCCGCCGATGCCTCCTCCTACATCACCGGACAGGTATGGGGAGTCAACGGCGGAATGGACATGTGATGCATCACAGATTTCGTCCGGCCAGGTGAAGAGCACCGACCAGGTGTATGCCGCCGGGCAGGCCCGTTCCCAGGGCCTGCCCAAGGTCGAGCGTCGTGACATCGCGCGACCACGAGCCACATCCGCGGCCGCGGTCTTGTCGGACGCCGGACTTAGGCGGACCGTAGCCGCGTACCTGTTGGCGCTGGTGGAAGTCGCGGCACCGATGGAAGGATTTCTCCGGTGATCAAGTATATCTACGAGATCGACTATCCGCCCAGAGGCAAGGACAAGTACCTCAAGTGGGTCCGATCGATCGCGGATGCTCTTCAGGCTCCGGTTGAGCTGCGGAGGCTGGCGTCGTACGACAATGTTTACCCGACGACACCCCATCGCGTCGTCGAGTTCACCTTCGGCTCTCCGCAGGACGCGGCCACGTATTTCGACCGAAAGGAGATCGGGCTGATATTGCAAAGCGAGCTGCCGACGCACAGCGCCAACATCCGTATTAAGGTCCTGGCGCTGCGTGATGATTACAACAAGGCAACAATGGCTGAAACGGCCGCTGCGCACCACGGGCCGCTTCCGTGCGAAAGTGGCTGACATGCGGAAATACGTCATCATGGGCATCCAGGGCAGCGGCAAGGGAACTCACGCGAAAATGCTCGCCGGGGACTTCGACCTCGAGCACATCGCTGTCGGGGATATCTTCCGCTGGAACGTCCAGCACCATACCAAGCTCGGCGCGCAGGTCAGGCGAACGATGGCGGCGGGATTGCTGGTCGGCGACGACCTCGTCGAGGGCGTGGTGAAGCAACGGCTGAGCGAGCACGACTGGAACTACGGCTTCATCATCGACGGCTTCCCGCGCAACCAGCGGCAGGCGGAGTTCTTCCTGGAGAGCTACGACCTCGACGGGGTGATCCACCTGGACCTACCCGACAGCGAGGTGGCGCGCCGGGTGCTGGCCCGGCGGCTGTGCGCGGGCTGCGGGATGGACTACAGCCTGATCGACAACAGCCCGTCCAAGGACGGCAGGTGCGATGCCTGCGGCGGCGAGCTGATCAGGCGCGAGGACGACACCCAGGAGGCGCTCGCCGTCCGGCTCCGCGAGTACCACGAGAAGACCAATCCCGTGCTGGACATCTTCCGCCGCAAGGAGTACGTCATCACGGTGGACACCCGGCCCGGCAAGCAGCAGGTCCAGCAGGCCATCAGGGACCGGGTCGGGCTGCCGCCCCGGCACCTGACGGCGGCGAGCAGCCAGGGCTGAGGCGCGGTAGCGAGCGCCGGCCCGACACCGATCCTTATCGCACCGACGTAACGACGGCAGCCGGCCTGCTCACCTTCGCGCTGGCGCTGAGCACCATGACCGAACGGCCGGTCACGTCGACCGCGGTCCCGCTGGACAGCACCGCGGGCGAACCGCCCGCACCGGTGCTTGGCCGGCTCGGCGGCGCCGCCGTATCGACAACAAGATGCCAGCCGTCTGCGTGATCGGCGCCGGGCAGAGCGAACCGCACGGCCTCGCTGTGCGCATTGAATAGCAGCAGGAAATGCTCGTCGCGGACGGCCTCGCCGCGGGCGCCGGGCTCGGTAATGGCCGCACCGTTCAAGAACACCGCCAGCGACCTCGCGTAGCCGGCATGCCAGTCCGCATCAGTCATTTCCCGGCCGGACGGGGTCAGCCAGACGATATCCCGCAGGCTGTCCGGGCCGGTCCGGGCGGGGCGCCCGCTGAAGAACCTGCGCCGCCGGAACACCGGGTGCGCCCGGCGCAGCGCGGACAGCGCGCCGGTGAAGTCTGCCAGGTCCGCGTATTCGCCGGCGGTCTCCCAGTCCACCCACGACAGCGGCGAGTCCTGACAGTAGGCGTTGTTGCTGCCCCGCTGGGTGCGCCCCATCTCGTCACCAGCCAGCAGCATCGGAACGCCCTGAGAGCAGAACAGCGTGGTCAGGAAATTGCGGACCTGGCGGGCGCGCAGCGCGTTGACCGCCGGGTCGTCGGACGGGCCCTCCGCGCCGCAGTTCCAGGATCGGTTGTCATCGGTGCCGTCCAGGTTGTCCTCGCCGTTGGCCTCGTTGTGCTTGCAGTCGTAGCTGACCAGGTCCGCGAGGGTGAACCCGTCATGACACGTCACGAAGTTCACTGATGCCACCGGCCGCCGCCCGCCGGTCTCGTACAGGTCACTGGAGCCGGCCAGCCGCTGGGCGAACTCCGGCAGGGCCGCGGGCTCGCCGCGCCACAGGTCCCGTACGCAGTCGCGGTACTTGCCATTCCATTCCGACCACAGCGGCGGGAACTTGCCGACGTGGTAGCCGCCTTCCCCGATATCCCACGGCTCGGCGATCAGCTTCACCTGTGACACGACCGGATCCTGCTGGACCAGATCGAAGAACGCGGCCAGCCGGTCCACGTCATGCAGCTGCCGGGCCAGGGCCGCGGCCAGGTCGAAACGGAACCCGTCCACGTGCATGTCCAGGATCCAGTAACGCAGCGAGTCCATGATCAGCTGCAGCGCTTGGGGACTGCGGGCATTAAGACTGTTGCCGCAGCCGGTGTAGTCCAGGTAGATCCCCGGGTCGCCGTCGGCAAGCCGGTAGTACGCGGCGTTGTCGATGCCGCGGAAGGACAGCGTAGGACCGGAGGCGCCGCCCTCGGCCGTGTGGTTGTAGACGACGTCCAGGATCACCTCGATGCCCGCCGTGTGCAGCGCCTTGACCATGGACTTGAACTCGGTGACCTGGCCATGTGGCTCGGTGGCTGAGGAGTAGCCGTTGTGCGGCGCGAGGAACCCGATCGTGTTGTAACCCCAGTAGTTGCACCGGCCGCCCGCCACCAGCTGCCGCTCCGAGATGAACTGATGCACCGGCATCAGCTCGACGGCGGTCACGCCCAGCCGGGTCAGGTGGTCGATGATGACCGGGCAGGCCAGCCCCGCGTAGGTGCCCCGCTGTCCGGGCGGGACCTCGGGATGGCGCAGGGTCAGGCCGCGGACATGCGCCTCGTAGATCACCGTCTGGTGATACGGCGTCCGCGGCGACCGGTCATCCGCCCAGTCGAAATACGGATTCGTAACTACATTGCGCGGCATGAAAGGGGCGCTGTCGCGAGTGCTGATCACCCCTGGCGCGCCGGACCCCTGGGAGAACAGAGCCTCGTGCCAGTGCACCTGACCCGCGACGGCCTTGCCATAAGGGTCAAGCAGCAGCTTCGCCGCATTGCACCTGTGACCACGGGCCGGCGCGTACGGGCCGTGCACGCGATACCCGTAGTATTGGCCCGGGCCGACGCCGGGCAGGTAGCAGTGCCAGACGAAACTGTCCATCTCGGTGAGCTCGACCCGATTCTCCCCGCGGTTGCCGGGACCGAACAGGCACAGCTCGACCCGCTCGGCCACTTCGGAGAACAGGGCAAAATTGGTCCCTGACCCGTCCCAGGTAGCACCAAGCGGATAAGCAGTACCAGGCCAGACACGCATTCACCGACTCTACCGTCAGGAACCCCAGAGCGGGCCCGGCGAGCACGGCCCGGGTCTGCGACACGAACAAGCACCACGTTCGTTCGGGAAAAAGGTTAACCTGAAAATTATCGCGAACGGGCAGTGGTATTACGGCCCTAGCCTAGGGGTGGGTCGCGTCCTGACAGCTCATAATGCCGGCAAGTACGGCACCGTCAGCCGTCGCGGAACCGGGAGGGCGACGTGAGCGCAGACGCCGGGCCGAGTGTTTACGCTCTGCTGACGGACGGCACCACGATTGAGATCCGGCCCGCCCGGCCTGACGACCTGGACGCGGTGCGGGAGATGCACGAGAAGCTGTCCCCGGACAGTCTCTACCTGCGTTTTTTCAGCATGAGCCCGCGTGCGGCCGAGCAGGAGGCGCGTCGGCTCTGCCGTGAGCCCGCGCCAGACCACGCCGCGCTGCTCGCCGTGCTGGACGGCGAGCCGATCGGCTGCGGCAGTTACGAGTGTGACGGTCTCCCGTCCCAGTCGGCCGAGGTCGCCTTTACGGTCGCCGATGACATGCACCACCGCGGCGTCGGGATGCTACTGCTGGAGCACCTGATCTCGCTGGCCCGCAGCGGCGGCCTGCGCGCCTTCACCGCAGAAACGCTGAGTGAGAACGCGCCCATGCTGAGAGTATTCGCCGACGCCGGACTGCAGACGCACCGCGCCCTGGCCGACGGCGTGTACGACCTCACCTTCCCGCTGCCCGCCGGCGAGGCCGACAACGCCCTCGGCAGTTACCGTGACGCGGTGGCCGAGCGGGAGCGGTCGGCCGATGTGGCCAGTCTGCGGCACGTACTGGCGCCGGCCTCGGTGGCGGTCATCGGCGCCAGCCGAGA
>Ga0302178_10003614_pt1 | contig 11562 bp, 11 predicted proteins | sample I_Palsa_E1_3_FD_198790 | JGI IMG/M metagenome (GOLD analysis project Ga0302178, IMG submission 198790) | Peat permafrost microbial communities from Stordalen Mire near Abisko, Sweden - I_Palsa_E1_3 | ecosystem: Environmental > Terrestrial > Soil > Palsa > Peat permafrost | place: Sweden... | reverse complement strand
CAGCTTCGGCCGGACTCTCATTTACGTATGGAGCGTAGCGCGAGCACGCGCACGCCGGAGAGGTCACCCGGGGCTCATACTTCGCTGCCTGGGCGGCCCTCCGTCAACGGCCTCGAGCGGTACCGTTCGGGCCGGGCCCAGAACAGCACAGGAGCGTTGACTGCAATGAAGGCATATCGGCTTCGCAGTGTCACCCTGCATGGCAACCGCTACGCCTATCGCCAGGCTGGAGCCGGCCCGACGGTGGTGCTGATTCACGGCATCACGTCGGACTCGAGCACCTGGGCGCAGGTCATGCCGGGCCTGGCCAAGCAATTCACGGTCATAGCGCCCGACCTGCTCGGCCATGGCGGTTCAGCCAAGCCGACGGGCGACTACTCACTCGGCGCCCACGCGAGCCTCGTGCGCGACATCCTGCAGGAGCTCGGACATGACCGGGCCACTTTCGTCGGGCACTCGCTCGGGGGCGGCGTTGCGATGCAGATCGCCTACCAGTTCCCCGAGCGCTGCGAGCGGCTGATCCTCGTGGACAGCGGCGGGCTGGGCCGCGAGGTCAGCCTGCTGCTCCGCGCGGCTACGCTTCCCGGTGCCGAGTACGTCCTGCCGCTCCTCACAAATGGGCGGCTGCTCGATGCCGGGCGGATGGTGGGAAGAGCGATGAGCGCCCTCGGACTGGGGCCAGGCACGGATCTGCGCGAAAGCGCCCGCGGCCACGCCACGCTCGCCGACAGGGTCACTCGTGAAGCGTTCCTGCGCACGGTGCGCTCGGTCGTCGAGCCCCGGGGCCAACGGGTCGACGCCACCGATCGCCTGTACCTGGCCGAACGCGCGCCGATGCTCTTCGTCTGGGGCCAGCACGACACGCTGATCCCCGTCTCCCACGCCCACAGCGCGCACGCCCAGGTCCCCACCAGTCGTCTGGAGGTCTTTGAGGACTCGGGTCACTTCCCCCAGCTGGACGAGCCCAAGCGCTTCGTCGGGGTGCTCGGCGAGTTCATCGCCACCACCGATCCCAAAGCGCTCGAGGCGGATCGCTCGACCCGCCGGCGCCTGGCGCGACGTTCGTGACCATTCCAATGACCGGTCACTCCCTCGCTCGGGGCACCGCACTCTCCTCGTTGGTGTTGATGGTGCTGCTCTTGGCGACGCTGGGCATGCCCGGCTCGGCCAGCGGAGCGACGTCCTGTTCTGAGATACCGACCGTGTACGGGATCCCCCCGTGGGGCTTTCATACGGGCCCGTACACGGGGGCGAGCAGCTTCGCCAAGGGCCACGGGAACATCAACCTCGAAGCCAACACGGTCTCGGGGGTCATGTGTCAGCAGGATCGGGCCGGCACGATCATCATGTCGGTCGAGCACCACCTCGTCTACCACTCGCATGTCGCGATGATGTGGAGTTTCCCGGGGAATATTATGAAGATCAAATTCCGGGTCACGAGCAGCACCGACCCTAAATGCGAAGTCGGAACCGTCGGTCGCGCGACCCTGTTTGGGAGCTACAACAACGTACGCAGCGACAGCGTCCAGTTCTTCTTCCCGGCTGCCTGCAGGGACCAGGACCACCTGTACCACGGCACGCAGGTCAACAACCAGGTTCCGCCGCTGTAGCCCGGCCTGCTCGCGGCGTTTGTTCGCGTCACCGAACACGGGTCTAAGGCATAACGGTCATGTCGATTGGATCGGCTCGCTCGGTGACTCGTAGGGTGGCGAAGGCGGGCAGATTCGTATAGGCTGAAGCCCGTTGTGCGTTAGAAGGCCAAAGCAGCAGTCATAGGAGGCATTCAATGAGAAGGTTCTTGTTCTCGTCGCGCTGCGACGCAACCGATCGGGTGGGCGCCGGAGCTGCGCGTTCTCCCGGCAGCAGGAGTGCGGGCGCTCCTCGCCGCACGCTCGCCGTGCTGGTGGGGTGCATTGCGCTGTTCGCGGTCGCCCCGGTCGCCGCCGCACAGGCCGCTTCGCTCGAAGGCACGGTGACCGCGGTCAAAGGCGGGGCCACCCTGACTGGGATCGAAGTCACGGCGACAAGCGAAAGTGGCGGCACGTTCGGCTCTGCCACCACCGCTGGGGGTGGAACCTACAAAATCATCGGGCTGTCGACTGGGGGATACAAGGTCAAGTTTCATGACCCCGCGAACAAATACGTCGATCAGGAAAAAGCGATCGATCTCGCGGCGGGCCCAAACACGCTCAGCGCCGCGCTGCAGGAACCCGGCACGATCTCCGGGAGGGTGACAAGCGCCGCCACCGGGAGTGGGCTGGGGAACATTCAGGTTCGTCTAAGGCTGAGCGGGACCGGTGAAGAAGAAAGCTCGGCGACCACCAATGGCGAAGGCTATTACACGGTGGGGGACCTGTCGCCCGGCGACTACTCGATCGACTTCTTTTCCTTTGAAAGCTCCTATATCTCTCAGAGCACTACGACGACGGTCGTAGAAGGTGAGGTGGACACGGTCAACGTCGCGCTGAAGGAAGGCGGCAAGATCTCGGGCACTGTGACCAGCGCCGTCACGCACGGCGGGTTGGCGAAAATCACAGTCGCTGCGTTCAATTCGAATCCTGAAGAGGGAGGATACGGCGAAGCGAAAACCAATGCGAACGGCGAATACACGGTGACTGGGCTGCCGAACGGCTCCTATAAGGTTCGCTTCGAATGGGAATATTCCGAAGCCGAAGTAAAAGAATTCGAAAAAGCAAAAGCACCTCGATTCATACCTAAATACATCACGCAGTACTTCAACGATCAGCCCTCGGAAGCGACCGCCAATGCGGTGGGGGCCAGCGAAGAGAACACAACATCGGGAATCAACGCGGCGATGGTGCCCGCGGCGCCGGCCAATACTGCTCTGCCGGTCGTGTCGGGGACGCCCACGGTGGGGGACCTGCTGTCGTGCTCGAGCGGATCGTGGACGGGAGAATCTGAACAGACGTTGGCGGTAGGCTGGCCGCTGACGACGCCGTTCGCCTATCAATGGCAGCGCGACGGCGTCGCGATCGCCGGCGCCACGTCACCCGCCTACCTCGTGCAGGCGGCCGACGTGGGACATAGCCTGGCGTGTGAAGTCGGGGCGACCAACTACGCCGGCCACTCAAGCGCCAAGAGCAACCCGGTCGCGGTGACGTTGCCGGCTGTGACGGTCTCGAGCGCCAAGGTCGTCGTGTCCGGCGGTTCGGCGCGGGTGCCGATCGCCTGCGCGAACGCGGCCTGCGCGGGAGCGATCGAACTGACCGGGCAGATCTCGGTCAAGGGCAAGAAGAAGGCTAAGAAGAAGACAGTGGTGCTCGCCAAGGGCTCGTACTCGCTCGCTGCGGGGAAGAAGGCGACGATCGTCGTTCGCCTGACGGCGGCGGGCAAGAGCGCGCTCGCCAAGGCGAAGGGCCACAAGCTGTCCGCCAAGGCCAGCGTGACCGTGACCGGTGGGACGACGGTGAAGAAGTCGGTCGCGCTCAGCCAGGCGGGGAAAAAGAAGTAAAGAGGACCCGCGTGGCCGCTGGCCTCGCGAGCGTGGCGCGTCATACAGCGTCGCGCTCGCCGGGGCCCTGGCGCCTACTCCCAGCGCAGCCGCCGCGGCGCCTCGCGCATGCGAATCAGCCGCGCGGGGGAGCCGCCGACGACGGCGTTGGCCGGCACTTCCTTCGTGACGACCGAAGAGGTTCCGACGATTGCGTTCTCACCCACCTCCACGCCGCGCAGGATGCAGGCGCCGTATCCAAGCCAGACGTTGTGGCCCACGCGGACGTCGCGCTTGTAGATGCCCTGCAGCCGAATCGGCCGCTCGACCTCGACGACGCCATGGTCGAAGTCGATCAGCATCACGCGGTCGGCGACGATGCACTCGCGACCGATCGAGACGTGCTGGAAGGCCGAGATCGTGCACTCCTGGCCCATCACGGTCTTCGCCCCGATCGACACTTCGCCCTCGTGGACGCGGATCTTGGTGCCGTGGCCGAGCCAGGCCCAGCGGCCGATGTGCAGCGTCGCGTGGCGGCCGATCTCGAGCTGCACGCCGGGACAGATGAAGCAGATGCCATCGGTCTGCAATCGCTTGCCGTGGCGGAGCTTGAGGAACAAGAAGCGCGCGAGCAAGTGCAGGTAGGCGCGGCTGAGCATGTGGTTGGCGCGCATGAACCGCAACAAAGCCAGCGGACCACCATGCGGCGACTCGGGCGCCCTGCGCACGGCCTCGGCGATCTCCTCGGCGGCCGTCGGGGTCGGCGGGTCGGCGACTAGGGGCTCCATCGCCGTCGAATCGTATTGCCCTGCGATGATTGCGCCCGCGATGAGCGAGGAGACCCTGGCGCAGCGACTGCTCGACGGCGACCGCCGCGCGCTGGCGCGCGCGATCACGCTGGTCGAGGACGACCGCCCGGAGGGTTGGGAGTTGGTGAAGGAGGTCTATCCGCACACCGGCAAAGCGGCTGTTGTCGGCTTCACCGGACCGCCGGGGGTGGGCAAGTCGACCTTGATCGGCGCGCTGACGAAGGCCCAGCGCGAGGCCGGGAGGACGGTCGGGGTGCTCTCGATCGACCCCTCGTCGCCGTTCACGCAAGGGGCGTTGCTCGGCGACAGGATCCGCCTCTCTGAGCACTTCCTCGACCAGGGTGTGTTCATCCGCTCGATGGCCAACCGCGGGGCGTTGGGCGGGCTCTCGGAGGCCGCGCTGCAGGCCGCGTTGCTGCTCGACGCGGCGGGCCGAGAAGACGTGTTCGTGGAGACGGTGGGTGTGGGTCAGGCGGAGATCGACATCATCGATCACGCCGACACGATCGTGCTCGTGCTGATGCCCGGCTCGGGCGACTCGATCCAGGCATTGAAGGCCGGGGTGATGGAGATCCCCGATGTGATCGTGATCAACAAGGCCGATCACCCGTTGACGGACACAATGGTGCGTGAGATCAGGGGGGTGCTGTCGCTGGCCAACCTCGACCGCTCGCCAGAGGAGGCGGCGAAGCGCTGGCGGGTTCCGATCGTGAAGACCGAGGCGACCCAAGGCGCGGGCATCGAGGAGCTGGTGGAGCTGCTGAGAGAGCACCGCAAGTACATCCTCGCCGCGGGCCAGCTCCAGGAAAGGCGCAGGCGCAACCTGCACAACGAGGTCCTCGCGATCGCCACAGCCCGCATGCGCAGGCGCCTGGAGGAGGAGTTGAGCGAGGACGCCGAGTTCAAGCGCCTCTTGGAGGAAGTAGTCGAGCGCCGCTTGGATCCGGCGAGCGCGGCTACGACTTTGCTGGAGCGCGGCGTCTAAGCCCCCAGCGCCCGCGCGATCACCATCTGCTGGACCTCGTCGGTGCCCTCGCCGATCGTGAGGATCTTCGCGTCGCGGTAGAAGCGGCAGACGGGGTACTCCTCGATGAAGCCGTAGCCGCCATGGATCTGCACGGCCTCCTCGGCGCAGCGCACTGCCAGGCGACCGGTCTTGAGCTTCGCCTGGGCGGCGGTCAGCGTGAAGTTGCGTTTCGCATCCTTCTCGCGGGCCGCCTTGTAGACGAGCAGCCGACCGGCCTCGATCTCGGTCGACATGTCGGCTAGCTTTGCCTGGATCGCCTGGAACTTTGAGATCGACTTGCCGAACGCCTTGCGTTGCTTGGCGTACTTCAGCGCCTCGTCGAGCGCCCCCTGCGCGAGCCCAACGCCCATCGCGGCGACGCCGATCCGGCCGATGTCGAGGATGTGCAGGAACTGCTTGAAGCCGGCGCCGCGCGGGCCGAGCAGGTTCTCCTCGGGCACGCGGCAATCGCTGAACATCAACGGGCGCGTATCCGACGCGTTCCAGCCCATCTTGCGATAGGGCTCACCCTGCTCGTAACCGGGCGTGCCGTTCGCGACGATGATGTTCGAGATCTCCTCATCGCCGGTGCGGGCGGTGATGCAGACCATCCCGGAGATGTCGGTGCCGGCGTTCGTGATGAACTGCTTGGCGCCGTTCACGGTCCACTCGCCGTCCGCCAACGTGGCGCGTGTCTTCACGTTCCCGGCGTCCGAGCCGGCCTCGGGCTCGGTCAGGCCGAACGCGCCGAGCCGCTCTCCTGCGCACAGCTGCGGCAGCCACTCGCGCTTCTGCTCCTCGGAGCCAAACAGGTAGATCGGCTGCGTGCCAAGGGAGGTGTGCGCGCAGAGCGTGATCGCCACCGAAGAATCGACGCGCGTGAGCTCCTCGACCGCGAGCGCGTAGGCGAGCGTGTCCCCGCCGCCGCCGCCGTACTCCTCGGGAAAGGGGATCCCCATCAGGTTCAGCGCTCCGAGCTGACGGACGATCTCGTAAGGGAAGGACTTCGTGCGATCGAGCTCCTCGGCGACCGGCGCTACCTCCCCCTCGGCGAACTCGCGCACCGTGCGGCGGATCAACTCGTGATCAGGAGAGAGATCGAAGTCCACGGGCGGCCATTCTCACAGATGGGCCGCCGCGGCTCTCGCCGCCGCGGGTACGAGCACGGTTGGATCGTCCAGGCGTTCGACCACCGCCGCCCAGGCCTCGCTGCGTGGGTCGAGGTGCGCACGGTGTCCCGCCTCGCCGTCGATCTCCACGAGCTCGACCTCGCCCCCGGCCGCGCGCGCGGACTCGGCGTAGCTGCGGCTGATCTCGATCGAGACGGTTTCGTCGTCTGTGCCGTGGATGATCACCACGGGCATGTCCAGTGGCAGCAGGCGAATCGGATCGCCTACTGCATAGCGCTCGGGGACCTCCTCGGGCGAGCCGCCCATCAGATCCCGTACGACTCCGCCATGCCAGCGACGGTAGGCGTCCCCGAGATCGGCAACACCGGCCAGTGAGATGACCCGTCGCGGACGCACCCGCGGCGGTCCGTCGAGGCCGCCCGGGGCGCCGTCCGGTAGGTTGGGCCGGCCGGCCGCCCACAGCGCGAGGTGACCGCCGGCGGAGTGGCCGATGAACGTCACGCGCTCAAGCTCCAGCCGGGGGTCTTCGAGCGTGGCGAGCTGGTCGATCGCCGCGGCCACGTCTGCGAATGTGTTCGGCCAGCCCCCACCGGCGCCGACGCGGCGGTACTCGATGTTCCACACGGCGAAGCCGCGCCGCAGCAGGTCGCCGGCCAGCCCACGCGTGAAGACCTTGCCGTAGCGCTTCTGCCACGAGCCGCCATGGATCAGCACGACCACCGGGTGCGGCCCGGGGCCGGACGGCACGTAGAGGTCGGCGTGCTGCGAGGCATGGGGCCCATAACGGTGGGAGCGTCCGCGCGAGAGAAAGTCGAGGATCAGGCGCGCAGGAGCCACGTGGCTCAATGCTAGAGGGTGGGAGGGGCGGTCCTACTCGACGCTGTAGGAGCGGGCCAGCTCGACCAGCAGCCGCACGCCGTACCCGGAGGCGCCCTTGCCGACGTAGGCGCGGCCGAGATCCCAGGCCGAGCCCGCGATGTCGAGGTGCGCCCACGGCGTCTCTGAGACGAAGTTCTGCAAGAAGGAGGCGCCCATGATCGTGCCCGCCTTGCGCGCTTCGGGCGCGTTGTCGAGGTCGGCGTACTTGCCCGCGACAAGCTCGTCGTACTCGGGGTGCAGCGGCAGCCGCCAGAGGATCTCGCCGGTGCGCTCGCCCGCGGCGATGAGGTGCTCGGTGAGCTCCTCGTCGTTTGACATGATCCCCGCGTAGGTCGATCCGAGCGCGATGATCACCGCGCCGGTCAGCGTCGCCAGGTCGACGATCTGCTCGGCCCCCAGCGAGACGGCGTGGCAGAGGCAGTCGGCGAGCACGAGGCGGCCCTCGGCGTCGGTGTTGTTGATCTCGATCGTCTTCCCATTCTTCGCCGTGACGATGTCCCCGGGCTTGATCGCGCGCCCGTCCGGCAGGTTCTCGGTCGCGCCGACGACCGCGAGCAGCTTCACAGGCAGGCGCAACCGCGCGATCGCCGCGATCGCCTCGACGACGGCGGCGCCGCCGGACATGTCGAACTTCATCTCCGCCATCTTCGGGCCGGGCTTCAGCGAGATGCCGCCGCTGTCGAATGTCACAGCCTTGCCGACGAAGCCCAGTAAAGGACCGCCTGCCTCCCCACCTTCATATTTCAGGACGATCAGCGCGGGGTCCTGCTCGGAGCCCTGCGCGACGGCGGCGAAGGCGCCCATGCCGAGCCCCTCAATCCCGGCACGCCCCTCGACCTCGACCTGCAGCCCGTCGATCTCCTCGCCGAGCGCTCGCGCGTAGTCGGCGAGCGCCGTCGGCGTGAGGTCGTTGCCGGGCCGGTTCTGTAGATCTCGCGCGGCGTTCACCGCCGCGGCGACGATCGCGGCGTCGGCGACCGCCGACTCGACGGGTCCGCCGCCCGAGACGATCAGGCCGTCGAGATGCTTTGGCTTGGAGTCTCCCTCTCGGCCGCCCGCCTTCGCGGACTTGGACTTGTGCAGATCGAAGCTGTAGTCGGCGAGGATCGTCCCCTCCACGAGCGCCCCCGCGACCGCGGCGCTCGCATCGTCGCCCCCGCCGGCGGCTGGGACCTCCCAGCAGAGCACCCGCGTGGAGAGCTCGCGTGCCCGCTCACGGGCGATCGCGGCCGCGATCCGCGCGCGCTCGGGCGTGAAGTCCTTGCGCGCGCCGAGCCCGACCGTCAGCCAGCGCTTGCCGTCGGCATGGGTCAGCGCGAGCGCCTTGAACGAGCGCTGTGCCTCGCCGCTCGCGAGCAGCTCGCCCACCGGATCGGGAACCAGCCCACCCGCGTCGGCGCGGGGCTCCTCGCCCTCGAGCAGGCCGACGACGACGGTGTCGGCCTCGGTTGCCTCGGGCGGGTCGGCTGTCCAGGAGACGTTCACGATCAGCGCACAATATCCGGACGGCGAGGAATGCGTCTACTAGCATTGCCGGCCTGTAGTCATTGCAACCCGAACCTAGGAGTGTCCGCAGACAATGCCCAAGACCGTGATCCTCGGCGCCGCCCGCACCCCCGTCGGCAAGATGGGCGGCAGCCTCTCCACGCTCGACGCCACCGAGCTCGGCGGCGTCGCGATCGAGGCCGCGCTCGAGCGCTCCGGCGTCGCGCCCGAGCAGGTCGAGCACGTCGTGATGGGCCAGGTGCTGCAGGCCGGCCAGGGCCAGATCCCCTCGCGCCAGGCGCAGATCAAGGGTGGCATCCCCAAGGAGGTCTCCTCGGAGACGATCAACAAGGTCTGCGCCTCCGGACTGCGCGCCTCGGTGATCATCGATCAGGCGATTCGCGCGGGCGACGTGCAGGTCGGCGTCGGCGGCGGCATGGAGTCGATGTCGCAGGCGCCCTACCTGCTCCCCGGCGCGCGCTTCGGCTTCCGTATGGGCGACGTGAAGGCGCTCGACGCGATGGTCCACGACGGGCTCACGAACCCGTTCTCTGGAAAGCAGATGTTCGTCGAGGCGACCGAGGTCTCAGACGAGTTGGAGCTGACCCGCGCGGACCTCGACCGCTGGGCGCTGCGCTCGCACGAGCTGGCCTTGAAGGCGACCGATGAGGGCAAGCTGGCCGACGAGATCGTCTCGGTGACCGTCAAGGGCCGTAAGGGTGACACGGTTGTGGAGATCGACGAGGCCCCGCGCCGCGGCAGCTCGCTCGAGGCGCTCGCCAAGCTGCCCGGTCTGACCGGCAAGGACGGCTCGCACACCGCCGGCAACTCGCCGGGTGTGAACGACGCCGGTGGCGCGCTGGTGCTGTCCTCCGAGGAGTGGGCGAGCGCGAACGGCAAGGAGGCGCTGGCCGAGATCGTCGCCCACGCGCAGTCCGCGAACGACTTCGCCTACCTGGCCACGACGCCGGCGAGCGCCGCGAAGAAGGCGCTGGAGAAGGCCGGCTTGAAGGCAGAGGACATCGACCTGTGGGAGATCAACGAGGCGTTCGCCTCGGTCACGCTGAACTCGATCCGGATGCTCGGGATCGACAAGGACCGCGTGAACGTGAACGGCGGTGCGATCGCGCTCGGCCATCCGATCGGCGCCTCCGGCGCGCGGATTCTCGGCTCGCTCGTCTACGAGCTGCGCCGTCGCGGCGGCGGTCTCGGCTGCGCGGCGATCTGCTCCGGCGGCGGGCAGGGCGACGCGCTGATCCTCAAGGTCTGAGATGACCGAGGCCGGGAACGGCGCCGACCGATCGAAGATCGGCCAGCAGCACGCGGCGGCGTTCTTTGATCTCGATCGCACTTTGATGGCGGGCTCCTCAGGGATCTTCTTCGCGCGCGCTGCTTACGAGACGGGCATGATCTCGCGTCGCCGTTTGGCGCGCGACGCATACGAGAACCTGCGTTTTCGGCTACGTGGTTCGACCGACGATCGCGCCGACCAAGTGCGCAAGCGCGTGGGGGAGATGATCTCAGGCGTGCCGGTGCGCGAGCTGCAGCGCTTATCCCCCCGTGTGCTCGCGGGCGTCCTGCCAAGGCTGTATCCACAGATGCTCGCGCGCGCGTACGCCCACCAGGATGCGGGCGTGCCTGTCTACATCCTCACCGCTGCCTCCCAGGAGATGGCCGATCTGCTCGCCCACGTGCTCGCCTTCGATGGTGGCCTCGGCTCTCGTTCGGAGATCGTCGACGGTCGCTACACCGGCCGCCCGGCAGGCCCGTTCAACTATCGCGAGGGGAAGGTGCTCTCGATGCGTGAGCTGGCCGACCGCACGGGGATCGATCTGGAAGCCTCCTACGCCTACTCCGATTCCGAGTCCGACCTGCCGATGCTGCGCGCGGTTCGTCACGCCGTGGTCGTGAACCCCGACGCAGAGCTGCGGCGGATCGCCGGGGAAGAGGGCTGGGAAGTGCTCCACCTCGACCGGCTCGGGCGCCGCCTGAAGGTGCTCGCCGCGGTCGGTGCGGTCACCGCGCTCGGCGGCCTGGGCAGGGTGCTCAGCGAGCACGTCGGTGCGCGGGGCGATCCGCGGGCTCTACAATTGCGCGCGGTCGGTCCCCGCCGGGAGCCGAGTCGCCGTGTGGGGCCGAGACGCCGCGCGCGTCGCTAGCCGCCGCGAGATCCAACATGCCCTCCGCCACCGCCCAGCCCAAGAGCAAGATCCGCGTCGTCGTCGCCAAGCCCGGCCTCGACGGGCACGACCGCGGCGCGAAGATCATCGCGCGGGCGCTGCGCGACGCGGGGATGGAGGTGATCTACACCGGCCTGCACCAGACGCCGGAGCAGATCGTCGAGACCGTGATCCAGGAGGACGCCGACGCCGTCGGGCTGTCGATCCTCTCCGGCGCGCACATGACGCTCGTGCCGCGGGTGGTTTCGCTACTGCATGAGCAGGGCATCGACGACGTGGTCGTGACCGTCGGCGGCACGATCCCCGCGGAGGACATCCCGGAGCTGAAGCAGCTCGGCGTGGCGGAGGTCTTCACGCCGGGCGCGCCCACCCAGGCGATCGTGGATTTCATCCGCGGAGCGGTCGACGCCCGCCCGTCCGATCGAGCATCGAATAACTGATTGACTCGTCAGTCAACCGCTGGACCAGGTAGGATTGTGGGCAGCTTTTCCGACTTGAACCCAACCCACCCCCCGGACACACCCCCGAAGGAGCAGCCGAAGAAATGAAGATATGCGTCCTGGTGAAGGAGGTCCCGGACGCCGCCGTCGAGAAGCGGATCGATCCCTCGACGGGGCGTATG
>Ga0302178_10003610_pt1 | contig 11565 bp, 8 predicted proteins | sample I_Palsa_E1_3_FD_198790 | JGI IMG/M metagenome (GOLD analysis project Ga0302178, IMG submission 198790) | Peat permafrost microbial communities from Stordalen Mire near Abisko, Sweden - I_Palsa_E1_3 | ecosystem: Environmental > Terrestrial > Soil > Palsa > Peat permafrost | place: Sweden: Abisko... | reverse complement strand
ACCAGCCGACCCTGGAGCAGCGGTTTGACCTGGCGGTCAGCTGGCAGGTGCTGGAGCACGTCGCCGACCTGGAGGCCGCGCTGGGAAACATCCGCGGCTACCTCCGCCCGGGTGGGTATCTGGTAGCACTGTTCTCCGGCCGCTTCTCGGTGCCGGCAGTGTTCAACCGCGTGATCCCCACGGGCATCGGTCTAAGCCTGATGCGGGTGCTGCTGCACCGTGATCCCGACTCTGTGTTTCCCGCGCGCTACGACCGCTGCTACCACCGTGCCCTGGTCGGACTACTGGATCTGTGGAGCGCCAGCCAGACCTTCGCGATATTTCAGGGCGGCGCCTACTTCAACTTCTCGCCGCTGCTGCGAAGCGCCTACTTCGTCTACGAGAGCTGGGCGTCTCGTCGACACCTGCTGAACGCGGCGACGCACTACCTTGTCGAATGCCAGCGGTGAGCGCAGGCCGCTGACGCGACACACGACAACGCGGCGTCGGCGGGGGATATGAGCCAAATAGGCGCAGGGACCCTGCAGCGACGCCAGCTCCCCGCCAGCTTTCTGGATGGCAACAGCTGGCTGGCGATCCGGTTCCTCTCTGACGCGGCAATGCTCGTGCTGGCGGTGGTGATCGCCATCCTCCTGGAGCCTCCGGGTCACGGGGTTGGCCTGCTGGCGCTCTACCCTCCGCTCGCCCTTGTACTGCTCGCCTCCCGCGGGCGTTACCGTCCCAGGCTGAGAGACGTCGTGATCGATTCGCTCGCGCCCGGCTTCGGTGCGCTGTCGATCGCGGCAATGTCGATCTTCGTCCTCAGCTCGCTCGTTTCCGACAGCCGGTCCAGCACTGAGACGCTGCTGATCTCCACCTGGCTCGGGTCGCTGACCACAGTCACCTGCGCGGGCGCGCTGCTCAACACCATCCAGTACCTGGCCCGGCGCAAGGGGCTGGTGAGCAGCCCGACGTTGATCGTCGGTACCGACGCGGACGCACAGGAGATCGCCCGCCGGCTCGCGGAACAACCCGAGTACGGTCTGCGGCCGGTTGGCTTCATCGACGACCATGCTGGCGTACCAGGCCCCGACCTGCTCCCCCGACTCGGCGCGTTGCGGGAGCTCGATCGAATCGCCGGAGAGGAGTCCGTCGGACATGTGATCGTCGGGTTCCCCAGCGCTCCCCTGCCCGACCTGCTCGCGCTGATCAAGCACTGCGACGAGCTCCGCATCGCCACGATGGTGCTCCCCAGACTGTCGGCGTCGATCAACCATCAGACGCAGTTTGAGTATCTCGGCACCGTCCCGCTACTCAACATGCGCGCGACAAATCCGGATGACTGGCGCTTTGCGATCAAGCACCTGGTCGACCGCATCTGCGCCGCGGCGCTCGTGGTCGTGCTCGCGCCGGTGCTGGCAGCGATCGCGGCGGCCGTCCGACTGTCCTCACCCGGGCCGGTGCTGTTTCGCCAGCTGCGGGTGGGACGCGATGGCCAGATCTTCCACGTACTCAAGTTCAGGACGATGGTCCACGCCGCCCCTGAGGAGCATCAGCCGTGGACCCCGCCCAACGGCGTGGCCCCCGGCGGCGTCGAGGGCGTTGATCGGCGGACGCGAGTGGGCCGCCTGCTGCGCCGGACGTCGCTCGACGAGCTGCCCCAACTGTTGAACGTCCTTCGCGCCGAGATGAGCTTGGTGGGACCTCGTCCCGAGCGGCCGGAGCTGGCGGAGCGCTTCGGCCACGAGTTCGATCGCTACCACGACCGTCAGCGGGTACGTTCGGGGATCACGGGCTGGGCGCAGGTGCACGGATGTCGGGGCCAGACCCCACTGCGAAGCCGGATCGAACTCGACAACTTCTACATCGAGCACTGGTCCATGTCGTTCGATCTGAAGATCATGCTGCTGACGTTGCCAGCGCTGCTGAGAGGCTCGTAGAGCCTCGGTTGTGGATTTACGGCAGGCGGCGCAGCTCGCTGATCACGTCGCCGTGCAGTGAGAGCCCGTAGCGACCGTTGCCGCCCCAGGAGTCGACCTGACGCTGCACCGTCAAGCCGTGCTGTGAGGCCAGCGCGGCGAACAGCGTCGCCGTCATCGGGCTACGCCATCCTTGTCGCTGCCGGCGCCCCGCGTGATGGATCACCGCTACCCCATCCGGTGCGAGCACACGCCTGATCTCGCCGAGGTACTGGTCCACGTCGATTGGAGCGACATGGACGAACGCGTCAAATGACCAGACGGCATCGACCGAGCCCGTGTCGACGCCGCGAAGCGACGCACCGTCGGACAGGACGTAGGTGACATCCGAAGGATCCCCGAGCCGCTCCCGGCACAGCTCAAGCGTCGTGTCGGTGATGTCGACAAGGATCAGGCGGCCGGCGAGGTCGTGAAGCGTCTCGCTGAAGCGGCCGGCGCCGGGACCGATCTCCAGAATCGTCGTCGACCCCTTGACCGCGGGCACGAGCAGCTCCTCGATCAGGCTCGCCTTCCACTGCTCCGAAGCCGTCCACTCCTCCCCGGCGGCCGACCAGTCCCAGGTCGACCATACGCGGCGATTGGCGCTGACCGAGTGCTCGTTCCAGCGGCGATGTGCCGGGCCGAGCACGCCGCGGCGACCCTCGATCTCCAGCAGCGCGTCGTCGATCCTCTGCGGCAGCCATCGCGCCGCCACCAGTGCCCCGGTGAGCAACGCGTATACCGGTCCAAACTCGCGCGTGAGCCCGCGCAGCCTACCCAGCCGCGCGATCGTGGAGGTGGACGGCGGCACCGGCGCCGTGACCGGATCGCCGACCCGCGTACCCCCAGACAGTCCCGACACGGATTCTCCTTCTCAAGAAGTCGTCAGACGCGGCCAAAGCGTATCGACCGGCTCGCGGGATAAGGAGAAACCCGCGCGTTGGCTGAGGGCGCCGTTGTCAATTGGCGGCGCTCGCGAATGACAGAAGTCTGACGCCCCTCAGCATCTCGATGATTTTCTCATCATCGCAAGCGCTGTCTGTGCAGAACATCCGGCGAACTGTCTAGGACATCCGTCCAATTCGCGATAAACCAGTTTTCTGTCTGATGCAGCACGCCGATTAGTGGAGTGAAGCACCACTCAGCTCCGAGCGTTTTTGGCGAGGCCGAAATCGCGACGGGGGTTCCATAAGGGGGACACGAAGAATGAAGTCCAGACGAAATATAGGCATCGCCGCGCTGCTGTGTTCGCTCGGCGCTGTCGGCGTCGGCGCCGGTTCGGCGTCAGCCGCGACCACCAATCCATTCGGCTGCACGGCCAGTACGGCCGCCGCCACCCTCGGGAGCACCAACCTGCTCCCCGGGACGACGGTCGCCAACCCACCGAACACGCCGTGTGCGACCGACAACCAGTTGCTCGCCGCGACGGCCATCAACCCAGCTAGCCTGGGGCTCGTGGCGGGGACTGTCGGTCCGGTGGCCGCGACGACGACCCTGTCGACCGGATCGGCCGATGGCTCGACCGTCGCCATTGGGGCGAACGCGACCAGCACGGTCGACGCGCTGAGCCTCAGCGTGCTCGGTCTGCCGGCCGTTCAGGTCACGACGCCGTCGGTGGCGACGGTCAACTACGCGTGCGTCGACAACGTGCTGACGCCCACGTACAGCTCGACGTTGAACGTGATCACGATTGGCGGCCAGACGATCCCGCTGACGGGATTGCCGCAGACGCTCTCCCTCCCGGGTCTACTGAATGGCCTGGTGTCCGTCGCGGTCAACCAGCACACCTCGACAGCGACCTCAGACACGGAGACGCTGGTGCAGATCTCGGTCCTCAACAACGGTCTGCTTGCCGGACTTGGTGGGGGACTGAACCTCACCGTCGGCTCGGCGACCGCGTCGGCCACTGGGTCAACCCCGTGCGCCGGCACAAGTGGCCTCCCCACCGGTACCGGTACCGGCGGTAACGGCGGTAACGGCGGTAACGGCGGTAACGGCGGCGGTGGCAACGGCGGCAACGGGAACGGCGGCGGCACCGGCGGCAACGGCGGCAACGGGTCCGGCAACGGGTCCGGTTCGGGCAATTGCCCGATCGGGTCGACAGTTGACGGCGCCAACCTGTGCGAGATCGCAGCCGGCAGCGAAGGCAACTCGTCGGCGATCACGTTCAACGCCGGCGACATCTACGGCGGCACGGTGTACTCGCTCGCCTATGCCAGGGAGCACTACAACAGCCTGTGCCTCGACGGTCCCGGCCCGAACTACGCCGTGATCGGTAACAACGCAGACAACACGATCAAGGTTTCCGGGACGCGCCAGCGCGTGCTCGGACTCGGCGGTGCCGACAAGATCACGGTCAAGAGCGGGCCCAAGACCTGCGTCGATGCTGGCACAGGGAATGACACGGTCAAGGCCGGTAAGGCAGCGGTGCGAGTCTACGGCGGCGAAGGCAACGACAAGATCACCGTCGGCAACGGCAACGACGTCGTCTACGGCGGCGGCGGCCAGGACAAGATCAAGGCCGGTAACGGCAACGACAGCCTCAACGGCGGCGCCGGCAACGACAAGATCAAGGCCGGCAACGGCACCGATCGCCTGTACGGGAACGCTGGCGCTGACAAGCTCACCGCCGGAACGGGTCGGGATTACCTGTTCGGGGGTCCCGGCAACGACATGATGCGGGCGCGGGGCAACGTGGCGTACGTCAACGGTGGCAACGGTCACAACGTTGCCTACGTGAAGCGCCCGATGGCGAGCTTCGCTCGCAAGCACGGCACCAAGCACGTGCACATCATCTAGCCGTCTCAGTCCCCAGACGCCATCGGCGCCCGTCGGCTTTACGCCGGCGGGCGCTCTTTGGCGTCCGGAGCAAAGGACGCCAGCTCGGCCAGGATCGCATCGCCGTGCTTGGCGACGAACGACTGCCCGATCCCCTTGATCGCCAGCAGTCCGGCGGCGTCGACGGGCCGGCGTCGCAGCAGTTCCGTCAGCACCGTGTTGGTCGCGACCGTGTACGCGGGCTTGCCCTCCGCCCGGTCGGCGCGCCATCGCTTCAGACGCTCGAACTCCCGTTGATCGACGGGCGGCCCCGAGGGCTCGGTGCCCGCGCCGCCCGCGGCGTCCCGCCGCCGACGTCCGGGTGCCCGGTCGGCGACCACCAACCAGTCCAGCGGATCGCAGACGTCGCAACAGCGGCCGGTTGGAGCCGGCGGCAGCGGATCGCCGAAATGGTCGAGCAGCTGCTGCCGACGGCAGCGGTCATCGCCCGTGGCGAACGCCTTGAGCGCGTGGTACGCCTCCCAGCGGCGATCGCGCGCCGCCCGGCACTCAGCTGCGGCGCGCGCCATGTCGAGCGGGCCGCGCAGCGAGACCGCGACCCGGCCGCCGGGCGCGGGCGCGAGCGCCACCGCGCCGCACCGCTCGGCGACCGCCAACGCGATCCGATCACGGTCGCTCTGGCCGCGCGGATCGATCGCCGCGCCGCCTTCGCCAGCGGCGGCATCCAACCGCTGGAGCGCTGCCGCGACGTGCTCGGGGCGCAGCTCCGCATCCTGGATGAACTTCACCAGCCGGCCGAGATCGCCCCGCATCGCCAGCATCACCGCGCGTGCGGGCAGCCCGTCACGACCGGCCCGGCCGGCCTCCTGGTAGTAGGCCTCGACGCTCGCGGGCAGCGCCCAGTGCCAGACGCTGCGCACCCCGAACGGGAAGTCGACGCCCATCCCGAAGGCGTTGGTCGCCACCATCACATCGGCGTCGCCGTTCGTGAATGCCGCCTGGGCGGCAGCGCGGGTGTCGGCGTCCATGCCGGCGTGGTATCCGGTCGCTGCCAGCCCGTGTGACCGCAGCTCGGCGGTCAGCTCCTCGGTGTCGCGACGGGTGCCGCAGTAGACGATCGCCGGCCGGCTGGCCGGATCGGCCAGCCCCTGAGTCAGCGTCGCGCGCTTGCGGCCGACCGCGCCGTCGCCGGCGAACTGCACCGTGTCGAAGCTGATGTTGGGGCGGTCAAAGCCACGGGAGATGATCAGCGGATCGCTGATCCCCAGCCGCGCGACGATCTCGTCGGCGACCTTCGGCGTCGCGGTCGCCGTCGCCGCCATCACCGGCGGGCGCCCGAGCTCCTCGATCACCGGTCGCAGGCGCAGGTAGTCCGGTCTGAAGTCATGGCCCCACTGCGACACGCAGTGGGCCTCGTCGACGACGAACAAGCGGATCCGCCGGTTCGACAGCGCCCGCCGGAACGCCCCGTTGGCGAATCGCTCCGGTGCGCAGAAGACGATCTGCGCGTCGGTCTGGAGCGTTTCGAGGGCGGTGGCGGCCTCCTGCCCCGACAGGGTCGAGGCGAGCATCGCGGACCGGATGCCGAGCGCCGTCAGCCGGTTGTGCTGGTCGGCGATCAGCGCGATCAGCGGCGAGACCACGACCGTCAACCCGTCGCCGTCGGCGATCGCCGGCAGCTGGTAGCAGAGCGACTTCCCGGAGCCGGTTGGGAACAGCAACAACGTCGAGCGCCCGTCGAGCGCGGCTCCGACCGCCTCGCGCTGGCCCGGCCTGAACGCCTGCAGGCCGAAACGATGCAGCAGCTCGTCCGGTGTCTGGGCGTTGGCGTCGTCGCCGCTGCCGTCGCCGCTGCCGTGGCCGCTGCCGTGGCCGCTGCCGTGGCCGCTGCCGTGGCCGCTGCCGTGGCCGCTGCCGTGGCCGCTGCCGTCGCCGCTGCCGTCCCCGCTGCCGTCCCCGCTGCGGACCCCGCTGCGGACCGGGGCGGCGGCCAAGGCCGCGGCTACCGGCTCGCACGTCTGCGTCTGCTGGGTGGTCAGCCGCCCATCCAGTGCCCGCAGCGACTCCACCGGCGCCTCGGTCAGCAGCGCGCCGAGCGGGGCCGCCCAGCCGTGGTCGGCGTCGGGGTCGGCGTCGGCATTGGCGCCCGCCACCGCTTGCGCGAGCGGGGTCACGATCCCGCGCTCGCGCGTGTCCAGCAGCCGAAACGCGTCTCGCGCCCGCTGCAGCGCCGCCTCGCGATCGGTCGCCTCTGCGGCATCGGCGAGTGCGCGAACGACAGCGATCATCACCCTGACGGTACCGCTGGCGGGGGCGGATCCGGACGGCCGCCGAGGATTGGCGATTTCGTCACCGGGGGCGTGACGGGATCGCCAATGTTCGCGTCCGGGCGCACACTAGGCTGCTCGCCATGAACGTCGCCGTACTCGCCTCGGGAAGCGGCACCAACCTGCAAGCCCTGATCGACCGCGTGCACGGCCGCGACGGCGTCAGGATCGTCGCGGTCGGGTCCGACCGGCCCGATGCACAGGCACTCGAGCGCGCCCGGTCAGCCGGCATTCCAGAGCGGGCGTTCGCGGCCGATGCCTACGGCGATCGGCGTGATCGCGACCGCGCGATGGCGGACTGGCTGCAGTCGCTTGGTGCCGAGCTGGTCGTTGCCGCTGGCTACATGCGTCTGCTCGATCCAGCCTTCCTGGACGCATTCCCGCAGCGGGTGATCAACGTCCATCCGGCGCTGCTGCCCGCGTTCCCCGGTCTGCATGTCGTCCAGCAGGCGCTCGACTATGGCGTCAAGGTGTTCGGGGTGACCGTTCACTTCCTCGATTCCGGCGTCGATACCGGTCCGATCATCCTCCAACGAGCGTTGCATCTGCCCGACGCCAGCGACGCCGATGAGGTGCTGACACAGCTGCATCCGGTCGAGCACGAGCTGCTGGTCGAGGCCGTGACGCTGATCGCGCACGGTGCGGTCGGTTTCGATCTGGCCAACCCTCGCCGGGTCGTGCTTGACCGGTAGAGTCGGCCTTATGGCAACCGCGGAAGACGTGGATCCCGTTGAGCTGGCCGCCGAAGCCGCGCCGGGCCCGAAGGTCCGCCGGGCGCTGCTGTCGGTGTCCGACAAGACCGGCATCATCGAGTTCGCGCGCGGCCTGGCCGACCTCGGGGTCGAGATCATCTCCACCGGCGGCACCGCCGGGCAGCTGTCGAGCGCCGGCGTGCCGGTCCGCTCGATCACCGAGCTGACGGGCTTTCCGGAGATCATGGACGGACGTGTCAAGACGCTGCACCCGAAGCTGTACGCGGGTCTGCTGGCGGTCCGCGACAACCCCGAACACCTCGAGGCGGCGCGGGAGCACTCGGTCGAGTTCGTCGACCTGGTGTGCGTGAACCTCTACCCGTTCGAGCGGACCGTGGCCCAGCCGGGCGTCGCCGACGGCGACGTGATCGAGAACATCGACATCGGCGGCCCGACGATGATCCGTGCGGCCGCCAAGAACTTCGTGTACGCGGCGCCGGTCGTCTCGCCGGAGAGCTATGACGCCGTGCTCAACGAGCTGCGTGAGACGGGCGGTCACCTGTCGCGCTCCACGCGGGAGTCGCTCGCGGCCGCCGCGTTCGCCTACACCGCGCGCTATGACACCGCGATCGCCCGCTGGTTCCAGGAGAAGCATGAGGACTTCCCGTCGCTGTTCGTGCGCGCGTTCGAGCAGGTACTGGAGCTCTCCTACGGCGAGAACCCCCACCAGCGCGCCGCCTACTACGAGCAGATCGGCGCGCCGTCGCACGTGCTCTCCCAGGTCTCGCAGCTGGGCGGCAAGCCGATCTCGTTCAACAACCTGCTCGATCTCGACGCCGGTCAGCAGCTGCTGGCCGAGTTCGACGAGCCCGCCTGCGTGATCATCAAGCACAACAACCCGTGCGGCGTGGCGATCGGCGCCGATGCGCTGGACGCCTACCGCAGGGCGTTCGCGTGCGATCCGATGTCCGCGTTCGGCGGGATCGTGTGCCTGAACCGCGGCGTCGACGCCGAACTGGCGGCGGCGCTCAAGGAGCAGTTCATCGAGGTCCTGTTCGCCCGCGGCTACTCCGAGGACGCGCTGACGGCGCTCGCCGAGAAGCAGAACATGCGGATCCTCGACGACCAGGACGACCACCGCGGGACCGCCCCCGGCGACCCGCACATGCGCCAGGTGGTGGGTGGGCTGCTCGTCCAGGACCGTGACTCCTCGACCGAGCGGCGGGCCGACATGCAGGTCGCTTCGGCCCGCCAGCCGACCGAGTCCGAGTGGCGTGATCTCGAGTTCGCCTGGACCGTCTGCAAGCACGTGAAGTCCAACGCGATCGTGATCTGCCGCGATGGCGCCACGATCGGGATCGGCGCCGGCCAGATGAGTCGCGTCGACTCGGTGCGCGTCGCGATCGAGAAGGCCCAGGACGGCGTCACCGGCGGCGCGCTCGCCTCAGACGCCTACTTTCCGTTCTCCGACGGGCCGGAGCTGGCCTTGGAGGCGGGGGTCAGTTCGATCGTCCAGCCGGGCGGGTCGGTCCGTGACAACCTGACCATCGAGGCCGTCGACAGGGCCGGCGCCGCGATGGTCTTCACGGGCCATCGCCATTTCCGCCACTGAGCCCAGTGCGGGCGGCGGGGCCGAGGGCGTGAGCGCCGACCGCGCCCGGCGCCTGCCGGGCGATCCGCCGTCGCCGTATGAGCTGAGCTACGGCTTCTCCCGGGTCGTGACCGCCGGCGGCTTGGTGCTGGTCGGCGGCACCACCTCGATCACCGGCGACGGCTTCGTGATCGGCGAGACCCCATACGACCAGACCGTCGAGATCCTGGGCAGGCTGCTGCACGAACTCTCCCGCGCCGGCGTCGTCGCCGAGGACGTGCTCCAGACCCGCGTCTACGTGACCGACATCTCCCGCGCCGACGAGGTCGGCCGCGCCCACGGCGAGGTGTTCGGCTCGATCCGCCCGCTGATGACGATGGTCGAGGTCTCAGGCCTGATCGACCCCCGCATGCTGGTCGAGATCGAAGCCGTCGCGCTCGCCCCGCCGCCGCGCTGACGTCGAGCCACCCCGCCCACCCTTGCGTTTTAACGACCCATACGGTCGCTTTCTCGCAGCGGTGCCGTTGATCGGCCCGCGTACGCGATCATGTGGTGCCCGCCGCTGTAGCTCAGCTGGTAGAGCAGCGGACTTTTAATCCGAAGGTCGTGGGTTCGAGCCCCACCGGCGGCATCGAGGAGTAGCTGTAATTAGACATGTTCGGCGACTTGCCACCCAGCTTGATCGCCACGATCTGGACTAAGCTAAGACGACCGCGGGCTGGCTGCGCGTTAGAGTCCGACCTGTACGCAATCTGTCCGGTCGTGGATCGTTCTCGGACGTCCGCTCAGTGTGAGTCAGCCTGCGTCAGCGGACGTGTCCCACCGCGTGGCCTCCGGGCAGCCAAATCGGCCGTCGGCGTCCGAACAGTCGGATCCGCACGGGTCCGGAGCTGACCGGCTGAGCGCTGCCGTAGTCGTTGACAGCGCCCTCGGTCACGCGGATCGAATGCCAGAGGTCGGCGAGCGTCGCTCGATAGGTCTGCCCGGTCGCGCCGGCGATCGGTTTGCACCGCTGCCCGAGATAGCCGCATCGGTACCACTGATAGGTGATCGACGAGGGCGAGTTCGACCAGTCCACGGACCCAGCGGTGAGCACGCCACCGAGCCGGGGCGCGCCGCCGATCACCGGACTGCCAGTGGCGACCGGGACGGGCGCGGTGACCGTCACGCTCGGGGTGAGGGTCGGATCGAGCGTGAACGCCGGCGCCGACAGGTCCCCCTCGACATAGCTCGAGCCGCCGGCGCCACCGCCCGGCTCGCACCCTGACAACTCGTCATAGCTGATGCCGCCGCCCCCGCCGTAGTAGCCGCCGCCCCCGCCGCCACCGCTACCGCCGTCCTGGTAGGCGCCATCGTTCGGACCGCCGACGCCGTACCCGCCTACCCCCAGCGCCCCGTCGCCGCCGGTGAAGTCAGGTCCGGAACTGGGGTCTGAGTAGCAGCTGCCGCCAGCACCGCCCGCAGTCTGGCTGCCCGGCTGAGCGTTCCACGGCAACGCGCCAACGGCACCACCAAATGCGCCACTTCCTGGTTGACCGGCGCTGCCCCCGTTGCCTCCGCCGCCCCCGCCGCCGGCGACGACCAGCCGTGAGGCAAGCGTGCCGCCAGCAACCGTGCAGGGCGCCCCCGCCGCGCTCGAGCACGTACGCACGTCCGAGGCGCCGCCCCCACCGAACGCGTCGTTGAACCCATACGTGCTCTGTCCGCCACCGCCGCCGCCGTTGAAGCCGGCGCCGGACGTCGCGGGGTCATACGGCCCGGTCGCCTGTTCGCCGGCCCCACCGACCTCGACGTACAGCGTCTGCGACCCGGCCGGCAGTTGGACATCCGTCCTCACGATCGCCCCTTCGCCGCCGCTCCCCCCACCGCCGGGCGCACCGACGGCGACGATCTGGACGCCGGTCACGCCGGCTGGCACAGACCAGGTCTGCTCAGACCCGGTGTATGTGAACTCGGTAGCCCGGGCCGCTGCGGGCCCAAGCGCTGTTGCCAGCGCTGACGCCACTAGCACGATCACCACCCGATTCTGCACAACTCGGCCCCGGAACCTAAGTGCCCGAATCGACATCTCGCCCCTATCTCCTCTACGTTGGCTCGACGTTAACCGATTTATGACAGAACCGTGATTTTCGAGGGTGTCAAGATAACAGTGTAGAGAGCGCCGGGATAAACCGGGGAAAGGAATGAGAGAGTCCAACCGGGGTGCCGACGTCGTCCTACAAGTGCACCTCACGTCCGAC
>Ga0302178_10003605_pt1 | contig 11573 bp, 11 predicted proteins | sample I_Palsa_E1_3_FD_198790 | JGI IMG/M metagenome (GOLD analysis project Ga0302178, IMG submission 198790) | Peat permafrost microbial communities from Stordalen Mire near Abisko, Sweden - I_Palsa_E1_3 | ecosystem: Environmental > Terrestrial > Soil > Palsa > Peat permafrost | place: Sweden... | reverse complement strand
GCCGACTACTCAAAGCTGCTCGCAAGCGCCCCCTCCGGCGCGCTCGCACACGTCTACTCGAACCCCACCGTTACCGGCTCCAGCGCATCGAGTAGCACCTCATCCGCGACGGGCGCGGGCGCAAAGGGCCTCGGCGGCCTGGTCGGGCTGCTCGGCGGCGCCCGCACGGTGAACCTCTCGCTCGTGCCCTCCTCCAACTCGATCGCGCTCGACATCGACAGCCTTTCCGCGGCCGGCGGCGGCGGTTTGACGGGCTCCGCCGCCGCGGGCGCCCAGACCCTCGGCGAACTTCCGGGCGAATCGTGGCTGGCCGCCGGGCTCGGCAACGCCGGCGCCACTTTCTCGGGCGATGTGCAGGCGCTCCACGGCCTCGCCTCGGTGATCGGCTCGCTCGGGAGTTCCTCCTCGGGTGCGGGCGCCGCGACCGAAGAAAGCTCGGCTTCCGGCTTCGACGTGAAGGGCCTGCTCGAAGGGATCCTCGCTCCGCTATCGGCGCTCAGTGCCCCCGGCGCCCAGAGTCAGCACGACTTCCTCAGCTGGATTAGCTCCGCCGGGCTGTACGCGAGTGGCAGCGGGATCGTCAACCTGCGCGGCGGGATCGTGCTCGACTCAACCAACCCCTCGCTGTCAAAGGCCGCGGTCGCGAAGCTCGGTGGCGCGCTCGAAAAGTCTGGCGGCTCGGTGCAGTCGATCTCGATCCCGGGCACCAACGCGGCGATCTCCGCGCGTGTGAACGGCCTACCGGTCGAACTGGACATCGCCAACGGCGTCGGTACGGGTGGCAAGACGAAGTTCGTGATCGGCCTCGGCGAAGCCTCCGTGCAGGACGCGCTGAAACCGTCGAGCACTCTTTTGAGCGCCGCATCCACGAGCACCGCGGCAAGCACGCTCGGCGAAGGCATCCGCCCGAGCGCGATCGTCGAATTCGCGCCCCTGCTCAGCCTGCTCGAAGGTGTCGGCCTCAGCGAAGACCCGTCGATCTCCCACGTGCTCCCCTATCTGCGCTCGCTCTCCACGCTCGTCGGCGGCGGCAAGAGCCTCGGCGGCGGGATCGAGCGCTACCGGCTCGTCGCCGGGCTGCAGTCCTCGGGCTGAGAGGCCCGCTCAGCGGACGGGCAGGACCTTGTAGAAGACCGCCTGCCCGTTCTGCACCCGGTCAGAGCCGTAGGTCGAGAGCGTCGTTTCGCCGTCCGGTTCGATCGAGTAGCGGCCGATCACCGAGTTGCGGTTGCGGATCGCTAAAAACTGGTTGACGACCGCTTGGCGGCTGTTCCCGCGCACGCCGGCCCGGCGAATCGCCAGCAGCGCGGCGCTCATCGTCTCGTAGCCATAGAGCGCGTACGCGCTGCCTTCGCTGCCGAAGACCCGGCGGTAGCGCGCGAGCACCTGGGCGGCCGGGCGCGGATACAGGCCGACGGGGAGGATCGGTGTCGTCAGGTAGGTGCTCGCACCCGCTTCGGCGCCGATTTCGGAAGTGAATTCGCTGTTGACCATGTCGCTGGAACCAAGCAGCAGCAGCTTCGGATCGGCACTGTGCAGTTGCTTCCACAGTGCCACCGTGCCGGTCCCCGTGCCGCCCGCGAAGAACACGGCCTGCGCGTCGCTTTCGGAGACCTTCGAGACCTCGCTCTTGAAGCTCGTGGTCGCGCTCGTGTGGGTCATGTCGAGGCTGTCGTGCGCTGCCACCTCGATCCCGGCCCGCTGGGCGTCGCCGGCGAGGATTTCCGACAGCGGCACCTCGAACGGCCCTTCGTCGTCGAGCACGTACACCCGCTTCACGCCCAGGCCCTCCATCAGCTTCACCTGTGCTTCGGCCTGCGCCGGATCGCCCGGCTGCAGGCGCCCGAAGGTGCGCTTCCCGGAGGGGTAGAAGCGTTCGGGCTCGTCCTGGCCGGCGTCGAGCGAGGAGGTCAGCCCGACATACGGGCTCGAGGGGCTGATCTGGAGAATCCCCGAGGCATTGATCAGCGGCAGCGACACGGCGCTTGCGCCCGAGTTGTAGTCGCCGAGGTAGGCGATCGTGGAGGTGTCCTCGGCGGCCGTCTTTGCGTTCGTCGCGGTGATCCCTGGATCCCATTCGCCACTCTTCGCGTTCGAGTCGTCCATCGACAGATAGCTGATCTTGAACGGCCCGATCCGCCCCCCCGCTTCGCTCAGCGCGAGCTTCTCGCCGTCGACGATCTGCTGGGAGTTGGGCCCCGAAGGCCCCTGCAGGGGCAGGCTCGAGTAGATCGTCAACTGGTTGCCGATCGTGCTCGATGCGCCCGAGACGCCCACTCCCCCGCAACCGGCGACGGCGAGCGCGACGGCGATCAGCGCGACGGCGGCAAGCGCAGCCTTCACCGGCGCCGTTGCTCCGTGCCTACCGGCGCCGATCGGACGGTCAACCGCACCGACCGGGCGAGTCACCGCAGCCGCCAATCGTGCCAGCCGCCGCGCGCGCACCGGCGGCTCAGCTGCGGCGGCCGGGAAGGTAGCCCGCGAGGATCCTGACGGTCGCCCCTGCCACGATGATGACCGTCGCGAGAATGAACGCGTCGAAGCCCGTTGTTCCGAGCGCCCAGAGCACGACCCAGACGACCAGGCCGGCGGTTACGGTGAGGACCAATCCCATGCCGGCGGAATCCTAGCGAGCTGGAGCGAGGCCCGCAGCCAGTTCGCCCACGACCGCCCCGACGGCGTCCGCCGGGTCGCTCGCCGCGCCCGCCGCGCGCACCAGCCTGGTGCCGACGATCACGCCATCCGCGCCCGCCTGCGCGGCCTGAAGCGCGTGCTCGGGCGTGCTGATCCCGAAGCCCAGCGCGACCGGCGCCGAGGTGCTCGCCTTCGCCCGCTCCACGACCTGCGCGAAGCGCTCGCCCAGCTCGGCGCGCTCGCCGGTCGTGCCCACGACCGAGACCGTGTACATGAAGCCGCGCGCGCTCGCCCCGATCGCCGCCAGCCGCTCCGGCGTCGTCGTCGGCGCCACCAACGGCACCAGCGCCAGCCCCTGCTCCACGCATGCCCGCGCCACCTCCGGGCCTTCGCCGAGCGGTAGGTCGGGCACGATCAGCCCGCTCACGCCGGTCTTCGCAAGCCGCTCCACGAACGCCTCCGCGCCAGGGGCGTAGACCATGTTCGCGTAACACATGAGCACGACCGGCACGCTCTGCGCCAGCGCGCGCGCCACCTCGAGCACGCCCGCCACGTTCGCCCCCGCGGCGAGCGCCTCTGTGCCGGCCGCGTGGATCACCGGCCCGTCTGCGAGCGGGTCCGAGTAGGGCATACCTAGCTCGATCACATCCGCGCCGGCGCCCACGCACGCCTCGCCGATCCGGATCGAGTCCGCGAGCGTCGGATAACCGCCCATCAGGTACGGCATCAGGGCGGCCCGCTTGTCCGTTTGCGCGAACGCCTCGGCGATCCGCGCGACGCCGTCCACCGGACCGCCGCCGTTGCCGTTGTCGCTCGCGCTCACCCCGCAAGCACCTCCGCGAGATCCTTGTCGCCGCGACCCGACAGGCAGACGAGGTCGAGCTCTCCGTCGCTCTGTGCGAGCGTCCACGCGAGCGCGTGCGCGGTCTCGAGCGCCGGGATGATGCCCTCCAGACGAGCCAGCACTCGGAAGGCATCGAGCGCCTCCCGGTCGGTCACCGCCTCGTAGCGCGCGCGGCCGCTGTCGCGCAGATATGCGTGCTGGGGACCGGCGCCCGGGTAGTCGAGGCCCGCCGAGATCGAGTGTGCCTCCACGATCTGGCCCTCCTCGTCCTGCATCACCGCCGAGCGCGAGCCGTGCAGGATGCCCGCGCGCCCACCGACCGTCAGCGGCGCGCCGTGGCGCGCCGTGTCGATCCCCTCGCCGCCGGCCTCGACCCCGATCAGCTCGACCTGCTCGTCCTCGAGGAACGCCGTGAAGGTGCCGATCGCGTTAGAGCCACCACCCACGCAGGCGATCACGCGCCCGGGCAGGCGGCCCTCGCGCTCGAGGATCTGCGCGCGCGCCTCCTCGCCGATCACGCGCTGGAGTTCGCGCACGATCGCCGGGTACGGCGCCGGGCCGACTGCCGAGCCGATCACGTAGTGGGTGCTCTGCACGTTCGTCACCCAGTCGCGGATCGCCGCCGAGGTCGCCTCCTTCAGCGTCCGCGCCCCCGCGTCCACCGGTTGCACGCTCGCGCCGAGCAACTCCATCCGCTGCACGTTCGGCCGCTGGCGGCGCGTGTCCTCGGTGCCCATGTAGATCACGCACTCCAACCCCAGCAGTGCGCTAACGGTCGCGGTCGCGACGCCGTGCTGGCCGGCGCCGGTCTCGGCGATCACCCGCTTCTTGCCCATCCGCCTGGCCAGCAGCGCCTGCCCAAGTGCGTTGTTCAGCTTGTGCGAGCCGGTGTGGTTGAGATCCTCGCGCTTGAGGTAGATCGCCCGGCCGACCCGCTCGGACAGCCTCAGCGCCCGGTACAGCGGCGTCGGGCGGCCACCGAAGTCGCGTAGCAGGCCGTTCAGCTCGTCTCTGTATGCCGGGTCATCGCGGGCGGCAACCCAAGCCTGCTCGAGCTCCGCCAGCGCCGGCATCAGCGTCTCGGGCACGAACTGGCCGCCGTACTGCCCGAAGCGGTGCTCGACCGCGCTCACGCGGGGGCGCCCTCGGCGGGCGCATCCGCCACGGCGAGCGCCCCAGCGCCCTCGTCTTCAGTGTCCGCGGACGCCGCGGGAGGCAAGCTCGGGGACTCGACCCCACTCTCGCCGCTGGAGACCGTGCTCTGCACCACCGCGAACAGCGCCCGCAGCTTCGCCTCGTCCTTCTTTCCCGGAGCGCTCTCGGTACCGCTCGCGCTGTCGATCGCGAACGGGCGCGTCTGGGCGATCGCCCGCGCGACGTTCTCTCCGGTCAGGCCACCGCTGAGAATCAGCGGGACCTTCGAACGCCGCTCCGCGAGCAGCGCCCAGTCGAACGTCTCCCCCGTGCCTCCTCTCAGCTCCTGCCGATCTTCGGCCTGCGCGCGCGCGTCGAGCAGATGGAAGTCAACGTGGTAGCGCTCGAGGTCGCGAACGTCCCCGGGGCCGGCGATCTGGGCTGCCTTGATCACACGGGCGCCGGTCCTGCGTGGCACCTCGCCGCAGAACGACGGGCCCTCGTCACCATGCAATTGCACGATCGTCAGCCCGAGATCCTCGCTCGTCTTCACCACCTGCTCCAGCGGATCGTTCACGAACACCCCGCACAGCTCGACCTTGCGCTGCAGCGCCGCCGTGATGCGCTGCGCCTCCTCGAGTGAGCAGCGCCGGGGGCTGTCCTCGAAGAAAATCATTCCGATCGCCCAGGCGCCCAGCTCCACTGCCAGTTCGGCGTCATGCAGGTTGGTAACGCCGCAGATCTTTACCTTCGGGGCGGTCTCGGACATGGACATGCCCCAACGGTAGCGGGGCGCTCGCCTCGCGGTACGGCAGCGCGGCCGTTTAGCCTTCGGGCGTCTCCGGGTTCGGCACGGAGTTGGGGCGTTCGCCGAGCTTCACACTCACCGTCTTGTGCTCGTAGCCGCCCTTCCCGTTCGCTCGTTCCAATCCGATGCTCACGGTGTCACCTGGTTTCTCGGCCTCGATGTCGTTCGCGAGGTCTTCCGAGCTCGCGACCTTCTTGCCGTTGATCGAGACGATGATGTCGCCACCGACCGCGACCTGGCCGCCTTCGACGGTGCCGTTGATATTGCCACCGCGGATTCCGGCCTTTTCGGCGGCGGTGCCCTTCTGCACGCTCTCCACCAGCGCGCCTTCCTTCACCGGCAGGTTGAGCGCCGACAGCGATCCGTCGATCGTCAGCGAGGTCAGGCCTAGATAGGCGCCGCGGATCGTGCCGCCCTTCTCGAGCGTCGCGATCTCGCTCTTGGCCGTGTTGATCGGAATCGAGAAGCCGATACCAACGCTGCCGTCGTCGCCCGATCCACCGGTCTCGATCTGCGAGTTGATCCCGATCACTTCACCCGCCTCGTTCAGCAACGGCCCGCCGGAGTTGCCGGGGTTGATCGGCGCGTCAGTCTGCAGCACGTTGTCGATCGTGAAGCCGTTCGGAGCCGTGATCTGGCGTTGCAGCGCCGAGATCACCCCGGTCGTCAACGTCCGTTCCAGGTCGAACGGGTTGCCGATCGCGAGCACCGGATCGCCCACCTCGACGGTGCTCGAATCGCCGAGCGTCAGCGGGTGCAGCGTCAGCCCGTCGGGGGAGATCCGTAGAACCGCGAGGTCGTTGGAGGGATCCTTGCCGACGACCTTCGCTTCGACCGACTTGCCTTTTTCGAAGCTCACGGTGACCTTGATCGCGTTCTCGACCACGTGATAGTTGGTCAGAATCGTGCCGTTCGAGTCGATCACGATGCCCGAACCGGTGTCCTCGCCCTGGCGCGATGCTTCTTCGCTGCCGCCGAACAGGTTCAACGACGATTCCGATTTCTGCACGACCGTCGAGGTCACGAACGCGACCCCGGGAGCGTCGCGCACGTAGATGTCGTGCGGCGTCAGCCCTGAAGCCGGCTTCTGCGAGGCGTTCGAGGGTGCGATCGGAGCGGCCTGGACGGTCGTGACGGTCTTGCTCGAGCTGCTCAGCCCACCGAACGCCGCGACCACCGCGACGACCACGGCGCCGCCGAGGAGGGCGGAGACGAAGGGTATGAAGAAGGTGCGTTTCATCTGATGCAAGGGGAGGATGACCGGTCGCGATCAAGGCTTTCTAAAGCGAAGCCACGGCCTTTCTAAAGCTATTCGAATCCCAGCAGCGTCCGCAGCGCGGCCTCGGGGTCGGCCGAGCGCATCAGCGTCTCGCCGACGAGCACCGCCGCGACACCGGCCTGCTCGAGTGCGCTCAACTGCTCGGCCCGCGCGATCCCCGACTCGGAGACCACCGTCACCCCCGCCGGGATCTCGCTCATCAGCCGCTCGGTACGCTCGACGTCCACGCTGAAGTCGCGCAGGTCGCGGTTGTTGATCCCGATCAGCTCGGCCTCCAACGCCAGCGCAACCGTGAGCTCGTCGCGATCGTGCACCTCCACCAGCACGTCCAGCCCCAGCGTTCCCGCGCGCTCATACAGCGCCCGCAGCCGCTCCTGCTCGAGCGCCGCCACGATCAGCAGCACCGCGTCCGCGCGCGCCACCCGCGCCTCGTAGAGCTGGTACTCGTCGACGATGAAGTCCTTGCGCAGGACCGGCAGCCCGCAGGCCGCGCGCGCCGCGCGCAGATCGTCGAGGCTCCCATCGAAGTGTCTGCCCTCCGTCAGCACCGAGAGAGCGCTCGCGCCCCCGCGCTCGTAGGCGCTCACCAGCTCGGGAAGGTCCGGCGCCTCGTGCAGCCTCCCCGCCGAGGGCGAGCGTCGCTTGAACTCGGCGATCACCGCGATCTCGGGCTTCCCGAGCGCCGCCGTGAAGCGCCGCGGAGCGGCGTCGCCGGCGCCGCCGATCGCGAACGCCCGGTACTCGAGCTCCTGCGGCGGCAGCTCCCGCTTGCGACGCTCGAGTTCCTCGTGCGTGCTCGCGAGGATCCGCTCCAGCACGGTCGGCGGGTGGGCGCTCATCTCGCCGCCTCCGCGGGCGCGTAGCGCCGGCTCGCCTCCAGATAGCGCTCGAGGGCCTCCACCGCGCGCCCGTCCTCGATCGCCGCGCGCGCGGCCTGCACGCCCTCCGCGAGCGTCTGCGCAGCGCCGGCGGCGTAGATCGCCGCGCCCGCGTTGATCAACGCCAGGTCGGCGCGCTGTCCCGGCTCGCCCGCGAGGATCGCACGCGTCACCTCCGCGTTCTGCACCGGGGTCCCACCCTCGTAGGCGGGCACGGCGGCTAGCTCGATCCCGACCTCGCCCGGCGTGAGCGTGTAGTGACTCAGCTCGTCCCCGTTGACCTCGACCACGCGCGTCGGCGCGCCGATCGAGACCTCGTCGAGTCCGTCCTCCCCGGCGACGACGAGCGCCCGGTCGACCCCCAGCTGCGCGAGCGCGCCGGCGATCTTCTCCAGGAAGCTCGCGTCCGACACGCCGATCAGCTGCCGCCGCGCGCCCGCCGGGTTCGTCAACGGCCCGAGCAGGTTGAAGATCGTCCTCACCGCCAGCTCGTGCCGCACCGGCACGACGAAGCGGGTCGCCTGGTGGTGGGCGGGCGCGAACATGAAGCCGAAGCCGGCCTGCTCGATGCAGCGCGCGACGCCCTCCGGCGTGAGGTCGATCCGCGCGCCCAGCGCCTCGAGCAGATCGGCCGACCCGGACAGGCTCGTCGCCGAGCGGTTGCCGTGCTTGGCCACCGCGCAGCCCGCGCCGGCAGCGATCAGCGCGGCCGTCGTCGAGACGTTGAACGTCCGCTTCCCACCGCCCGTGCCCGCGGTGTCGAGCAGGTTCTCGCGCTCGGTCGGGACGTGCGCCGCCAGCGCCCGCATCGTCCGCGCCAGCCCGGCGAGCTCGTCGGTCGTCTCGCCCTTCGTCCTCAGCGCGATCAGAAAGCCCGCGATCTGAATCTCCGAGACATCGCCGTTCATGATCTCGCCCAGCACCTCGGCGGTCTCATCCGCGCTCAGGTCGCGGCGCGAGGCGAGCGCGTCGATCGCCCGTGTCAGGATCGCGTTAGGCACCGGCCGGCCCCGCGAGGAAGTTCTCGAGCAGATGCCTGCCATTTGCCGTCAACACCGACTCGGGATGAAACTGCACCCCCTCGGCGGGCAGCTCGCGGTGGCGCAGCGCCATCAGCACGCCGTCGCCACGCGCGGACTCGACCAGGCAGTCGGGCAGGCTCGGCTCGACCACGAGCGAGTGGTAGCGCCCCACGGCGAGCGGCGCCGGCAGGCCTTTGAAGATTGTCTCCCCATCGTGCTCGATCGTCGTCGCCTTGCCGTGCACCGGTTGGTGCAACACCACCTTCCCCCCGAACGCCTGCGCCAGCGCCTGGTGGCCGAGGCACACGCCGAGCGTCGGGATCCCCGCCTCGGGCAGCCGTCGCGCGACCTCGAGGGAGATGCCGGCCTGATCGGGCGTGCATGGGCCGGGCGATATTACGCAGCGCTCGTAGCCCCCCGCGAGTAGCTCGTCGACCGACGCGCGGTCGTTGCGCACCACGCTTATATCGGAGCCGAGCTCGCCGAGATACTGGACGAGGTTGTATGTAAACGAGTCGTAGTTGTCGATCACGAGGACCTTCATCCGATCACGCTCACGGCCAATCGACCTGTTCGCAAGCCAATTCGATCGCCCGCATCACCGCGCGTGACTTCGCGACCGACTCCTCGTACTCGTACTCCGGCTTCGCATCGGCGACGGTGCCGCCGCCGGCCTGCACATGAGCGACGCCGTCCTTGACGACGACCGTGCGGATATGGATCGCCGTGTCGAGATCTCCGGCGTAGCTCAGGTAGCCGATCGCGCCGCCGTAGCCGCCACGCTTGACCGGCTCGAGCTCATCGATGATCTGCATCGCGCGCACCTTCGGCGCGCCCGAGAGCGTGCCCGCGGGCAGCACCGAACGCAGCGCGTCCATCGCGCCGACACTCTCGCGCAGCGTGCCCGATACGGAGGAGACGATGTGCATCACGTGGCTGTAGAGCTCGATCTCCATCATCTCCTGCACCTCCACGCTGCCGTACTCGCAAACCCGCCCCAAATCGTTGCGACCGAGGTCGACCAGCATCACGTGCTCGGCGCGCTCCTTCTCGTCGGCCAGCAGCTCCGCCGCGATCCGCCGGTCCTCCTCGGGATTCGCGCCGCGCGGGCGAGTCCCCGCGATCGGCCGCGTCGAGACGTGACGCCCGGTGACGGTCAGGAGTGGCTCTGGGCTCGCGCCGACGACCTGGAAGTCACCGAAGTCGAGGAAGTACATGTAGGGGCTCGGGTTGACTGCACGCAGGCCGCGGTAGATCGAGAACGGCTGCACCGGCACCGGCGCCGACCAGCGCTGCGAGGGCACCACCTGAAAGGCATCGCCCGCGTGGATGTACTGCACGATCCGCGCGACGATGCCTTCGAACTCCGAGCGCTCCATGTTCGACTGAAAGCTCGGCATCTCCCTACCCGTGGCCGGACCTGTCCCGTCCGCCCCACGCGCCTCACGTGGCACCGGGCCCTCGAGCCGCGCGCGCACCTCGGCGATCGTGCTGGCCGCGGCCGCGTAGGCGCGCTCGATCTCCGGCTCGGCGTCGAGGTCGGCGTTCGCGAGGATCGTGACGGTGTGCTTGAGGTGGTCGAATACGACGAGCAGGTCGGACAGCATCAGCGCCATGTCCGGTAGATGCAACTGGTCTGGATTGGGCTCCCCGAGCGGCTCGACAGTGCGAACGAGGTCGTAGCCGAAATAGCCGACCGCGCCGCCCGTGAACGGAGGAGGCCCACCCGCGGACCCTGCGGCCCCGTCCGCCAAGGGCGCCTGGCGGTAGCGCGCGACCTCGGTCGCGGCCAGGGCATAGGGATCGCCGCCGTCGGCAAGCGACCAGCGCAGGACCGAGCGCGGGCGCAGCCCGATGAACGAGTAGCGCCCCATCCGCTGCCCCTGCTCGGCCGACTCCAGCAGGAACGCGGGCTGTGTGGGATCCATGCTGCGCAGCTTCAGGAAGGCCGAGACGGGCGTCTCGCAGTCGGCGATGAAGGAGTGACAGAGCGGGATCAGGTTGTGGGCGGGAGGGCGTCCAACCAGCGCGCGTGCCTGCTCGAGGTCCGGCTCCACCTGCACCGTCGTCCCCCCCAACGGGGTCTCGGCATGCACCGCAGCTCCCCCCAACGGGGTCTCGGGCGCGCTAGGAGCGACGCTCATCGAGCACCCGCTCGGCGTCGGCGAGCGCGCGTCCTCTGCTGTGGAGGAGCACGAGCAGGTGATAGATCACGTCCGCGGCCTCTTCGTCGACGCGCTCGTCGGACTCCTCACGTGCGGCGCGCGCGACCTCCTCGGCCTCCTCCATCACCTTCTCGCCGATCCCCCTCGGGTCGTCGAGCAACTCGACGGTATAGGAGCCGGCGGGGCGCTCCCGCGCGCGCTCGTCGAGCGTGCGCTCCAGTCCCGGCAGGATCTCGTAAGGGGCGGGCGCGAGCTCGCCACGGTGAAAGCACGTGCGCTCGCCTGTGTGGCAGGCCGGCCCCGCCGGCTCCACCAAGGCGAGCAGCGTGTCACCGTCGCAATCCAGTCGCAGCGCCCGTACCGTCTGGGTGTTGCCGCTCGTTTCGCCCTTCCGCCACAGCTCGCTCCGCGAGCGGCTCCACAGGTGCAGCTCGCCGGTCGCACGCGTGCGCTGCAGCGCCAGCTCGTTCATATAGGCCATCGTCAACACCTCGCCGGAATGCCAATCCTGGACCACACACGGCACGAGGCCGCGCTCGTCATAGGAAATCTGCGCGTCGATCGTCTGCTCGCCGGCTGGTGTGCTCATCTGCGGGATTGTAGGTTGCGTGAGGACGATGGCATCCCTCCTGGACCGCAAGCTGCTCGTGCTCACCGGCAAGGGCGGCGTCGGCAAGACGACGGTATCCGCCGCGCTCGGCCTGATCGCGGCGGATCGCGGCCTGCGCACGATCGTCGTCGAGATGGGCGAGCAGCGCCGGCTAGCCGAGCTGTTCGGCGCCGTCCCCGCGGAGGCGGGCGCCCAGACC
>Ga0302178_10003600_pt1 | contig 11582 bp, 10 predicted proteins | sample I_Palsa_E1_3_FD_198790 | JGI IMG/M metagenome (GOLD analysis project Ga0302178, IMG submission 198790) | Peat permafrost microbial communities from Stordalen Mire near Abisko, Sweden - I_Palsa_E1_3 | ecosystem: Environmental > Terrestrial > Soil > Palsa > Peat permafrost | place: Sweden... | reverse complement strand
TAGCGAATGCGTTGATGATGGTGCTGAGGTTGCCATTGGCATTGACCAATTGGTATTCCCAGTAGGTCAAACCTGTCGGATCAGCCGGGCGGCCGTAGTATGCCAAGTAGATATTTTCAATCTGCTGTTGATATGCTGCTGCCGCCATTATCTTATGCTCCGAGAGAGATTTTCAAATACACAAAACATGTGTGTTTCATCGAAATTTCATGCGGCATTCGGAGTAATGCCAAAACTCAGTGTCAACAACAATAAATTTTAAATTTCAAACTATAGGAATCGAGAACCCGGCGTGATGGTTTCACCTAAGTTAGAAAAAAATAAAATAAGAATTTATGTAAAAATTAAGACTACTTACTACTGTCTTGGTTATATAGATAGAGCGCGTTAATTTTTATAAATTTACGTACATGAATGCTCAGATGGACGCCGCAAAACGCAACTCCGCTCAATAACATGATGCATGCCGCCCGTTCCCGGCATATGCGATCACGTCGGTGAAATTGACGACCCCAGAACGAACCTCGTCCGGAATTGTCTGGCATGTGATCTGATTCGGTTTCACCTTCGGTATCCTCGGTAAGCTGATAAGCGACAATCGTTTCGGATATGTTCGCAAAGTAACCCTATTCGCAAAGTACGTGCCAGCGCTTGCTGACGCTCATTCCATTCTGCGTGGCCGCTTTATTTATTTGCTGTCGCGACCGTCCGCTTTGGCTTTCAAGCGAGTGTCCGCAATGTCATCCGACTCCGGTCCCAAAATATGGGAAAGAGCGTGCCGGACGTTAGCGTTATATTTGTAATATTTACTTTGGAGATTGTAATATTTCCTTTTAGGGATCGAATGCCGGTTCTGTCGCGGTAAGACAAGATGAAAAATGATTCCTTCAACCATTGCCCTAAACCGCTTCGTTTGACTTGATAGCCTTTGCGGAAGGGCGGCGTTCACTTTCTGTCGATGAATATTTTTATATTTGTTCGTAAAATGACGCCCAACTTCGCATTATGTGAGCGTAATGATCGAATGCGCGTGGACGTATTGCACGCCATGTCTGGCGCACCACTCGATGCTTCGCCTAGATCTCCCAGTTTTCGCTCAATTGCCGCATAGAGTCAGCCTGTGACGTAGGCTAACTCTATTTTTACAATACTCATTTACTCTCGAAAATTTAGCGGACATAGCTGGTTATCAGAGAAGAAAGGCGAGCGATTCCGTCGATAAACCTCGCGAAGCACGTACATAGGAATGCTTTTCCATGGTCAAGAACGTTGGTGTGCGAGAACTAGCCACTCAGGCCCTTAATACGACTGGCGATCAGCTTCACAGAGCAGTCGAGCACGTCGGGGAAGTCGGTTTGTCCAGAGTGTTGGTCCGAGCCGCGCAGTTCAGCGGCTTACCGGGTAGCAGAGTTTCGCGTGCAGCGGCTTCACAGTGGCGCGTTCCGGTGGATAAACTCCCACTGCTTGGTTCGAAACCCAGCGCAACCGCAAAGGGTTGGAAACCCAACGCAACCGCAAAGTTGTCGCGAGAGTTGATGGACATTATCGCCGGCTTGCTTGATGGCAAGACGCTGACGGACTTCGCACAGTGCGATCGCCGGTTCGCGGAGATAGCAGGCGATTTGGTCCGCGGCCTCACATTCGAGCGCCCAGATGAAATGCGGTACGGCATGGCTTATCTGGCCGATAAGGGCCGCTCACGTTTCTCAGAACTCCATCTACAGAAGCTGACGCTTACGCACGCGCAATATGATTTGGGCGATCTGGAAACCATCCCGGCAGTGGCTCGCGAATCGATCCAGTTCCTGGTGCTGGACCGCTCATTAACCGAGGCCGGTTGGCGTTTTCTCGACAAGCTCCCTAATCTGCGCGAGGTCCGCATGCTGCAATCGAACGGCTATGATGCGGCCGAGGTGGTGCGTCTGCCGAAGTCTCTGGTCACGCTCCAATTGCTTATGCCAACGACACGGCAAGCGCTGGAACATCTCGAACAGTTCCCGGCGTTGGAAACGGTCGAAGTTGCGATGTTGCCGGATTCCAGCCTAGGTGAAGTCCTTGAGCCGTTCGGTCTTTCGACGCCGAGCGATGAGAGTGCCGAGGAAAATGATGCAAATGATCATGGCGGTGGTGCGTTGAGCAACGTCACAATGACGGCCTTGAGGTTCCATCAAGACCAACGCTGCGAGGAAACGGACATTGTCAGGTTGCCTACCTCCTTGCGGACATTAACACTACCCCATTCATTAACCGAGGCCGGTTGGCGTTTTCTCGACAAGCTCCCTAATCTGCGCGAGGTCCGCATGCTGCAATCGAACGGCTATAATGCGGCCGAGGTGGTGCGTCTGCCGAAGTCTCTGGTCACGCTCCAATTGCTTATGCCAACGACACGGCAAGCGCTGGAACATCTCGAACAGTTCCCGGCGTTGGAAACAGTCGAAGTAACGATGTTGCCGGAGTCCAGCCTAGGTGAAGTCCTTGAGCAGTTAGGTCTTTCGACGCCGAGCGATGGGAGCGCCGAGGAAAATGATGCAAATGATCATGGCGGTGGTGCGTTGAGCAACGTCACAATGACTGCGTTGACATTCGATCACGATCAACTCTTCGAGGACGCCGATATTGCCAAACTGCCTGTCTCCTTGCGGGAATTAACATTGCCTTGGTGTTGCAATTTGTCTGCGACCGCATTTGAGCTGCTCCATGGTGTCGCGCTACGGTCGCTCGATGTCAGCCAGTCTCCTAATCTGTCGGGCGCGGTGCTCGAGGTGATTCTGCAACATCCGACCCTCCGGCGATTCCGGTCAGCCGCATCGAATTTGACCGCTAGCGATGCGAAGGCGATTGCGGCCAGCCCTAGGCTGACAGCAGTCGAATTGCCTTACAACAGCATGATTGGCGACGTAGGTATCAAGGCGCTTCTGGCCAATACGCGCATCGATGTCCTCAACATTGGGCGCTGCGGCGGGAGTGATCGCTTGGTGCTGGATCTGAACAGGCAGGCGCCGCTTCATCTGAGACAACTGACGTTGCAGGCCTGATCGACGATCGGGCGGCCGGTTGAAGTCCCAACATGAAGCCGCCATACGGCGTCGCCTCGACCTGATATTGACGTCCGCCAGCGCTAGCGATGACGAAGGTGTTTATCAGGTGTAAGCTATTGCCATGACAGATACCCCCGACCCCGACAAACTAAAAGGCCCCGGTGGTTTGACGCTGCGCCAGATTCACGAACAGGTGCAAAAGAGTGTCGAGCGCGACCGCGAGGCCCAGACTCAACGCAATGCGCTCGCGCCGCCGCAGAGCCGGTGGCAACGTTGGGTGCGCTTTGCGTGGGGCCGTAGCGGTCGACGCTAGCTTTAACGTATATTAGCGCGTCCCAGGCAGCAAAATATGTTCGTCTACCTTGCGGATGTCGGTATGTCCGCAAAAAGCCATGGTGATGTCCAGCTCATTTTGGATGATCTCCAGGCATCGTGTGACGCCGGCTTCACCCATTGCACCCAGCCCGTAGAGAAAACTCCGGCCGATCAGCGTGCCCTTGGCGCCAAGCGCTACGGCTTTGAGCACGTCTTGTCCACTGCGGATACCGCCATCCATCCAGACCTCGATGCGGGAGCCGACCTCACGGGCAATTTCCGGGAGCGCGGAAATCGACGACGGGGCGCCGTCGAGTTGGCGCCCGCCATGATTGGAGACAATCATGGCGTCGGCGCCGCTGTCGGCAGCTAGGCGCGCATCTTCAGCATCCATAATGCCCTTTAGAATCAGCTTGCCGCCCCAGCGTTTCTTGACCCACTCGACGTCGGCCCAGCTTAAGCCCGGATCGAACTGCTCGGCGGTCCATGCGCTCAGTGACGATAGGTCGCCGACTCCTTTGGCGTGCCCCACGATATTGCCGAAGCTGCGTCGCTGGGTGCCAAGCATGCCCAGGCACCAGCGTGGCTTGGTGGCCAGATTGATCAGGTTGGCGAGGGTCGGTTTGGGCGGCGCCGATAGCCCGTTTTTAATGTCCTTGTGACGTTGACCGAGGATCTGCAGGTCCAGCGTCAGCATCAAGGCACTGCAGTGGGCCGCGCGAGCGCGTTCAATCAGGCGCTCGATAAAATCGCGATCGCGCATCATATAGAGTTGGAACCAGAACGGCTGGCTAGTGTGCGCGGCAATATCCTCGATCGAGCAGATGCTCATCGTCGACAAGGTGAATGGCACGCCAAATTTTTCCGCCGCGCGTGCCGCGAGAATCTCGCCGTCGGCATGTTGCATGCCGGTCAACCCCGTGGGCGCGATGGCCACCGGCATGGCGCTCGCTTGCCCGATCATCTCGGTGCGGGTACTGCGGTTCTCCATATTGACCGCTACACGCTGGCGCAGTTTGAGACGCTGGAAGTCGCTTTCGTTGGATCGATAAGTGCCCTCGGTCCATGAGCCGCTGTCGGCGTAGTCGTAAAACATGCGCGGCACACGCCGCTCTGCCAACACGCGTAAATCTTCGATGCAGGTGATGATGGGCACGATCTCTCTCAGCACGGGGACGGATGCTGAGTATACGTGCTTGAAGCACTTGCGCGCTACCCTAGGAAACAACAGCGCAGGCCGACGCGAATGCGCTGAGCGTCGTCATTTTAGTTCAATGAACCAATACGGTACGGGTACAGTTTGGCGGATAAATTGCTGTACAGTGAGCGGCGCGGTCACATGAATTCGATGGCCGCCAGCAAAGACTCGCCGCACCTTGAATGCCGGCCAACTTTCAGACGTGCAGCTTGCCGGTACGATTGCGTATCGGCCCTGCGCGCTGTTCCACTGCGTGGCGCACGCTTGTGCGCAATCCCATCCAGAACACCAGTTCGGCTACGATAAATAGGGGGCCGATCGCCAGGCCCGTCAGATCATCCACAAAAGCGGGTTTGCGCCCTTCGTAGTAGTGACCGATAAACTGAACAATCCAACCGACCAGGAAGAGCCCTAGACCGGACGTTAGCCACAGCTCCGTCGTTTGCGCGGCCAAGGTTTGTCCGGTCCATGTGCTTAAGGCCAGTAGCAGGGTCATTAGCATGCCGAAACGCATGTCGAGCCGTAGATAAAATATTGCCATGACGGCGGCGGCTAGTGCCGCCGGCGATAGGGGCAGCGCCGCCATACCGAACACCGGGCGTGCCAGCAGGGTGGAGACGGCCACCACGATAAGCGGGATGCCAATTAGGTGCGAGACAAGGTTGCGCGAGTCGCGGTGGTACGCCGCATATTGGGCAAGGTGGTCAACTAGGGATTTCATGTGAATCTTCCTTTGTTTGCAGACGTCATAATGCCGCTAATGCTAATCTTTGCGTGCTATTTTGAGCCGAATCGGCACTTTCATAGCGACCGATCGGCTCGAACCGGCCCCCGGTAGTTTCACGACCTATGGGGACCTTTCGTCGCAAACCGGTGGCACCCTTAGGGCGCAGGGCCTAACATAAGAATATGCCTATATTAGGCTGGGTCGGCAACTCAAGTCGATCAACAGTACCTCCTTATCAGCCCATTTCAGGCCCGGCTAGGCAACGATGAACCCACTAGACAAATTCCTGCTGTTCGTCGCGACACCTGCAGTGTTTGTTTGCGCACTGATCGAAGCCATCGTTTTATCGCGCAACCAGCATTACGACTGGCGGGCTTTTGCGGTATCGACATGCGATATGGTGGGGCGTATCGCGATCAACATTCTGCTGCCTTTGTCGATTGCCGCACCGCTACTGCGCTGGTCATTTCAGCATCGTTTGACGACAATTCAACTGAACGGCTGGCTCGCCGTGCTGCTGCTGTTCTTGGGGCAGGAATTCTGCTACTACTGGTACCATCGTGCGGCGCATGAAGTGCGCTGGTTTTGGGGTAACCACGCCGTGCATCATTCGCCTAACGAACTCAACTTGTCGGCGGCGTTTCGGTTCGGTATTTTCGGTAAGCTTTCCGGCACGACATTATTTTTCGCCCCGCTGGTTTGGTTGGGTTTTCGTCCCAGCACAGTGTTCGCGGTGCTGTCGCTTAATCTGCTCTATCAGTTCTGGATACACGCGACCTGGATTCCCAAGCTAGGCTGGTTAGAGGGAATACTCAATACGCCGTCCGCGCACCGCGTGCATCATGCGGCCAATCTGGAATATCTCGATGCCAATTATGGCGGAGTGCTGATCATTTTTGACCGTCTGTTTGGCACGTATATCAAGGAACGCGACGATGTGCCCTGCCGCTACGGTCTTGTCGAGCCGCTATTCAGCTATAACCCGCTGAAAGTGGAATTTTTTCAATGGCACAGCCTGTTGCGGGATCTTGTCCGAGCCCGCAGCCTGCGCGCGGTCCTGGGCTATCTGTTTATGCCGCCCGGTTGGGCGCCAAATGGCGAAGGCCATACCACCGCGGAACAGCGCGCAAAAAACATCCCAAGGTAATATTCACATGGTAAATTCCGCATCTGGCATGGTGGATGCGCGGTATATCTGTCCCTATATATTGGAATAAATTAAGCATCGCCGACATCGTTGATGACGGCCATTATTCAAGAAAGATGAAACGAATTATCGGATTTGCGTTGCTTGCGGCACTGACTGTGGTCGCTTTTGCTTTCCTGTTCCAAAACATACAACCCGAGTGGTATGGAAACTTGCTTTGTCAAGCATGTCTGATTTTTGGCTCGTTCGGTTTAGTCGCCGGTTTTGCCTGTGGATTTCTTGCGAGACAGGCGCCGACTTCGCTGACTGTGGTGAGGAACACGCAAGCCATGGCAAACCCGACCAGAACCGGCACGGCCAAAGCCGCTCAGAGCGCGGCGTCTAAGGACTCGCGCTTTATCAGCAGCCCCGTGGCCGAGGTATCGGAAGATCGCTGGGGCGACACGGCAAGGGTCACGCCGGGTAAAAATGCCAATCAGCAAGCCGGAAGGGGACAGCGTAGCGCTTCTCGGTAGATGCGCGCCGCATTGGCGTTCAACGCAGAGTTCATGTTCCACGGTCCAGTTTGCGGAGTTGAGTTGCTCATTGCTGCCTCGCCAGCACCCGTTAATCGGCTCCGAAGGCGCTATGCGTGATTCGTTAAGCCAATGGCGGAATGCGCGGTGGCCAAGCCAGCCCAATGCCCTCATATTGCAGCGTCAAGTTGGGGCTATAAGCCGGATCTTTGCTTAGCAGGTCGCCCCACTGCCGCTGCATATAGCTCACTTCCGCATTAAAGCGCGCTTGCTTGTGCGGATTGTCGTCCAAGCCTCGGGTGGCCGATTCATGATGGTACATCTCGGCATAAGGCGTCCAGACATTGCGATAACCGGCTTCGCGTACGCGGATGCAAAAATCTACATCGTTGAAGGCGACGGTCAAATCTTTTTCGTTAAGCCCACCCACTTCCAGATAGATGTCTTTGCGTATCACTAAACATGCCGCCGTGACAGCCGAAAACGAGCTCAGTAAGCAGGTTCTGCCAAAGTAGCCATGACTCGGTTGCGGCGCATGTTTGCCTGCATGCCCGGCTAGGCCGCCGATTCCCAGCAACACCCCGCCATGTTGCAAGGTATTGTCCGGATAGAGCAGTTTCGCCCCGACCGCGCCGATGGCCGGTTGCAATGCGAGGCTGACCATTTCAGACAGCCAGTCTGCGGAAATGACTTCGATATCGTTGTTGATCAGGCCAATCAGTTCTCCTTGGGCCTCTAAAACCGCGGCGTTATTCAAAGCCGAATAGTTAAACGGACCGTCGTCACGCAGCAAGCGTATACGGGCGCAACGGCTCAATGATCTGAAGTAGCGCAGTGTTTCAGGGTCGTCAGAGCCGTTATCGACGATGATAATTTCGTAGTTCGTGTAGGTGGTTTTATCGATAATGCTGGTGATGCATTGGCGCATCAGCTGCAAGCCATTGCGGGTCGGAATGATTAGGCTGACGAGCGGCAGTGTCTCGGGTAAGTCATAGTGCACCCGATAGCCAAAGCCCAACGATTCCGCGCGGCAGGGCAGGGCTTGCTTGGCAAAGTGCTCATTTAGCGCACGCTCGCCGGCCCGCGCCGCGTAAGGTTTGGCTCTAGTATTCAGCGCCGTGCTGCGGGCATGGACGCGCCAGTGGTACAGCACGCGCGGAATATGATGAATCGCTTGCGCGTCCACGTGTTCGAGGCAGCGCAGGGCAAGGTCGTAGTCTTGAGCGCCTTCCATGCCGATGCGAAAGCCGCCGATTTGGTCCAGCAACGGTTTGTGGTAAACGCCGAGATGATTGAACATATTTTGCGAATAGAACAGATCCAGGTTCCAATCGCATTTGAAATAGGGGTCGTGCCGCAGGCCGTCCTGGTCGATTCTATCTTCGTCGGAGTAAATGAGCCGAATCGCCGGATTGGCCAGGATCGCATCCGCCACGAAATACAAGGCGTGTTCCGCTAGCAGATCGTCGTGATCGAGCAGCGCGACCCACTCGCCGCCGGCAATGTGCAGCCCGCTATTGGAGGCGGCTGAAATATGGCCGTTCTGTTCGCGAAACACCACCTTGATACGCGACTCTTCACGCGCGTATTTTTCCAATAAGGTGCGAATCGCTGGGTTGGTGGACAGGTCATCGGCGATGCACAGTTCCCAATGGGGATAAAGCTGCTTGCGCACCGACTCGATTGCGGCTTCCAGCCATGCAGGCTGGGGATTGTAAGTTGGCATCACCACCGAGATGAGCGGGGGATGGTTGAAGGCGGCAATGCGTCGACGAATGGCGGCGCGCAGCCGGTCGTCGATGGTATCGTAACGCGCTATCCATTGCGCGTAGGGCTTGCGATCGATACCTTTTGGTGGAGGCGATCTAAGCCACTGGATTTTATCGCGCAGACCGGCGAGGCCGCCTGCACGATAAAGCTGGACCACCTTGCTCAAGATCGCCATCAGGCCGCCTCGTACTTTCGCGTTGTGCAGTATCAAGCGGGCCAGCGTTAGCATTCGCAATAGCTGGGTCTTGGGCCCGCGTAGGGGGGCCGTCAAGCGCCAAACGGTCGGGTGGCGTATAGCGTGAGCTTCCGTTGCCGGGCAAGCGTTTTTTGGGTCGCGCGCGGCCTGTCCTTGGCGTCTCATTGTTACCCTCTGATTTTGATCGGCGAGCTGAGCGTCACAACGCGATAGTCAGAGTAGAGAATCATGTCTCCGCCAGCATTGTGCTGCTCTTGCCAGCGGCGGAAATCCGCGTTGTGGACCGGCCAAAACGTCCGTCCATAGGGGCCTTCGGGCTGGATCGGATGGCTAGACCACAAAGCAAAGTTTTCTTTGCGCGCGACGAGGTCGTAAGGCGCCAGGGCTATACCATCCTTGTTCCAGTGCCCAAGGTATCGAGACCCGCCTGCGTTTGGCTCATCGAAAAATGAATAGGGGCCATGCATGTACAAGGCGACTTTGGTCACGTCCACTTCGGTGCCACGCCACCCCGGCTTGATGTGCGCCTCGGCAATGGCGGCGCAGAACTGAAAATCGCCAAGCGCGCCAATGAGGTCGTCCGCCAAGCCGTAATGAAGTGCGGCTCCAAAAAGAGTTTGACTATTTTCGAGTGCCGATGTGTCTACCGACAATTTTCGGAATTGAAAATTGCCGTGCAGCTTGTGAATGTCATGCCCACATGCCTGTAGCGCATCGAACCGGCCATCTTGATCCTTGTGGGCGTAAAGGCATTTTGCTATCGCCAAACACCCCTCGGCATTGCCCAGAAAATCAGGATTTTGCAATTCCTTGAAGACGCGGGCAGCAAGTGGAAACGTCAAGATCCAGTCGAGTTTCACTGATGCCTTGTTGAATCTATCGCTTGGATAGGAGGCCGATCCATCCTGGTCGTAGCCATGATTTTTTTGGAAGCTGTTGGTGGCTTGGTTGCCGGGTTTGTAGTGGAACCACTCGTTCAGAAGCGCCGCTGAGACGTACCATCCGATCTTTTGCATGGCGCGCGGAATATCGGCAAGTTCGAGCGGCTGCGCGATCGATAACGACCTTGCTGGGGCTGCGACGCTGGGACGGGTTGGTTGCTGGTCTGGATGGCGGCTCTCGCTCGCCCGCAGCCTATGAGTGAAGTTTGTTGATTGAATGCTCATTTGATGAACTCGACGATTGCGGCAAACATGCGTGACCGATGCCTGGAAAGATTATCCAATGCTCACTGCAAAATAACTGTCAAGGATTGACAAATGCGGACTGAGAGAGGTTAATAAAAGTTAAATTTATATTCATATTGCATGCAATTCGCTCATCTCACCGACATCGAAGCTAAGCGATGGAGTGGGCGACCATAACGGTATCGAGAAGCCAAAGTTGTGGGCGTTTGTCGGCCTCAGCAGGCCTTCCTTAGGGCACTACATCGGCAATCAGCCAGTACCGACATAAGGTGTCAGCGTGATGCCGCCCACTTCACATGCGCGTTTTGCTCAAAGCGGCCGTATTTCCAGTTACCATGCGCTTTACCGTACTTTGGATTTCCCTATGCCTGCTCCTAAGCCCTTCGCAATGATCCGTGAATTTCATTTGGCCGATTGGTTTACTTTGTCCAATGCCTTATGTGGCATGGGGGCATTGTTTTCGGCCATGACCTACCTTCAGACTGCCCAGGTGCTCCATCTTTATTTTGCTTGCGCCTTGATTCCATTTGCCTTGTTGTTTGATGTGCTGGACGGTCGGATAGCACGCTGGAGGCAGCAGGGGTCGGCCATGGGGCGGGAGCTCGATTCGCTCGCCGACGTGATTTCATTTGGTGTGGCGCCGGCGGCGATTGCCTATGCTTGTGGTATGCAAGGTTTATACGACCGTATCGTATTGCTGTTTTTTGTCGCCAGTGGCGTATCTCGCCTGGCCCGCTATAACGTCACCGCCGAGAAGATCTCCGAGGAAGGCGGCAAAGTGAACTATTTTGAGGGTACGCCGATTCCGACCTCGGTTTTGTTGGTCGCCGTGTTGGCATATGCCGTATGGCAAGGCGCGCTCGGTCAGCAACTGTGGTTCGGCGTGATATTGATCGGTGGTTTTCAATTCCACCCGCTGGCGCTGATGTTCGCTTTATCAGGCTCGTTGATGATCAGCCGTATCAGAATACCCAAGCTGTGACGTCCCTTTGGGCGACATGCTTGGCTGCAAGACGACGGTTTGAAAGCCGGGAGTCTCTGCTTGGACAACACAAACATGAAAAGCGACCTTCTTGAACTACGCGATCTCGTGCGGCAGTTTGTCAATGAGCGAGATTGGAATAAATTTCATACACCTAAAAATTTGGCCACAGCACTTTCCGTGGAGGCCAGCGAGTTGCTCGAACCATTCCAATGGCTTGTATCCGGCGAAAAGAGCGAGCTGGATGAGGCTAAATTGACGGCCATCCGCCACGAAATGGCCGATGTCTTAGCCTATCTTATTGGCCTCGCGGATAAGCTCGACGTGGATCTCTATCAAGCCGTACTCGAAAAAATGGCGCTGAATCGAGCAAAGTATCCTATTCATAAGGTGCAAGGCGATGCGCGGAAATACTCGGACTACGGTGATCAGGAACGCTGAGTTCGTACAGCTTGAGCATGCATCGGTGTATCGCGGTCCACCTGCGCCTCTCTTGCGGCTGCATGG
>Ga0302178_10003598_pt1 | contig 11585 bp, 14 predicted proteins | sample I_Palsa_E1_3_FD_198790 | JGI IMG/M metagenome (GOLD analysis project Ga0302178, IMG submission 198790) | Peat permafrost microbial communities from Stordalen Mire near Abisko, Sweden - I_Palsa_E1_3 | ecosystem: Environmental > Terrestrial > Soil > Palsa > Peat permafrost | place: Sweden... | reverse complement strand
GGGCCTCTGTCGTGTTCGTCATACTCCCAGCGTGCCCCCCGCCCACCCCAAATCCTGGCGGAAATCGGACATTACGCTCGGACAGCGGATCCATGCGGGTCGATTGGACATCGGGCGCCCGGAATTGTGGCACACAGGCCCCGCACTTGGGGATCGAGGTGCCCAACGATCCCGGCGGCGGGCCGTGGCGGACGGATCCCCGCAGGCGGAGCACGGGTCACCCCGGCGATCATGCCGCAGCCCGGCTCGCCGGGCCCGTTCCCCGTGATCGTGTGACGCCACCTTGTTGTGGAAGAGGCGGTGTCACACGATCCTTCTCGTGCCGGTCTGCCGGCGGCGGGGACGGCACCGGCAGCAGCACTCGCCACACAGGTCACAGATCAACGGCGGCTTCGATGGTCAGGCAGCGGGGCAGAGTTGGCAGGGTCCCTATGGGGCCAGCGGCACACGCACCCTAGAGAACGCACGCCGCGGTAACCAGCGCGCTCAGCAGGCGGGGAATGCGCGAGCCAGCGGTTACGCGGCGCGCTGGATCTGGCTGAGGAACTCGGCGTTGGAGCCGGTCTGGTGGGTCTTGTCCAGCAGAAGCTGGAGGGCCTGCTGCGGTTCGAGGGCGCCGAGCGCGCGGCGCAGCTGGCCGGCCGCCTGGTATTCGCTGGCGGGCATCAGCAGTTCGTCGTGGCGGGTGCCGGACGGCATCGGGTCGATGGCCGGGAAGATGCGCTTCTCGGCGAGCTCGCGGCGCAGCCGCAGCTCCATGTTGCCGGTGCCCTTGAACTCCTCGAACAGGACGTCATCCATCCGCGAGCCGGTGTCGACCAGCGCGGTGGACAAGATGGTGAGCGAGCCGCCGTGTTCGATGTTCCGCGCGGCGCCGAGGAACTGCCGGGGCGGCAGCAGCGCGGACGCGGCGACGCCGCCCGCCAGGGTGCGGCTGCTGGCCGGGGCGGCCAGGTTGTAGGCCCGGCCCAGCCGGGTGATGGAGTCGAGCAGGACCACCACGTCGCCGCCCATCTCGACCAGGCGCTTGGCGCGCTCGATGGCCAGCTCGGCGACCCGGATGTGATCTTCTGGGGCCTGGTCGAAGGTGGAGTAGATGACCTCGCCGCGGACCGAGCGGCGCAGGTCGGTGACCTCTTCTGGGCGCTCGCCGACCAGCACCACCATCAGCTGCACCTCGGGGTGGCTGTTGGCGATCGAGGAGGCGATGGCCTGCAAGATCATGGTCTTGCCGGCCTTGGGCGCGGACACGATGAGGCCGCGCTGGCCCTTGCCGATCGGCGCCACCAGGTCGATGATCCGGGCCGTGTCGGACGGGTTCCCGTCCTCCAGGCGCAGGCGCTGCTGGGGGTAGAGCGGGGTCAGCTCGTCGAAATGCGGACGGGCCTGGGCCGCCTCCGGCGACAGGCCGTTGACGCTGGTCACGGTGACCAGCGGGCGGTACTTGGCGCGGCCGCTGGCCGAGGGCCGGGCGGTGCCGTCGACCTGGTCGCCCTTGCGGAGCCCGTACTGCTTGAGCTGGCCGGCCGAGACGTAGACGTCGGCGGGGCTGGGCTGGTAGCCGGAGACGCGCACCAGGGCGTGCCCGTCGCCGGAGTCGATGAGGCCGGAGACCGGGACGCTGGTCGCTGGCTCGATGACCCGGCGCGGCGCGGCTTTCTGAAGTTCTGCTGCGGTCATAAAAATGGATTTCCTTTCGGGGAAACGGCGAATTCGCGCATGCGTAAAGAACGGCTGGCGCGATGCCAGGCCCAGTACTGGGCGCAGAAGCGAACGGGCGCTACCTGGGCCGATAAGCCTTAACAGGAGAGCGGTAATCCGCTGGGGAAAAGGTGCTCAACGTCGTTGAGACGGAGCGGGTAAACATCACTTAGAAGGCGACTGTAACGCATAACAACGGCGGGCGCTAGTTCATTCCGCGGCGGCGGTCCCGGCGGTGGCGCTGCGGGACGACCCTATTATCTCCCGCTAGCCGCGGTCGAACACCAGCAGGAACTCGAGCAGGCCGTGGTCCTGCGTGGTGACGAAGCCGGCGAAGCTCGGGTTCGAGATGCCGTAGTCCGAGAACAGCACCGCGATGTCGCCGGAGACCTCGATCTGGCTGCCCTTGCGCTCGGCGGAGAGCGTGAACGTGACCGCGCGGGTGGTGCCGTGCAGGGTCAGCCGGCCGTGCGCGGTGTAGTCCTTGATCACCCCGCCGGCCGGCAGCGGGGCCAGGTCGATCGGGCTGGTCAGGGTGAAGGTCGCGGTCGGGTACTGGGAGACGTCCATGATCCGGCCGTCGAACTGCGCGTCGCGCTGGCTCTTGTCGCTGTGCACGGTGGCCATCGGCACGCTGAACGCGCCGCCGGTGACCGTGCTGCCCGCGATGCTCAGGTGCCCGGTGACCGAGGTGGTGCGGCCGACGGCGGTGGCGTTCTGGCCGAGGAGCACCTCGTTGACGCGGTAGCCGACGACGGAACCGGAGCCGACCGTCCAGGCGCCGGCGACCGAGCCGCTGCCCGTGGTATTTGATGTGGCGGTATTCGCGGTCGCGGTACTGGCCGGGGTGCTGCCCGGGGACAGCGACAGGGCCGCCGGGGTGCTGTTGAAGAAGTGGATATAGACGAACGGCCCGGCTGCCGCCAGCACGACCAGTCCGGCCACGGCGACCAGCAGCCAGCGCAGCCAGTGCCGGGGTCTGGTGAACGCCATGGCGGCCATTATGCAGCCCGAGTCTGTCACCCGGCTCTGAACACCCTCTAGACTCGCCGTCGAGATGATCCTGATCGTGGCGGGCGTGTCGGGCAGCGGCAAGACGACCGTGGGCGCGCTGCTGGCCGGGCGCCTGGGGTGGCGGTTCGCCGACGCGGACACGTTCCACCCGGCCGCGAACATCGCCAAGATGCGGGCCGGGATCCCGCTCACCGACGCGGACCGCCGGCCGTGGCTGCGGGCCGTCACGGCCTGGATGGACGAGCGCATCGCGCGGGGCGAACCGGCCGTGATCACCTGCTCGGCGCTCAAGCGCGCCTACCGCGCCGCGCTGCTCGACGGGCGGCCGCAGGCCCGGATGATCTTCCTGAGCATCGATCACGAGGAGGCGGCCCGGCGGCTGGCCGGCCGGCACGGTCACTTCTTCCCTCCGGGCCTGCTCGACAGCCAGTTCGCCGCGCTCGAACTGCCGCAGCCCGGCGAGGCCGGCGTCACCGTCGTGCCGGTCGGGCCCGACCCCGCGCAGACGGTGGCGGCTATCATCGCGCTAGTGCGGCCCGGCGAGGGTGGTGGTCATGAAGCTGAAGCTTGACCTGCACGAGGTCTACAACCGCGGGCAGGACATCGACCGCGCGCTGGAGGCGATCATCGACGAGGCGGTGGCCAAGAAGGCGCCGATGATCGAGATCATCCCGGGCAAAGGCTCGGGGCAGCTCAAGAAGCACGTGCTGCGGTTCCTGGACCGCAAGGACATCAAGGCCAAGTACCACCGGGTCGAGAAGGACTCGAAGAACTTCGGCCGGCTATTCGTGCATTTCCGCTGGTAGACCGTGCTTTACTAGACCCCTCCCCGGCTACCCTGACGCGCGTGTCGGGCTGTCGAGGGTAGGTAGCAGCAGGTAGGGGACATTCAGGGCAGACTCTCAGTCGACACTGAGCATCTGCCGCCCCCGCATGTGGCAGCCCCGCACTGGTACATCTGACCGAGACTAAGGACGCGCGATGCGATTCCCACTCGTGGCTCGCCGGATCATCCTGGCTCCGGCGATCGGCCTGGCGCTCGTACTGGCGGTGGCCGCCTGCAGCAGTTCCGCTTCATCGTCAAGCTCGTCAGCGCCCGCGTCGTCCGCGCCCGCGTCCTCGGCCCCCGCCTCGTCGGCCCCCGCGTCGTCGGCCCCGGCCTCGTCGGCGTCGTCGTCGGCGGGCAGCTCCGCTACGGCGCAGATCACCGCGAACTGGGAGAAATTCTTCAACGCCAGCACGCCGCTCTCGCAGCGGGTCGCCCTGCTGCAGAACGGGAGCTCGTTCTCCTCGGCCATCAACGACTTCAGCAAGCTGCCGCTGGCGGGCGGGATCGGGGCCAAGGTCACCGGCGTGACGGTGAACTCGGCGACGTCGGCCACCGTGACCTACTCCATCGTGTCCGGCACGACGACGCTGCTGGGCGGGCAGAGCGGCACGTCGGTGTACCAGGACGGGACCTGGAAGGTCGGCGACGGCAGCCTGTGCGGCCTGTTCAAGCTGGTTCCCGGCGGCACGGTGCCCGCCGCGTGCAACTCGGCCGGCTGAGGCAGGGCCGTCCGGTTGGCCAGCCAGGCTGAGGCCGTCTCCGGGGAGAGTCACGGCGGCGGGGGGACCGTCGCGCGCGGGAGCCGGGGGGTGGCCCTCGCGACGCTGTGCACGCTGCTGTTCCTGACGTTCCTGGACAACACCGTGGTCAGCGTCGCGCTAGGCGACATACAAACGAGCCTGAAGGCGGACGTCACCGACCTGCAGTGGGTGGTGGGCGCGTACGCGCTGACGTTCGCCAGCCTCATGCTGGCCTGCGGGATGATCGGGGACGAGCTCGGCCGCAAGAAGGTGATGCTGGCCGGCGTGGGGGTGTTCTGCGCTGGTTCGGTGCTGTGCGCGCTAGCCCCGAACCCCCAGGTGCTCATCGCCGGCCGGGCCGTGATGGGCATGGGTGCGGCGGCCAGCGAGCCGGGCACGCTGTCGATGCTCCGGCACCTGTACCCCGACGCCCGGGCCCGGAGCCGGGCCATCGGCGTGTGGGCCGGCACCTCCGGTTTCGCGCTGGCCATGGGCCCGGTCGTCGGCGGCGTGCTGACCGGGCTGTGGAGCTGGCGGGCCATCTTCTGGTTCAACCTGGTCTTCGGGCTGGCCGTGCTGATCGTGGCGGCGGGCATCTTGCCCGAGAGCGCGGATCCCACGGCGGCGCGGGTGGACACCGCGGGCACGGTGCTCGGGGCCGGGACCCTGGCCACGCTGGTGTTCGCGATAATCGACGCGGAGTCGGCCGGCTTCGGCGCCACGGACGTGATCATCCTGCTGTGCCTCAGCGTGGTGCTGGCCGCCGGGTTCGTCTGGCGGGAACGCCGCGCCGCGAACCCGCTGCTCGACCTGCGCTACCTGCGCATGGCGCAGTTCACCACGCCGAACATCGTCGCGTTCTGCACGTACTTCGCCACGTTCGCCATCTTCTTCTTCACCGCGCTGTACCTGGTCGAGGTGGTCCAGGCGTCCGGGTACCGGCTGGCGCTGATCTTCCTGCCGATGACGGTGCTGATGATCGTGGCCTCGGTGCTGGCGGGGCGGTGGACGGCGGTGGTCGGGCCGCGCTGGTCGATCGCGACCGGGTGCCTGCTGCTGGCCGTGGGGCTGTTCCTGGCCGACGGCTACCTCAAGCCGCACCCGTCCTACGTGCCGCTGGTGTTCGCGCTGGCGCTGGCCGGCATCGGGATCGGCACCACCGTGGTGCCGATCACCTCCTCGGTGCTGTCCGCCGTGCCGGCCGAACGGTCCGGCATGGCCGCGTCGGCCACCAACACCAGCCGGGAGATCGGCGCGGTGACCGGGGTGGCAATCCTCGGCTCGCTGGTCTACTCGCAGCTAACGAACAGCCTCGTCGCGCAGCTGAAGCATCTCGGCATCCCGGCCTCCTTCCAGGGCACGGTCATCACCGCCATCGAGACCGGCGCGATCCCCAAGAACACCAACTACGGGCCCTTCGAGAAGCTGGTCAAGGAGGTCATCGGCGCCGCCTACACGGCGTTCCACAACGGGCTGCACGCCGCGCTGTTGTTGTCGGCAGCGCTGGCGCTGGCCGCCGGGCTGCTCGCTTTGATCACGCTACGCTCACAACCGGTCGACGCAGGGTCTTGACTTTTTCCGCAAGGTGAGGGATCCAGGAAGTAGACCGGCAATGGCGCACGGCCGACCCTAGACGGCATCTTAGCGATGAGAGACGACCATGGTCTGTTACGCCCGGCCTGCCAGCAGGATGGCGGCGCTGTTGCTAGTGGTATTCCTGGTGTTCGGCCGGTCGGCCGCGCACTTCCTTGACGCGACGGCGCTGCTGGTCGCGATCGCGGTGGCCGTGGGCGGCGCGGCGGTGGCCGCAGCGGTGGCGTTCGTGTTGTTCCGCGCGGTACAGCGGCGGCAGGCCGCGGCGGGCGGCTGCGTGAGCTGCCAGCTCCGGTGCCAGCACGCCATGACCGAGCAGCCGCGCCGGCTGGTGATGGTCAGCATCGTGAACCGAGGGCCGGCCCGGGCGGGTGGGCCGGGCGGGCCGGGCGGGCCGGGCGGGCCGACCGCTGCGCCACGGTGGCCAGATCGGCCGGCTTATCGCTCTGGGGTGCCTTCGCGGTCCGTGGTGGCTTCGCGGCCGGTGGCGGACCCGCGGCCGGTAGCGGCTTCGCGGCCGGTGGCGGACCCGGGGCCAGCGGTACCAGCCTCGTACTCGCCGGCCGTCTGGCAAGCTAGCGGACATGGCGATCCGGCTGGGCAGCACGGTGATCAACTGCGCCGACATCGAGCGCATGACCAGGTTCTGGTCGCGGGCCCTCGGCTTGATCCCTTCCCCGACGGAGCCTGGCGGCGACTTCCGCGTGCTGCGGGGCGACGGGAGCAACCTGTCGCTGCAGCGGTCGCGCACGCCGGTGACCGCGCGGGACCAGATGCACCTCGACCTCTACAGTCCTGACCAGGCCGCAGAGGTCGAGCGACTGACCGCCCTCGGCGCCACGTTCGTCCGCCACCACGAGGATCCGGACGACGACTACGTCGTCATGACCGATCCGGAGGGCAACGAGTTCTGCGTGGTCGCGGTGGCCTCTTTGTTAACCGCGGGGAACTAACCGCGCAGACGGGAACGAGACATGGTGGCCACAGCCGCACCGACCAGAGCGCACAGCAGGGCGGCCAGGAGCAGCGTGGCTGCCACCGCGTAGACGACCTCGTGCGTGGCCGGCGACTGGCCGCCGCCGCGGGAGATCACGCCGATCGCCACTCCGCCCACGGCCAGCGGGAGGCTGCCGTGCAGATTCCAGCGATTGACCGCGACCGCATGAGGCTTAGTGGCGCGCCGGGTCAGGATCAGCCTTATCGCGACGCCCAAGACGATAGCGGCGCCGCTCACGAGGGCGCCTATCGCCAGTGGCTGCATCTGGATCTCCATCCGCCGAGCCGCACGTTCAATGCTAGTGTCCGGCACCGAGCGCTGTGGTACGGCCACAAGTGTCGCCGGCTCACTCTGGCTCGAACAAATCAAGCGGGCTGCCTTCGACGGCGAGCGCGATGAGGCCGGCTTGCGTCCCGCTGGTGTGAGTCTCTCCGGCATCCCACCGAACGCCGCACCCGGCGCTGACCGGCACGCGCTCGCCATCCGGTCCGGCCACCCAGCCCTGGCCCGCGATGACCAGGAAAAGCTGAGCGTCCGTAGCGGGGTGGGTTCCGATGACCCCGCCCGGCGCCAGGGTCAGGCAGGTCAGCCGTACCTGGCCGGTGCCCGCAGCGACCCGCGTGGCGCGCAGTCCCTCGCTGCCGTAGCTCTGGACGAGTCGCTCTCCTCGGTCGAACTGGAAGATCTCCACGGGGGCAACTATCGGGCGGCTGCAGCTTCGTTTCCAGCCGCGCGCCGCCGCCCGAAGGCGAAGTATGACAGCGGCCCGACCCCGGCGGAGTTGACGAGTACCGCCGCTATGATCCACATCCGCTTCGAGCCGCGGATCTGGCTTGCCGGACGGCGCCTGATGTCGATGATCACCGCCGTCTTGAGGACGGCTTCGCCGACTGCTCCGCCAATGATCAGCCTGCGACTCCTCTCGCTGAGGTCGCTCCATCGGGTGGCCATAACATCCTCCGCTTCCGTGCCGCCGCCATCATGGCCTGTACCTTACATCGGAGCCCGGGGGAACCAAGATCACTCTTGAGGCCCCGCGGGCTTCTCCCAGACCGAGACGTGCGAGCGGCTGTCGGTGGTGAACGGCTCTCGGTTCCAGTCGGCCCAGCGGTCGCGCAACCGGAGTCCGGCCAGCTGAGCCATCAGGTCGAGCTCGGATGGCCATGCGTAGCGGAACGGGATCGTCCGGTACTCCCCCGTCCCGTCGGTGAACTCGACGTAATGGCCGCGGTACCGCTGGGTGGCGTGGTCAAAGCTGTAGCTGACGATCCGCTCGGGGCCTGCCCGGTACCCCAGGATGTCCTGGCCGGGCGGCAGGTCGCGCAGGTGCGGGAGGTTGGTCTCGATCACGAAGCAGCCGCCCGGACCCAGGTGCGCGGCGACGTTGCGGAAGCAGGCCACCTGCGCCTCCTGCGAGGTGAGGTTGTTGATCGTGTTGAACACCAGGTAGGCCACCGTGAACGTGCCGTCCACCCTGGTCGTGGCCATGTCGCCGATGGTCACGCCGATGGCCTCGCCGCCTGGCTTGCCGCGCAGCCTGGCCACCATCGCCCGGGACATCTCGATGCCGTGCACCGGCACGCCGCGCCGGGACAGCGGCAGTCCGATGCGGCCGGTGCCGATGGCCAACTCCAGGGCCCGCCCGCTGCCCGCCAGCTCGGCGAGCAGGCTGACCGCCGGGTCGATCGCCTCGGGCTGGAACATGCGGTCTGAGGGGTCGTCATAGCCCGCGGCAACCGGCTCGCCGAAATACCCGTCCGGATCATCCATGAACTGAGAACCTAATACCCCCGCACTGGCTGCTGCCAGCCATTTTCCGGCGCATCGACCTAGCGCGCTAGGGTTCACCCGGTGCAGCCGGTGATCGAGCCGAGCGGCTCGCAGTTGTCCGGCTTGTTGCCGGTCGGGGACGAGTCCGTCAGCGTCACCGTCGCTTGGGTGCCGGCGTCGTAGATCCCGCCGCCCCCGCCGTCGGCCCGGTTGCCGGTAATCTGGGTACCCGACGCGTCGACAGGTCCCTGGTTGTAAAGGCCGCCTCCGAGGCCCTTGGCACGATTCGATGAAATAGTGCTGTTAGTGAACGACGTAAATGGTATTCCGAAACCCGTGCTGTCGTAGAGGCCACCGCCGTCACCGCCGGCCCGATTACCGGAAATCGTGGTCCCGGTAAAGATGAGGCTGCTGACGATGGCGTTGATGCCGCCGCCGGCGCCGCTGGCACGATTACCGGAGATGGTATCGCCGGTGTACTCGATGATGGTGCCGTCGCCGTCGTTGATGCCGCCGCCGTCGGCCGCTTTGTTGTCCTCGATGGTTGTGTTGGTTACGTACCCCAAACCGTACGATTCCTCGTCAAGGCCGCCGCCCGTCCCGCCCGCGTGGTTCCCGGTGATCTCGCTGGCGCTGATATAGACGGGGGATCCGCCGGACTCGTCCTCGATCCCGCCGCCGTCCCCGGTGGCACTGTTGTCGCGGACCTCAGTCCCGGCGATTTCGGTTCCCTGATCATCGAAGAACAGGGCACCGCCCGACGTGGCCTTGTTGTCTCGGAACGTGGAACCACTTATAAAGCTCCCATTACTCCACTCCCAGTAGGCGCCGCCCGAACCGGCAGCGGTGTTCCCCCGGAAGCTGCAATCGATGATCTGATTCCCGAGGGCGGTGTAGACATAAATCGCGCCGCCGTCCTCCGTGGCCGTGTTGTCGACGAAAGAAGTATCGGTCACTTGCACGACCGTGGCGCCGGTGTTGTTGATGGCGGCGCCGTCGACGGCGGTGTTGCGGCTGAACTCGCCGCCCGTCACGGTCAGCTGGGCTAGGTTGTCCACCGTGATAGCGCCGTCGCCGTTGGTGAAGCTAAGCAGGTTCAGCGTGACGGTGCCGGCCGTGATGGTCAAGATGGTGAACGCGGCGGTGCCGGTCGCGGTACTGCGGCGCAGGGTGGACCCGTTACCGTTGATGGTCAGGTCCTGCGCTACCGTCGGCAGGGCCGCGGTCAGCACGTAGGTGCATCTGCTCGCCAGGTCCAGCGTCGCCCCATCGGCCGCCCCCGATATTGCGCTGACCAGTGCCGGGGTACTGCATGGCACCTTCATCACCGATTGCGCTGACGCTGCCGTCGGCATCACCACCCCGGCCAGTAGCGCAGCCACTCCCGCCGCGGCCACCACGGCCATTCTCCGGCCCATTTCCCCGTCCCCCTTTACGCCGATAATGGCATCCGTGACCCCCCGCCCGGCCAACGTGCCGAGCAGGGAGTCCTCGTCGGTCAGCTACAGCTCGCTCGCCTGGTTCCCCCGAAGCGGCAGGTCCTCCGCGATCGTCTAATTACCCTAAGTAATAATCTTTACACTTAGAGTCAAGCCGCCGTGATGTTAGAAGACCCGGCTATTGAAACGTAACGGGCATGGCCTGCCCTCTCCTTACGTCTGGGGCATGCGGGTTATTGAGGTCGTTAGCGCAGCTCAACACCAAATTCGGTGCATACCGCCGTAGATCAATATGGTTCCTGCATTTTGCTGCTGCCCGCGGTTGACGCTCACCGCACTGCAGACGGTTGGTCGCCAAGCGGAATGTGAGGCTGGCGGTTATATGCCGGGAATAGCCGCGTCCTTAGCGCGAGAGTAGTTCAAGCAGGAGCGCAGTCGCGTCTCGAGCGGGAGTAAGGGGAGGGGTACCCGATGACATGGCTGACACCTGAGCAAGAAGCCGCACACGCCCTGGAGTCCGGAATTGCCAGGAGCGATCTCGCGGAGAAAGCCAAGCTGGCCTATGACTGGCTGGTGCAGCACGCCCACGCCACCGCTCAGGCACCCGCGCCCGCAGCCAGCACCGACGACAAGCCGTCCCAGCCCGACGAAGCCGCCAGGCCGCCCGCGACCCCACCTCCCGCGCCGGTAGCAAGCACCGGCGATGAGCAACTCCAGCTCGACGGCGTCTCCGCATCAAGGCCTGGGCCTGAGCTGGGCACCGTCGGCGACACCCAGCTCTGGGGTGCCGACTTCGGAGAGGTTGCCCCCTAGAGGTCCGTGCTGGTGGCCCTGAGTGACTAGGCGACCTTCCAGTCAAGCAAGATCATCCCGAGTCCCCGGCATTCCATCGCTCTAGGCTTACAGGCGATGCTGCAAGCTACGAAAGGAAGCCTGGATGACAGGGATCGCGAGCTTGGGCATGCTGGATCTGGAGTGTCACGACCCACGCGTAATGGGTGACTTCTACAGCCAGGTACTCGGCTGGGACGTCATCTTGAGCCAGGACGAGTACGTGGAGATCAGCGACGGCAGCACCCGCATCCTCTTCACCCGGGTGGACGGTTACCAGGGAGCGGGCTGGCCCACATCGACATCATCGAAGCGCTACCACCTGTGCTTGTCGACGCCCGATATGGCAAAGGCGGTTGAGCGCTGCCTGGAGCTGGGAGCGGCCAAGCCGGATTTCCAGCCCGGCGGCGACCGGTGGACGGTACTTACTGACCCAGCCGGTCATCCGTTCTGCCTAGCGCAGGCAGGCTAGGGCGCCTCGATGATGCGGCCAAAATGCGGCCAGAGAACGGCAAAGACGACGAGGAGGAGCACTGACTAGCGCGTCTACCTGGGGATTCGGTGGCGCGCTCGGAGGGACTCGAACCCCCAACCTTCTGATCCGTAGTCAGATGCTCTATCCGTTGAGCTACGAGCGCAGTCCCTGCACAATACCGCGTCCAGGACCCAGG
>Ga0302178_10003596_pt1 | contig 11586 bp, 6 predicted proteins | sample I_Palsa_E1_3_FD_198790 | JGI IMG/M metagenome (GOLD analysis project Ga0302178, IMG submission 198790) | Peat permafrost microbial communities from Stordalen Mire near Abisko, Sweden - I_Palsa_E1_3 | ecosystem: Environmental > Terrestrial > Soil > Palsa > Peat permafrost | place: Sweden: Abisko... | reverse complement strand
CTCCGGCTCGTCCGCACCTCACTACCGACATCCGGCTGCCCTACCAACGGCCCTGCCCGCCCGGCCGCCTGACTCCCGCCCGGGTCCGCCGCGGGTTCCGGAACATCCGCGCTGATCGACGCCTGGAGGGAGCAGCACCGGGTTCCGTATGCGGTGGCCCGCCGGCGCTGGGCGTGTCCCGGTCCTGGTTCTACAAATAGAAAGACGCCAAGCTCACGCCGCGGGCGGCGCGGCGGGCTGCGCTGGCGGCCGAGGTCCGGCGGCTCTTCGCCGTTCACCGGGGCTCGTACGGCTCACCGTACTTCTACTCGCCGGGCCCCCGGAAATCGGGGCCGACCTCCGGCTCGAACAACCCACTCTTCTTCGCGCCTTCGGAACTGTTCCTGGACCAAGGCAGGATCTCGAATGGGATTTTGTTGTAGGCGTCGGTGCGGATCTTATGAACAACCCGCCGCCCCTTGTCGTTCCAATGGTCCACCACCGCGGGGTTATGCTCGATGGTCGGCTTGTATCGGTTGCCCTGCTTGGGATCGACATAGTCGCCGCGTGCCCAGTACCGACGCTTGTCGATGAACAGCTTGCTGTCGGCGGGGTCCGATATGCCATTTCTTACATCTCCGGTGTATGGGCTCGTGAGCAGCCGCTTCTTTTCGTCCTCGACGGCTTTGTTGTAATCACCGTAGAAGGTACGGCGCCATTCGCCGTCAATTGCCTTGAGGTCGATGACAAACTTTCCATTCACATTGATGACAAATTTCGACGTGTGCTTAAGCTCCATCAATTCCAGACCCGGCACCGGCTTGCCGGTGCGGACCGCGCCGAGGAACTCAGACATCTTGCAAGACGCCAGCCTCGCCAGCTTCTGGCGCCCGCCTTGCGGAATCAGGAAGCTAAGCTTGACGATCTTCGTCTTCTCGTTGATCGCCAGGACGGTCGCGCGGTAGATCTGTTTGCCCTGATCGGCAAGGTCGACGTTCATGCCGACGTAGTTCTTGGCCTCCTCTAGATCCTTATCGACGGCTACTGGGGCCTGGCCCGTCCGGCCGGGGCTCGCCGACACGTCGAAGTCGACGGCCGCGTGCTCCTCGACCTCCTTGGCGCCTGAGTCGGTGATTGTGATGCGCAGACGCCCTTGCTTGAGCAGGGGCTGGTACTCCTTCACGAGGGCCTGTGCCTGCTCCTGCTTCTCGGCGAGGGCGGCGGCGGGCCTCTTCGCCTGTGTCGGCTTTGACATCGCCGAGAAGACCTGCGTGATGACCTCGCTGTGCGAGAGCAGCCACTCCCGTTGCTTCTCGATGTCTTTCGTCTTCTCCGATTCCTCCGCCGTTTTCAGCGGTTCCGCTGCTCTCTTTGGTTCCGCTGCCTTCTTCCGTTCCTCCGCCGTCCTCTTCTGGGCGGGCTGGTCCTTCTCGCCTCTCGGGCCGAGGCCGAGCTTGCGCATGACGGCCCTGACGAGGGCCGTGAGTCGCTTCAGGACGACCTCGATGGCGCGCTCGAACGGCGCCCGGATGGCGTTGAGGATCTTGTGGACCTTCCCGGCCAGGTCTCCGAGGCCGAGCAGCTTGGCGAGGAAGTCGATGCCGACGACGATGAAGCCGCGGAGGGCGTTGACGATCTTCTGAGCGATGGCGTCCGTGTTGCCGGCCACGGCCAGCTCGACCGAGGTGAGGAAGGCGTCGACGATCTCGGTGATCCGGTCGATGTTGTCCATGAGGAAGCGGATGCCACGGTAGATGGCCTGTGCGGCCTTGATGAACGCACCGACCGGCGTGAAGAGGCCGGCGATGAAGGCCAGCGCCTTGTCGATGGCGGCGAATAGCACGGTCTCCTTTACTTTCTGGATCAGTTCCTCGACAAGGCTGGAGAGCGACGCCTGGATCAACTCCCACAGTTCCCCGAGCCCTTTCTGGTGGACGATCTGGACGATCTCCAACCCCTTTTCGGCGGCAGCCGCACCCGTCTCCAGCAGCTCGACCGCGGCCTTGCCCCACACCTTGACCGCGACCTTTCGGAAGGTCTCGTATGTGAGCCCGAGGATCTGCGCCGTAAGGTCGAACAGGCCGGCCGCATCGAGCTTCTCGGGCAACTTGATGGCGGGGCCTGCCGACCCGCGGAGCCACTCGAAGAAGCCGGTCACGAGGTATTCGTCGATATTTTTCGTGAACTGCGCGAAGCCCGCGCCGACGCCGGACGCGAGGTTCTCGATAAAGCGGATGGGGTGAGCGAGGATGTCGCCGACGACGTTGGCGATGCGCGAGAGCACGGAGTAGAGCAACTCGCCCAGCTTCTCGATGACCTCGGCCGCGCCCTCGATGAAGTCGATGGCCCCGCCGATCCAGCCTCGGCTGACGTCCTCCTTGATCTTGTCGAAGGACTCCTGCAGCGAGTCGACACCGCTGCGGTAGGACTCGGTCAGCGTGTCAGCCAGCTCCTGCTCCTTAGCGCGGACGCTGTCCTCCAGCGTGTTGAACTGCAGCTGAAAGATTTGGTACGCCTCCTGCGAAAGCCCCTGTTGCTTCTTGGTCAGGCCGTCGAAGAAGGTCTTGGCCTCCTGCCTGCCGGTTTCGATGCGGGCGATGGCCGCGTTGAGGGACGTGGCGATGAGGGCCGCGATCTGGTCGAGAACGGCTTTCATCGTCGTCAGGAAGCGTTTCTTCTCCCGGCGGAAGACGGCGTCGATGGCCTCGGTGTCCGCACCGAAGATCATGTCGTCGAGGCGTGTCCAGCCATAGATGTCGTCGAGCTGGTCCTCGACGCGCGCCTCGAAAATGTTCTTCGCCACCTCTACCTGGACGGAGAAGATGATGTCGACGGCCTTCGTCAGCAATTCGAGATACCCGTCAATGTCGGACTTCGTCCGGGCGTAGATGCCGTCCAGCTTCGCCTAAATCCTGACCTGCTCGGCCTTGTCTGCGGCGGCGGTCGAGTTCTGCTTGGAGAAGACGGTGGTGAAGGCCCCCTTACGCGTCTCGAACATCCCGCCGAAGCCTTTGGCCCCGGCGCGCTCGGCCCGGTCACGCGCCTTCTCAAGTACCTTCTGTTCGCCTTCGCGGTAGATGCTGGGGGCCTCGGCAGCCTTCTGCTGCGCCGTCTTCTTCGCGTCGAGGGCCCGGACGAACTGCGGCTCGTTCGAGACGGCCAACTGGTCCTCGGTCAGCTTGTTCTTGGCCATCAGCTCGTCGAGCGACGCGCTCTCTTTTCCCAAAGAGATTTCGTTATCCAGGCGGGGCTTGGGGGCGGTGGCGGTGCGGCTGATGGGGGCCGGTTCTCCGCCAGCCTTCTCCTCCACCAGTTCGCCCGGCTTCGTAACCGGCCGCCGGCTGTCCGGCGGCTGCTCGACGCCGACCTTGTTGGCGAGGGGGCCAACGACGTTCTGCTTCTGCTCCTCGACCTGACCGCGGATGCTCTGCTTCGCCCCTTCCAGCGGCTGGTCGCGCTTGAACTCCTTGGCCGCGTCCTCGGTCTCCGGGAGCGGAATCTTGTCGATGCTTTCGGCGAGCTTCGCCCTGAACTCTTCGGGCGTGAAGCGCTTCTTCTTGGACTCCTCGGCCGTCTCGCCGATCTCGTCGAAGTGGGCGTCGCGGTCGTTGATCTTGTGCTGCTGTTCCTCCGGGAGGGAAGCGGCGTCGCCCGTCTCTTTCTGCTTGTCGGTGGGCGCTGCGTGCGCGGCCTGCGCCTTGCGCGTGCGGCCGACCTTGCCGATGGTCTGCTTGAAGTCGGGATCTTCCTCCGGGGTCCGCGGGGCGTGCGCCTCCTCTTCGACCGGCTCGCCGCCCTCGCCCACGGGCTTCTCCGGTTCCGCCGCTACCCCCTTGGCGGGCTGGCCAGCGGCGGTGCCCGCCGCGGGGACGGCCTTTCCCGGCGTCGCGCGCGCGCCGCCGGCGGGAACGTGCGGTTGCTTCCCCGGCGAGGAAACCGCGGAGCCGCCGCCCTGGTCGGTGTCCTGGTCGAGGTTGCTCGCGACCTGGTCGGCCGCCAGCTCTAGCGGCGCTGAGCTGGAACCGGAGGCCAGGTAGTCCGCGGGGCGCCGGAGCAGGTCGCGCTGCGCCTGGTCGACGTGGGTGACCTCGTGCGCGATCAGCCGGTCGCCGGCCGGGGTGCCCGGCCGGTAATGCCCTCGCGCGAAGAAGATGTTGTTGCCATGGGCTACCGCCAGCGCGGCGGCCGGCCGCGTACTGCTCCGCCAGCGCATCGGTGTGCACCCTGGCCGCGTTGACCGCCGGACGGCCGACGAGCGGCTCGAGCCGATCCCGCAGGGGCGAAGGAAGCACCAGCCCGGGTCCGCCGGCCGGCATCAGGCCCGGCCTGTGACCGGCTTCTTTTCCGGCGGGCCGGCCCGGCTCGGCGTTTAGGGGCACTCCGCCCTGGCGCAGCTGCCCGACTCGCGTGAGTTCCCGCGCGGCCCGTCGGCCGCTGTCGGCCTGCGGCGGGGCCGTGAGCTGCTGCCCGGACGGCGCGGCGGGCACGTCTTCCGGGCGCGCCGCCGCAGGTACCTCCTTCGGGTGCGATGCCGCTGGCGTTTCCTTCGGATGCGGCGCTGCGGTTGCGCCTTTCCGGTATGGCCAGGCAAGCGTGTCTTTCCCGGGCAGCACGGCGAGCGCGTCGACGGCATGGGGTTCGGCGGCCCGCTCGTGGTGGACTCGGATTCCCGAGAGGTCCTGGGCGGCTGGTCAGCCTTCTCCGCCGCGGGCAGCACCGGGTGCTCCGCCGGAAGCGGCATCAAGCCGCTGCCACCGGCGATGACGGCTCGCGCGGCCAGGCCGCCCCGCTGGCGTTTGTCCCGGACGAGGTGCGCGGTGGCCGTCGGCGGTGCCGTCTTCGTGGCTCTTATCTGTTCAGCCATGGCGCACCCGGGCGGCCGCGGACTCGCACCGGGCGTAAAAGTCCGGGTCTTCCTTGCGCACGCGCTGCGCTAGGCGGGCGGTTGTTTCCGGGTGGTTCTTCGCGGGGCCTAGCAGGTGGGTGTAGCCGACGCGGCGCGCGGCGGCCGGGTTGGATGCCTCCTGCCAGGACTGGAAAAGGTAGCGGAGATGGCTGCCCCGGTACGGGGAGGCAGGGGCGAAGCGGTGGTAGTCCACGTACGCGGCGAGCAGGAACTGCTCCAGGGTCATGTTCAGCCCGCCGTCGAACGGTATGGCGGACCATGCGGGCGCGTACTTCGGATTGAGCACTAGGTCTACGGCTAGGTGGGCGTAGTCAGCGATGAGGGCGGGGTTTGTTCCGCCGAGGATGCCGCAGTTCGCGTCCCGGCAGATTCCACCCGGCGAGCGGGGGCCGCCGCCGGCCGGGTGCGACCGGTACCATCGCCACTCGGGCGGCAGTGGCAGCCCGCACGACCGGAAGCCCTGTTCTACGGCTTCGGGGCGGCCCGGGCCAGATGCCGGACGGTCCTCGGGATGCTGCGCGTAGACCGGCGTGGCCACCAGTGCGTCTGGCAGCGGCCGCCACAGGAACACGTCGGTATCAAGGTGCACGAACGGGCTGTCTTGCATGCCGTACGCCGCCAGTTTGCCCAGCATCCACAGCCGGGGGTCGGCATCGGCCAGGTCATCGAGCGCTGTGGAGACCTCGCCGAACGACAGGCCAAGCTTGTCCACCAGCAGCGACCGTCCCGGCGTGTCCGTGACAAGCATCGTGTCCGGGTAGTGGGCGCTCGCCAGCCGCACCGACAGGCCCCAGGCGAGCAGGTGATGCAACGGCGACTGCCAGCCCGACCCTGTTCCGGCATGGTACGGGCGGCTCCAGAACGACCAGACGGCACGCGTGCGGCTCATTCGTCATCACGACCCCGCTGGCGGCGAGGCCGGCGGGTCCGAGGACTCCGGGGCCTGCGGTGATTGGGGCTGCGCGGGCGGTTGTGCCTGCGCGGGGGACTCGGGCTGAGACGGATCGGGCGCGAGCGCCGCGCGCGTGGGGCCGGACGGGGTTGAGCCGCCGGCTTGGGCCGGGGCTGGTGTACCGCCGCCGGCTGCGGCCGGGGCTGGTGTCCCGCCGCCGGGAGCGGAGAGCGTGACTGTGGTCGTCACGGGCGGCGCGTTCGGGATCTGCTCGCTGGCCGATACCACCGTCGCGCCGATGGTGATCGTGCTGGGTGCGGTGCCCGCAGGCATGTTCCCAGAGAACGTGACCGGGATGGTCACGGAGGATTGCGCGGGGGCGATCGCGACCGTCGCGGGAGCGCTCACGACGGTCACGGACGGGTTGCTGGAGGAGATCGTGACGCTGAGCGTGCTGCTGACGACGGCAGCATAGCTAAGCGTCGCTGTCACACCCGTCTCGGTGACCGGCGTGGCGCCCGTCGATCCCGCTGGGACGACCCCGGTGAAGTTGCCGCCGCTGTCGGCGACGGTGGTGAACGTACTCCCGCTCGACGGCGTGAGCACCCTGGCCTCGAGGGCGGGCGCGAGGTAGAACCACGACTCCAGGTCGCTGGCGGCTGAGCCGTCCCCCGACGGGAACCGCAGGTCCGTCTTCGAGGTTGTGCCGTCCGTACGGGTTCCGGGCTGGCCGAAGGCCCGGCCGTCCAGGTAGATCAGCTCGGCCCCGTAGACCGCGAAGTAGGCCTGGCCTGGCAGCCGGACGCGGACGCGAACGTACAGGCTGAATTTTTGGGCGGAACTGACGAGTTCCTGGACGTAGTCAAGTGCGGGCTGTCCCAGCTGCCAGGTGAGTTGCTGCCCGGACACGACGATGGGGGAGTCCAGAACGTAGCTGGTGCGCAGCTGCGCCACTCCGGCTTCGTTCAGGTACGGGGAGGTGAATGCCTCAAGCGTGACGATGAAGCGCCCGCTATCGACCGGTCCGGACACTGCCTGGTCCAGGGTGACCATCAGGCCGTTCGCCGCCAGCACGTCGATCGGCAGCAGGTCGTCGTTTGGCCAGTTAATCGACTGCACGTGAATCGGCCGCGTGATCGCCAGGGGGCGGAACGGCCGCCGGCAGTCCTCGATGACCGGCTGCTGGGTGGGGGCGGTACCAGACCGGCCACCGATGATGACGATCCCGTGGCCCCGGCCGGTGAGCAGGCGGCCGAGGTTGATCGAGGTCTTCTCGGCCCCGCCGGCCTGCTGGAGTACCGTGGCGGCCGGCGGCACCGCTTCGTCCCGCAGGACCGGCCCGGTCGCCGGCTCCTGGGCGCCCGACGTCCGCCCCGACGCCGCGGGACCTTCCCAGGGCACGTAGACGCACGCCAGCGGCGCCTCGTGAGCCTCTGTCGAGTACGGCGGCTGGGCGGCGCTCCCGTCGCTGTCGCACGGCGGCCACTCCACGGTCCCGGTCGCCGTCCGCGCGGGGAACGTCCAGTAGTCGCCCGCGTGGTATGTCCCGGGGCCGAACGTCACCAGGATCCCGTTCTCCAGCTCGAACTGCATGCCGCCACCGGGCACCGGGGTGCCCGCCGCCAGCGGTACCCCGGCCGGGCCGGCGGCCGGACCGGCCTGGTCCCATCGGCGGACCCGGGCGTTGCGGCTGGAGTCGGTCGACACCGGCCCCGCGAACGTCATCGTGAGCGTGTCCTTGTCGGTGGTCTGGACCTGGTACAAGGTGCCGGCGGCGCCCGGCGGGTCGGCGAACTCGCAGGTGTCGTCGGTCAGCTCCACCCACTGCCCGGCCTGGAAGCCCAGGTTCAGGTCCGGCCCCAGCGACGAGACCTGCACTGTCGATCCGCTGGCGGCCGAGCCGAGGGCGACGGACTCCACGGCCGAGAGGATCGAGCCGTTTTCCCGTGACCACTTGAACGCCGCCGAGCTGAGGTCGCCCGGCGTGTGGATCTCGACCCGGTAGAGCTGGTTCTCCACGCCCTGGTAGCCGGCGGTCGCCACCGGCCCGCACCCGCAGGCTGTCCCGCTGGTGCCCGTGGTGACGCTGAGCGTCCCGGTGCTCGCCGAGGGCTGGTTCCCGTACAGGACGGGGCAGAACGGCCCTGCCGGGCTGTTCGCGTCCGCCGGTACCGGGCGCGCGAGGACACGCCATAGCGTCTGCAGCCGCACCGTCGTGTCCGCCTGGCCGAGCGCGGGATCGCGCAGGCACGAGTCGTCGAGGGCGGTCACCAGCCGCTGCCACACCTGGAGGACCACCGCGAGGTACACCGGCTCGCCGGACGGGCCGGGCAGCATGCCGAGTAGCGCGGCGGCGCTGTCCGCCCCTGACGGGAGGGAGACCATCTGGCTGTCGTAGGACACCTGAGACGGGTTCTCGGCCCGCAGCCCGGCGATGTAGTAGCTTCCTGCCCCGATGAGGATCTGGTTGCCCGTCTCGGGGACAGTGATGGCGAAGCCCTGCCCGCCGAACTCCCCGATGACGTTAGCCGTCCCCGTCCGGCGCAGCCGCTCGTCAAGAAAGCGCTGCTCGTTCGCGTCGGCGTCCAGGGACACCCGGCCCTGCTGCTCAAGCACCGACGTATAGCCCGTGCCCCTGCCAAGCCGTATCCGGCTGAAGTCGCCTCTCATGCCCGTTCCTCCTCAGATGAGGTCCGCGCCGATGCCGGTGAAGCCGCCCGCCTGCCCGGGCCCGGACCAGTAGCCGGAGCCGTAGCCGCCGGGCGGGCGCGGATGCGGCCTGGTATGGGCCGGATGCAGGAAAACCCCGGCCTCGAGCCGGGCCGGCAGGTACTCCGGTGCCCGGATCTGGACGTTGCGCACTGCCTCGGTCTCCTGAGCCTGCTGGTAGACGCCCAGCTGCGATCCGTTGTCCGCCCCCGCCCATACCGCGGCCGGGCAATCGCCAGATAGCAGGCAGTACGACGGATGGCCATAACGAGTCGTCACGAAATGCGGGGCGTACGCGTCCCCGGTTGCCTGGCTCGGCGGCAGGCACTCGTACTGCCATGGCGTGATCGAGTTCGCCGGAAGCCAGCAGAACCGCACGCACCCGGCCTGGCGCCTGCTCGCCCACACGGGCGCCTGCCACGGGTCGGCGTCGCCGAGCCGGGCATGGAAGATCGAGTCTGACGCGAGCGTGATCGTCCGGGCGCGGACCTTGCCGATGACCGTGCTGCCCGTAACGCTCAGGTCCGGCCCGCCAGAGGCCAGGTCGGACCCGGCATGCGCGACGTAGTACGGCGAGGTCGCGTCGAGGACGCTGCCGGTGACCGAGGTCATCCCGCCCTCCGCCGCCGCGACGGGGCCGCTGATCACCCGGGTGAGCATCAGCGACGCGCCCCCCTCGGCGGTGACGAGCAGGCTCGGCTCGCCGGGGTGGAGGGGGGCACCATCAGGAAGCATGCCGTGACCGGGAACCAGGGTGCAGTCGGTGAGCACGACCGTGCACGGGGCGCCAGCGACCGTGAGCTGCCCGGCCAGCCAGATCCCGCTGAGCAGCAGCTGCCCGCTGACCGCCGCCGTCCCGGACGCGGTTGTCCCAGGTCCGCTGGCCGCCGGGAGGCCGGTCACCTCGATGTCCCCGGTGATGACGCCCAGGGCGTTGTCGTAGGGCGCCGCGACGATCGCCAGGTTACCGCCGGGCGGGAGCCGGATCGCGGCCGCCCCGGTGATGTCCCCGGCCAGCGACGCGAACCCCGGCAGCGTGATGACCCCGGTGGGGCTGGCCGGACCGGGCTTCCCGCCGGTACCGGCCACATAGGAGTTCCACCCCGCGACCGCGCTGGCCAGCGTGGGGTACTCGGCCGACCCGACGGCCGCGGGGAAGCCAGGACTAGCCGGGACCACGGCTTCGAGCGACGCGCTCCGGTCGTACGGCCCGCCGCCGATCGCCCAGGGCAGCCCGTAGCAGTAGGTCACCAGAAGCGACCGCGGCACGGATACGCCTGCGCCGAGCTCGATCCGGCCTAGCTCGGGGTCGATGGCGATCATGCCGGGCCGTACCGTGCACCAGGTCGCATCCGGGGTGGCGGCGGCCGGGCTGCCCGCCGAGGATGAACTGCCGCCTGCCGGGAGGGGGCGGTCGGCCAGGTTCGCCGCGTAGACCTGGCCGGCGGTCACGGCGACGCCGTCGGCTGTCAGCGATACCGCGCCGGCTGGCCCGTAGAACCGCGCGAGCTCCCCGCGGGCGATCGGCTGTGGCACGTTGGCGCGGGTGACGAACGCGGTGAACTCCTCCGCGGGGAGGGCCTGCGGGGTGAACAGCGGCAGGTCCGCGCCGAGCGGGCTGAAGCGGTACCGCCGCCCGCCAGGGCCGTCCACCGGGAACGCCGCCGCCTGGGTGACCTTGAACGCCCGCCACCGCCACAGGTGGATGCCCACGTCGGGGATGTTCGCCCGGCCCGGCCCGTGCAGCGCGATGTCGAGCGGGGTCGCGTCTGGCAGTGGCGGGTCCGCGCACGAGGCGGTCGCGGCGCGGGGCGCGATCCGGCGTACGTCGATCACCCGGGTCGCCAGGTCGAACGGGCTGTCCGCGATCCCGTTGGAGGACGCCTCCCGCAGCAGCCGCCCGGAATCGCGGACGGCGGCCGTCGCCACGTTCCCGGGCCGCGGGTATCGCATGGTCTGCGTGGTGGTCACCCGCTGGAACTCCTCCACGATGGCGACGGCGCGCCCGGAGACGTCGATCGCGACCTGCTGCAACGCGATCTTCGTCCCCTTGCGCTGCCGGGAGCCGATGGTGTCCGCGACCTCGGCGCGGCTGTCGGTCACGGCCGTGATCTCGTACTGCGAGTTGTAGCCGATCAGGTCGCCGATGTAGGGAATCGCCCACGGCGCGCACGTCTCGATGAAGTGGTCGTCGTAGAGCTGCCGGAGGTTCGCCTCGACGATGTCCGACTGGGCGGCCAGCGCCTCGAACAGGGCCCGGAGCTGCCCGCCGGACGCCGCGTCCCTGGTCCGGTAGACGGCGGGCAGCAGCGCGTACATCTGTCCGGCATCCAGGCTCATGACCACGCCCCCAGCTGCCCCTGGGTGGCCGGGTCGAGCAGCAGGAGCTCCGCGCCGAGCGCGGGCTGGGTCCCCGACGGCGGCCGGGGGCCTGCCGCCCGGAGCGCTGTCCCGGCCGTTGCCGGGTCGCCGCTGCGCTGCAACCCGGTCAGCCGGGCGGCGAGTACGCCCGGGACGCCCTGGATGACCTTGATGATCTCGCTGGCCGCCACGCCTTGCCCGAGTTCCCGCTGGCCGAACGCGAACGTCGCCGACACCGCCTGCCAGGCCTGCCCCAGCACGGCTGATGGGTCGTAGGTGGTCGTGTCGATCGCGACGGCGGCGGTGAACGTGAACAGGACGGGGACGTGCGGCACGACGCTCACCGGCACGTACGGGTCCCCGGCCTGGTGCAGGGCGGTCAGGAGCGAGGTGAAGACCGGGTCGCCGGGGGCGAGGACCGCGTCATTCGCGCCCGCGGCCGTGAGGAACACCCCCCTCGTATCGCCGGACCAGGCATAGGTCGCGAGCGCCTTGCCGATCCCGGCGAAGGCGAGCGCGTAGTCCTGGTAATCCTGCAGCGAGACGACCCGGCCGAGGGTGAGCGTCGGCAGCGGGGCGCTCGCCCGCATCTCATCGGCCATCGCGGGGTCTTGGCCCAATGCCGCTTAGCGTAAGTTGATCTCGGTTTGCCCGGTGTGTCGTTACGGGCTGTTTGGGCTGGTTGCCGTCATGATCGCTGGTCATGACGCAGACTGGCGGTGTGGTCGGGGACCGTTTG
>Ga0302178_10003591_pt1 | contig 11597 bp, 16 predicted proteins | sample I_Palsa_E1_3_FD_198790 | JGI IMG/M metagenome (GOLD analysis project Ga0302178, IMG submission 198790) | Peat permafrost microbial communities from Stordalen Mire near Abisko, Sweden - I_Palsa_E1_3 | ecosystem: Environmental > Terrestrial > Soil > Palsa > Peat permafrost | place: Sweden... | reverse complement strand
TCCGGCGACCCGGTGTGCGTCGTCCAGGCCCGGCCGGTGACGGTCACCGCGCCCGCGACCGCGCCGATGCCGACCGAGTGGAACCCGGCCGCGATGGCGGCCAAGTACGTCTTCCGGAGCTAGCGCGGCCCATCGTGGACCGGATCTCGCTGCACGTCACCGACCCCGACGAGGCCCAGGAGGCCTGCGGCCGGGTGTACTACCCGCACCGGCTCACCGTGCTGCACGAGCCGGGCCGGTTCGCTATGTCGCTGTCCGCGTTGTGCCTCGTCGTCATGCAGGTCTGAGCGGAGCTGCCTTTGGTTCGCGGGCCTCGCCGGAAGGCGGCTCGCCCCGGGCCGTGAGGAGGACGTCGATACCGAGCGCCCCCGCCTCGTGGATCACCCGCCGTACGACCGGGCCGCCGTCGGCGATGTGCCACCAGCTGTGCGGTATCGACCCAAGCACGATCTGGGTGATCTGGTTCTCCCGGGCGAAGCCGATGATGGCCCGGGCCGGATCGTCATCTTCCAGGTCGTGCCAGCGGGCACCGAGATCGGCGGTCAGCTGGCGTAGTCCCTCGACCGCCCGTGCGTCCGCGCCCGGGCTGGCGTCACCCTCGATGACGTGAACCACATCGAGTTCCCCCTTGAACCGCAACGCGATGCGGGCGGCGCGCCGCAGCTGGGCGTCGGTCCCCGGCGCCGACGTTACGGCCGCCATGATGCGCTCGGTCGTCTCCCACAGGACGGCAGGCGAGACGGCCTGGTGCCGCCGGAGGTGCTCGAGGAGTTCTTCGTCCGACTCGTCGGCCACGAACCGCAGCGCCAGCTCCCTCAGGGCGATCAGGTTGTCGGTGCGGAAGAAGTGCGTCAGGGCCTGGGCGACCTTTTCCTTCGGGTAGATGTTGCCGTGCAGCATCCGGCGCCGCAGCTGCTCAGGTGAGGAGTCGATCAGCTCGATCTGGTCGGCCTTGCGTACGACCCAATCCGGCACCCGTTCGCGGACCTTGGCCCCGGTCATCTGCTCGACCTCATCGGCGATGCTCTCGAGGTGCTGGATGTTGACCGTGGTGATGACGTCGATCCCCGCGCCGAGGATGTCTAGCACATCCTGCCAGCGTTTGCCGTGCGGGCCGGATCCGGGCACGTTCGTGTGGGCCAGCTCGTCGACCAGTGCGATCTCGGCATGCCTGCGCAGGACCGCGTCGAGATCCAGCTCTTCCAGGCGGGTTCCCCGGTAGTCGATCACCTTGCGCGGGAGGACCTCGAGTCCAGTGAGCAAGGCCTCGGTCTGCGGCCGTCCGTAGGCCTCGACGAACCCGGCCACGACGTCGGCGCCTCGCCCCCGCCGGCGCTGGGCCTCGGAGAGCATGGCATAGGTCTTGCCGACACCCGGGGCCGCGCCCAGGTAGATGCGGAAATGACCGGCCGGCTCGACCTCGCCAGCGGCGTCTGCGTCGGCCGCTGCGGCTTCGCTCACGCTCTCGACGGTACAGCAGGCATGAACTGGTTCAGAGGGCGCGAACGGGCATGCTGGCTAGCCGGGTGGCCGTGGCGACCAGGTCATGGCAATCTGCCCTCATGCCGGAATGGATCCAGTGATGACGGATAGTGGCCAGCTGCGCACCTATCTGGGCATTGCCCCTGGGGTGGGAAAGACCTACGCGATGCTGCGGGACGGACGCGCCCGGCGGCGCGCGGGTGTCGACGCCGTGGTGGCTTACCGGGAGCGGCACGGGCGGGCGGCGACCGCGGCTCAGCAGGCCGATCTCGAAGTGCTCCCGACCCACACGGTGACCTACCGAGGCGGCAGCTTCGCGGAGCTGGACGTCGCCGCGGTCCTGGACCGCCGCCCGGAGCTGGCCCTGGTGGACGAGCTGGCACACGCCAACCTCCCCGGCGAGCGCCACGCGAAACGCTGGCAGGACGTCGGCGAGCTGCTTGCCCACGGTATCGACGTCTATACCACCCTCAACGTCGCCAACATCGAATCGCTGGGCGTGCTGGTCTCCCGGATCACCGGTGTGCAGCCGGCCGAGCCGGTGCCGGATGCCTTCGTGCGGGCCGGTGAGATCGAGCTCGTCGACCTGGCCCCCGCGGCGCTTCGCCGGCGGCTGTCTGAGGGCCTGGTTGTCCCCGAGGAGCGGGTAGATGCGGCGTTGTCGAGCTATTTCCGCTTCGCGAATCTGGCCGCCTTGCGGGAGCTCGCGCAGCTGTGGCTGGATGACACTGTTCCCGAACCGGTCACGGCGTTCACCGCTGCTCGTGGCGTCAGCGGGCCGGTGCAGGCTGCGGTCATCGTGGTCGGGCTGCCGGCATCGCCCGCCGACAAATGGCTCATCCGGTACGCCGCGCGGCTGGCCGGGCTGTCCGATGCCACGGTCCGGGGGGTGCACGTCCGGGACATCGACAACCTCGGCCGGCCACCGACGGCCCGGCTGGAGGAAGACCGCCGGCTCCTCGGCGAGGTGCACGGGACCTTGGCCGAGGTCAGGGCCGGCGACATCGCCTCGGGACTGATCCGGGCGGCCCGCCAGGCCGGCGCCTGCCAGCTGGTGATCGGGTCGGACCGCCGCTCCCGCCGCTCCCGCTGGTCACGCCTGCTGAGCGGGTCCACCGTGGCGGATCAGGTGCTCCGAGCGGCCGGCGACCTGCCCGTCCAGGTTGTGAACGTCGGCCGGCCGGACAAGACCAGCGACGAGTGGCGCCCCGCCAAAGGCGACGTCAGGTAACGCCGCCGGTCCGCGCCGCCGCAGCCCGAGCGCGGCCAGCACCAGGCCCGCGAGTGCTACCAGCGGTCCGACGACCTCAAACGTGTGGCTGTTTGACATGGCGCTGCCCTCGATGACGCCGAACCCTTGCAGCGCGAAGACGGCACCGATAATGATGACCACGATTCCCGCAACGACGAACAAGCGGCTCTTCAAGAAAGGTTCCTCCTCGCGGCTCCCGGGCCTGACATGACCGCAGACGATGGGTGCCGCCGGAGCCCCAGCAGCATTCCGGCGCTCAGCACGACCAGCGCCGCCTCCACGAACAGCGAGACCGTGCCCACCCAGTAACCCCAGTTGCCGACGTCACCGGGGTCACCCGGCAGGCCTACCGTGCGCGAGGCGACGTACGCCAGGAACGGCCCGGCGCCGAGCAGCACGCCGGCCGCCCAGCCGCACCAGGGTCGTCCGAGCCGCGCCGGGCCGGTCAGGAGCAAGGTCAAGGCGGTGAGTACGCCGCCGACCTCGATGAGCCGGTAACTCCAGCCGATCCAGGCCGGTGAGTTAAGGGCGGTCAGGCTGCCCTGGTCGGTCACGTGCACGGCCGCGACCGCCAGCGCGAGCAGGGCGCCGACCAGCCGCACCGCGATGTCTGGCGCGATGCCCGCCTGTGCTCCTGCCCCGCCTACGGTGACCCGGCCTGTATTCGCCCGTTGCGCCATTCCTTGTTGCGCCATGCTCGCTCCCCTGCCCCTTTAAGCACCGCTCGCCGGTGCCGTCCCTCCTTGGACTACGTTCGGGAAGAAGTCGCAGTTCAGCGGCCGACCTGTGACAAAGCGTGACTGTTGTCACATGAACCGGAAGCCAAGCTCGCACGTTGCCCGAACCTGGCCGATCCAGTCATCACCGCATCATGATGCAGTGACATTCCGGCCGAACTTGCCGAGAAGGGGCGGGTGGCGCGGGTCCGGGTCTAGAGTGATTGCTCGTGCCGACGCCTCCGCTCCCGCGTGTTATCCGGCCGCTCCTGGTCGCCCTGGCGGCCCTGGTGATGGCGGGCGCCGCCGCTGGCCCGGTCGGTGCCAGCGTCATGACCCCCGGCGCCCTCGGAGCCGCCCCGCGCGGCGCCGGCACGCTGTCTGCGACGGCCACGTCCATCCCCGGTCCGTCCGGGATCAAGGTCAAGGGCGGGGCCCTGGCCAACGCCGCGACCGGCAGGATCTTGTGGAGCCTGGACCTCAACACCGAACGGCCGATCGGCAGCATCGTGAAGGTCATGACGGCGCTGGTCGTGATCAAGGCAGGCGACCTGGACCGGACGATCACCGTTCCGAAGTCGGTCATCGCCTACCTCAAGAGCCAGGACCAGCCGAGCACCGCCGGCCTGATCCCGGGGGACAAGCTGACCACGCAGGAACTGCTCGAGGCGCTGCTGTTGCCGTCCGGGTGCGACGCCGCCTACACACTGGCCGAGGCCTACGGCCCCGGACTGAACGCGTTCATCGCCAAGATGAACGCCGAGGCCACGCACCTGGGCCTGACCGGTACCCATTTCTCGAACTTCGATGGCATGCCGTGGCCGAGCGAGTATTCCACCTGGTCGACTCCGGCGAACCTGCTCACGCTGGGGCGGTATGCGATGAGGTACGCGGACTTCCGGGCGATCGTCGGTCAGAGCGCTTACGCGCTTCCGGCCGGCGACGGGCATCACGCCTACCAGTGGCAGAATTCCAACCCGCTGATCGGCACGTACGCCGGCGCGACCGGGATCAAGACGGGTGACACCAAGGCCGCGAAAAACTGCCTGCTGTTCGAGGCGGAACGGGGCGGCCTGACCCTGATCGGCGTGACGCTCGGCACCCCCGGTGACGACATCGCCGACACAGGCCCCGTCGCCACCAAGGTCCTGAACTGGGGCTTCGCCCGCTTCTAGCGCTCGGGGACTTCAATGGTGGAGCTCTATCCTCCGATCGAGCCCTACGATCAAGGGATGCTCGATGTCGGCGAGGGCAACCACGTGTACTGGGAGACCTGCGGGAACCCAGACGGCAAGCCGGCCGTGATGGTCCACGGCGGTCCCGGCCAGGGCATCACGCCGAACATGCGGCGGATGTTCGACCCGGCCCGCTACCGGGCCGTGCTCTTCGATCAGCGCGGCTGCGGGCAGAGTACCCCGCACGCGAGCGATCCGGCCACGGACATACGCTACAACACCACCGGCCATCTGGTCGCCGACATGGAGCGGCTCCGCGAGCATCTCGGCATCGACCGCTGGCTGCTGACCGGCGGCTCGTGGGGGACCACCCTCGCCCTCGTCTACGCCGAGCGCTATCCGCACCGGGTATCGCAGATCATGCTCAGCGCGATCAGCACGACGCGGCGCTCGGAGATTGACTGGCTGTACCGCGGCGTCGCCCGGTTCTTTCCCGAGGAATGGGAACGATTCCGAGACGGCGCCGGCGGAACCGACCGGGACGGCGACCTTGTCGCCGCGTACGCGCGCCTGATGGAATCCTCCGACTCGCAGGTCAGGAACCAGGCGGCAAGCAGCTGGGCACCTGGGAAGATGTGGTCTTGTCCCTTGAGCCCAACGCCAGGCCGATGGTCCGCAGTCAGCCTGACCGCTATGTACTGGCTTTCGTCCGGATCTGCGCGCACTACTTCTCTGACGCCGGATGGCTTGAAGAAAACGCGGTGATCCGCGACGCTCCCCGCCTGGCCGGCATCCCCGGGGTACTGATCCACGGCCGCCTCGACCTGAGCTGCCCGGTCGAGACCGCCTGGGAACTCGCGCGCGCCTGGCCGGGGGCGGAACTGCTCATCGATGACCACTCAGGTCACCTGGGCAGCGACACCAAACGCGCCTGGATGCTCAGCACCCTCGGCAAATTCGCCAGTTACTGACCGGGCGTGGCGTCTATGGCGCCTTACTGAAGTCGAGGGCCTGCGGCTCGTCGGGCAGCGGGGCCACGGTGGCCGTGACCGGGATCGCCTCGCCGACTTCGTCGAATCGCGGCCGGGTCAGGTTCATCACCCCGGCACCGCTCAGCAGGGCTCCGAAGTGCAGCTTGGTGGCCTGCTCCGGCACGTCGAGCACGATGCTGGCCGGTCCAGTCGGTGGTCCAGCGAAGCCGCTGGGCTCCCAGACGGCCGAGCGAAGCCGGAGTTGTGCCACCCGGTTCCCTTCATAGCTGACCCCGGGCACAAGCCCCCATCTCGTATTCGCGAGCCCGGTTACCTGTGATCTGCCAGGCCGCCGAGAGTGGTTCGAGATCCACCTGGCCTTGCAGATAGGTCAGGGCCTGGGTGTAGTTCTCCCCGGTGTCGGCCATGCGCGCGGACGAGGCGCTTTAGATCCTTGTTCTGTGGCACGGTGAACATCCTCCGTCTGGATGGCCGCCCCAACGCCCGTTGCCGACGAGCCAGTCCCGATGACAGATGCGCGTTCGCCGTACAAGCGGGAAGATCCGGGAGTGTGCCCCCCTCGCCCCAGACATGGCCCGTTGGGGATGGGCCGCCGGGCTCGGCGTCAGACCGCGCCGTTGCTCCCATCGTGGACCATTGTCGGTTCCCTGGGCAAGCCGTAGCCTGTGAGACACCGGTGGGCGTTCAGCACTGGGGAACGCACTCGTTGCCATCAGAAAACGGCAGTGAAACCTTCTGGAAGACCGATCGGATCGTCATCGAGACCAGCTGGGGCTGGGGCGAGGCGGTGGTGCGGGGACTGGTCATGCCGGACCACGTCGAGGTGGGCAAGGCCGACGGGCGCATCCTGGACTACCAGGTGGCCGCCAAGAAGGTGGTGTCGAACTTCGACTGCCTGTCATCAGCTTTGCTCCTGACTTCTGCCGCTGAGAGGTAGCAGCCCGGACCAGCCCGGATACGGTGGCGATCCGGGCGAGCGCTCGATCCGGAGCAGCCGGTTGTACTTGGCCAGCCGTTCCGAGCGCGCCACCGACCCGACCTTGATCTGGCCCGCGCCCGAGGCCACCGCCAGGTCGGCGAGCCAGTCGTCCTCGGTCTCGCCGGACCGGGCCGAGATCACCGCGCGCAGCCCCAGGGCCGCCGCCTCGTCGGCTACCTGCAGCGCCTCGGTCGCCGTGCCGATCTGGTTGATCTTGGTCAGCACCGCGCTGGCTGCGCCCGCACGGGCGGCCCGCCGCAGCCGGTCCAGGTGGGTCGCGATGAGATCGTCCCCGATGAGCTGCAGGCCGGGGCGCCGGCGGGCAAAGCCCTGCCAGGCGTCCCAGTCGTCCTCGTCAAAGGGGTCCTCCACGGACAGCAGCGGAAAGTCCGCGGCCCACCCGGCCAGCAGGCCGGTGAACTCGTCGGGGGTGTAGGAGCGGCCGTCCAGTTCGTAGCGGCCGCCGGCCCGGGCCAGGTGGGTGGCGGCCACGTCGAGCGCGATGCCGACGTCGCCCGGCGCGCGCCGGCCCGACCTGGTGATGGCCTCGACGACCAGCGCGATGGCCTGGCCGCTGTCCGCCGTCGGCGAGCCGTAGCCGCCTTCGTCACCGACCAGGGTCGACGCCCCGCGCTCGCGGAGCAGTTCCCCGGTGGCGTGGTAGACGTCGTGCACCCACTCCAGCGCCGCGCTGACGCTCGGGGCGGCCGCGGGAATGACCAGGATGTCCTGGATGCCCATGCCGCCTGCCGCGTGCAGGTTCCCGCTCAAGATGTTCACCATGGGCACCGGCAGCAGTGGGCGGCGGCCGTCGCCCAGGTGCTGCCACAGCTCCCGGCCGGTGACCGCCGCGCCCGCCCGCGCACCGGCCATCGACGCGGCCACCATGGTGTTCGCCCCGAGCCGGTCCCGGCGGGCGGTGCCGTCGGCCTCGATGAGCCGGGCGTCGATGGCCGCCTGGTCGTCGGGGGCCAGGCCGGCCAGGGCCGGTCCGGCGATCTGCCTGGCCGCCGCCACGGCGGCGTTCACCCCCCGGCCGCGCCAGCGCGGATCGCCCTGGTCCCGCAGCTCGGCGGACTCGTGGGACCCGGTCGAGGCCCCGGCCGGGGCCATGGCCCGGTGCCGGGAGCCGTCGGTCAAGGTCACCGTGACCTCGATGGTCGGCGTCGCCCGCGAGTCGAGCAGCCAGCCCGCGTCCACCGCGGCGATGGTGATCACAATGCCTCCCCGTACCGTTCGCCGAGCGTGGCCAGATCATCGAGCAATGCCGTCAGCGAGCCGTAGCCATCATGCAGGGCCCGTCCTCCGATGGCGGCGGCCGCGGCCCGTTCCGGCTCGCCGGTCAGGTAGTCGACCGGCGACTTGCCCCACAGCCGGGCCAGCATGATGGCCCCGGTGTGCCGGACGGCCAGCCCGGGATCGGCCGGGCCGTCGTAGGCCTGCGCGAGAGCGGCCGCGGCCAGCCACAGCGGGCTGGCGGCCGGGGCCGGGCGGTCCCGGCACGCCTTGAGTAGCAGGTGGGCACTCAGCATGCCCAGGTCGAAGGCCGGGTCGCCTGCGTGGATGACCTCCCAGTCAAGCAGTACCGGTGGCCCGTCCGTGGCCAGTACATTCTTGGGCGTGAAGTCCCCGTGCACCAGCCGGGCGGGCTGGTAGCCGGTGCAGTCCGCGATGAGCTGGTCCAGTGCGGCCGCGTGCTCGCCATGGCGGGCGGCCACGTGCCGGTAATAGGGGTCGAGCCGCAGGGAGTCGAATAGGCCGGTGCCGGCCGGGCCCGCGATCCCGGCGGGCACGGCCAGCTGATGCAGCACCGTCATGCCCTGGGCCAGCGCGTTCACCACCCCGAGGTCCACGCGGCCGGCCAGCAGCTCGGCCTTCCAGTTGACGGCGGGCGGGGGCAGCCATTCCATTTCCAGCACCGGCGGATCGTCGTGGATCCGGTAGACCCTCGGGACCCGCAGCGGGCCGAGCGACCCGTCCAGCACGCTCATGATGGCGCCCTCGCGGTGGGCCCGGCGCGGATCGGCGGTCCAGTTGTCCCGGACATCCAGCCGGTAGCGGGCCGCCTTAAGCACCCACGGGCTGGCGTCTTCGCCGACGACCGCGATGAAGCTGGACACGCCGCCGCTCAGCCGACGGACGATGCTGTGCTCGCCGATGCGGCTCGCGGCCCGCATCGCCGCCAGCACGGTCTCGAAGCTGTCCTGCTCCTCCGTCACGGCACGGGGTGATGCGCGGGCTGCCCGGTCAGCACTCGGAGCAGGTCCTCGGTGGCCCGGCGGCGCAGCTCCAGGACGGAGTCGGCGGAAGAGAAGGCGATGTGCGGGGTCAGGATCACGTCCGGCCGTCGGCGCAGGATGTCCGGGACATCGGGTTCGCCGGGAAACACGTCGAGCGCGGCGGCGCCTGGCGTGCCGCGGTCCAGGGCCTCGACCAGGCCCGGGATGTCCACCAGCGCGCCCCGGCTGGTGTTGACGAGCAGCGAGCCCGGCTTCATGGCCGTCAGCCGCCCGGCGTTCATCAGCCCGGTGGTGTCCGGGGTGAGCGGCAAATGCAGGCTGAGCACGTCGCACCGGGTCAGCAGCGTCTCGGCCGGTACGGGCCGCACCCCGGCCGGGGCCCGCTCCGGGTGCCGGTCGTCGGCCAGCACCTCACAGCCGAGCGCGGCCAGCTTCTCCGCCGTCCGCCGGCCGAGGGGGCCCAGGCCCCACACGCCCGTGACCAGGGTCCGTACCCGGCGCGGCGCGTACCGGGCCGGGGCCCACTGCCCGGCCCGGATATCGCGATCCCCGGCCAGGATGCACCGTGCCCACACGTGCACCATGGCGATCACGTGGTCCGACACTTCCTCGGCGCAGTAGTCCGGCACCCGGGTCACCACGATGCCGCGGTCCGCGGCCGCGGCCACGTCGATGTTGTCCAGGCCGACCCCCATGCGGCTCACCACCCGCAGGCCGGGGCTAGCCGCGATTACCCGCGCGGTGACCTTGGCCCAGCAGGTCAAGATCCCGTCCACGTCAGCCGCCAGAGTGGCCAGGACCTCCTCTGAGGCGTCAGGGGGCGCCTCGACCAGGTCGAAGCCGGCGGCGTCGCACAGCCCGGACTCGACCTGGACGCCGGGCCAGGCATGGTCGGTCAGCAGCACCCGGGGCCGCACCGCCGCCGTCATACCGAGTTCGCTTCGGGCCGCGCGTTTGTCAGCACGACATCAGACTGTCCCGTCTGCCGGGCCAGTAGGTCAAGTCCTCCGGGCCGTCAGGTCGAGGGCTCCTGCTCCCCGCGGCCCGGCTCGGCCTGGCCCTGGCGGCTGTGCGTCCGGGCCCGCAGCCAGGTGTCGTGGAACCAGCGCCCGAACAGCTGGCCGCCGTAGATGACCCAGCCGACGCCGATCAGCCAGGACTGCACGATCAGGACGGTGCCCAGCGGGCCGTAGCTGACCGCGTTGCTGGCGACGAGGGGCTCGAAGACCAAGCTGGAGAAGACCCGCAGGCCACCCAGACCCACCACCGTCGCCACCGCGCCCGGCAGCGCCGCCCGATAGCTCACCCGGCCCCCGAGCAGGAAGCGCAGGCCCCACCAGAAGAAGAAGATGCCGAGTATCACCGCCACCGTCGCCGTCACGGCCAGTCCGCCATGCGTCACCGAGCCGACCGTGGCCTCCGCGTAGATGTAGGCGGTGAGCACGGTCAGCCACACCAGTTGACGCCAGATCTTGTGCCACGGCCCGACGGGAAGGCCCCAGATCCGCTCGAAGCCGGCCTGCACGCCGCCCGCGAACGCCACTCCCGAGACGGCCACCAGCAGGGCACTGAACACACTCGTCGTGCCCAGCACCCGGGCCGGCGCCGAGAAGAGCAGCGTCACGGCGGCGGAAGAGGACCCGGTCAGGCCCATGCCATCGACCACCCATCCGGCCAGACCGCGCTCCGGCGCCGGATTGGCGGCGGCGATGACGATGAGCAGCGGGATCACGGTGAGGGTGGCCATGGCAGCGAAGCCCATGGCCCGGTAGGTGAGTTCGAAGTCCTTGCCGCTCCGGTAGAGGTCCTTGAACCGGAGATCGTGCCAGAGCGGCTCGGCGCCCCGGAGTACCGCACGGTACGGGCCCCTGGCCATTACCGGTGAATACACCCGTCGCGCCGCTGCCGCATCGCGCCACCGTCGGCCGCACGGTGCCTTAGACCACGACGGCGGCTAAACCAGGAACATGATGGTCGCGTCATCTTGGAGCACCTTCTCCCGGGGCCCCCGCCAAGCAAGCCTTGTGCTCACTCCTGCTGCACGGGCACACGGGTCACGGTAGCGCCAGGCCAGCAGACGCGACAGACCACCAGACGCGCCAGGATCTGCCGGGGAGCGATCCTCAGTCGGCGGCCTCGTGGCCGACGACCCGGTCGGCGAGCACGATGTCGCCGGACCAGCCGCAGGCTCCGCAGAAGCAGACGAAGACGCGGTCGGTGCCCGTCCAGTACTCCGTTGTCAGCCCCTGGCCGCCTTGGGCCAGCGACAACCCCGCCGCGCACGCCGGGCAGTACTTCGGTGCGTCACGACGGTGCCGTTCCGCATCAGTAGGAAACCAGCCCCGGGCCAGATCCGGTTCCGGGGGACCGCCGGTAAGGCCCGACCCCGCCGCCTCAGGGCGGACCGCCGTCACCCGCCCGCCGCCTTCCGGTTTTCCATCGCCTTGATGTGCAGCTTCTTCAGCGCGTCCGCCTGCGGGCTGAACCGCGAGGATCCCCGGTCGATGAAGTCGATGGCGAACGAGCCGCCCGCGTCGAACTTGTTCTTCTCGCACGGCAGGTCGATCCGGTCGCGGAAGTCCCGGTACACCCCGAGCGGGTCATCGCCGCGGGCCACCGCGCTCATCTGCTCCTTGAACATCCGGCGCAGCATGGTCACGCCGACATCGGAACGGCCCAGGTGCTCCACCGTCCGGTCCGTGATCGGCCCCTGGGTCACCCAGGCCATCATGTCCTGGCCCTCGACGTAGTCCACCCGGTG
>Ga0302178_10003587_pt1 | contig 11607 bp, 11 predicted proteins | sample I_Palsa_E1_3_FD_198790 | JGI IMG/M metagenome (GOLD analysis project Ga0302178, IMG submission 198790) | Peat permafrost microbial communities from Stordalen Mire near Abisko, Sweden - I_Palsa_E1_3 | ecosystem: Environmental > Terrestrial > Soil > Palsa > Peat permafrost | place: Sweden... | reverse complement strand
GACCCTCGCCGGCGCGGTGGCCAGCGCGTTGAAAACCAGCCACGTGCTGAAGTTTTCGAACGCGGATGTCGGTTTCGCTGGTAGCGCCTACATTGCGGGCGCGGTGATCGGCGCGCTGGGTTTCGGCTGGCTTACAGACCGGCTAGGCCGTCGCAAGCTCTTTTTCATCACCCTGTTTTTGTATGTAGCGGCCACGGCGGCCACGGCCGTTTCATGGAATCTCGCAAGTTTTGTGCTGTTTCGCTTCCTGACCGGTGCGGGAATCGGGGGCGAATACACAGCGATCAACTCCACGATCCAGGAGTTCACCCCCGCTCGCGTGCGCGGCTGGACGGACTTGACGATCAACGGTACGTTCTGGGTCGGCGCAGGACTGGGCGCGGCGGGTTCGATCGTGCTGCTCGATCCAGGCCTGCTGCCGCCGGATTACGGCTGGCGCGCGTGTTTTCTGATCGGCGCAATCCTGGGATTGCTGATCCTTTTCATGCGCATGTGGGTCCCCGAAAGTCCGCGCTGGCTGATCACGCATAACCGCGTGGATGAGGCGAAGGAAATCGTGGAGGGCATCGAGGCGAAGTTTCGCGAACATGGCGTGGCGTTGTCCACCGATCCCATCAAACCGCTGCGCCTGCATGCCCGCGATCACACCAAACTCAGTGAAGTATTCCACTCGCTGTTTCATTCGCATCGGCGGCGCTCGCTGGTCGGATTGACGCTGATGACCGCCCAGGCGTTTTTCTATAACGCGATCTTTTTCACCTACGCGCTGGTTCTGACCGATTTCTACGGCGTGCCTGGGGATCACATCGGCTGGTATGTGCTGCCGTTCGCCGCCGGCAATTTCCTCGGGCCGATCATGCTCGGCAAACTCTTCGATGTCCTCGGCCGGCGCAAGATGATTGCCTTCACCTACGGCATGTCGGGGATTTTGCTGACTATCAGCGGATACATGTTCGAGCAGGGTTGGCTGACAAGCACCACGCAGACTATTTCCTGGATGGTGATCTTCTTCTTTGCGTCGTCGGCCGCAAGTTCGGCGTACCTCACCGTGAGCGAAACCTTTCCGCTCGAGATTCGTGCACTGGCCATCGCGATTTTCTATGCCTTTGGGACGGCGCTGGGCGGCATTGTGGGGCCGGCGCTATTCGGGCGGCTCATTGACACGCATCAGCGCGGCGCGGTGTTTGTGGGCTATCTGATCGGTTCTGCACTGATGGTGCTGGCAGCGGTTGTCGCGGGAATCTGGGGGGTATCGGCGGAACGCAAGTCGCTGGAGGACGTGGCGCGGCCGTTGTCATCGGCTGAGGAGGATTGAGAGGTTCCTGCGCGTTCCTGCGCGTTTCTGTAGTCCTGTAGCCCAGTAGTCCTGCAGGCAAGAACGAAAAATCCCCGAAACATCGAGCTTCGGGGATCCAGGACTATGACTTCGTGGCAACGGCTATCGCGTTTCCCGCAGCGTCTATCTCACAGCCGCGCTTGACAGCATGCGCGTGCAGCCACTCAAAGCCGCTTATTTAAAAGCCTTGCCCCAAGCGCCATCGAATGCGATTTCTCCAATCGCCGAGCGCGAGCGCGGTGCGTTTTCGCGCTCCAGCAGGGCTGCATCGAGCAAAGCGGGATCGCCGTGATGTCCCAATGCGATCATCGCGATCACTTCTACATCCTCCGGCGGCGAGAACGCCTCGCGGAACGCGTTGGTATCGAAACCCGCCATCTGGTGGGCGGCCAGACCAAGCGCGTGAGCCTGGAGCGTCAGCGCCATACCCGCCGCGCCGGAATCGTACTGAGCCGTGCGATTCACGTCACCCTTGGGCGTCACGGTCTTCGCCAGCACGCAAATCAGCACGGGCACATTGGCGTTCCACCCCTGGTTGAACGGCACCAGCGTAGCGAAAGCCTTCTGGAAAGAGGCCTCGTCGTGGTTACGATCAAAGGTCAGGAAACGCCACGGCTGCATGTTGTACGAAGAAGGCGCCCAGCGCGCTGCCTCCAGCACGCTATGCAATTGCTCGCGGCTCACCGCCTTGTTCGATATCGCCCGCGGGCTCCAGCGGCCGGCCAGCAGCGCATCGATTGCGATTTCAGTAGGTGCGATTTTTTCGGTCATGCGGCAGTCCCTGGTTGGTTGATCCGGACAGCGTGCGCTCACCTGCACGCTGCAAGACCATAAGAATAACCAAGCTGGCAAACCCGCGCTGCGAGATTGAATTCGCTACGCCACCGGCAAGCGCCGAGCGGCCGCTGTCAGGTCGCCAACGCCTGCATGGCACGCGGCGCCTTGTTGATCCGAAGGACCATGACCGCCGCGACAATACACAGGCTGCCCGAGATCATCGTTGCGACCGTGTAGGTGCCAAGACTCGCGCGCAACATGCCGCCGCCAAGCGCCGCGAACGCCGCGCCGAGCTGATGCGCCGCCACGACCCAGCCAAATACGATGGGCGCCGACTCCTTGCCAAACACGTCGGTAGCGAGCCGGACGGTCGGCGGCACGGTCGCCACCCAATCCAGACCGTAGAACACCGCGAAGACGGGTAGTCCATAGAAGTCGATACCAAACGCGTGCGGCAGGAACATCAGCGACAAACCGCGCAAGCCGTAGTACCAGAAAAGCAGCACGCGAGCGTTAAAGCGGTCGGAAAGCCAGCCGGAAAGCGTCGTGCCGAAGAGATCGAAAACGCCCATGGCGGCGAGGAGGCCTGCCCCCTGCACTTCGGTCATGCCGTGATCGGCGCACATTGCGATCAGATGCGTACCGATGTACCCGTTCGTGCTCGCGCCGCAGATAAAAAAGCTGCCTGACAGCAGCCAGAAATCGCGCCTCTTGCTCGCCATGCCCAGCGTGCCGAAGGCGAGCGCGATCGGATTCTTCTGCGCGACGGGAACAGGTGGCGGCGCATCAGGGGCCTCGCCGAACGGGCGTAGTACGAGATCGGCAGGACGCTCGGGCAGCAGCCATGCCACCAACGGCAACGTCACCGCCGCAGCCGCCGCGACCACCAACACCATGGGACGCCAGCCGAAGCGCTCAGTGATCGCCGCGAGCATGGGCAGGAACACAAGCTGGCCAGTGGCCGAACTGGCGGTAAGAATTCCCATCGCCAGTCCGCGATGCGACGTGAACCAACGATTCACCACCGTCGCCGCCAGGGTAATGGCGGCAACGCCGGTGGCTCCGCCTACCAGCACGCCCCACACCAGGATCATCTGCCATGGTGCAGTCATCAGCGCCGACAACCCCACGCCCGTCGCCAGTGCCCCCAGCGCGACAAGCAACGTCGGGCGCACGCCGAAACGCTGCATCGCGGCAGCGGCGAACGGCCCGGTCAGGCCGTACAGCGCCAGGTTGATCGAGATCGCGAGGGAGATGGTCGCGCGGCTCCAGCCAAATTGCTGTTCGAGCGGCAACATCATGACGCTTGGCGTAGCGCGCGTGCCGGCCGCCGCGAGCAGGACAAGAAACACAACGCCTACCGATATCCACGCGTAATGCATGCGGCCCGAAAGCCGCCTGGCTGCCCAATTCATCCTTCGCTCCGGTTTCTTCTGGATATCTTGCAACGAACGCTTCGACGAACGTTACTACTCAGTCACATTTAGGTTGCGAGCTTAGTGACTGCTGGGTAACATGTCAAGCATCCCTTCTGAGGCAAAGGACATGACCGTGGTACGCGTATCGAATGAAGATCCTGTCACCGATAAAAAAACCGTCCGCCGACACATGGACGGCGCCACCGCGCAGGAACAACTGCTGGACGCCGCGGAAAATCTTTTTTATCGCGACGGCATTCGGGCGATCAGCGTGGACGCAGTGGTCGAACGCGCGGGCGTGAACAAGATGAGCGTGTACCGGCAGTTTTCGTCGAAGGACGATCTGGTAGTGGCATACCTCACGCGAATGGACACGCGCTTTCGGGATCGTGTCGAACGCAGTATCGCCAAACATCCAGGTCAACCGGCCAAGGCGCTTGTACAGAGCATGACGGACCTTGTCGAACGGGCATCGAATCCGGATTATCGCGGCTGTCCGTTCGTGAACGTGGCCTGCGAATTCGCGGATCGAGAGCATCCGGCACGGGTATCGGTCGCGCGCAACAAGGAGTATTTGATTGCCCGGTTGCTGGAGTTATCGACAGCGGCGGGCGCGGCCGATCCTCAACTTCTCGCCGATTCACTCGCGTTGCTGATAGAAGGCGTGTACGCCGCGAGCCAGACTTACGGCCCCGGCTGTGGACCGATGCGCGCAGCGCCCACGGCGGCCGCGTTGCTCGTGCAAGCGGCGTGCGGTGAAGACAGGATCGAGCTGTGAAGGACGAGATTATCGACTCAACGCGACATTGGCTTTCGCGCGCAGTCATTGGCCTGAACCTGTGCCCGTTTGCCAAAGCCGTGTATGTGAAAGACCAGATTCGCTACGCCGTCAGCGAGGCGCATACGTTCGAAGATGTGCTCACCGATATCGAAACCGAACTGAAGCATCTGGCCAATACCGATCCGGAAAAAACTGACACAACGTTGTTGATCGTCCCACATGCGCTCGCCGATTTCGCCGACTACAACGACGCCCTTCATTTCGCCGATACCCTCCTCAGGCAACTCAAGCTGGAAGGTGAACTACAGATCGCGAGCTTTCACCCGAACTATCAATTCGATGACGCGGAACCCGACGACATCGAAAATTTCTCGAACCGCGCGCCATACCCGATCTTCCATTTGCTGCGCGAGGCAAGCATTGAACGGGCAGTGGAAGCGTTCCCCGACGCCGCCGATATCTACGAGCGCAACATGGCCACGCTACGCCGTCTCGGCCACGCCGGCTGGCTCGAACACATGAAACGTGACGCCGGGCTCGACCAGTAGATTCAAGTCGTAAAAAACCGCTCGCGCATCTCTTCCAGACCGAGCGTTTCGAGCACATCGGACAGACGCTGCGCCGGCTTACCGCGTGGCAGATCCTTGAACTGCGCAATGATCAACTCGTTTTTCATCGAGTGCTCCCAGCCGACGAGTTCCGTCACGCTCACCTGATACCCGTGCGATTCCAGTTGCAGGCAGCGAAGCACATTCGTGATCTGGCTGCCGAATTCGCGCGTATGCAGCGGATGCCGCCACATCTCCGTCAACACGTTCTTCGAGAGCGAATGCCCTTTGTTCTTGCGTAGAACAGAGGCCACCTCGGCCTGACAACAGGGCACCACCACAATGGTTTTCGCTTTCTTCTGCAAAGCGAAATGAATCGCGTCATCGGTCGCGGTATTGCATGCATGCAATGCCGTGACGACATCCACCGTCGCAGGCATTCGGTCTGAGGTAATAGATTCAGCCACGGATAGATTCACAAACGACATACCTTCGAATCCCAACCGCGCGGCCAATTCCTCGGACTTTTCGACCAGCTCTGAACGTGTCTCAATGCCAAAGATATGTGACCGATCGCGCAGAGCTTTGAAGTAGAGATCGTAGAGAATGAAGCCAAGGTAAGACTTGCCCGCTCCATGATCGACCAGCGTCACCGAACCCTGTTTTGCATGAATTTCCGCAAGCAAAGGTTCGATGAACTGAAACAGGTGATAGACCTGTTTCAACTTTCGGCGGCTGTCTTGATTCATCTTGCCGTCGCGCGTCAAGATGTGCAGTTCCTTCAAAAGTTCGAGGGACTGACCGGGACGAATGTCGTGCTTGGCCGAAGTTTCCGGCTTTTGATCGGACGAATCCGTTGATGCAATGGGCGCGTTCGGCGCCCGGGACTTCTTGGCCATCGTCTGGATACCGTAGTGATTCTGTAGGCGGGGTCACGCGGAATTTCGGCGCGAAGTGTGCGCTAACCGCTGGTTGTATCGATGTAAATCGGCAAGTTTACCCAAAAGCGCATAGACGCTCCCGCATGACGCAGCATCGGGAACCGTCAGAGGTTTCGAGTCTCCTCAACACAGCACTGAGGAACCTCGGTTTCAGATGGAACATTTCGTGCATTTAGAACGGGACAACCAACGGGATGGACGGATATTACGGCGGTACAAGGCCGCGACTTTTATAGCAGGACGCCCTGGTAGCAAGGCCAAGCACGACGAATCAATGACCTCGGCAACGCTTGAGGCCATGGCCGGTGAAACGCACCGGCGAACGTCGACGCACGGTCTGTTACGTAACACCTAACGCACACGGCGCGTTCCCCCGGGGAACACGCGAACAAAATGAGGACGGCGATGGACCCAATCCGAGACAGTAAAGCCGAACAGCAGTTTCAGGAAATGCTTGCAAAGCTTACGTCGATGCCCGAATGGAGCGAAAAGCAGCAACTTGAACTCGAAATGGCCCGAGAAATTTCCGGCGAAATGTTGCGGCTCGCGGAAGTCATGCGCGACGGCACCACCGACATGGAAACATGCCTGACCATGCTCAAGTACGCAAAAGTGATGGATTTCGTGCTGACGACCCTCGCCTCGCGGCGTGAGATTGCGCCGCAGACGCTGCGCGTAATCTTCAAGCTCGCCGGGCTGAAAGTGGACGAGGCTTATCCTGGTTGAACGCTGCTTGTACGTTGTTCGAAAGACCAGTCCGGGTTCATTGCGGACTGGCCTGATGATTCCGTTTCAGTGCTTGCGGCGTGTCATCAACCGCTCGTATGACGCCTTCAAATGGCGCTGCATCGAAGCTTGGGCCTGAATGGCATCGCGCGCTTCGAGCGCGTCCAGTATGTCCTTGTGCTCGCTTAACGCGGCCGCCCAGGTTTCCTCCCCCTCAAAATGCACACGCAACTTGGATGACAGCGGGCTATGCCGTTCGTCGAAAAGTCCCTGTACCGTGCGCACCAGCACATCGTTTCCTGACATCTGCGCCACGGCTAAATGAAACGCGCGGTCCGCCGCCAGCGGAACTTGCCCGTTCGCCACTTCCCGCGCCATGCTTTCGAAGATCTCGCGCAGCGCCTTGAGCGCTTTCGGCTTGCCGAACGCCGCGACATTCGCCGCGATAGCGCCCTCGATCACCATTCGAGCGGTCATGATTTCGAGCAGACTTTCGCCGAATTCCGTTCCCGGCGGCAGATTCGGGCGCGATCCGGACGCGGACGGGCCACAGATATAGACGCCCGATCCCATACGGATTTCCACGCGCCCTTCCAGCTCCAGCGCTACCAGCGCCTCTCTCACCGATGGCCGCGACACCCCCAGCATCAGCGCCAACTCACGCTCGGACGGCAGGCGGCCGTTCGGCGCAAAGCCTTGTTCTTCGATCCGCGCGCGCAGTTTATCGGCGATCTGAAGGTAGAGACGACGCGTCTCAATGGGTTTGACAGCCACGAAGGCTCCTTATCTGGGCAGGCGGGCCGCATCGGCCGAAAGGCTGAATTCTAAACAACGATGCCGCAGTTGGTCAGGCCAAACCCCTAGCTGAAGCTAATTGGCTTGACCAGTTGCGTTTTAGGAAATTAACATGCGGTCTGGTAAGGCCAAAAAAATCATCCTATCCCCATGAAAACTGTCATCTGCGAACAACCCGGCTCGCTCGTCCTGATTGATCGCCCGTCGCCCGAACCCGGTATCGACGACGTTCTGATCCGCATCAAGCGTGTCGGCGTGTGCGGTACGGACCTGCATATCTACACCGGAAATCAGCCGTTTCTATCGTATCCGCGGGTAATGGGGCATGAATTATCGGGGATCGTGGAATCGGCGCCGGCCGGCGCACGGGTGGCAAAGGGCGATCAGGTTTATGTGATGCCCTATCTGGCGTGTGGGAAATGTATCGCGTGCCGGGCTAAAAAGCCGAATTGCTGCGTGAATATTCGCGTCCTGGGTGTGCATACCGACGGCGGTCTGGTCGAGCAACTCGCCGTGCCGCAGGCGTTTGTGTTCAAAGCCGACGGCGTGACACTCGATCAGGCCGCGATGATCGAATTCCTCGCTATCGGAGCGCACGCCGTCGCGCGAGCCGACGTGCAGCCGAAGCAGCGCGCGCTAGTGGTCGGCGCCGGGCCGATCGGAATGGCCGCATTGATCTTCGCCAAGCTGCGCGGCGCGGAAGTAACGGTGCTCGATGGCCGCGAGGACCGCCTGCGATTCTGCGAGACGCTGCTGAACGCGGACCATGTCGTGCGTCTGGATACGACCGGCGCCGCGGCGGATGCAAAACAGCTTGCGGAACTCACTGGGAACGAGTTTTTCGATATCGTCTTCGACGCCACCGGCAACGTGAAAGCAATGGAACGCGGCCTGGAATTCGTCGCACACGGCGGAAAATACGTGCTGATATCGATTGTTAGCGACCGGATTTCGTTTGCCGATCCCGAGTTTCATAAACGCGAGACCACGCTGCTCGCGAGCCGCAATGCCACGCCGGACGACTTCGAAACCGTGCTAAACGCCATGCGTGCGGGACTCATTCCCACGGCGGCGTTGAACACGCATACGCTCAAGCTGAGCGATTTACCGAGCGAATTTGCGAAGCTGCTCGACCCGTCTGCGGGCGTGATCAAGGCACTGGTCGAGTGCTGACACGACCGGTATAGACGATGAGCAATCCGATTCTCCAGTTCGGCACGAGCCGATTTCTTCAGGCGCATGTCGATTTGTTCGTTGCGGAGGCTGCGCGACGTGAGCCGTCGCAGGCGCTCGGACGGATTACTGTCGTGCAGAGCACATCGAATGCGGAAAGCCGGGCGCGGATCGACGCGTTGCGCGCCTCAAGCGTGTACCCCGTGCGGATTCGCGGCCAGCAAGGCGAGGCGACCATCGACGTCACTGTTCAATGCGACGCGATCACTGAAGCCCTCAACGCCACCGATGACTGGCCGACGCTCCGAGAGCGCATGCGGCACGACGTCAAGGTGATCGTGTCGAACACCGGCGATACCGGCTATGTCTCTTTTGAGGACGACATTGCGCGAAGGCTTGAGGAAAACTCCGTTCCAACCGGTTTTCCCGCCAAGCTCGCGGTCTTGCTGCACGACCGGTTTGTCGCGGGCGCTGAGCCGGTGACCTTGCTGCCTTGCGAACTGGTATCGCGTAACGGCGACACATTGCGCGATCTGGTTATCGGCATTGCACAGCAGTGGCGAGCAGACGACGCGTTCATCCGCTATTTGCAAAACGATTGCATATGGGTGAACTCGCTGGTCGACCGCATTGTCTCGGAACCGATTTACCCCGTTGGCGCAATCGCCGAGCCCTACGCGTTGTGGGCAATCGAGCGCCAGCCCCGGATGGTCCTGCCGTGTGAGCACGAAGACATTGTGCTGACTGACGACCTTGCCCACTTTGAGCGCCTCAAACTTCTGCTGCTCAACCTCGGCCATACGATGCTCGCGGAACTCTGGCTCGCCGATCAAGCCGCCGCCGACACCAACGTCCGGGACGCCATGCGCAACGAAGCGTGGCGTACGACACTGGAATCGACATGGCGCGACGAAGTGCTGCCCGTCTTCGATGCCCTCGGTGAGCACGACGCCGCACGCGCCTATCTCGTCGATGTCCGGGACCGCTTCGAGAATCCGTTTCTGGATCACCGGCTCTCCGACATCGCGCGAAATCACGCAGAGAAAAAACAACGCCGCTTCAAACAGGCTGTCGAGCTTGCGCGTCAACTCGGCTTGAATATTGAACAGCGGCGGCTTGTCGCGGCGCTGTCCTGAGGAATACTTACCATGCCTATCGATCACACTGTTATCCGCCTTCATCCCAACGACGATGTCGTGATCGCGACGCGCCAGCTAATGTCCGGCGCCCGCATTACGTCTGAAGTCGAACCGCTCGTGGTGAGCGGGCTGATTCCGCCTGGCCATAAGATCGCCACGCGCAACATCGCTAAAGGTGAAGCCGTGCGGCGCTACAACCAGATCATCGGCGTGGCGCTAAATGCGATCTCACGCGGCCAGCATGTTCATGTCCACAACCTCGGCATGGCCGATTTCGAGCGCGAACATGAGTTCGGCGTCGATATGCGCGAAACCCATTTCGTCGATAAACCCGCCAGTTTCATGGGTATTCGTCGCGACGATGGTCGGGTCGCCACGCGCAATTACATCGGCATCCTGACGAGTGTGAACTGCTCGGCCACGGTGGCACGGGCTATCGCTGATCATTTTCGCCGCGATGTTCGTCCTGAAGCGCTCGCCGATTATCCGAACGTGGATGGCGTGATCGCGTTGACGCATGGACTGGGCTGCGGCATCGATTCCCTCGGCGACGGCATCGCGATCTTGCGTCGTACGCTCGCCGGTTACGCCGTGCATCCGAACTTCCATTCGGTGCTGTTCATCGGCCTGGGCTGCGAAACGAATCAGATCTCCGGCATCCTCGGTTCGGCTGGCCTAAAAGATAACAGCGCGAAACTGCGCAGCTTCACGATCCAGGACAGCGGCGGCACGCGCAAGACGATCGAACGCGGCATCGCGATGGTGAAAGAACTGCTCGCCGATGCCAACCGCGTGAAACGCGAACCCGTGCCGGCGTCGCACTTGGTGGTTGGATTGCAATGCGGGGGGTCGGACGGTTATTCGGGGATCTCGGCGAATCCGGCGCTGGGCGCGGCTGTCGACCGCCTGGTTCGGCATGGCGGCACGGCGATTCTCTCGGAGACGCCCGAGGTCTACGGTGCGGAACATCTGCTTACGCGGCGCGCGGTGAGCCGGGAAGTGGGCGAAAAATTGCTGACGCGCATCAAGTGGTGGGAGGATTATTGCGCGCGAAACGGTGCTGCGATGGACAACAATCCATCGGCCGGAAACAAGGTCGGTGGCTTGACGACGATTCTCGAAAAGTCGCTCGGTGCGGTGGCGAAAGGTGGCACGACAAAGCTCGTCGAGGTCTATGAATACGCTCAACCTATCGATGCGAAGGGCTTTGTGTTCATGGATTCGCCTGGGTACGACCCCGTCTCGGCAACAGGCCAAGTGGCGTCGGGCGCTAATTTGATCTGCTTCACAACCGGGCGCGGCTCGGCTTACGGCTGTGCGCCCTCGCCTTCGTTGAAGCTCGCCACGAATACAGCGCTGTGGGAGCGGCAGGAAGAAGACATCGATATCAACTGCGGCGGGGTTGTCGACGGAACGGCGTCCATCGATCAGCTCGGAGAAGCCATTTTCCAGATGATGCTGGACTGCGCGTCGGGGGTTGCGTCGAAGAGCGAAGCCCACGGTTACGGGCAGAACGAGTTCGTGCCGTGGCAGGTGGGCGTCATTACTTGAGGGGTTTGTGATTGGCGCGAGCGAGGCGCGCTGGTCGTTCTTCGCTTCCGCGCTTGGGCCGTTTCAATGCCCATTGATTGCGGCTAAGGGAATAGCCCTTCGAAATATGCGAGCATTCATATTCGCGTGGAAGCCTTCGACGACTCAGTCGGACCAGCCGGTCTATATCGGCAGCGTATCAATTGCGACGGTGAAATGCAGCATCATGGCTCGCGCTCCCCCGTGGGAACTCGACGCGGGACGGGCGGCGGCGATGGCAAGGGTGATCTGCACCAACGAGCCCGCTGCCTCGATAGCCGAGGTAGACCGAAGGAACGCGGGCGAAAATCGACTGCGCCGGTGAAATGCGGCATCACGGCTCGCGCTCACCCGTGAGACATCGACGACGGGCATCCATGCGCGACGGACATCGGCGATTGCAA
>Ga0302178_10003584_pt1 | contig 11613 bp, 9 predicted proteins | sample I_Palsa_E1_3_FD_198790 | JGI IMG/M metagenome (GOLD analysis project Ga0302178, IMG submission 198790) | Peat permafrost microbial communities from Stordalen Mire near Abisko, Sweden - I_Palsa_E1_3 | ecosystem: Environmental > Terrestrial > Soil > Palsa > Peat permafrost | place: Sweden: Abisko... | reverse complement strand
TCGCTTGCAAAACGACGAGCCGCTCGTCGTGATCGACTACGCACACACGCCGGACGCGCTGGAAAAGACCCTCGAAGCGCTGCGCCCGATGGCGGTCGCCCGCGATGGCGAACTGATTTGCATGTTCGGCTGCGGCGGCGATCGCGACGCGACCAAGCGTCCGTTGATGGGCGCGATTGCGGAAAAGTTGGCGGACGGCGTCGTCGTGACGAGCGACAACCCGCGCAGCGAAGATCCGCAGAAGATTCTCGACCAGATTGCCGCCGGCATGAAGGACGCGTCGAAGGCCCGCCGGATCGAGGATCGCGCCAGCGCCATCCTGCAGGCCATCCGCGGCGCGGCGCGCGAAGACGTAATCGTGCTGGCCGGCAAGGGGCACGAAGCCACACAGGAAATCATGGGTAAGAAACGCGCTTTCTCCGATCAGGATCATGCTCGTCTCGCGCTCGCCGCACGTGCTACGCAGGCTCGCGGAGGTGGCGAATGACCCGGCGAGGTGTCGCGATGTTTTCTCTGCGCGAAGCCGTCGCGCTGATTCCGGGTGCGACTGTTCTCGGTGACGACAGCGTCACGTTCGAGCACGTCTCAACCGACAGCCGCACGGCCGGTCCCGGCGATCTGTTCGTCGCCCTCAAGGGCGATCGTTTCGACGCGCACGACTTTTTGCCGGAGGTGGCCGCGCGTCAGATCGCAGCGGCGCTGGTAACGCGCATCCCGGCAGACTGGCAAATTCCAGCCCTGAAGGTGAGCGACACGCGCGCCGCGCTCCGCGCGCTTGCGCGCGGCTGGCGACGCCGCTTCACGATACCGCTCGTTGCGGTGACGGGCAGCAACGGCAAGACGACGGTCAAGGAAATGATCGCGTCGATCTTCGCCGCAGCCGTCGGCGTGGACGCGCGGCTCGCGACTGCGGGCAACTTCAACAACGACATCGGTCTGCCGCTGACGCTGTTTCGCCTGAGCGCTGCGCATCAGCTGGCGGTTGTCGAACTCGGAATGAATCACCCAGGCGAAACGGCGTTGCTCGGAAAAATTGCCGAGCCGACCGTTGCGGTCGTGAACAACGCGCAGCGCGAGCATCAGGAATTCATGGCCACCGTCGAGGCCGTCGCGCTCGAACATGCGAGCGTGATTCACGCGCTGTCGCCAGAAGGCGTTGCAGTGTTCCCCGCGGACGACGCATACGCGAGCATCTGGCGCGTCGCGGCCACGGGCAATCGCATCATTGATTTCGCGCTTAATCCCCCAGGGGGACTCGCTGCGCAGCGCAACGACGGCCGCTCGACCGAAGCTGCAGTGAAAGGTGTGTTCACCGGCAACCTGCTCAACATCGACACGCCGGAAGGCCACGTTGACGTGACGCTGCAAGTGCTTGGCGATCACAACGCGCACAACGCGCTGGCGGCCACCGCCGCCGCGCTGGCCGCCGGAGTTTCGCTCGACGCCATCAAGCGCGGGCTCGAATCGTTCGGCGCGGTGAAAGGGCGTCTGCAGGTCAAGCGCGCGGCGCTCGGCACACTGGCGGGCGCCATCGTGATCGACGACACCTACAACGCGAATCCTGATTCGATGCGCGCCGCGATCGACGTGCTCGCCTCCCGTCCGTCGCCGCGCGTGCTGGTGATGGGCGACATGGGCGAAGTTGGCGATAACGGCCCGGAGTTTCACCGCGAAATCGGTGCTTACGCGAAAGAGCGCGGCATCGACGCGCTGTACGCGCTCGGCGATGCGTCGCGCGATGCCTGCACCGCGTATGGCGCGGATGCGCATCACGTCGACGACGTCGCGACGCTCGTCGCGCAATTGCTGCAGGCCCGGGAGTTATCCGGAAACGCCGCTACAGCAACGCTTCTCGTGAAAGGCTCGCGTTTCATGCAAATGGAACGCGTGGTGGACGCCGTAACGAGTCCACAACCCATTGCACCGGGCGCAGCGCCCGGTGCGCATTGAAATAGAAGGACCGAAGCATGCTACTGGCGCTGGCGCAATGGCTGCAGAATGACGCAAGCTTCTTGCGCGTGATCAGTTACCTGACTTTTCGTGCGGTGGCGGCGACCATCACCGCGCTGTTGATCGGGCTCGTCTGCGGCCCGGCGGTGATCCGCAAGTTGACCGCGATGAAGGTGGGCCAGGCCGTCCGTAAAGACGGTCCGCAAACCCACCTCGTCAAATCCGGCACACCGACGATGGGCGGTGTGCTGATTCTGCTCGGCATCGCGGTATCGACGCTGTTGTGGGCCGACCTGACCAACCGCTTTATCTGGATCGTGATTCTGGTGACGTTCGGCTTCGGCGTGATTGGCTGGGTCGACGATTACCGCAAGGTGGTCTACAAGGATCCGCGCGGCATGTCGTCGCGCGAAAAGTATTTCTGGCAGTCGGTGATCGGTTTGTTTGCCGCCGTGTATCTCGCCTTCAGCGTGTCCGAAGCGAGCAACGTGCGTGTGTACGACCTGTTTATGGCGTGGGTGCGCAGCGGCCTTTCCATGGGCTTGCCCCCGCACGCCGACCTGATGCTGCCGTTCGTCAAGTCGATCAGCTATCCGCTCGGCGTGTGGGGCTTCATCGTGCTGACGTATCTGGTGATCGTCGGGGCCAGCAACGCGGTGAACCTCACCGACGGTCTGGATGGTCTCGTGATCATGCCGGTCGTGCTGGTCGGCGCGTCGCTCGGTGTGTTCGCCTATGTGATGGGCAGCTCGGTCTACTCGAAGTACCTGCTGTTCCCGCACATTGCCGGCGCCGGCGAGTTGCTGATTTTCTGCTCAGCCATGGGCGGGGCCGGGCTCGCGTTCCTCTGGTACAACACGCACCCGGCGCAGATGTTCATGGGCGACGTGGGCGCGCTGGCGCTCGGCGGCGCGCTCGGCACGATCGCCGTGATCGTGCGTCAGGAAATCGTGCTGTTCATCATGGGTGGCATCTTTGTCGCGGAGACGCTCTCCGTGATGTTGCAGGTGACCTGGTTCAAGTTCACCAAGCGCCGTTTCGGGGAAGGCCGGCGCCTCTTCAAGATGGCACCGCTGCATCACCATTTCGAATTGTCGGGCTGGAAGGAAACGCAGGTTGTGGTGCGCTTCTGGATCATCACGTTGATGTTGTGTCTGTTCGGTTTGTCCACGCTCAAGTTGCGTTAAGCCGGTGTTGAAGTAAAAGGGAAAGCGATGTTTGGCGAGAAGTTTCGGGATCGGCAAAAGCCGATGGTGCTCGTGCTGGGACTCGGTGAATCGGGTCTCGCGATGGCGCGCTGGTGCGCGCGGCACGGGTGTCGGCTGCGCGTGGCGGATACGCGCGAGGTGCCGCCGAATCTGTCCGGGCTCGAAGCGCACGGCATCGATGCTGACTTCGTTGGAGGGCCGTTTTCTCCCGTGCTGCTTGAGGGCGTCGAACTGGTGGCGATCAGTCCCGGTCTTTCGCCGCTCGCAGCAGATCTTCTGCCGCTGATTACCGAAGCGCGTGAAAAAGACATCCCCGTGTGGGGCGAGCTCGAATTTTTCGCCCAGGCGCTGAAGACGCTTGGCGAGAGCGGCTATGCGCCAAAGGTGATCGCGATCACCGGCACCAACGGCAAGACCACGACGACGAGCCTGACCGGCCTGCTGTGCGAACGCGCCGGCAAGAAGGTTGCGGTGGCGGGCAACATCAGCCCCGCCGCGCTCGACAAGCTGACCGAAGCCATCGACAACACCGCCCTGCCCGATGTGTGGGTGCTCGAGCTGTCGAGCTTCCAGCTGGAAACGGCGCACACGTTCGCGCCGGATGCGGCGGTCATCCTTAACATCACGCAGGACCACCTCGACTGGCACGGCGGCCTCGACGCTTACGCAGCCGCCAAAGGGCGCATCTTTGCGCCGCAGACTGTGCGCGTGCTCAACCGCGACGACGCCCGCGTGATGGCGCTCGCCGCGAAACCTGCGAAGGACGGCACTGCAGGCGAGAGCCCGGCGCCGGTGATCACGTTTGGCGTCACCGAGCCGACTCGTCCCGGCGATTACGGGTTGCTGCGCGATAACGGCATCATCTGGCTGGTCGAAGCGCACGACCGCGACGCTTCGGACGAACCCGCACCGACCCGCCGTCGCAAGGGCGAAACCGCCGCGCCGCCGAATCTCGGCCTCAAGCGCCTGATGCCGGCGGACGCATTGCGCATCCGCGGCCTGCACAACGCTGCCAACGCGCTCGCCGCCTATGCACTCGCGCGTGCGATCGACTTGCCGGGTGCGCCGTTGCTGCACGGCTTGCGCGAATACCGTGGCGAGCCGCATCGCGTCGAGCTGATCGCGTCGATCGAAGGCATTGACTACGTGGACGACAGCAAGGGCACCAACGTCGGCGCGACGGTCGCGGCGCTCGACGGTCTCGCGCAACGCGCGGTGCTGATCGCCGGCGGCGACGGCAAGGGCCAGGAATTCGAGCCGCTCGCCGCGCCGGTGATGCGCTGGTGCCGCGCGGTGATGCTGATCGGCCGCGATGCGCCGCTGATCCGCGCCGCGCTTGCCGACACCGGTATCGCGCTCACCGATCACGCCACGCTCGAAGACGCCACGCGCGCCGCGGCGGCGCTCGCCCAACCGGGCGATGCGGTGCTGCTGTCACCGGCGTGTGCGAGCTTCGATATGTTCAAGGGTTACGCACATCGTGCCGCGGTGTTCCGCAGCACGGTGGAAGACATCGCTGCCGAACGGGGGACGATGATATGAGCTGGTCGGAACGCTTCGGTTCGCGCCTCGCCAAGCAGCGCGGCTCAGTCGGCGATGCAACCGCAGGCCGCGCGGGGAGCGGACTCGCGAGCGCCGTCAACGGTGTGCGTCCGCTGCGCTCGCGCATGCTCGATTACGACCACTCGCTGCTGTGGGTGGTGATCGCGCTGCTCGGCCTCGGCATCGTGATGGTGTACTCGGCGTCGATCGCGATGCCGGACTCGCCGAAGTACTCGTCGTATCGCGACTGGGCCTTCCTCGTGCGCCAGATCATCTTCGTGGTGCTCGGCTCGGTGATCGGCGTGATCTCGTTCCGCATTCCGGTTTCGACATGGGACAAGTACGCGCCGAAGATCTTCCTGCTGGCGCTGGTCAGTCTCGTCATCGTGCTGATTCCGCACGTCGGCAAGGGCGTGAACGGCGCGCGCCGCTGGATCCCGCTCGGCATCACGAACATGCAGCCGTCGGAAATCATGAAGCTCGCCGTGACGATCTACGCAGCGAACTACACAGTGCGCAAGCAGGAGTACATGCACAGCTTCGCCAAGGGCTTTCTGCCGATGGCTTTCGCGGTCGGCGTGGTCGGCGCGCTGCTGCTGCTCGAACCGGACATGGGCGCGTTCATGGTGATCGCGGCTATCGCGATGGGGGTGCTGTTCCTCGGCGGCGTGAACGGCAAGCTGTTTGGCGGCCTGGTGGCCACGGCAGTCGGCACGTTCAGTTTGCTGGTGTGGGCGTCGCCGTGGCGTCGCGAGCGGATCTTCGCGTACCTCGATCCGTGGGACGACCGGTACGCGCAGGGCAAGGCGTATCAATTGACGCACTCGCTGATCGCGTTCGGGCGCGGCGAGTGGTTTGGCGTGGGCCTCGGCGGCAGCGTCGAAAAGCTCAACTACCTGCCCGAAGCGCATACCGACTTCATCCTCGCGGTGATCGGCGAGGAACTTGGATTCGTCGGCGTGCTGGTGGTGATCCTGATGTTTTACTGGATCGTGCGCCGCTCGTTCGAGATCGGCCGTCAGGCGCTGGCGTTGGACCGCACGTTTGCGGGGCTGGTCGCGAAGGGCATCGGGCTGTGGTTCGGCGCGCAGACCTTCATCAATATGGGCGTGAACCTCGGCCTGCTGCCGACCAAGGGTCTCACGTTGCCGCTCGTCAGCTACGGCGGCTCGGGCATTTTGCTGAACTGTGTGGCGGTGGCTTTGCTGATGCGGGTCGACTATGAGAACCGGGTGTTGATGCGCGGAGGGAAGGTATGACCCCCACGCAACAACGCACGCTGATGGTGATGGCCGGCGGCACCGGGGGACACGTGTTCCCGGGGTTGGCGGTCGCGCATCTGATGCAGGCGTGGGGCTGGAAAGTCGTGTGGCTCGGCAATCCTGCGGGCATGGAAGCGACGCTCGTCGCCAAGCACGGTATCCCAATGGAATACGTGCGTTTCGGCGGCGTGCGCGGCAAGGGCGTGAAGACCAAGCTGATGCTGCCCGTCAATCTGCTGCGCGCATGCACGCAAAGCTTGAGCGTACTGCGGCGCGTGAAACCCGACGTGGTGCTCGGCATGGGCGGTTACATCACGTTCCCGGCCGGTTTGATGACTGCGCTGAGCGGTCGTTCGCTCGTGCTGCATGAACAGAATTCGATCGCCGGCCTCGCGAACAAGGTGCTCGCGAAGCTCGCCAGACGCGTGCTCGTGGCGTTCCCGAATGCGTTGCCGGACGCTGAATGGACCGGCAATCCCATTCGTGAGGAACTTGCGCGCACATTGCCACCCAAAGCACGCTACGCACAACGCAGCGGTCCGTTGAATGTGCTGGTGGTGGGCGGCAGTCTGGGCGCGGCGGCCTTGAACGAAGTCGTACCGCGCGCGCTGGCCATGCTGGATCCGCAGCAACGTCCGCGTGTCGTGCATCAGGCAGGCGCGAAGCATATCGATGCGTTGCAGGCGAACTACGCAGAAGCTGGCTTGCAAACCGGCGCAGATGTACAACTCGTACCGTTCATCGACGACATGACGAGCGCTTATGCAAACGCAGATCTGGTGATCTGCCGTTCGGGCGCGATGACGGTCGCCGAGATCGCGGCGGTGGGCGTGGCGGCGTTTTTCGTGCCGTTCCCGTTCGCAGTCGACGATCACCAGACAACGAATGCAGCGTTCCTCGCCGACCACGGCGCGGCGCTGGTAGTGCAGCAACGCGACCTCACGGCGGATGGCCTCGCTACATGGTTGCGCAGCCAGAGCCGCGAGAGTCTCGCGGAGATGGCAGAGCGTTCGCGCTCGCTCGCGAAACCCGATGCCACTGAACAGGTCGCGCAGATTTGCGCGGACGTGGCAGGCGTACTCCCGAGCCGGAGTCCGAGCACAGAAGGAAGGCAACAATGAAACACATCGTCAAACATATTCATTTCGTCGGCATCGGCGGCGCAGGGATGAGCGGCATCGCCGAGGTGCTGGTCAATCTTGGCTATCAGGTGAGCGGATCGGATCTCACGAAAAACGCCGTGACCGACCGGCTCGCCGCGCTAGGCGCGCGCATTGCAATTGGTCACGCCGCTGAAAACATCGAAGGTGCGAACGCCGTGGTCGTATCGACGGCTGTGCGCAGCGACAACCCGGAAGTGCTCGCCGCGCGTCAACGGCGCATTCCGATTGTGCCGCGTGCAGTGATGCTCGCGGAATTGATGCGCCTGAAGCAGGGCATCGCGATTGCCGGTACGCACGGCAAGACCACCACCACCTCGCTGGTGGCGAGCGTGCTCGCCGCGGGCGGCCTCGATCCGACTTTCGTGATCGGCGGCCGGCTGATTAGCGCGGGCGCCAATGCGCGCCTCGGCACCGGTGACTTCATCGTCGCCGAAGCGGACGAGTCGGACGCGTCGTTCCTGAACCTGTTTCCGGTAATCGAAGTCATCACGAACATCGACGCCGATCACATGGACACCTACGGCCACGATTTCGCGCGGCTCAAGCAGGCGTTCATCGAGTTCACGCATCGGCTGCCGTTCTACGGCATCGCGGTGCTGTGTGTCGACGATCCGAACGTGAAGGAGATTTTGCCGTTCGTTTCGAAGCCGATCATTCGCTATGGTCTCGCGGCCGATGCGCAGGTACGCGCGGTGAACGTCGAGGCCCACGACGGCAAGATGCATTTCACGGCAATGCGCGAAGACGCGGCGCCTCTCGACATCATTTTGAACCTGCCTGGCACGCACAACGTGCAGAACGCTTTGGCCGCAATTGCAATTGCGACTGAACTTGAGGTGAAAGATGCCGATATCCAGCGAGCACTGGCAGATTTCAACGGCGTAGGCCGACGCTTCCAGCGCTACGGCGAAGTGCCGGTCATCTCGGATGACAAAGCCAGCGGGACGTACACGCTGGTCGACGACTACGGCCATCACCCGGTCGAAATGGCCGCAACGATCGCGGCGGCGCGTGGCGCGTTCCCGGGCCGGCGTCTGGTGCTGGCGTTCCAGCCGCACCGCTTCACGCGTACGCGTGACTGCTTCGAGGATTTTGTGAAGGTGTTGTCGACCGTCGACGCCCTGGTGTTGACGGAAGTCTATTCGGCGGGCGAAGCGCCGATCGTCGCAGCCGACGGCCGCGCGCTCGCACGCGCGATCCGCGTGGCGGGCAAGACCGAGCCGGTGTTTGTCGAAACGGTGGATGAAGTGCCGGATGCGCTAGCAGCAGTAGTGCGCGAGGGCGATGTGGTGATCACGATGGGTGCGGGTTCGATCGGCGGTGTGCCGGGTCGTCTCGCGCAAAACGAAGGTGTGAAATGAGCAGTCTGAATCCTAAGCAGTTCGGCAAAGTGGCAGTCCTGCTCGGTGGTGAATCCGCTGAGCGCGAAGTGTCGCTCAACTCTGGCCGCCTCGTGCTGCAAGGGCTGCGCGAGGCCGGCATCGACGCTCATCCGTTCGACCCCGCCGAGCGTCCGCTCGCGGCGTTAAAGGAAGAGGGTTTTGTGCGCGCGTTCAACGCGCTGCATGGCGGCTATGGCGAGAACGGCCAGATTCAGGGCGCGCTCGACTTTTACGGCATTCGCTATACCGGCAGTGGCGTGTTGGGCTCGGCGCTCGGTCTGGACAAGTTCCGCACCAAACTCGTGTGGCAGCAACTCGGCGTACCGACGCCGCCGTTCGAAGCGGTGCTGCGGGGTGACGACTACGCGGCATGTGCAGCGGACATCGTCGCGAAGCTCGGCTTGCCGCTGTTCGTGAAGCCGGCGAGCGAAGGTTCGAGTGTCGCAGTGATCAAGGTGAAGAGCGCCGATGCGTTGCCGGCGGCGCTGGAAGAAGCCGCGAAGTTCGACAAGATCGTGGTGGTAGAAAAGAGCATTGAAGGCGGTGGCGAGTACACCGCGTGCATCGCGGGTGACCTGGATCTGCCGGTGATCCGCATCGTGCCGGCGGGCGAGTTCTACGACTATCACGCGAAGTACGTTGCGAACGACACGCAGTACCTGATTCCGTGCGGGGTGGCGCCGGCCGAGGAAGCACGTCTGAAGACGCTGGCGCGTCGCGCCTTCGATGTGCTCGGCTGCACCGATTGGGGTCGTGCCGATTTCATGCTGGACGCACAGGGCAATCCCTATTTCCTGGAAGTGAATACGGCGCCCGGCATGACCGATCACTCGCTGCCGCCGAAAGCGGCGCGTGCGGTCGGCATCAGCTACCAGGAACTGGTCGTGAGCGTGTTGGCGCTCACGCTGAAGGACTGACGTCACCGATATGTGGAACAACGTTCGCCAGCTCAATTTCGCCGCCAACGCGCTGCACGCGTTGCTGGTGCTCGTGCTGCTGGCGGCCGGCGGGGTGTGGCTGGTGCAGCGGCCGAGCTTCGCGCTGCGCGAAATCCAGATTGGCGGTGACACGGAGCACATCAATTCGCCGACGGTACGCGCCGGTGTGGCGGGCCGGTTGAAGGGCAATTTCTTCACGGTGGATCTCGACGCGGCGCGTCAGGCCTTCGAGCAGATGCCGTGGGTGCGTCATGCGAGTGTGCGGCGCGTCTGGCCGAATGCGCTGGCTGTCACGCTGGAAGAGTACAAACCGCTTGGAACGTGGGGCAGCGATCAACTGGTGAGCGTGGACGGCGAACTGTTCACTGCGAACCAGGGCGAGCTCGAAGAAGATTTGCCGGCCTTCGACGGCCCCGATGGCACGGCTCAGGAAGTGGTCGCGCGTTATCGCGACTTCAAGAAGTGGTTTGCGCCGCTGGGCGCGACGCCGGAAGAAGTGACGCTGTCGCCGCGTTACGCCTGGACGGTGAAGCTGTCGAACGGCATGCAGGTGGAACTGGGGCGCGAGCGCAACCAGCAGACGCTGTTCGATCGCAGCCGGCGCCTGACAGCGGCGTGGGCAGCAGTGACGCAACGTTGGGGGAAGGACATCGAGTATGCGGACTTGCGCTATCCGAACGGTTTCGCGATTCGCGCAGCAGGGATGCGCTTTATCACCGAACCCGACAAGGGCAAGAAGTAACAGGACATCACACGCAATGAGCACGCTATGAGTAAAGACTATAAAGATCTGCTGGTCGCCCTCGACATTGGGACGTCGAAGGTCGTGGCCATCGTCGCCGAACTGAAAGGCGAAGGTCACTACGAGGTGATCGGCCTCGGCCAGAGCGAATCGAAGGGGCTCAAAAAAGGCGTGGTGGTGAACATTGAGGCCACCGTGCAGTCTATTCAGCGCGCGCTCGAAGAAGCCGAGCTGATGGCTGACTGCAAGATCACTAACGTATTCACCGGGATCGCCGGCAGCCATATCCGCAGCTTCAATTCGAGCGGGATGGTGGCGATCAAGGAAAAGGAAGTGACGCAGGCCGATGTGGCCCGCGTGATCGAGACGGCCAAGGCGATCAACATCCCGACCGATCAGCAGGTGCTGCACATCCTGACCCAGGAATTCATCATCGACGGTCAGGAGGATGTGCGCGAGCCGATCGGCATGAGCGGCATTCGCCTCGAAGTGAAGGTGCATATCGTGACGGGCGCGGTGAGTGCGGCGCAGAACATCGTCAAGTGCGTGCGCCGCTGCGGGCTCGAAGTGAACGACCTGATTTTGCAGCCGCTGGCGTCATCGCTGGCGGTGCTGACTGAGGACGAGAAGGAACTGGGCGTGGTGCTGGTGGATATCGGCGGCGGCACGACGGACATCGCGATTTTCAGCGAAGGCGCGATCCGTCACACCGCGGTGATTCCGATTGCCGGTGACCAGATCACCAGCGACATCGCGATGGCGCTGCGCACGCCGACGCCGGACGCGGAAGACATCAAGGTCGACTACGGCATCGCCAAGCAGGCCCTCGCCGATCCGGACGAGATGATCGAAGTGCCGGGTCTGGGCGAGCGCGGTCCGCGCACGCTGTCGCGCCAGGCGCTGGCGGCGGTGATCGAGCCGCGCGTCGAAGAACTGTTTTCGCTCGTGCAGCAGGTGGTGCGCGAATCGGGTTACGAGGAACTGTTGAGTTCCGGCGTGGTGCTGACCGGCGGCGCGTCGATGATGATCGGCATGGTCGAACTGGGTGAGGACATCTTCCTGAAGCCGGTACGCATTGGCGTGCCCGAGTACGCAGGCGGTCTGGCTGATGTAGTGCGTAACCCGCGCTACTCGACGGCAATGGGCCTGCTGGTGGAAGGACGCTCGCAACGGATGCGCGGCCGCAAGGTGGCGGTGCAGTCCGGCTCGATGGGTCAGGTTTTCACGCGGATGAAGGACTGGTTCCTGGGCAATTTCTAAAGCATTCGTTGTACGAACAGGTTTTCGACGGGTTTTTAAAATACGCGCTGGTGCCGGCGGCTGGCGCGCGACAGGAGGTTGCCCGATCTCCTGCCGAATAACGGCCGAGTGGCTGCAATTTTTTATCTTGACGGAGGCAACATGGAATTCCAGATGCTGGAAACCG